>Ga0310695_10000756_pt1 | contig 79821 bp, 90 predicted proteins | sample RumenRJG_04DNA_FD_203882 | JGI IMG/M metagenome (GOLD analysis project Ga0310695, IMG submission 203882) | Bovine rumen microbial communities from Lethbridge, Alberta, Canada - RJG_04 (v2) (version 2) | ecosystem: Host-associated > Mammals > Digestive system > Stomach > Rumen | place: Canada...
AACCTTTATTAACAATATTACCCATGAAAAAAAACCTCCAATAATATAATTAAAAAATATTACCACCAATTTAATATTTTTTTCAATAAAATAAATGGAATGATTAACTCTACAAAAAAATATTTAGTAGCATATATAAAATAAAACTTATCCAAGAGCATCTGATAACTAATATTAATATAAAAATAAAATTCAAAATGACCAAAACTTTAGGTAAAATACTATAATAACTGACCAATTTTTGGATACTCATAATGTCCTGCAAATTGGTGTGGGGGATGTTGGTAATATTAATGAGGAATTTGATTATGTCATAGTGAATTTAAATAAAAGTTTGGTTGAAAAAAAGGATTATCTTAATGTTGAAGTAATATTAAATATTTTGAAACGTATTAGGGTTGGGGGAATTGTTTTCATCCCCGAAACAACTTATAAATATGTTCCAGGTCAAAGAAAGGGTATTGAAGCATTAATGATTGATTTGGACTTAAGAATTGAAGTTCCGCCATATGGTGTGGATGCGGGCGTTATTGCTTCAAAAAATTTAATTAGTTGATTTAAAACTAATTATTATTTCTTTTTTTATTTTCCCATCAAAAAATTCATTTTTAGGCATACCTAAATTTTATATACCACTTTTTATAAATATATTAAATGTTAAATAGTAATATGGGAGAAAATTTTAATGAGCACATTAATTGAATTTAAGGATGTAGTGAAAGAATATCGGGCAGGTGACCATGTTCTTAGAGCTATGGATAATGTAAATTTCACAATTGATGAAGGTGAATTTGTTGTTATTCTTGGTCCTTCTGGTGCAGGAAAATCGACTCTTTTAAACCTTTTAGGGGGGCTTGATTCAACAACAAGTGGCCAAATTATTGTGAATGGCGAGCATGTAGAAAATTTTAATGATAATGAATTAACTAAATATCGTGCTAAAAATGTTGGTTTCATTTTCCAATTTTATAATTTAATTCCGAATTTAACTGCAATTGAAAATGTGGAATTAATGAAAGATATTGTTGATGTAAATATCGATGGAAATGCTGTTCTCAACTCTGTTGGTTTGGGAAGCCATGCCAATCAGTTTCCAGCACAATTGTCTGGTGGAGAACAACAAAGAGTATCGATCGCAAGAGCGGTTGCTAAACAACCTACCATGCTTTTATGTGATGAGCCAACCGGAGCTTTAGATTCAAAAACTGGTGTTTTAATTTTAAATTTACTTCAGGAAATGAGTAATAATAAAAATACTACTGTTATCATAGTTACTCACAATGCAATTCTAGCAGAGGCTGCTGATAAGGTTATTCGCATTAAAAATGGACAAATAGAAAATATTACAATTAATGAGAATCCTAAAAAAGTAGAAGATCTAGAATGGTGAGTGTATGCTTTTTAAAAAGATGTTGAGAGACATCGCGAAGCATAAAACACAATTTTTATCTATTTTTTTAATGGCTTTTCTAGGTGTTTTTGTCTTTGCTGGTGTTGGGGGAGAATCAGTAGGTCTTGAAGTTAATAGCAATAACTATTATAAAGATACTAACCTTGCAGATGGTTGGATTTACTCTGCAAACTTGAATGATGATTTTGTTGATAAAGTAAACAATTTAAGTTCCACTACTCAATCTGAAAGACAACTGGTAATGGATTCGATTGGAAACTTCAGTAATGACCCGGATATCACACTGCATTTTGTAGAAAACAATACAATATCAAAATTCTATTTAATGGGGGGTGAAGAATTAAATGTTAGTGACGGGGATGGAGTATGGATTGATAAAAGCTTTGCTGATGCTAAGAATTTAAAAGTGGGAGATAATATAACCTTTGAATTTAACGGTATTGAAATAGAAAAAGAAATCAAAGGTATTGGTTATTCTCCGGAATATGTTTATCATGCATCAACATCATCTGTAATTCCTGATTTTAATAAAATAGGTTTTGCTTATTTATCTTATAAGGCATTTCCAATGGATAATGTTCCATATAATGTTTTAAATGTAAAATTTGATGGAAGTGCTCAGGATTATAATAATTTGTTATCTGATAAGTTGGATGGCGAGTATAATTCATTTGTTGAGCAGTCTGAACATTCCAGTGTAAGTCAATTTTCTGAAGAAATCAATCAGCACAAAATGATGGCTGATATCTTTCCTGTTGTGTTTATTTTAATTGCAATGTTAATTCTTTTAACGACAATGACTCGTATTATTGCCCATCAAAGAACTCAAATTGGTATTTTAAAAGCTAATGGTTTTACAAATAAATCTATAATATTCCATTATATGTCTTATGGCTTTTGGTTAGTTCTGGTTGGTTCTATCTTGGGATTAGTTGTTGGGCCAATGACATTGCCTCAGCTATTTTATCCATCAATGAGTGCCACATATAAATTACCTTCATGGAATCCTGTGTGGAGTATGGACTTTATCTATGTAGCTCTTTTAATGATTATAATGTCACTTTTAGTTTCATATTTTGCAGTCAGAAGTATTTCGAATGAAAATCCTGCAGATACGATAAGACCAAAATCTCCAAAAATATCATCATCAGGTTTTGTTGAGAAATTTGGGTTTTGGCAAAAACTTTCATTTAATATTCGTTGGAATTATCGGGATGCTAAAAGGAATAAATTCAGAGCATTAATGACGATTGTTGGTGTTATGGGTTGTTCTGCACTACTGGTTTGTGCTTTTGGCATGTATGATGGAATGAATGATTTAAAGGAATGGGAATATTCACAAATTAATCATTATGATTCGAAATTGGTAATTGATGAGGGAGCATCTATTTCCGATATAGATAATGTTGCATCTGAGGTCAATGGTGATAAAATAATGGAATCTGCTATTGAAATAGAATCGGACAATATTAAAAAATCGGGTTCTCTATTGGTGTTAAATGATACGAAGTTAATAACGCCAACGGACTATGATTGGAATAAAATAGACATTGCTGATGATGAAGTTTCAATTTCTCAAAAAATGGCTGATTTATTGGGTGTTGGAATTGGCGATACTGTTAAATGGCATATTATGGGTTCCGATAAATGGGTAAATACAAAGATTGATAAAATCCATGCAGACCCAATATCACAAGGATTTATAATCTCAACAGAAAAATTGGATGATTTGGATTTAAATTACACTCCAACAAGCATCATAACGGAAGAACATGTTGGTGAAAATTATTCATCCATTAAATCAACAAACTCCATGAAAGACATGATTTCGAGTTGGGACGAATTGACTGAATCAATGTGGTTATTGATTTACATTTTAATATTCTTTGCATCTCTTTTAGCAGTAATTGTACTTTATAATTTGGGATTATTGTCATTTACGGAAATTGAACGTGAAATTGCAACATTAAAAGTATTAGGTTTTAAAACCGGTGCTTTAAGGAGATTATTGTTAACTCAAAACTTGTGGTTCACATCAATTGGGTTTGTATTAGGTCTTCCGGCAGGTTATTATATATTAAGTATAATGTGGGAGTCATCAGGAGATTCATTTTATATTTTACCTTCAATATCTCTTACAAACTTCTTATTAACTGCTGTAATAACATTTGCATTATCAATAATCGTTAATTTAATGTTTTCACGTAAAATTAAAAAATTAGATATGGTGGAATCTTTAAAAGGTGTTGAATAATTTCCACCTTTTCATTTCTTTTTTTACTAAAAATTTAAATCATATTTTTTTCTTATACTATATTATGTCATTATCTAAAAAGATGCTTAGAGATATTAGCATTAACAAAACTCAATTTATTTCTATCTTTTTAATGGCATTTTTAGGAGTTTTTGCATTTTGTGGAGTTTGTAGTGAGTATTATGGTTTAGAACAAACCAGTCATGATTTTTATACTGATACTAATCTTGCTGATGGATGGATTTATAATACTACAATTACTGATGAAGCATTGGATGAAATAAATAATTTTTCAACAGATAGTGAAAAACAGCTTATTGTTAAATCTGTTGGTAATTTTTCAAATGATCCAGATATTACTCTGCACTTTTTGGATACTAATGAAATATCTAAATTTTATACAACAGAAGGTGAAGATTTTAATTTGTCAGATGATTCTGGGGTTTGGCTTGATAAACGTTTTGCAGATGCTCAGAATTTAACTGTTGGAGACAATATTTCTTTTACTTTCAATGGTCTTGAAATAGAAAAGGAAATTAAGGGAATCGGTTATTCTCCTGAATATGTTTATGAAGCTTCTCCAACATCAATTATTCCGGATTTTAAAGATATGGGCTTTGCTTATCTGTCGTATAAGGCTTTTCCTTCTGATATTCAGTATAATACTTTGTTAGTTAAATTTAATCAAACGCCAGACAAGTTTAGAGATTCTTTGGATGGCTCTGTTGAGTATTTATCTTTCACTGAGCAAACAGACCATGTTAGTGTAAATCAATTTGAAAATGAAATGTCTCAACATAAAATGATAGGGGATGTTTTTCCAATTGTTTTTATTTTAGTCACGTTTTTAACTCTTTTAACAACAATGACCCGTATTATTTCTCATCAAAGAACTCAAATTGGTGTTTTAAAAGCTGTGGGTTATAAAAATAGAACTATAATTTTACATTATATGTCTTATGGCTTTTGGTTGGTTTTAGCAGGTGCCATTTTAGGGCTCTTTTTAGGACCGGCTATTATTCCGAGGCTATTTTATCCATCTATGACATCAAGATATTCTCTTCCGGTATGGCATCCCGGTTTTGATATGAGTTTTGTTTATGTTGCACTTATTATGGTTTTATCATCTCTTTTAGTTTCTTATTTGGCCGCACGCAATATTTCAAAAGAAAACCCTGCAGATACTATGAGGCCTAAAGCTCCAAATATTTCCACTTCCGGATTTTTAGAAAACTCCAGAATATGGAATAAAGCAAATTTTAATATTCGCTGGAATTATAGGGATGCTAAAAGAAATAAATTTAGGGCATTGATGGCTATTGTTGGGGTTATGGGTTGTGTTGCACTTTTAATTTCTGCTTTTGGTATGAATGATTCTATGGAAAATATAAAACATTGGGAATATGATGATATATCTCATTTTGAATCAAAATTAATCATTGAAAGCGGTGCATCATTAAGTGATATTGAAGATGTTAGAAAAGAAGTAAACGGCAGCACAATTATGGAGCAAGCTATTGAAATAAAAGGTCATGGAAATGAAAAGACAGCATCACTTCTGGTATTAAATGACACGACTCTTATATCTCAGACAGATAAGGATGGAAATTCAATAAATTTATCTTCCACAGATATATCACTTTCAGCAAAAACAGCTGAATCTCTAAATGTTGGAGTTGGTGATACGATAGAATGGCATGTTGTTGGATCTGATGATTGGGTAAGTTGTAAAATAACCAATATTCATGGTGAACCACTATCGCAGGGAATAATATTATCAAAAGAAAAATTTGATGATTTAGATTTAAATTACACTCCAACAAGCATAATAACCGCTGAAAATGTGGAGGGGGATCATGATTCGATTAAAAGTATTACTACATTAAACGAAATGAAGAATAATTGGGATGAAATGTCCGGCTCTGTAATGATGATGGTGTCAATTTTAATATTCTTTGCAATATTGCTGGCTATTGTCGTACTATATAACTTAGGAATATTGTCATTCACTGAAATTGAACGTGAAATAGCAACATTAAAAGTATTGGGTTTCAAAACAGGTGATTTAAGAAAATTGCTATTAACACAAAATTTAGTATTTACATTTATAGGATTTATTCTTGGAATACCTCTTGGATTTTATTTAATGACGTTAATGATGAATGCAGCAGGTGATTCTTTATACTATATTCCTTCATTAACTTTGGGAAATATCTTATTAAGTGGGGTAATAACATTCATAGTTTCTATTGCGGTAAATTTACTATTTTCATCAAAAATTAAGAATTTAAACATGGTTGAAGCACTAAAAGATGTTGAATAATCATTTATTAGAAAATAATGCCTTTTTGGTATTTTATATTAATAATAATTTATAAGTGGTGATAATATGGAAGATGTTGAAGATTGGAAAGGAATTAATGGTCAACTTGTAACATTTAAAAATGAAGTAGAAAAAGCCCAAAAAATTACTTTCATTGGGTCTCCTGGTGTATGTACTCCATTCGCTGAATTATTGGCATATGCTATAAGGGATAAAGAATCACATTTCATTCCGTTACTCGATATTGAGGATTGTCATGAATTCGAATCTAAATCTTATGGTATGGTCCTTAAAGAGGAAGTTTCAAATCCTAAAGACTCCGATGTTGTTGTATTGTTGGGTGGTCTTTCAATGCCGAAATATGATTTGGGCACGGATGATTTAAATGATTTGATTAATGAGATTATTAAAAATAATGGTAAAATTATTGGTGTCTGTTTCATGGATATGTTTACAAAAGCCAATTGGCTGAATAAAGTTAATTTTGATTGTGTAATTGATGGAACATTAATTGGTGTTGTTAAAAAATAATTCTTTTTACACACTCCATTTTTTTATTTTTTTAAATAACATATCATAATATTGTGATATGAAAATATTTATATATATTAACATTTAAATTATGAATTAGATATAATTTAATGTGATTGAAATGGCAGACAATAATGATCTTGAAAATAACAATGATGATGTGTGTGAAGTATTTAACGCTCATGATGACGTCATTGAACGTGTACAAAAACGTATGATTGAAGAAGACCAATATTCTAATTTAGCAGAGTTTTTTAAAATATTTGGCAATCCTACGAGATTAAAAATACTTTCATTGCTTGCTATTGAAGATTTATGTGTTTGTGACATTTGTGAAGCATTGAATTTAAATCAAACCACTGTTTCAAATCAATTAAGAGTATTGAGAGCAAATAATATTGTAAAATATCAAAAAGAAGGTAAAATGGCAAGATATTCTCTTACAGACCTTCATATAGAAATGATTTATAAAGTTGGTTTGGAACATATTTTAGAATAAATTTATTGGTGTTTAAAATGGTAAAAAAAGGTTGTTATGAACCTGATTGCGATATAAGTGATTGTAACAATCCTGAACATTATAACTTCATATGTTTGGATCCGGATTGTGATGATGTGCACTGTGAAAATCATCAGCATTATGATAGACAATTATTAAAGGATTTCCAAGAAAAATCTGATTTCAGTGTCTATGATCACAGAGAAGAAATTAACTATGATAAAGATGTTGATATTAGTCTTTGTGGTTGTCCTGATTGTGCTGATGATGAAGATGATCACGGACATGAGCATAATCATGAGCATGGGCATGAGCATAATCATGGAGATGAAGATGTTGATATTAGTCTTTGTGGTTGTCCTGATTGTGCTGATGATGAAGATGATCACGGACATGAGCATAATCATGAGCATGGGCATGAGCATAATCATGGAGATGAAGATGTTGATATTAGTCTTTGTGGTTGTCCTGATTGTGCTGATGATGAAGATGATCACGGACATGATAATAATGACGATGATGAATTATTGGCCGAAGGAAAACCCTTAATTGTTAACAGACCAATACAGATTATCCTTTCAAGCGGTATATTGTTTGTTTTGGGGCATGTTTTTGAATGGTTATCATTTAGCCCAACAGTAATAACTATTACATTTATGCTTGGTGCTTTAATTGCAGGTTATGAAATAGCTATTTCAGCGTATAATTCATTAGTTAAAAAACATACTATTGGGCCTGCTATGTTGATGTGTATTGCTTGTGTTGCTTCATTCCTTATCGGACATCCGGAAGAAGGTGCTGCTGTAACTTTTCTATATTATATCGCAGAATTTTTAGAAGATTATGCTGAATATAAGGCTAAACGTTCAATCAAATCATTAGTTGAAATTGCTCCGGATACTGCAAGAGTTAAAGTTGGAGACAAAGAAGAGATAAAAAATGTCGATGAGGTAAATATTGATGATGTTGTTATAGTAAAACCGGGAGATAAAGTTCCTTTGGATGGGGAAGTTATTTCAGGTTCATCTTCAATTAACCAAGCTTCCATTACTGGTGAAAGTGTCCCTGTTTTAAAAAATGTTGGTGACCATGTATTTTCCGGAACGGTCAATGAGGATGGATATTTGGAAGTAAAAGTAACTACAGAAGCTAAGGATTCAGTTATTTCAAAAATAGTAACTTTGGTTAAACAATCACAACTCAACAGATCAGAAACTGAGAATCTGGTTGAAAGAATCGCCAAATATTATACTCCGATCATGATGATTGGGGCTATTTGTGTTGCAGTTATTCCGCCATTTTTATTTGGCCAGAACTTAAATGATTGGATTTATAAAGCACTTTCACTTTTAGTAATTTCATGTCCTTGCGCATTTTTAATTTCAACACCTGTGGGAATGGTGTCTGCCATTACTTCAGCTACTAGAAATGGGGTAATAATTAAGGGCAGTACTTATGTGGAAGAAATGCGTAATTTAAAAGCTATTATTTTTGATAAAACTGGTACTTTAACAGAAGGAAAACTTAAATTAAGTCAAGTTTCAGTGTTGGATAATAATTATTCAAAAGAGGATATTGTTGAAATTGCAGCATCTCTAGAGTCCCAGTCTTCACATCCAATTGCTCAGGCTGTTGTGGATTATGCCAATGAGAATAATATTGACTTTGATGTTGTTCAGGACTTTAAAAATGTTCCAGGTAAAGGTATTATTGCTAATATTAATGATAATCAATATTATGCGGCAAATGAATCTTTAATTGAAGGAAGTTCATTTGATATTCCAAAAGAGGATTTCGATAAGTATTCTAGTGAAGGTAAAACTTTAATATTTATTGGAAATTCCAAAAAAGCTTTAGGTATTATTACTGTGTCTGATACAATTAGAAAAAATGCTTCAGAAGTTATAGCTGATTTAAAAAGTAAAGGTATTAAAACTTTCATGCTTACTGGAGATAATAAATTTGCTGCAAAAGGTGTAGCATCTGAAATTGGAGTTGACTATGTTTATTCTAATTTAATGCCTGAAGATAAATTAAATATCTTAGATACCGTAAGAAATAAATTTGGTGATGTGGCTATGGTGGGTGATGGTATTAATGATGCGCCGGCTTTAGCACGTGCAAATATAGGTATCGCTATGGGTGCTGCAGGTTCTGATGTAGCTATTGAAACAGCTGATGTTGCATTAATGCAGGATGATATTTCAAAACTACCATATTTGTTTTCTTTAAGCCACAAAACAATGAGTATTATTAAACAGAATATCTCTCTTGCAATTACGATTAAACTATTGTGTGTTGTTCTTGCAATTTTAGGAATTATTACATTAATGATGTCTGTTGGTGTAGGGGATTTAGGATTAACTTTGTTTGTTATTTTAAATTCATTTAGAATTGGAATGGTGAAAGATCCACTATTCTAATTTTTTTCTTTTTTTAAATCAATAATCTAATAATGCCCAATATTACATGGGTTCCGGATAAAAGATGTAGAAGAACCATTCGTATTTATTGATAAATTAGGATTTCTCGCAGATAAGTCTTTATCGTATTTTTTACTTTTTTTTTAAAAAAATTTAGAATTTAAAAATCAATTAAGTAATCAACTGCTTAATTGTTAATATATGTCAAAAAAAGAAAAAATATGCTCTTAAAGAACATATTTTTTAAATATTATTTATTTTATTAAAATGTATAATTTCATCACATATTACTTCAAGTAGTTCTTCATCATGGCTAACTGCCAATATTCCAATGTTATTGGCTTTACAATGATTAATGAGTGCTTCCCATATCTGTACTTGTGTTACAGCATCAAGCATGGTACTTATCTCATCTGCGATGATGAATTTTGTTTTCGGATTAAGTGCTCTTAATATACTGAAACGTTGCAATTCTCCGCCTGAAAGTTCGTTAGGCCAACGTGTTAACCAAGTATCTTTAAGGCCAAAAGTATCTTTTAACTCCTGTGTAGGGGTCCATGATTCACTCAATACTTTTTCCATTTTCCATTTGGGGTTCATAGTTTTTTCTGGATGTTGGAAAATTAATTGTACGGGGTAGAAATTCTTATCAGGAATTTTTTGATTATCTATGGTTACTTCTCCGGAATAATTTGAAATGTGGCCTGATAAAATTTTACATAATGTGGATTTGCCACTACCACTGTCTCCGATTAAACCTATTATTTCATTGTTTTTAAGAGATAATGATATGTCCTTTAATATAGGTTTCTTTTTGGTATATGAAAATGAAATATTATTTGCTTCAAGATTCATCATTAACCTCCTCATAATTAAAACATCGAATCATTACACCATTGTGGTTAATGAGTTTTGGTTTATTCTTTTCACATTTATCCATGCGGGCAGGGCAATTTTCATAGTAAGGACATCCAATAACATCATCTAATGGTTGAACACCTTCAGTTAATTTAAATCCATTTCTTGGCAGTGAATTGATTAAAGCTTTTGTATATGGGTGCAATACATTATCCGCATCTTTAAAGTTTTCTGCAGTATTTATTTCAATAACATGGCCTGAATAGAATACTGCAATTCTATCTGCAGTTTTCAGTGCAACATTTATTTCGTGAGTAATTAGTAAAACACCTTTGTCTTGTTCTTTCAAATTTTTTATATCAGAAATTGTTTCTTCAACGCTCTGTTTATCAAGACCTGGTGTTGGTTCATCAGCAATTAATAGATTGGGGTCGCCTAACAATGCTGTAGATAACAATACTTTTCTAGCCATCCCTCCAGATAATTCAAAAGGATATAAATCATCAACACTTTCATCCAATCCATATTTACTAAATACTTCTCTTTGCCTAATTTTCTTCTCTTCACGTTCCTTATCATCTTCACATTCACCAATAGCCTGTTGAGATACTTTCATAAGGGGATCTAAGAAATTGACTGATTGAGGTATTAAACAAATCTCTTTTCCCCTTAATTTTTCTTTTAATTCTTGAGTTAAAACTTCACCTTTATATTTAATTTCTCCAGTTACCTGTGAGTTATAAGGCAAAATTCCTAAAATTGAATGGGCTAAAAGACTTTTTCCCGAACCGCTAGACCCTAAAACTGCCACGATCTCATTTTCATTAACATCAATTGTTAAATCTGTTATTACCTTTGAATCATGCCTATTTAGCCCTTGAACATATTGCGTGAAAGATATTGATAAATTATTTACTTCTAATAATTTTGTCATAATGCCCACCATCTATTTATTTGCCTGTGAAGGATCAAATAATCGTTTTAAATTGTCTCCTATAATATCAAATAATAACACAACTATTAATAATGCCATACCTGGGAAGAATGCTAACCACCAAGCGCCCATTGCAAGATATGTCATAGATTCTGATAATATTATACCAATAGCGGGTTCGTGCGGTGATAAACCAAATCCTAAGAATGTTACGCTTGATTCGTGCATAATTGCATGTGGAAATACGAGTAATGTTCCTACAAATATTTGGGATAAGATTAAAGGTAAAATATGTTCTTTTGCTATCCATAATTTACTTTTACCAAATCTTTTGGATAATGCAACATATTCTGATGTGTTAATTTGAAGTACTTCTGCTCTCAATACTCTTGTCAAATTCACCCAATGTGAAAAAGCTACTGCCATTATTACACCAAATGCACCTTTACCCAATGCAATGGATATCATCATAATTAATAATATGTGTGGTATTGATGCGAATAAATCAATTAACCAAGATACAAATGAATCACAAAACTTATTAATACTTGCAAGAAATGCTAAAAGGGTAGCTATTATACTAGATATTATTGAAGCACCTATTCCAATCATAATACTTAAACTCAAACCCTTTATTGTTCTTATGAACATATCTCTTCCCATCCAATCAGTACCGAAAATATGTGCAAATGATGGAGGTTGCATTTTTATACTAAAGTCGGTAGGTAAATTAGCATCAATTAGAGTTCCGCTGATGAAAATGACTAGCAATACTAATCCTGTAAGTCCTATAGTTAAAAGGGTCTTTTGTCTTAAGTTTAGGGAACTGAATAATCCTTTATTATACCATGGAGTTTCACTCATCGTCCTCACTCCTTAATCTTGGGTCAACATATTGATAAATTACATCCGCAATAAGATTTCCTACAAAAACAAAAATTGCACTAATAATTACAATACCTAGTAATAATGGGACATCAGACCTTAATCCAGCAGCAACAGTGGCTTGACCAATTCCGGGATATGCGAATACCTGTTCAACGAGAATTGTTCCACCAAACAATTCATTAAAAGATAAAAATTGAATTGAAATTGCTGGAAGTAAAATATTTCTAATTCCGTGATTTTTTATCATTCCCCAGAAACTTTCACCTCTTGCCTGTGCAAATAAGAAATAATCACTATTTTTAACACTAATGAGTTTATCTCGCGTATACATTGTAAGAGAAGCGATTCCTACAATACTTAATGTTATTGCAGGCAATATTAATCTATATAGCCATTGCCAAAATGTTACTGTGTCTGATAGTTGTCCAATAGGAACTGAAAGTCCTATAGGGAACCAACCTAAATATACAGAAAAAACCATTAAAAGTACTAATCCTATCCAAAAAGTAGGTGTTGATTGTAAGATATAACAATAAGTTTTAATTGCCTTATCAGTTAATGTTCCTTCTTTTGCACCTGCAATCACACCTAATCCGAATCCTACAACTCCAGATATTATCCAAGAAACTATCATTAAAGTTAATGAAGCAAAGAATTTCTGTGCAATTACTTCAGTTACGGGAGCACGATAAATTAATGAAAAACCCATGCTTCCGGATGCTAAAGTTTGAAGCCAACCTAATACTCTCTCACCTAAAGTTAAATTCGTTCCCCAATATTCGCCCATAATGGCTAATTGTTCTTGACTAACAATTCTTTGACCAAGATAAGCTTTAACTGGATCGATAGGAGATAATTGTACCATTAAAAAACTGATCGCTGCAATAACAACTAATAAAATTAGTAATCTAATAGCTTTATATCCTAAAAATTTAGCTAATTTTTTACTGTTAATTTTAATCATCTCCAGCGTGTATAAATTTGTTTTAAAAAAAGAATTAAAAAATGATTTATAAAAATAAATCATTTTAAATTTGGATATTTATTTTTTTGTTTGATTGCTGTCAATACGTTTCCAATCGTAGATATTACCCCATATGTCTCCACCGTGCGGATAAATAAGGTGTGTACTATTGGAAATATTTAATGTATCGTTAACAAAGTAGGTATAATCCATAGTTCCAATCCATATGAATGGATAATGTGAGTTAGCTTGTCTGGCTGCTTGAGACCAGGTAGAGTATGAAGCATTAAGTTCTTGTCCCATAGCAGAATCTATAGATGCATCTACAGCAGAATCATTTAATATTTCTGGATTATCATAACCTTGACCAGCTACTCTTGAATCATATTGATGTTCAATTTCACATGGGTCTGCTGAACCGAATCCCCATACAATTCCTTCTTGGAATTTGATTGGATCCATATCGTCCCAACTTCCACCTACTGGTTTAATATCAATACCTATTTCTTTAGCTTGTTCAGCAACAGCTACTGCAATTGCTTGTCTTTCACTTGCTTTTGAATTATAATAGATTGAAAATGATGCTGGTTTTCCATTTTTATCTACTATTCCATCACCATTAGTATCCTTCCATCCGGCATTTGCAAGAATGCTTTTTGCTTGGTCTACATTACCATCTTTAAATGTTGATTCAAATGCCCAAGGTAATTGACTAGCTACACCATTGTATGATACATTACCAAATCCATTCAATGAACCATCTACTAATTTTTGTCTGTTAATTCCAACGTTCAATGCTTCTCTGATAGCAGGGTCTGCTGTTACATTATTACCGTATGTTAAATTATCATCCCCTATTGTTTTTCCAGTATTGTTTTGGGTCGGTAAGGATATTCCACGCACATCGATTGAATCGAAATATTCTAAATGGAATCCTTTTACTGTTTGATTTGCATATGATACTGGTACTTCAGCTATATCCACATCTCCGTTTTTAACTGCTGCAAATGCTGCATCCGGGTCAAGGAAAAGGTTTGTTATTTTCTTGAAGTATGGCTGTTTTCCATAATAATCTGGATTTTTCTCTAAGATAAATTGTTGTCCTTTATCCCATTGAACTAATTTGTAGGGTCCGGATCCGATTGGATTTTTACCATAATTATCTGCATTATAATTAGCTTCTGGTACAATTCCCACATCTGTTAATTTGTTAATGAATGTGGAATCAGATTTATTGAGGGTGAATACTACTTTAGTATCTCCTTCTGCTTTAACTTCTTTCAATGAACTTAAGTCTGCACCTTCACCTAATTCTTTTGATTTATTGTATGAAAATGCAACATCTTTTGCGGTTAATTTATTTCCATCAGTGAATTTTACATCATCACGTATATTTACTGTGTATTCTTTATAATCGCTAGAAATAGTATAGTTTGTTGCCAAATCATTTACAAAGCTATTATTAGCATCTCTTTTAAGAATAGTACTTTGTATGAGTGGTTCGGTTCCAGAATCATGATATCCCCAACCATGCATTGGGTCGAAACCAAATTCCGGTTCTTCACCGTGTGCAGCAACACAAGTTACTAATTCGTCAGGTGCATGTTTGGTGTTTTTTCCACCTAAAGCAAATGCCCCTATTCCAATTATAGCTATTACGACTATAATTGCACCTATAATAATTTTTTTATCCATTTTTGTTTCCTCATTAAACTGAATCGAAGTAATATTTTTTTTATTACTATTATATAAAAAATTAATACAATAGATAATACTTTTTTTAATATAAATATTACATAGTATAATTTAAAGTTTAAAGTATTTATAAATTCCTATATATTTTTCATTGTCAGTTTTTAAACAGTATTTGGGCGTTATGAGTTAAGTTACCAAACGATTTAACAAAAATTTAATTAATTATATATTTGAATAAATTTTAATGTTTACATATGTTTAGTAATGATTCGTCAAATAATGTAGATTTAATGCTTAAAAATCCTAAAAAAGCCTTAATTAACATGTCCATACCACTGATAATTTCATTACTTATTACAAGTTTTTATAATTTAATTGATGCTTTTTGGGTGTCTGGTATTGGTGCTGATGCGCTTGCGGGTATTGGGTTTTTCACACCAATATTCATGATTTTAGTCGGATTCGGAAATGGATTGGGTTCCGGTGCGGCTTTTGCATTATCAAAATATCTTGGTGGGGGAAATAAACAAAAAGCAAATAATGCTTCAATTCATTCAATTATTATTAATATCATTGTTTCTTTGGTTGTAACCATAATATTGTTAATTCTGCTAAATCCTATTCTGAATGCTATGGGTGCGGGACAAACCATTGGTTATGCTACGGATTATGGAGTAATAATTCTTTTAGGATCCGTTTTCATTATTCTTTCAAATGCATTATATGGTATTTTTAGGGGCGAAGGAGATACCACAAGGCCAATGTATGCCATGATGGCTTCTGCTATTTTAAACATGATTTTAGACCCTATTTTTATTTATAAATTTGATTTGGGAGTTATGGGTGCTGCTGCTGCAACTATAGTTTCCTCAATATTCGTCATATTGGTTTTAATATACTGGTTTTATATAAAAAAAGACACATATTTGAAACCCAATATTTCAAATTTTACTTTTGAAAAGGATATTTCAAAAGATATCATTAAAGTGGGCATTCCTGCAAGTATTCAACTTTTGAACAATGCATTTTTTGCAGCAGTTTTTTCGGCCCTCTTAACTTTTGTTGGTTCAACTGATTCGGTTGCCGTCTATTCAACAGGCTGGAGAATAGTAACTATCGGAACAACTCCTCTATTGGCCATTGGAACCACATTAATTAGCGTTATAGCGGCAAATTATGGTGCAAAAAATTATAAAAACATTAAAATTGCTCATAGATATGCAATGAAAATATCTATTTTAATTGCATTTGTCATTGCTGTTTTAACAAATATTTTTGCAGGAGATATTGCTTCTGTATTCGCATCTAGTGGCAGTAGTTCAAGAATCGCATCAGAATTAACTAGTTTTTTATCATGGATAGTGATTTATTATCCTACAATGGCTGTTGGAGTAGCATCAACTTATGTTTTCCAAGGTGTCGGTAAAGGGTTAACTGCAATGTTTCAAACAATTATGAGAGAAACCGGTTTCACAATATTTTTTGCAGTTTTACTAGGTGTTGTTTTTGGTTATGGTGTGTGGGGAGCTTGGATGGGTATTGTTTTAGGTGAAGTTGTATCAAACAATATTACAATGCTATGGGCGGATTATTTGATTAAAAAATTGATAAATATTAATGATTAAGCACCATTAATATCTTTTAAATAAATTTTATCATCACAAATTGTATCAACTAAATCCATATCGTGACTTACAAGTAAAAATCCCATTTTTCTTTCTTTAACTACTTTTAAAACAGAATCTAAGATTTGTACTTGTGTTATCGCATCAAGCATTGTTGTCATTTCATCTGCTATTAAAAATTTTGTTTCCGGATTCAGTGATCTTAATACGGAAAATCTTTGAAGTTCTCCTCCAGATAATTCTTGTGGAAATCTTGTAAGCCAGGTTTTTTGAATACCGAATTCTTTTAAAAAGTCATCAGGCACATCCCAGGATTCTTTTAAGACAGCTTCCATTTTCCATTTTGGATTCATTACTTTTTCGGGGTGTTGATAAATTAATTGTACTGGTTTAAATCCTTTTTTAGGTAACGATTTTCCATCAAAAGTTACATTTCCTTCGTATTTAGTAACATAACCAGATAATATTTTACATAATGTGGATTTTCCGCTTCCACTATCTCCAATTAAACCCATAACTTTATTGTTGTCTAATTCTAAATTAATATTCTTTAGCAAATATTTTTTAGCTGACGGGTATTTAAATGAAATGTTTTCTGCTTTAAGTTCCATATTATGCACCTTCTTCATATTTAAAACATCTAATTTTTTTCTTTCCAAGACTTATCAATTGAGGTCTTTCATTTTTACATCTATCAAATGCCATTTCACATCTACTATAATAAGGGCAACCTTCAGGTATTTCTCCATGTAACGGCTGATGACCTTTTTTCAATTCAAATCCATTTGCAGGGAGTGCTTTATAAAGTGATTTTGTATATGGGTGAAGTAAGTTTTCTCCATTGCCTGAGAAATCCTTATTTTCAGCAATTTCAATTACATATCCTGAGTAGAATATACCAATTCTATCTGCAATTTCAAGTGCAGCATGAATGTCATGTGTAATTAATAGGACTCCAACACCATCTTCTTTCATCTGTTTAAAGTGATTTAATGTTTCTTTTACAGTTTTTTCATCTAAACCTGGTGTTGGTTCATCAGCGACAACTAATTGGGGGCTTGATAATAGTGCTGTTGAAACAAGCACACGTCTCGCCATTCCACCAGATAACTGGAATGGATACATTTCATCGACTTCCGGACCCAAATTATAACGTTCAAATATTTCTCTTTGTTTTGCTTTTTTCTCCTTTTTTTCTTCTTTACTTTCAGTTTTACCTATTGCTTGGTCAGAAATTTTCATTAAAGGATCTAAAAAATTTACTGATTGTGGAATTAGGGCTATTTCGTCTCCCCTAAGTTCTTCTTTGTCTTCTTGTGATAATTCTTTTCCTTTGAATTTTATTTTTCCATTTAAATTTGCATTTTCGGGTAAAATTCCAAATATTGCATGGGCAAGTAAACTTTTTCCAGAACCGCTTGAACCTAATATTGCTAATATTTCCCCTTCAGATACATCTAATGTCAAATCTGTAATTACTTTTAAATCTCTTTGATTTAATCCTTGCACATATTGAATAAATGAAATTGATACATTTTCAACATCCAATAATTTTTCCATTTTTTCCACCTGTTATTGATATTATATTTTGAAAAGTGTGTAATATGGTTTGATTAATTTTCAAATAATAATATTTAAATACTATTTTGTACTTTATCAATATTAAAGTTATTCAAAATTTATTAAAAAGTATTACTATGTCAACATATTTTTTATATAGTAAGTATTACTTTTTTAAGTGGTGTCCAAATGAAAGTTATCATAAAAAAACTTATAAAAGATTCAGAAATGATTTCTAATGTTCAAAATTTTTTATTTAATCAAATAAAAAAAGAATTTGGGTATGATTATGTTCCTGAATGGCATCAGGATATTGTAAACATGGAAAAATACTATATTAATCCCAAAAGAAATAATTTTTTCATTGCGTATAATGAAAATTGTGAAATCATTGCAACTATTGGTATAAGATCTTATGATAAGAATTTTCCTCAATTTAGGGGACAATTTTCAAATGATATTACTTCCAGTATATGGAGATTATTTGTTGATGAAAAATACAGGCGTTGTGGTTTGGCTTCTAAGATGTTTAGTGTCGCTGAAAGTTTTGCAAATGAATGCGATTATGAAGATATTTATTTGCATACTCATAAAACATTGCCAGGGGCTATTAAATTCTGGACTAAAATGGGCTTCATTATTATATTGGATTCCAATGATGAATTAGAAACAGTTCATATGGATAAAAAAATCAGAGGTTTAGAAATCAATACGCCTCATTCTATCTTCAAATATGCTGTCATGTTATAATCTTTTAATATATTTCTGTGTGTGTGGGCAGGCATAAATGCATTTTCCACATACTGTATCTTCTTTTCCTAGGTTTTCGTATGATATTTTAAGTGCATATTTTTCACATTTTTTATCGTCGTAAAACTCATTTCTTTTTAGTTTATAATTCCATTCTTTTCCACTTATTGCACCACCAGGACAGGCATCCATACATTCCATGCATTTTCCGCATTTTGATTTAAGGATGGGATTTCCAATATCTAACGGGGCATTTGTTAAAACAGAAGATATTCTTAAAGCAGATCCAAATTTGCTTGTTGTAAATAATGCAGATTTACCAATCCAACCCAAACCTGCACGTGTTGCTAGTGTTTTATGGGGTAATTCAAAAGAGTTATTTTCACCAAAATCAGTACCCAATCTCTTTTTTGTTTGTGCATATGCGTCATATCCATTATCTATTAAAAATTCTTCACATTTCATTCCTAATTTATCTAATCTAGCATTTATACTCACTAATTCATTAACATATTCTTGGGTAGGGGCATTTTGCATATTTTTAATGATTTTTTTTGGATAAGTGATGTAAAAGACCACTCCCTTATCCAATTCTTTTTTTGGACTGCAATCCTTAATGTCAGCATATCCTACTTCAGTTGCACCATTTTTTTGTAGGAATGTTTTCAATTTTTTGGATAATGACATAATTGTATTATTCTTTTTAGTTTTATATTAAATTAGTTATTACTTTTTTATTTTTTTTAAATTAATAAACAAATAATCAATTGTTATTATTTTCAATTAGTTTAATCATTACTTTTTTTAATATTTTTTTTATTTTGTATACTTTTAGAAGTCTTATTTTAATTATTTTTTTTGGTTTGGTGAGTATAAAAGTAATAAATAAATTTTTATATATTTGTCAATATAATATGATTAATATTAAAATAATGATTTTTAGTATTACTTATTAATCATTTTTTGATGAAAAAGTATTACTTTATTTTAATATTGATATTTTTATATGGTGAGAAAATTGAACAAAAAACTTTTAATTGGAGGAGTTGTGGTTCTTGTCGCAATTATTGGGGGGGCTTTCATGTTTATGGGCCATTCATATCATGATGATGACCCGACACATTTGGTTGTAGCTGCTCACAGTAATATTAAAGAACCTAAAGCGGGTTTTAACCCACTTACTGGATGGGGATGCGGACATCAAAACTACAATCCGTTAGTGCAATCTTGTTTATTTAAAACAGATACAAATGGAACAATTGTTCCGGATATAGCTACTGGTTATTCAATCAGTGATGATGGAAAGACATGGACAGTAAACTTAAGAAATGACATTAAATTCTCAGACAATTCAACTTTAGATGCTGAAGATGTAGCATTTACATTCAATACTGCAAAAGCAACAAAATCTGAATTGGATTTAACAAACATCGCTAATGTAACTGCTGTAAATAGTACCTCTGTTGCATTTAACTTAGTTGAACCAAGATCAACATTTATTTATGATTTAAGATATGTTGGTATTGTTCCTTCTGACACATATAACAACAATACCTATGGTGAGCATCCAATCGGATCTGGTCCGTATGTATTGGATCACTGGGATAAAGGTCAACAAGCAATCTTTAAAATTAATGATAATTATTATGGTAAAAAACCTTACTTCACTCAAATCACTTTAGTTTTCCCTGAAGAAGCATCATGGTTAGAATTAGCTAAATCTAATGATTTTGATGTAGTGCCTGTTGCAACTTCTGCTTTAAATCAATCTGTTGATGGATATCAATTTGTTGAAAAATCTGCAGGAAGAGCACAAGGTGTATCCTTACCATATCTTCCGGATAACGGAACTGTATATAATGGTACTTATAAAATTGGTAATAATGTAACTGCTGATAAATCTATTCGTGAAGCGTTAAATGTTGGTATTGATCGTAATAAAATGGTAAATTCTGTATTTTCAGGGCATGCTAAACCGGAATATACTGGTGTTGACACAAGAGACTATGCAAATAATGCAAGTAAAGTTAATGATAGTAATGTGGAACAGGCTAAACAAATATTGGCTCAAGGTGGTTGGAAAGATACAAACGGTGATGGAATTGTAGAGAAGAATGGTACTAAAGCATCATTTGACTTATACTATCCACCAGATTATCTTGATAGACAATCTTTATCCACAGTATTTGCTGAACAAGCAAAACAAATAGGAATTGAAGTTAACCTTAAAGGTGCTGATTGGGATACAATTTATCAAAATATGTACAGTTCAGCTGCTTTAATGCAACAAACTTCTCCTGACCCTTATAAATCTATCTATCAACAATACCACAGTAAAGAGGTTGATGGTTTCTATATGAATCCTAATTTATATAATAATAGTGCGTCAGATGCTTTAATGGAACAAGCTATGCATAGTAATGATTTCAATCAAGCTAATAATTACTGGTCTCAATCTGCACTTGTAAATGGTGGAGGATGGGGTCCTGCTGGTGATGCTCCATGGGTATGGTTAGCAAACTATGACTACAACTATTTCATTAAAGATGGAATTAACATAGGAAACCAACCTGATGGTTTAGGAAATGATATCTTAATTAACATTTGTGAATGGACAAGGGCTTAATTAGATCCCTTGCCTTTTTTTTATTTTTAAAATTTTTAAAGGGGGTTCATTATGAATAAAAAAAGTATTATAAAATTTTTTAGTTATAAATTTATCCGTTTTATAATTTTAATGGTTGCTGTTGCAATTTTTAGTTTCATATTATTAGATTTATCCCCTATCAATCCAGTTTCTGTTTATTTAAAAGGTGCTGCTGTATCTGAAGGTCAACGTGCTATTCTTAACGAATACTTTGGTGTAGGGGTTCCGCTTCAAACTAAAATTTATCATTGGTTACTAAATTTGATTAAAGGAGACTTGGGAACTTCACTGATATATCGTGCTCCTGTGTTGGATGTAATTATTGATAAGTTTACAGCATCTCTTGCATTAATGTCTATATCTTGGTTATTGAGTGGTGTTATTGGATTTTTATTAGGTGTTGTTGCAGGTAAAAATAGGGGTTCTTGGATTGATAAAGTAGTTAAAACGTATTGTTATGCAATTCAATCTGCCCCCTCTTTTTGGGTGGGAATGCTTATTTTAATGGTTTTTGCAGTTTATTTAAAATTATTCCCAATAGGGTTTGGTGTTCCTATTGGTGTTAGAAGTACTGATGCTTCTTTTATAGATTGGGCATCAAGACTTGTACTTCCTACATTAACATTAAGTTTAGTAGGTTTAGCACCAATTGCAATGTATACACGTAATGAATTAGTTCAGGTATTATCCTCTGATTATGTATTATTTGCAAAATCACGGGGTGAAAAAGGTTGGGATTTAGTAAAAAATCATGGAATTAGAAATATTTTACTTCCGGCAGTCACATTACAATTCTTATCATTTAGTGAGTTATTTGGCGGTGCTGTTTTAGTAGAACAAGTATTTTCATATCCTGGAATAGGCCAAACTGCTGTTGCTGCAGGTCTTCAAAGTGATGTTCCTTTGTTCTTAGGCATTGTTCTATTTAGTGCAGTATTTGTTTTCGTTGGTAATTTATTGGCGGATATTTCATATTATTTCATTGATCCTAGAATTAAGGAGAGTGAGTTCAATGATTAGAAAGAAATCCGTTAATGATAAAGAGCCTTGGTTTTTGTATAAAGCTAATCTCAGAACTAAAACTTTCGTAATTATTGGTATCTCAGTAATACTAATTGTCAGTATTTTAATTTCCAGTTTATTCATTGGTGAAATTCCAACAAGTTTTGCTAGTGCTAATCAAATGCCTTCTTTCCAACATCTTTTCGGAACAGATTGGATGGGAAGAGATATGTTTTTAAGAACTATTGCCGGTTTAGGCTTAAGTTTAACTGTTGGTATTATAGCATCAGGAGTTAGTACTCTTATTTCCATAATATTGGGATTATTTTCCAGTTTTAATAGATTTGCTGATGAAGCTGTTGCAGGCATTATAGATTTATTTGGTTCAATACCCCATATTCTCTTAATTATTCTTATTTCAATAATGTTTGGTGGTGGAACGTTTGGTGTTATAATGGGTGTCGGTTTAACACATTGGACACCTCTTGCAAGAGTTCTTAGATCTGAAGTTAAAGAGATTAAAACTAAAGAATATGTTCATTTATCTCAAAACTTAGGCAAATCCAAAGTATGGATTGCAACAAAACATATTTTACCATTAATTGTTTCTCAGATAATTGTGGGTGTTATTTTAATGTTTCCACATGCAATTATGCATGAAGCAGCAATAACATTTTTAGGATTCGGTTTACCTCCTCACGAACCTGCAATTGGAGTAATATTATCTGAATCAATGCAATATTTATCATCCGGATATTGGTGGTTAGCATTTTATCCTGGTGTATCTTTGTTGATTGTTGTATTGTTATTTGATTTAATTGGTGAAAATGTTGAAAAATTATTAAATCCGGAAACTGCTCAGAAATAAGAGAAATTTCATTATTTCTCTTTAAATCTTTTTTTTTTAAAGTGATGGTATGAATATTAAAATTACAGAAATCAATAATAATGATGAAATAACTACAGTTCAAGAATTTTTGTATGATCAAATTAAAAAGGAATATGGTATTGGTCCCACTCCTAAGTTTCATTATGATATTGATGGTTTAAAAGAATATTATCTTCTTCCCGATCGTAATAACTTTTTTATCGCATGGTATGGGAATAAAATTGTTGCAACTGCAGCCATCAGAGCTTATGATTTGGAGTATGATTTTTTCAAAGACCAATATTCAAAGGATACAACTGCAAGCATTTGGCGTTTGATGGTTGATAAAAATTATAGAAGATGTGGGGTTGCAAGAAATCTTGTAGCCGAAATTGAAGATTTTGCATGCCGTAAATCTTATGATAAAATATATCTTCATACACACAGATATCTTGAAGCAGGTTTGCCATTCTGGAAATCTTTAGGTTATGTTGTAACCGTTGAAGAAGATGATTATGATGAAACTATTCATATGATTAAAAGCTTAATTTAAGTTATTTTTTCAATCAAGCAAAGCCGTATGTTATAACATATCCGTTTTCATCTACAATTGTAAAATAACCATCATCGTAGTGTATTTTTTCTCTTCCACCACCAATACTTTCACGATAAGTTTCGTGCTCTTTTGGATTCCATCCGTCTGATGTTACTTCACTTTCATGCCTTGGGGTATATCCTTTGTAGTTTGGATCATTTCTTGGCCGATTCGCATCTATGGAATTTTGATTAGTATTTTTTGAATCTGACGAAATATGTGCCACTTCGGTGGTTAATGTTGTATTGTTTGCAGGAGGTGTGCTGTTTCCACCATTCCCATTATTCAAAACAAAAACTTCCAAAACAACTCCGACAGCCAATAGAATTGCAATAATTATAAGGATTATGATGATGTTTTTATTTTCCATAATAATATTTTATGCACATTTTATTAATATAATTTTTCTTAAAATTTATTTTATATTAATTAAAAACTTATCACTGATGAAAAGAACAGCACTAAAAATTGGATATATCGGAACTAATTTCCATGGGTTTCAAAGACAACCTGATGTAAGAACTGTCGAAGAAGAATTAATATATCATTTACGAAAATTAGACTACATTGATGATTTAAAAAAGTCCAGATTCAGAATAGCTGGTCGGACTGATGCTGGAGTTCATAGTTTGGGTAATGTAATCAGTTTTCAGTCTGAAAAAGAAGTCAGAGTAAATGAAATTAATAACAGCCTTCCGGATGATATTCAAATTTTGGCCAGTGCTCCTGTTCGTTATGCATTTAAACCAAGATATGCTCAAATGAGGCAATATCGTTATTTATTATTCCAGGATTTGGATATTGATAAGTTAAATGAAGTTGCAGAAGTCTTTAAAGGAACCCATGACTTCACTAATTTTACAAAAAGATTCCAAAAGACAACTACAAGAACAATTGACGACATTAGAATCACAAAAGTGGGTCTGGATGATTATCACAAAAGGGAATTTCCTAACCTCCATGATACAATATCTCCGATTTTCATTGATATTTATGGAGAATCATTTTTATGGAATATGGTTCGTAAAATGATGAGGATTTTTGTTGATGTGGCTTTAGACAAAATGACATTAGATGATGTTAATGAATTACTGAATCCTCCCGAAGATTCTCCAAGAGCACATATTAAAGTAATGGAAGCAGAATATTTGATTTTAATGAATATTCAATATGATGGCATTAAATTCAGATATGATGATTATGCATGTAATCGCTTTAAAAGAAATTTAATAGATTCGCTGGATAATCTGCAGAAAAAATATGCTATCCGTGAATCCATGATAAAAAGTTTAGATGACTTAATATAGTTTTTTTTTAATCGGTTAGCAAATATTTTTTAATGGAAACTATCATATATACTAATTAGGTTTTTATATTATGGGTTGGTCTAATAATGAGTAATAAGAATGTTGAATTAATGAGGGGAGAACCTGAAATAGCTGTAAGAAAGTTAGCCATTCCAATTATGATTTCAATGCTTTTAACAGCATCTTATAATATTGTTGATGGAATTTGGGTTGTGGGATTAGGTCAGGCAGCTATTGCAGGAATAGGTTTTGTAACGCCGATTTTCATGATTTTAAATGGTGTAAGTGTTGGTCTGGGAAATGGTGCTACAAGCAGCATTAGTCGTGCTGTCGGTGCAAAAGATCATGAACGAGCTAATAAATCGGCTACCCATGCTCTTTTAATATTTGTATTGGCTTCATTATTGTTGACTGTTGTTTTACTTTTTATTCAAGAGCCGTTGATTAAAACTTATGGTGCATCAGGCCAGTCTTTGGCTGAGGGACTTAAATATGGAACTCCCTTATTTTTAGGTTTATTTGGATTCATGCTGGCTAATGGTGGAAGCGGTATTCTTCGTGGTGAAGGGGACATGACAAGAGCCATGTATGCAATGATTGTTTCTGTTGTTCTTAATTTTATTTTGGACCCTATTTTCATATACATATTAAATTTGGGTTCAGCAGGTGCTTCTCTTGCAACAATTATAAGCTCATTAGGTTCAGCTACAGTTATAATGTATTGGATTTTGATAAAAAAGGATACTTATGTTCATGTTACTTTTAAAGACTTTGAATTTGACTCAAAAATATTCATTGATATTTTAAAAGTAGGTATTCCTGCTTCTCTGGATATGTTTATGATGTCACTTGCAATGAGCATATATTTAATATTCATTTCTTCAATTGCTGGCGAATACGGTATTGCAGCATTCACCTCTGGTCAAAGATTATTTTTATTTGCCATAATGCCTCTTAATGCTATAGGCAGTGCTGTTGCAGCTGTTAGTGGAAGCGCATATGGTGCAAGAAATGCAGATTATCTTTCAAGAGCCCATTATTATGGTACAAATTTTGCAATGGCCTTTGGACTGGTGATGGTGTTTATTTTAGTTGTATTTGCACCTCAATTGTCATTAATTTTTGCTTACACTCCCGAAACTGCTAATTTAGTTCCTGAAATCACTAATTTTTTAAGGATTGCTTCTTTTGGTTTGCTTTTAGTTGGAATAGGGATACCTTCCAGTTTCATGTATCAGGGAATTGGCCGAGGAACAACCAGTTTGGCATGGACAATCATAAGGGAAGTAATATTTATGGTTAGTTTTACTTATTTATTTGGTATTGTTTTAAACTGGGGTTTAATAGGTATTTGGACAGGTCTTGCTGTAGGTCGGATGCTTGCATCATTTTTAAACTTCATTTATGCCAGATACACTATTAGTGTAATAAAAAAAGAGTTTCAATAAGTTATTTATTTAAATTTAAACGGAACTTTGGATAAAAATTTTTATTAATTTAGTAAATTAAATATACTAATAAGTGATATTATGAAGATTGCTGTTGTACTTGGAACAAGGCCTGAAATTATTAAAATGGCCCCAATTATTGATGAAATCATTAAAAGAGAGATTGATTTAACTATTCTTCATACTGGACAACATTATGATGAAGAAATGTCAGATAATTTCTTTAGAGACCTTGAAATTCCTGCTCCAGATTATAATATTCATGTGGGTTCCGGTTCTCATGCAAAGCAAACTGCTTTAATGATGGAGGGTATTGAAGGAGTTTTGATAGATGAAAAGCCAGATATTGTTTTAGTTCAAGGTGATACTAATGCAGTTCTTGCGGGTTCATTAGTGGCTTCTAAATTACACATTGCCATTGGTCATGTTGAATCAGGTCTTAGGTCATTTGACATGACAATGCCTGAGGAAGTAAATCGTAGAGTATGTGATGTAACATCTACAATGTATTTTATTCCAACTGAACAGTCAGCCATTAATCTTTTAGCTGAGGGATATTCAAGAACAAATTTATTTATAACTGGAAATACTGTTGTTGATGCTTGTTTCAGGCATTTGGAAATAGCTAAAAAACGTGGTTTTGATGAAGAATCTCTTGCTAGTTTAGATATTGATAATATGGATAACATTTTAACTTTAACAATGCATCGGGCAGAAAATGTGGATATTAAATCAAGAGTTATCAATATTATTGATGCTATAAAAGAGTTAAATGATATGAATGTCATATTTCCAATTCATCCAAGAACTAAAAAGACTTTACAGGATTTTGGTCTTTTTGATGAGTTAAATAATTTAAAGCATGTTCATATTATTAAGCCATTGGGATATTTGGACTTTTTGCAATTAACATCAAAATCAACTTTAATATTAACAGATTCTGGTGGTCTTCAAGAAGAAGCAATAACACTTAATGTCCCGGCTTTAACATTAAGGTATAATACAGAACGACCGGAAACAGTAACTGCTGGTGGAAATATCCTTGTTGGATCAGATAAAGATGTAATTTTGGAAAATGCGAAAAAAATATTAAATGATAAAGAATTTGCTGAAAAAATGAAAAATGCTCCAAATCCATATGGTCAAGGAAATTCGGCAAAATTAACTGTTGATGCAATTCAAAATTATTTTGATGAAGGATTGTTGGATATTAAGGCTCCGGAAGATATCATGTCTTCATTTGAAAGGAAAATGGCTTTAATCGATGAAAATGTTTCTGTTAAGGAATTTGAAGATAAAAATAATGCTTCAATTCATATGATTTTTGATGGAGAAAAAATGCGTTTTCCAGCTGATGATTTAAAATTAAAAGGAATGTGTGTTACTTATGACGAATACAAATGATGATTCAATTTTAGTATTTGAGTATTTTACTGCTTCAGGTGAAAAAGACAAATGTATTATTTCAGAAGCCGAAGCATTGTTATTCGCATTAATTGATGACTTGTCTGATTATAATTTGGATGTTGTTGTAAATTCATCCTATGGGGATATCATATCTGACTATGATAATGTTAATCCTATATTAATTGATGCAGATATTATTTCTTGGCTTGAAGATAATGCGGCTGCTTTTAATAAGGCGATTTTTATTTCAGCTGAAAATGAAAATAATTTATACAATATAACAAAGATTTTAGAGGAAAATGCTGTGTCAATTTTTACCTCATCAAGTGAAGCTTGTCTTATAGCATCAGATAAATCTTTAACTTATGAAACCATTTCAAATAATGTTCCTCAGCCAAGAACTTTCAGGTTTAAAATTGATTCTAAAGGTTATTGGAAAAGAGCAATTACAAATTTATATGAAAAATGGCAAGCAGAAGATCCTTTAACTCCACTTAAATTAATAATAAAACCATTAATTGGTGTTGATTGTGAAGATATAGTCATAATTGAAGACATTAATGATTTGAGTTATGATTTGGAAGAAATATTTCCTCCGCAATCAAGGATTATAGTTCAGGAATATATTGATGGTGAAGATATAAGTGTTAGTTTAATCTGTAATAATGGAAAAGCAACACCAATAAGTTTAAATAAACAATTTGTAAAACTTGAAAATAATAAAGGAACTTATATTGGGGGAATGCTTCCATTTGAAAGTAAACTAAAGGATGAAGCTTTCAATATTGCAAAAAAAGCATGTGAATCTATTGAAGGATTAAACGGATTTGTGGGTGTTGATTTATTAATAAGTAATGGTGAAGAAATTTATCCAATTTATTTGCTTGAAGTTAACTCCAGATTTACAACACCATATGTTGGACTTAAAAAAATAGCTAATTTTAATATAGCAAAAACAATTATTGAAGGTACTATTGAAGAAATTGACCTCTCTTTAGACGGTAAAGTGGAATTTAAAAAACAAGGGGATAATCTGGAGATTAGGAGAATTTAAAATATGAAAATTGCAGGTTTTGACATTGGTGGAGCGAACACTGATTTGGCGATTATTGACTTTGATAATGATGAAATTAAAAATATGGATGTTGATTTTGCTTATCTTCCAATGTGGAGTAATAATGATGATTTATCAAAGGTTTTAGTAGAATTAATTGAAAATATCTGTCCGGTATCTGAAATTGATGCTGTTGGTATTTCTATGACAGCTGAACTTGTTGATGCTTATGATACTAAAAAAGATGGAGTTTTGGATGTTGTTCGAAAGTGTGAAGATACATTTTCCTGTCCAATTGCTTATGTTGGAATTGATGGTATGATGTCAAAAGAAGAGGTTGAAAAAACTCCTCTTAAAGCAGCAGCCGCTAATTGGATTGCAACAGCTCAAATTGCAACATTAATTTCTGATAATTGTATTTTTATTGATACTGGAAGCACAACAACGGATATAATACCAATCAAAAATGGGAAAGAATGTGCAATAGGCAAATCTGACTTTGATAGGTCTGCAACTGGTGAATTAATATATACCGGTACTTTAAGGACTAACCTTGCTAGTTTTTTAGATAAAATTGAATTCGATGGGAAGAAATATCGTGTGGCTAGTGAGTTATTTGCACAAACTGCAGATGTTTATATGGTTTTAGATTTAATCAGTGAAGATGATTATGTATGCAACACATTTGACGGCGCATCAAAATCTAAAATTGATTGTGCAAAAAGGATAGCTCGCGTTGTATGTGCAGATTTAGAAATGTTATGTGAAAATGACATTAAAGAAATTTCAGAATTTATCCATCAAAAACAAATAGAACAGATTGCTGATGGATTAAAACAAGTTCACGAAACTCAAAACTTGGATTTAGTTATCACTACCGGTTTGGGTAAAGATATTTTAGATAAACCTGCAGCTGAATTATTGGGTCTTGAAGTTAAATCCATGGGTGATATTTTAACTGATGATGAATGTGTTGTAGCGCCTGCTGTTGGAACTTCAGTAATGATGAATAAATATTTAAATGATTAATATGGCTAGTTTTAGATATTATACTGATGGTGCAGCCACAATGATTCGCAAAAATGGTAAATACCTTCGTGAAGCTGGTGGCTGGGCTTTCGTACTTTTAATTGATAATCGTGAAGATTCTGTTTGTTCTGGGGGTTGTCCTCTAACGACTAATAATGAGATGGAATTATATGCAATTTATGCTTCCATGAAAGATTTTCTTTTGAAATCTGAATCTGGAGATATGGTTGAAATATGCTCAGATTCATCATACTGCATTGATATATTTACTAAATGGGCATTTAATTGGCAGAAAAAAGGATGGAAAAAGAGTGATGGTAAACCTATCAAAAATTTAAAATTAATTAAAGCTATTTGGAAATTAATGGCTAATATTAAAAGCAAATCTTGTATGTTGAAGTTCAAAAAGGTAAAGGGCCATTCATCCAATCAGTGGAATAATAAAGCTGATGAACTTGCAGGAACTGCTAAAAATATTGCTTTTAAATCTGGAAAAACGGTTTATTATGGTGAAAATGATGGTCTTTTAGGTGAAAAGTCAAATTATGTTGATTAATACCACACATCTTTCATTCCAAGTAAATATGCGCCGGTATTAGCTATTAAATGTATTATCAGTGTTAAAACTATTGAAATTATAATAAAGTTTAAATCAAATTTAACAACAAGTGAAGCAAATAATAATGCAACTATCAAAAAATCGATTTGATCAAGTATTGGTGCAGGTTTTCCACGTCCAATTCCTAATCTTCTTTTTAAGAAACTGCCTAAAGCATCACCGACAAGTGCTCCGAATGCAAGTAAAAATCCAATTAAAATTCCATTTAAAACGCCAACTGCTATTGGGGTTGTTATAAATTCCCCATATGCTGCGAGTAAATCCGGTCCAAAATATCCTTGTATCGCTCCGATTATAGTTCCTAAAATAGTCCCTCCAATAAAACCTCTCCAGGTTACACCATCTCCAATCCATCGATTACCTTTTGAATCTGTTTTTCCACAGTCTAGGGGTTTTCCTCCACCAAAAATTAATCCTCCACTATTGGATATGTATGCTGGAAGTAAAAAGTATAAAACTGTGATGCAGAGAATTCCTATTGCGGTGAAATCAAAGCTCATTTTTTATTTACTCCATTAAAAATTTTATTAATTATTTATATTATTCATTTAAGTATATAAATTTTAAATAAGTATAAATATTAAATTAACTATACTTAATTATATTATGTTTTTTTATTATTGAGTTATGTTTGTTATTTAGGTGATTTTTTGAAAATTAAAAATACAAAAAGTCTATGTCCAGAGTGTGGCAGACCCGTTGATGCTGAAGTTTATGATGAGGGAGGAAAAGTTTATATCAAAAAAACTTGTAGTGTCCATGGGGAATTTATTAACACTTACTGGAATGACGTTGAGACTTATGATCGAGTTAAGGATTATGAACCTTCAATCACTTCTGTAGAAAATCCTTCTGTGGATGATATATCTACTTGCCCATCTAATTGTGGTCTCTGTTCTAAACATGAGACATCAACTGTATTGGGTTTGATTGATGTTACAAATAGGTGTAATTTAAAATGTCCTGTTTGTTTTGCTAATGCAGCTGCTTCAGGACGTTTATTTGAACCTACTCAGGATGAAATTAGACAAATGCTTAAAAATTTAAGGAGTTTAAAACCTCATCCTACTCCGGCTGTTCAATATGCTGGTGGTGAACCTACTGTTAGAAAAGATATTGTAGAATTAGTTAAAATGGCAAAAGATGAAGGGTTTACTCACGTTCAAATAGCTACTAATGGTTTAAAATTAGCAATGAAAGAAAATTTAGCTAAAGAACTAAAGGATGCTGGTTTAAATACAGTTTATTTAGCATTTGATGGTGTAACTCCAGAGCCTTATATCAACAATAGGGGAAGAGATTTACTTCCTTATAAATTAGATGCAATTGAAAACTGTAGAAAAGCAGGTTTGGGTATTGTATTAGTTCCTACTTTAATTAAGGGTGTAAATGACCACCAAGTTGGAGATATTATTAAATTTGCTTTTGATCATAATGAAAACATTTATGGAGTTAATTTCCAACCAGTTTCTTTTGCAGGAAGAACTCCTTCAGACCAAGTAGAAAAACAAAGAATTACCATTCCTGACTTTATTCAAATTATTGAAGATCAAACTGATGGCGATGTAAAAACTACGGATTTTTATCCACCATCTTCTGTTGAACCTATAGCTAAATTTATCGGAGCTCTTGAGGGTGGAGAACCAACTGTAACTCTTAATTGTCATCAGCATTGTGGTATAGCTACTTATGTATTTAGAGAAAAAACTGAAGGTTCAGGCAAGGATAAATTAATACCAATTAATGATTTTATTGATGTTGATGGTTTATTCAAAAAATTAGATGAATTAGCTGAAAAATTAAAAAAAGGCGGTTTTGGAAGAAAACAAAGAGTTTTAGCTAGTGCTACTAAAGCTATTCCAAAATTAATTTATTCTGATAAAACTCCTAAAAATTTGGATGTTAAAAGAATTATACTTAATGTATTTACAAAAAGATCTTATAGTGCTTTAGGTGATTTTTCAAAAGATGCTATGCTTATTTCATGTATGCATTTTATGGATCCATTTAATTTTGATGAAGATAGAGTTAAAAAATGTGTTATTCATTATGCAACTCCAGATGGTAGAATTATTCCATTTTGTACATATAACTCAATGTATCGTGAAAATGTTGAGGAAAAATTCTCAACCACTTTCAAAGGTTCTAAAAACTAATATTTATTGAGGATTTAACTTATGTATATTAAATCACCTTCTAGACTTCATTTAGGACTTATTGATATGAATGGTTCTTATGGTAGGCTTGATGGAGGAATCGGCTTAACCATTCAAGAGCCAAACTTTATTTTATATGGGGAAACTGCTGAAAAAGGAATCACAATTGATTTCAATGAAGAACATAACTTCAATGATAAAATTAAAAATGAATGTGTAAAAAAAATCAATCAGGCCTCTCAAAAGGTCATTGACTATTATGGTGTCGATGAAGGATTTTATTTTAGGGTTGATAGTGCATATACTCCCCATTCCGGTTTAGGATCTGGAACTCAAATTGCTTTATCTACTGGAAAGATTATTACAGAACATATTGGAGAGGAAGCTAATGGTTATGCTTTAGGTAAAATTACTGGGCGTGGTGGAACTTCAGGCATTGGTGTTTTTGCTTTCGATTATGGTGGTTTTATTGTTGATGGTGGCCATAGTAGAAAAGAAAAGGATTCTTTCTTACCTTCTTCTGCTTCTAAAGCTAATCCTCCCCAATTATTCGGCCGTTATGAATTTCCAGAAGAATGGGGTGTATTGCTCGTTATTTTAAAATCAGATGTTAGTGTTAATGGCCAAAAAGAAGTTAATATATTCCAGGAATATTGTCCAATTGACCGTAAAGAAGTAGAATTATTCTCCCATTTAGTTTTTGTGAATATGATACCATTTTTACTTGAAAAAGATTTGCCTTGCTTTGGTAATACAATAAATAAAATACAAACTATAGGATTTAAAGGTATTGAAGTTAAACTTCAAGCAGACAATATTAAAAATTTGATGGCAAAATTAACCGAAATTGGCGCTTATGCTGTTGGAATGAGTTCTTTTGGACCAACAGTTTATTCGTTTTATGATGAATCTAACAAACATATTGTACAAGAAATTAAGGATTATGTCGGTGATGATGGGATTGTTATAACAACAAAAGCTCAAAATCATGGCCATATTCTTACTAAATAGTGATTATTATGGATATTATTCGTGGAAAGACTTGGACTTTTGGTGAAAATATAGATACGGATGTTATTATTCCTGGGAGATATTTAAGAACGTTTAATCCTCAGGATTTAGCAGATCATGTACTTGAAGGAGAAAGACCAGATTTCACTAAAAATGTTCAAAAAGGTGATGTTATAGTTGCTGATGAAAACTTTGGATGCGGGTCTTCACGTGAACAAGCACCTGTTGCTATTAAAACCGCAGGTGTTGATGCTATTGTTGCTAAATCATTTGCAAGAATTTTTTATAGAAATGCAATTAATATAGGTTTGCCGGTTATTGTAAGTGATATTGAAGCTAAAGATGGGGATATAATAAAAATTGATTTATCTAAAGGAAGTTTAATTAATGAAACTTCCGGTGAATCTCTTAGCTTTGAACCATTCAAAGATTTCATGTTAAATATTTTGGAAGATGGTGGTTTAGTAAATCACTATCTAAATAATGATTAATTATATTTTTTTAAGGAGGCATAATATGGAATGTCCTATTTGTGGTTCTGATGATATTGAAATTTTAAACTCGAAACAAAAGGAATCTAAAAAGAAATTCATGGAAGAATATCTTTTAAAATGTTTGGATTGTGATCATGTTTTTAAAGATGTTTTTTCTGCTAAAAAACCTAAAATGTATAGACTTATTATTTCTGAACAAAATCGTTCTCATAAAACTTCAATTGAATTATCTCCGAGTGATGAATTAAAAGTTGGAGATATTTTGTTATCTGATATAGGTCAAGTTGAGGTTTCAAGTATTGAAGTTAATGATACTCGTGTTAAAAAATCGATTGTTGAAGATATTGATACAATATGGGCAACATCTGTTGAAATTCCTGCACGTATTGGATTTTCCGTTGATTTGCATGGTGAAGTTGATTCATATAAATTGGATTTAGAAAGAGATTTTGAAATTGCTCCAGGGGATATCGTAAAAATTGAAAATCATATTGTCAAAGTTCATGTTATTAAAACAAATGATAGAAAACTCACTTCAGGGTTTGCTAAAGCAGGAGTAATTAAAAGAGTTTATTCAAAGCCGGTTAAATTCAATAATTTTGATTATGATTTAACTTCAAATATTTTCAAAAAAACTTAATTTTGTGAGTATGTTTTCATGAAAGTTTATATTGAATCCTATGGTTGTACATTTAATAAAGCTGATGGACAAATCATGGCAGGTATTTTAAATGAAAATAACATTGAATTGGTTGATAATATCAATGATTGTGATGTTATCATTGTAAATACTTGTTATGTTAAATTACCAACTGAAAATAAGATTGTTTATAAAATCCAGCAATTGCAAAAAAACTATCCGGATAAAAAAATCATTGTTGGGGGATGTATGGTAGAAATAGATCCTGAAAAATTGGATAGTATTGGGCCAGACTGTAGCTGGATTGGTCCTCATCAATTAAATAAAGTTGCAGATGTTGTAAAGGGCACTTATTGTGGTGATGTTGTCCGTGAAAGTGGTTTTTCTAAAGAAAGTAAAGTTGGTGTTCCTAAAGTCAGTGATGATGGTCTAATTCATATTATTCAAATCTGTGAAGGTTGTTTGGGTGTTTGTACTTTCTGTTGTACACGTTTTGCTCGAGGACCTTTAAACAGTTATTCTATTTCAGACATTGTCTGCGAAGCGAAAGAAGCTATTGAAAATGGGGCATGTGAAATTCAACTCACTGCACAGGATACTGCAGCATTTGGCCGCGACAGTGGTGAAAAACTATCTGATTTAATTAAAGAAGTGGCTAATTTAGATGGAAATTTCAAAGTTCGTGTTGGAATGATGCATCCTAAAAACATTTTGGATGATGTTGATGAAATAATTGATGCTATTAAACAACCTAAGGTATATGATTTTATCCATTTGCCAATTCAAAGTGGTAGTGATAAAGTTTTAAAAGAGATGAGACGTGGCCATACTGTTAATCAATATATTGAAGTTGTAAACAAGTTCAAAAATGAAATTCCAGATTTAACTTTAGCAACTGATATCATTGTTGGTTATCCAACAGAAAATGATGATGATTTCTTAAAAACCGTTGATTTACTTAATGAAGTAAAACCTAGTTTGATTCATTTGTCAAAATATCAACATAGGAAAGGTGCAATTTCTTCTTCCCTTAAAGAAATTCCTCCTCAAACCATGAAAAAACGTTCTAAATTTTTATCCCAAATTAAGAGTGAAATAACAAGTAAAGAAAATGAGGAATTATTAAATTCTTATCAAAATGTGTTGGTTGTAGAAAAAGGATCTAAAGGAGGATTTATTGGAAAAACAGATTCTTATATTCCAGTCATTGTTGATAATGTTGATTTGGGGGATTTTGTTAGGGTAAAAATAACTCACACAACGGCCACATATTTAAAGGGCACTGTAGAATAATGTTATTTTTACTTTTTTTTATAGGGTTATTTTTATAATTTTTATATATATTTATTCTTTAATTTTTTTATTTTTTAGTATTATTTTAGTATCAATAAATTAATAAAGTTATAGCTTAATGATTATTATATAAGTGAAATAGAGCCTTTTTTTCCAAAACATTTATATACTATGGGTTACTATCTTTTATTTGGAGGTGAAATGATGAGTGAATTACCAATTGCACCAGTAGGTCGTATCTTAAAAAATGCTGGAGCTCAAAGAATTAGTGACGAAGCTAAAATTGCATTAGCTGAAGCATTAGAAGAAAAAGGTGACGAAATCGCTAAAAAAGCTGTTAATTTCGCACGCCACGCTGGTAGAAAAACTGTAAAAGCTGAAGATATCAAATTAGTTATCAAATAAGCTTTTTGTTACTGTTTTTTAACTATTGGCCATTTTCTTGGTCAATTTCTTTTATTTTTTAACTGGTCTTGTTTAAATTGCAAAGTTTTATATATTACTTTTTACACAGTATAATATGTTGTGCAGGACCGGTGGTCTAGGGGTATGATTCCTCTTTGACGTGGAGGAGATCACGAGTTCGAATCTCGTTCGGTCCATGTGCCATGGTAGTTCAGTTGGGAGAACGCTAGACTGAAGATCTAGATGTCGCTGGTTCAAGTCCGGCCCATGGCATTCTAATTATTTACTATTTTTTTTACATTTTAAAATTCAATTATTTTTTAAAAAATATATTAAATGGTGATGTGGGTTAATTTATTTTTTTAAGGTAATCGGTTTAGGTTTAATTTGTGTGTTTTCTCTTAATTCTTTATATTTGGAAACAATTTGGTATCCGTTGTTTGATGCAATAAGATCAGCACCTGCAGTCAATACCTGGTGTGCCATTTTCCAAATATCAATTCCGTCATATACCTCGATTTTTGTTTTAGGTGCGTATTTTTGGAAAATATTGATATCGTTTACAATTTCATAAATGTGATTTGGAGTTAAAAAGCCAGTAGATGTTTTAATGTAGTCAACATTTGCATTTTCTAGTCTTATTACCAGATTTGCTTTTTGTTCATCCTCAAGAATTTTACTTTCAATTATCATTTTTAATGTAGTGTCACCCAATGCTTCTTTTATCTGTTTTGCTTCATCTTCTATTAAATCATATTTTTCACTTACTACATGATTTAAGTTTATGACCGCATTAACTTCGTCTGCACCTTTTTCAACTAATGTTAAAGCTTCAGCTACTTTTGATTCTGTATTTTCAGAACCTAATGGAAATCCAATAACACTACCTATTTTAATATCACTATCAGCCAATTCTTCTTTAGCTAATGGGACATATGTAGGATTTATTGTAACTGTGTTAAAATTTAATTCTTTGGCTTGAGTTAAGAATTCTTTCATTTCAGTTTCACTAATCATGTTATTTAAATTTGTGTAGTTAATGAGGCTAGCTAAATGTTTTGAATTTTTTATTCTGTACATATTACCACTCCAAATGTTTTTTTTTAATTGTTAGTTAATATACGAATGAAACTATATATAACTTTTGTCTTTATTTTTTAAATTAATTTTTTTGCCATATATGGGCCTTTTCTTTCATAACCAAATTTACGATAATAATTTCTGGATCCAATACCGCTAATAATAGCTATTTCATCTTTATTATTATTTATGGCTAAATTTTCTGCTTCTTTTAATAATCTTTCACCAAAACCTGTGTGCTGGCCAATTGACGGATTTTTATTTCCAATCTGAATCATATTTCCATAAACATGCAGTTCACGAATAAGGGCTGTTTTTTCGGTAATTTCTGGTCTAAAAATATTTTCAGAAGGTAATCTAAATCTTAAAAATCCAGCAATACTTTCTTCATTTTTATCTTCAATAGAAATAAATGTTTCTTCACCGCCGCACGCAGTATATGATTCGCTGAATAATTTAAAATCATCTAAAGTATAATTTTCATTTGTCTTTTTGTGACCAATTTCACGGCATCTAATGCATTGACAATTAATATTTTGTTCATCTAATTTATTGTAAACTAGCTCTCCTAAGTTTGATTTTTGAACACCTGCTTCAATTAATGTAGAAGGAATATCTCTTTGGATTCTCATTGTTCTAACCCATTTGGGAAGTATTTTTTTAATTTCAAATATTAAATCAACAGCTTCCTCATCAGTGTATGGGCTATAAGTGCCTTCTTGCCACATATCATATAATTCACTGCCTTTTGTAACAAGGCATGGATAAATTTTAAGCATGTCCGGTTTGAAATTTTCATCGCTAAATAATTGTTTGAACATTTTCAAATCTTCTTTTTGACTTACAAATAAGCCAGGCATCATATGCATTGCTACTTTAATTGCTGAATCTCTTAAGAGTTGGTTTGATTCAATTATATCTGCAATTGTATGTCCTCTTTTTACTTTAGTGTATAGTTCATCTGATAATGTTTGGACACCTAATTCAACTCTTGTAACTCCAAAATTAAGCATTCTATTAATATGGTCTTTTTTACAATAATCTGGACGTGTTTCAAAGGTCATTCCAACACATCTAACTTTAGAATTTTCATTAACAAGCTGGATATCTTCTATTAAAACATAATCATTAGGAGGATAAGTCTTTACCACATCTTTTTCAAAATCCCTAATCAATGATTTATTTATTTCAAATTCAGCATTATTTTCTAAAATTAATCCAAAATCGGTCATTGCCTTAAGACATTGTGATACAAACCATTCTTGGTAACATAAATCTCTTGAAGGGAATGTTCCACCCATTATAATTAATTCTACTTTATCAATTGGATGGCCTATTTTTTTAAGCTGAACCAAACGATTAAAACATTGGACATAAGGATGATATTCAAACATTCTTCCTCTTAATGCAGCAGGTTCTTCACCAGTATAGCTTGGAGGAGCAATATCGCTTTCAGGACAATATAGGCACCTTCCATGAGGGCATTTGTGTGGATGGCACATTACCGCCACAATAGCTACTCCGGATTTTGTTCTAGTTGGTTTTTTCTTTAATGTATCCGAAACAAGTTCTTTTTCTTCATCTGTAGCATATTCAAGAATATCTGCATTACTCATAAATCTAGATAACTTCAAATCACGACAAAGTTGTCTTTTTTTAACTTCTAAGTCACGCCGAGTTGATATTTTACCTTCAATAATATCATTTATTATAATTCGACATGCATTTTTCATCAATATTCACCTTTTTTATTATATATAGTTAATTTTATATATGGGTATGTTTTAATAATATATTAAAATAATATTATTGAGGCGATATTATGCGTGCAAAACAATTATTTGGTATTACTGTATTAGATAAAGATGTAAATGAAGTAGGAAAAATTGAAGATTTAGAAATCGATACAGAAACTGGTAATGTCACAAAAATTATTATTTCTTTAAACAAAGGTATTTTATCCAATGATTCAATCGAAGTTGATTTTGATAAAATCGCAACAATTGGTGACTACATTCTTTTAAATAATGTAATCAGCAAAGATGATGATGGAGAAGTTGAAAAAGTTGCTGTTGAAGTTGAAGATGAATAAATGCTAATAGGTCAAATCATGGTATTTGATGCTCGTGATAAAGAAATTTCAATTGATGATTACGTTCGCTATATTGACACCGGAACAGTAGGTAAAGTTCTTGATACTAGAATTGAAGATGAAATTGCTTGGGTTTTAATTGATAAAACCGGTTTATGGTATAAATCCAAATTAGTTGAAATTCTCGATGAAAAAGATATAAATATTAAAGATACACCTACTGGTCGTGAAGTCGATGTTGAAGAATTGAAAGAAAAAGCCGAAAAACTAGAAAATATGCAAATGGATTCTAGTGTTGCGGAAGGTGGAGGATAATCCTCCCCTCAATGCTTATTAGCAAATAGTTTTATTTTTTTAGATAATGTTTCACCAATACCATCTATTTTTTGCAACTCTTTTTCACTAACTGATTTTAAATCTAGACCAAAGACTTCAACAATATTTCTTGCTCTTTTTCTTCCAAGACGCTTAACACCTACAACAAGAGGAATAATGTCTTCTTTTACACCATAATAAAGTCTTGCAGATAAATAATCATAATCTTTTAGTTTAGAATAATCGCCCAAAACTTCTGATGTGTTTTTAGCAAATCGAATAAGTCTTGATGCTTCATAAGCAGTTCTTCTTGTTGATGCGGAATAAACACCATACTTATTTTCAATTTCAAATTCATTTCTCTCATTAATCCATTCAATTAATGAAACTGTAGTTGCTTCGGGATTTCCTATATCGACAGCAAAAAGACCTAATTCTGACATTTTTTCACGAACAGGGTCTTTGTTCTTTCTTCCTTTAAATGTAATCAATGGTAAATCAGGTGTTTCGGCAAGGGCATAAATAAATTCTGGAATGTTAAATGTGTCTATGGATGAAATATATTCTTTAATTTTTACTGCTGTTTCCACAGCATAATTTGATTTAGCTATTAAATTTCCGAATTCAGTTGTTTTCAGTCCTTCAGGGGTTGCTCTTATTATTCCATTTTGAAGTAAAAATTGCAGTGCATTTTCAAGTTCCCATTTTAAACTATCTGATGCAAACAGTGACATTGACGGGTTATTACTCATTTGATATCCATATAATGTTTTTTCAAAGAAATCAACAAGTTCATCCAAATCTTTTGATAAAGATGATGCAATCTGTGCAATAATTTGTTTATAAATTGCATCTTTATTGTCCACTAATTTAGAGTTTGTTAATTCAATTTCACCATTAATAAAATGATCTTCCAGTTCAAAAGCTTCATCTGCAGTTTTAGCAATAAGGTATGAGTATCCGACATCATCGTACTGTGGTCTTCCGGCACGACCAGACATTTGTTCATAATCAAAAACAGGTATCAACTGAGGTCCGTTGCTAGTCCAGCGTGTTGTATCTCTTATTGCAACAGATTTTGAAGGTAAATTGACACCATACATTAAACTCGGGGTTGCACTTATCATTAAGATATTTCCTTTTCTAAATTCATCTTCAATAATTTCTTTCTGTTCATTAAAAAGTCCTGCATGGTGGAATGCAACTCCTTTTTCAGCTGCTTCGGCTAATTTTATACAAGTCGTTGTTGGAAGTGACCCTTTATTTTTTGGAACTTCAATTATTTTATTTGCAACTTCTTTAAAGTTTTGTTTTTGTTCTTTTGTAAGTTTTTTATTTATTTTTTTAGCAACATATGTGGCTAGACTTTCTGTAAATCGTCTGGTAGATACAAAAGAGAGTGCCTGTGAATTGTCTTTCAGTGCTTTTTCAACAATTTTAACAATCACATCATTTTTATTTTTTGTGTTAAACATTTCAGCATCTAAAACTTCTTTGTTTAATGGCACTGGCCTGTAATCATGTTCAATGCATTTTCCTTCTAGCCATCCTTCTATTTCTTCAATATTTCTAAGGGTGGCGGATAAAGCAATTATTCTCATTGATGGATTAATAATTTTTGCTCGTGTAATGGCTGCTTCTAGTGTTGGGCCTCTGGTGTATTCTCCAATCATATGGAATTCATCAATAATTAATGTATCAACATCACGCAGTGTGTCCCATGAAAAACGGGTCAAAGCATCAAATGATTCAAAAACCATCACTGATAAATCTGAACTTGATGGATGTTTACCAACACTTATACCATGCTTTTCAAATGCTTTAAATTCCTGGACTTTTTCATTCTGTATTGATAAAAGTGGTGCGGCATAAACGGCTTTTCCTTTATTTAAAATAGTTTTTAGTGCAGGCAATACTCCGAGAACAGTTTTCCCACTTGCTGTTGGAATGCAGATTATATAATTTGATTTATCATTCAAATATCCTGATTCAATAACTGCTTTTTGCGCCGGATTAAAATCTTTAATATATGGGTAGGCACTGTTAATTATTTTTTTTATATCTTTAGCTAAATTTTCCATTTTAATCAATTAAAATATTGTTTTTTAATATATTAATATATTATGTGAGAGCATCTGATAACAAATATTTTAAATAGTATAATTAATAAATTAGTTACAAACTATAAACTTAAAGGTGTTATGATAATATGGTTATTAAAATTGAAGTGTTCAAAACTGATTCATGTCCGCACTGCCCTGCTGCAGTAAGTGCGGCTGAAAATGCTAAAGAAAAATTCGGCGATCAAATTGATGTCGAAATAGTAAATGCAAATAATCCAGATAACATTGATAGAGCTAGACAATACCAAATCATGGCAGTACCAACAATTGTCATTGATGGTAATGTAGAATTTATCGGTGCACCTAGTGATGTTGAATTAATTAATAAATTAGAATCTCTATTATAGATTCTCTCTTTTTTTTTATTTTGTAAAAATGACAGAAGAAAATTATACTGGTGTTACTACCGGCACTGTAGCTACCGCTTGTTCTCTAGCAGCTATTGATGCGATTTTGGATTCACCAGATATTGTTTGTGTAACTGTTGAGACTCCAAAAAAATCTTTAGATATTCTTATTGATAGTTGCAGTAAGTTATCAGATACTTCTGCATGTGCTGTAGCTCATAAAAATCCGTATAATGATCCCGATGTTACAGTTAATTTAGCCATTGTTGCTCACGTAGAATTAATTGATTTTAAAAATGAAAAAGTTATTATTACTGGGGGGGAAGGGGTTGGCAAAATCACAAAACCTGGCCTTCAAATCCCTGTTGGCGAGTATGCAATTAATCCAGGTCCACGTAAAATGATTAAAAAGAACTTGGAGAATCAGGTCCCCGAAGGTAAATCTGCAAAAGTCACTATTTCCATCCCTGAAGGTTGTGAAATTGCTCGAAAAACTATGAATCCGAAGTTAGGTATTGTTGGGGGAATTTCAGTTTTAGGAACAACGGGAATTGCAAGATCCATGTCTAGTGAAGCTTATAAAAATTCTATTGTAACTCAAATTGATGTTGCAATAGCATCTAATTTGGAGGAATTGGTTTTTGTTCCAGGTAATATCGGTGAAAAATTAGCATTAAAAAGATTGGATGTTACTAAAGAGCAAATTATACAGACTGGAAATTATGTGGGCTTTATGTTTGAAGAGGCTAAAAAACGTGGGATAGATAAATTCACTTTCTTTGGACATATTGGCAAATTGATAAAAGTGGCTGGAGGAATATTTAATACAAAGCATTCTGTTGCAGATGGCAGGCGCGAAATAATGATTACTCATGCAGCCATTTGCGGCGCTGAAAAAGACACACTGGAGAAATTATATGAGTCAGCTACAACTGATGACATGTTAGATATCCTAAATGAAATAAACATTCAAAAAGAAGTGGCTAACAGTATTGCAGCAGCTATTAAAGAACGATGTTTTGCACGTTTTGGACTGGGACTCGATGTCTTTTTGGTAGATATGGAAGGCAATTATTTAAATGATAATATGGAAGGATTTTTATGAAAATAGCTATGGTTGGTCAATTTCCGCCTCATTTTGGTGGTGTTGGTGTTCATATTCATACATTATCAAAAGAACTTATTCGGCAGGGTCATGAAGTTTATGTAATAACATATCCCCATTCAGATTTAAAAAATATTGATGGAATTCATGTAATTGGAACATCAGGACTTAACATTCCGGGAATTAGAGGGTTAATGTTTAAAAGGAATGCTCGAAAAGCATTAGAAAACCTGGTTAAAGAAGTGGGCATCGATATTATTCATGGCCACTATTTATTCCCTGCCGGAGCGGCCGCATGTGAAGTAGGTTCAAAATATAATATTAAAACATATGTTACCGCTCATGGTTCTGATATGTTTGAAATGTATAAAAAACAATCTTTTATGAGACCTTTTATTAAAAAAGTATTAAAAAAATCAGATGTTGTTTTTGCAGTAAGCAATGCTTTAAAACAAGAAATATTATCAACTAATGTTAGTGGAATTGAAGCTAAAACAAGATTATATTGGAATTCAGTTGATATAAATAAATTTTCTAAAGACAATAAAAATTTACTTGAAAATCATGGAAAACCCATTGTTTTATTTGTTGGTAATATTATTAAACGTAAAAACGTTAATTTAATTTTAGAAGCTAAAAAACAATCTAATGTGGATTATGAAGTGGTTATAGTTGGTGATGGTCCTCTTTTAAATGATTTGAAAAATAAAGTTGAAAAAGAAAACATTCCGGATGTGAGATTTTTAGGTTCAAGAAATGATGTGGAAAATATCATTCCCGGTTGTGACGTGTTAGTATTGCCGTCATTTTCAGAAAGTTTTGGATTAGTATTAATTGAAGCATTAGCCTGTGAAAAGCCAGTTATTGGAAGTAATGTTGGTGGAATATCAGAAATCATTACTGATGATGTTGGATTATTAATTGATTCTAATGATTCATCAACTTTAGCTAGTGCAATTGATAAGATAATTGGGGATGATGAGTTTAGACAAAATTTAGCTTCTAATGCAAGAAAAAGAGCTATAGATTTTAGTAAAGTTGAAATTCCTTATGATGAGATGAAATAATGATTAAAAAACTTAAATGTCCAGGTTCTGCAACAATAATTAATGCCATAGCGACAGGTTTCGGTTCTGCTTTTGGAATCGGCCTTAATATTGAATGTGAGGCTAAAAGTATCGATGCAGGGATAAAATGTTATAATGATGTTGGTGCAAGTACGGATTTAATGGATTTATGTGTCCGTAAAGTTTTTAAAAAGTATGATATTGATGAAACAGATTTTGGTTTAGAAATAAAGACCAGATCAACTTTACCAATGGCATCAGGTCTTTCAAGCAGCAGTGCTTCTTCAAATGCAATTGTTGCAATTTCCTCCAGTATAATTAGTGAAGAATTTAATTTAACTCCTTTAACTGATTTGGAAATTATTAATTTAGCTATTGATGCCTCTATCGAAGCAGGAGTTACCATAACTGGTTCATTTGATGATGCAACAGCATCTTATTTTGGTGGGGTTGTTGTAACTGATAATAAAAATCGTGAATTCATAATCAAAGAGAAAATGGAAGACTATAAAATATTGGTTTATATGCCTAATTTCTGTGCAAAGTCCGGGGATAGTGATGTAAACCGTATGAAAGTGTTGGCTCCACTTGTTGAAACGGCATTTGATTTTGCTAAAAATAAAGATTATCTAAAAGCTCTTAATTTAAATGGTTTAATTTATGCCTCAACTTTAGGTTTTGATTCAGCTATTGCTATTGATGCTATTCAATCAGGGGCATTGGCATCAGGTCTTTCAGGAACAGGTTCATCATTTGTGGCAATTTGTGAAGATAATTCTATTGATGATATTAAAGATGTATGGAGTTCTCTTGAGGGTCGGGTTATTGAAACCCATGTTGATAATGATGGGTGTGTATTTTTATAATTTATTTTTTTTAATTTTTAATTAAAATTTTCAATATATGGTTATTTATGACATAGTTTATATACTATGATTATTATAATTTATATTATTATCATTATTATCAAATTTTGGTGATTTTTTGACTAATGAAAATGAGGTAAAATCTTTTAATAGTAAAGAAGATGCTGAAAATCTTTTAAAAGAATCTAGAAATCGCATTGATGAGATTGATAATGAGTTATTTGATTTAATTTGCCAAAGAACTTCAATTGCAAAGGATGTTGCTCTTGCAAAGGATTATTTGGGTTTACCAATTTATGATAAAAGCAGGGAAGATGCAATACATGCAAAAGTTGAGAAGTTATCTGAGGAAAACGATATTGATACAGATATAATTAATCAAATCGTTGACATGCTAACTATATTAAATAAGAATGAGCAGAATGAAATATTGAGGAGGAATGTTGATGGGTAATATTAGAACTTCATTTGTTAAACGTTTAGCAAGAGAACTTATAGAAACTCACAAAGGTGTTTTTACTACTGATTTTGAAGAAAACAAAAAATTAGTTTCTGAGTATTCGACCGTAAGCACTAAACATTTAAGAAATAAGATTGCTGGATATGTTACAAGACTTGTTAAATTAGAACAAGCACAAGAATAAATTTTCTAAATTTTTATTCTTTTTTTATCACTTTTTTTTTTGAATGTGGGATACAACTCACTAATTTTTAAATTTTTTAATTGTTTTTCACGTATTTTTTTTACTTTTAAGTATATTAATTATTGTTGATATTAAGTTTTTTTGTTGTTTATTCATGGTTTTAAAAGATATGATATTGATCAGACCATGTTGATGTCTATGGACTTGAGGAATTTAATTTTGAAAACCATCAGCGTTATGTTATATAAAATGTTGTTGATTGATGGGTGGAATATGCGAAAAAATACCATCAAATATTATCCGGATAATAGATATCTGCAGACATGAACACAGATTATATCGAACAAATGGATATGAGTATATCTCAGGAAAACTATCGGGAAAAGAAAAAAATACATTTTATCGAAAAAGCATTTTTTAAAGACAATTTCACATATGATTTCGAAATAATGGTCTAAAGATTCCTTCGACAACCCATATGCCAAGTAAGAGAATACAAAAATGAGAATACATAAAAATCAATTAAAAATTTTTCATCTCATCTTCTTTTTTTTAGTAAAATTTTATAATTAATCATTTTTTTTAAAAGTTTATTAATATCTTTTAATAAAAATATATATCGTATTTTTGTTTAATCAAAAATAATAATTAAACTATTAATAATTTTGAAATAGGGTGAATTTTAATGGATTTAATTGTAGCAAAATTTGGAGGCACATCGGTTGGTGATGGCTTAAGAATCAAAAAAGCGGCGCAATCCGTAGTAAATGAATATATGAAAGGTAATCAAGTGGTTGTTGTAGTTTCTGCAGTTAATAAAACTACTGATGAGCTCATTGATTTATCTAATGATGCGATTGGTGGAAATTTAACTGATAGACAAAAGGCAGAAATTATGGCTATGGGTGAATTAACTAGTGCTAGGTTATTTTCCGCAACTATTGAATCATTAGGTGTTAAATCTCAGTTTATTGATCCATATAATGACTTGTGGCCTATTATGACAGATTCAAATGCTTTGGAAGCTAAAATTGATTTCGCTACTACAAGTAAGGGATTTGAAGGAATAGGGGAACTTTTAAATCAAGGAATTATTCCGGTTGTTTGTGGATTTTTAGGAAAAGGACCAAGTGGAGAAATTACCACTCTTGGGCGTGGTGGAAGTGACATTTCCGCATTTTTAATTGGACATTGTTTAGATGCTCATGAGGTAATCATTGTAACTGATGTTGAAGGTGTAATGTCTACTGATCCAAATAAAATAGAAGAAGCAGAGTTATTGGATGAAATAACTGTTGAAGAAATGTGGGATTTGGCTACTCATGGTGCTCAGGTATTACATCCCCATGCATTAAAATATAAAGATCCATTAATAAGTGCAAAAATTATTAATTTTGCTCATGGAGATTTGTCAGTAAAAGGAACTCGTATTACTGGCCCTTCTGAAGGCGACAGGACTAAATCCGTTTCACTTTATAAAAATCCTATTTCACTTATTGCTTTAATTGGCGATGGAATGCTTAAAAAATCAGGCCTTTTAGCTAAATTAACTGCATGTCTTGCACGTAATAATATTAATATATTCGGCATTTCAGCAGGACAAAATTCAATGACGGTTTTTGTTGAAAAACAAGATTCACAAAAAGCATATCGTTTATTGCATAATTTAGTAATTGAAGATGATGTATTTAGCTCATTATCTTTGGCTGAAGACACAACAATGATTACAATAGTAAGTCCTGATTTTACTGAAGAAACTCCGGGAATTATTTCAAAGATTACAGAACCGCTAAGAATGAATCATATTAATATAATTGAGATTTCATCATCTCAAACTGCTATTGTACTTTATATTAAATTAGAAGATGGTAAAAAAGCTTATGAATTACTTAATGAGGTTTTAGAATGAATTTTGAAGGAACTTATGTTGCAATGGTAACTCCTTTTGATAATAAAGGAAATATTGACGAAGAAGGCCTTAGGTCAAATATTAATTATTTGATTGATAAAGGTGTTAATGGATTAGTGGGGGCTGGAACAACCGGTGAATCAGCCACAATTACTCATGATGAACACAAACAAATAATTGAAGTTTTAGTTGATGAAGTTGATGGTAGGGTGGAAACTATTGCTGGTACTGGCAGTAATTCTACTTCAGAAGCTTTGAATTTAACAAAATTTGCTCAGGATATTGGTGTTGATGCAGCACTTGTTATTACTCCCTATTATAATAAACCTCAACAACATGCACTTGTAAATCATTATCAGGCTGTTGGAACATGTGATCTTCCAATTATTGCTTATAATGTGCCTTCCCGTACTGGAGTAAACATGGATGTTGAAACAATTGTAGAAATTGCAAAAATTGATAATATTGATGCAGTAAAAGAAGCAAGTGGAAGTGTTGATAAAGTTTCTGATATTTACAATGCTCTTTTGGCTGAAGGTCTTGAAGATGATTTCAACATATTGTCTGGTGAAGATTCATTGACTTTACCGATTATGGCCGTTGGAGGAACTGGTGTAATCTCTGCATCTGCAAATATTGATGCTAAAAGAATGGTTTTAATGGTTGATAGTATTTTAAATGATGATTATGATCGTGCTTTTGAACTTCATAATGAAATGCTTGAATTAATTAGAGCATTATTCATTGAAAGTAACCCTGTTCCGGTAAAAACTTCAATGAATCTTATGGGTCTTCCTGCTGGTGATTTAAGAGCACCATTAGCTCCAATGAAAGAGGAAAATCTTGAAGTTCTTAAAAAAGCTTTAAAAAATGCAGAATTAATTTAAGGTGTTTAAATGATTAAAGTCGCAGTAACTGGGGCTGCTGGAAGAATGGGCTCCGGTATTATTAGAAAAATTACAGAACAAGATGATATGGAAGTTGTTGCAGCTATTGAGATTCCGAACTCACCACTGGCTGGAAAAGATGCAGGTCTTCAGGCAGGTACTGATGAGTTGGGTGTTGAAATTGTAGGTAGTGAAAAGTTAGAAGAAACTTTAAAAGCATCAAAACCTGATGTTTTAGTTGATTTTACTATTGCACCTGCTGCTGTCGAAACTATTAAAACAGCAACTGCATGTGGAGTTAATATAGTTGTTGGAACGACTGGTTTTACAGAAGAGCAAATGGCATCCAATATAAAAAATGTTGAAGAAAATAATGTCGGTGCAGTTATTTCATCAAACATGGCTATTGGTGTTAATGTATTCTTCAATACTTTAAAGAAATTAGCTCCATTATTATATGATTTTGATATTGAGATTATAGAAGCTCACCACAATCAGAAAAAAGATGCTCCGTCCGGAACAGCAATGACTGCATTTGAAGTAATTGCAGAGGAATTAGGCCGTGATACTGAAGAAGTTGGTGTTTATGGAAGACATGGTTTAGTTGGTAAAAGAACTCCTGAAGAAATTGGTGTTCATGCTGTACGTGGTGGAGATATTGTTGGTGATCATACTGTAATGTTTGTTGGTGATGGTGAAAGATTAGAAGTTAAACATCAAGCGCATACAAGAGAAGTTTTCATAGCTGGTGTAATTAGAGCTATCAGGTATGTGCCTTCTGCTAAAAAAGGTATTGTTAGCGGTATGAATGATGTTTTGGGTTTGGAATAGGTGTTTTTTTATGGTAAATGTTGGAGTACTTGGTGCTACCGGAATGGTAGGTCAAAGATTTATTCAGTTATTGGATAAACATCCGGATTTTGAGCTCACTGCTCTTGCAGCTTCTTCACGTTCTGCAGGTAAAAGATATGAAGATGCTACTACTTGGTATCTTGATGATGAAATGCCTGAGTCTGTAAAGGATATAGTTGTATGTGAGACAAATCCTGATGATATGGATAATAATGTAGATATTGTATTTTCTTCACTTCCTACTGAATTTGCAGCTAAAGTTGAAAAAGCCTTTGCAAAAGATTATGTTGTTGCAAGTAATGCTAGTGCTCATAGGATGAAGAAAAATATTCCTTTAGTAATTCCTGAAGTTAATCCAGAGTTCTTAGATATGATTGAGGCTCAGCAAAAGGAAAATAACTGGGATGGTTTTATTGTAACCAATCCTAATTGTTCCACTATTGCTTTAACATTAACATTAAAACCAATAGTTGACAATTTTAATGTTAATGCAATCAGAGTATCAACCATGCAAGCGGTATCTGGTGCAGGTTATAATGGCGTACCTTCAATGGCTATTGTTGATAATCTTGTTCCTTATATTGGTAGTGAAGAAGAAAAGATGGAATCCGAAACTTTACATTTATTAGGTTCTTTTGACGGCGAAAAAGTCAATGATGCAAATTTCAAGTTAAGTGCTTCATGTCATAGGGTTCCTGTAATTGATGGTCATACTGAAGCAGTATTTATTGAATTGGATGAGGACTTTGACATTGATGATGTGAAAGATAAAATGGCAAATTTCAAAGCCCTGCCTCAAGAATTAAATTTGTTCTCAGCACCTGAAAATCCAGTCATTGTCAAAGAAGAATCCGACAGACCTCAACCAAGAATGGATAGAAATGCGGGTAATGGTATGTCTGTTAGTGTTGGTAGGTTAAGAAAAGACCAAGCTTTTGATAATAGTTTTAAATATGTTCTTGTTGGACATAATACAATTCGTGGTGCTGCTGGAGCATCAGTGTTAAATGCAGAGTTAATTAATGAGAGAATACTCTAATTTAACTCTTTTATTTTTTTTATTTTTTCTATTTTTTTCCATATTTTTTCAATTGGTTACTATATCTTTTTAGTTTCTATTTTTGGTTTATTTAAGGGTTTAATTTAAATAGTATAACATCAATATTTAATATTAGATAATTATAATGTAGGGTATAAGATAATTTTTAAATTTAAAAAATTATCATATGCATATTTCAATATTGAGATAAATTTTAAGTTAAGGGATAGAAATGGAATATGGAATAGATTCTGAGAAAGAGGCTTTGCAGTCTTTAGTCAGATCTTGTTTGTTGGAGCTCAATAAACTTAAATTCGATTTAACACAGTTAGAAGTGGAAAAAGCAAATGATAATTCTGCTTCACGTATTCAAGAGCTTGAACAAGATATTGTTGACAAAGAAAAAGAAGTTTCTGTTATCAAATTTAAAACAGAAGAAGAAGTAAATCAACTAAAAAGTCAACTTGAAGAAAAAGATTTATTAATTAAAAATCAAGAAGATAGAATCTATGAACTTGATTATGTAAATAATTCTTTAGATGAAATTAAAACTTATTTTGCAGAGCAATTAAAAGATTATAAGAAAAATGAATTATCTGAAGTTAATGAGAGATTAAACGAATCTTATAAAAGTATGGCCGAAAAGGATGCTCAAATTAATAGTCTTTCAAGAACTATCGATGATTATAAAATTCAAATTATCAAATTAGAAAATGATGCCGGAGCTCAGCAAGAAATAATGGAACTTGAAAAGCAAATTGAGTTTAAAAATAGGGAACTCCAGCAAAAAGATAATGAAATCACCGCTATAGATAATCAATTAACCCTGTTAAAAGAACAATCTATCCCAAAACAGGATTATGAGAATTTGCAAGCACAATTTGAAAGTGAAATGGTGGCTATGGATAATGAAATTTCATTATTAAAAGAAAAGTCTATCCCAAAAGAAGATTATGATAATCTTAAAAAATTATTAGAAAATGAAGTCGCTTCAATGGATAGTGAAATCAATGCATTAAAAGAAAATTCAATTCCTCGTGAAGAATATGTAAGCCTTCAAAAGTATTTGGAAAGTGAAATTTCCGTTCGTGAAAGTGAATTAAAATATCTCAAGGAACAAAGTGTTCCTAAAGCTGATTATGTTAATCTACAAAATCAACTCCAAAATGAGATTACCACTAAAGATAATGAGCTTAAATATTTAAAAGAACAAACTGTTTCACGTGAAGAGTTCATTAACCTTCAAAATGAATTAATTCGTAAAAACGATAAAATCAAAAGGTTAGAAGAAATCAATACATTCTTCAATGAACTTCAAGAAGAGCAGGATTCATATGAAACTATTGAAACGACTCCTCCTTTCAAATTAGAGAAAAAACAACATAGATAAATATATTTTTATCTATTTCATTTCTTTTTTTATCCCAATCTTTATTTCACTTAAGATATTTCCAGCAATGTTTTTTCTTTTTCTTACAAAAATACACTAAATAGTAAAGTATTTATATAACCTTAAACTCATGTTATATGTAGAAAGGTTTATTCAACACTAAAACTCATTTTTCTCATGTTGATAATTAAACTGATCTAATTATTTATAAAAATTAAAAAAAGGTGATTATTTATGGCACAAGGTGGACAACCAATTTTTATCTTACCTGAAGGAACTAACAGATCCATCGGTAGAGATGCACAAAGAAACAACATTTTAGCCGGTAAAGTATTAGCTGAAACTGTAAGAACTACTTTAGGTCCAAAAGGAATGGACAAAATGTTAGTAGATGGTCTTGGAGATATTGTTGTAACTAACGATGGAGTAACTATTTTAAAAGAAATGGATATTGAACATCCTGCAGCAAAAATGCTCGTAGAAGTAGCAAAAACCCAAGAAGATGAAGTTGGAGACGGAACCACTACAGCAGTAATTATTGCTGGAGAATTATTAAAAAAATCAGAAAGTTTATTAGACTCAGATATTCACCCAACTATTATTGCAATGGGATACAGAAAAGCAGCTGAAAAAGCTCAAGCAATCTTAGATGAAATTGCAATAGATAAAGTTGACACTGAAACTTTAACTAAAGTAGCTATGACTGCTATGACTGGTAAAGGAACCGAAGCAGCACGTGAACCATTAGCAAAATTAATCGTAGAAGCAGTACAAAAAGTAGCTGATGGTAAAGTAGTTGACACTGATAATATTAAAATTGAGAAAAAAGATGGTGCTGTTGTCGAAGAATCCAACTTAGTTGAAGGCGTAATCATTGACAAAGAAAAAGTACATCCAGGTATGCCATCCGAAATTAAAGATGCAAAAATCGCTCTTGTTAACTCAGCTATTGAAGTTAAAGAAACTGAAGTTGATGCTGAAATCAGAATAACTGACCCTGCTCAAATGCAAGCATTCATTGAACAAGAAGAAAACATGATTAAAGAAATGGTTCAAAAAATCGCTGATTCTGGAGCTAACGTATTATTCGCACAAAAAGGTATTGATGACTTGGCACAACACTACTTGTCTAAAGCAGGAATCATGGCTGTAAGAAGAGTTAAAAAATCCGATATTGAAAAATTATCCAGAGCTACTGGTGCTACCGTTGTTACTAACTTAGATGATTTAACTACCGGCGATTTAGGTGAAGCAGGTATTGTTGAAGAAAGAAAAATCTCCGGTGAAGATATGATCTTTGTCGAAGAATGCAGTGCAGCTAAATCAGTAACTTTATTCGTAAGAGGCAGTACCAAACACATCGTTGACGAAATCGTAAGAGCTATTGAAGATGCAATCGGTGTAGTAGCAGCTACTGTTGAAGATGACCAAGTTGTAGCTGGTGGAGGTGCACCTGAAATTGCTATGGCTAAAAAACTCAAAGATTATGCAGAATCTATTTCTGGAAGAGAACAATTAGCTGTAAACGCATTTGCAGAAGCTTTAGAAATCGTACCAAAAACCTTAGCAGAAAATGCAGGTTTAGACAGTATTGATTCTTTAGTAGATTTAAGAGCTGCTCAAGAAGATTCATTCTTCATGGGATTAGATGTATTCACTGGTGAAGTAGCAGACATGAAAGATGCTGGTGTAATTGAACCTAAACGTGTTAAAAAACAAGCTATCCAATCTGCATCTGAAGCAGCTGAAATGATTTTAAGAATTGATGATGTAATTGCATCTTCTGGTGGATCAGAAGACATGCCTCCAATGGATCCTGGAATGGCTGGCGGTATGCCTCCAATGATGTAAATTTAATTTACATCTTTTCTTTTTTTTTATTTTATGTATTCTAACAGACTTATTTTTAGAACTTCAACTTCAGATGAAGTATATTATTTAAAAAACTCTATTTTTATAAAATTTAACAGTAAAAGAAATGTTATTTCTAATTCAGTTTTAAATGGTGGATTTAAGAAAGATTTGAAATATGTTTTCAATCATCATTTATCTCAAGAAAACATTGATTATTTAGAAAATCATGATTTATATGATTATTTAGTTGATTTATGTAATAATTATAATTTTAATCCTTTAAAATCAACAGGTCTTGTCACATTGGCTTTAATGAAAAATTTATCTATTGTTAGTAAAAAATTTAAAAATTTAGAAGTCAGTGCCATTACAACAGCTGGTGTTCGTGTCAATGCGGTTTGTGCAGGAGACAATGCTTCTTATTATGAGGAAAATGGTAAATTTAAAGCAGGAACTATTAATACGATTTTACTTATTAATTCTAAATTGAATGATAATGTATTGGCTGAAGCATTTATGGTAGCTAGTGAGGCTAAAAGTGTTGCCTTAAATAATTTAAAGATTCCTTCTCAGTTTTCTAATAATTTTGCTACAGGTACAGGCACTGATGGATTGATTATTGCTTCAAATTTGGATTCAAATCATTCAATAACTAATGCAGGTAAACATTCTAAGTTAGGTGAACTAATTGCTAAAAGTATCATTGAGTCTATACATGTGGCAATAAAAAAACAAGTTTGGATTACACACTCTTCACAATCTAATGTTTTGGTTAGATTAAATCGGTATAAATTAGATATCAATGAATTTTATGATAGCTTAAATCAAGATAAACATAGCTTTATTTCCGGTCTGCAAATTGATTCTCGAAAGAGTCAAAACGTAGCTATTACAACATCCATTCTAAATCTATTCGATGAGGTTCAATACAGGCTGTTGGATAAAAATGTTGCTTTAAAATTATCAAATTCAATTTTAGGTAACTGTAAAAGTTATTATGTAGAAAAATTATTGGAATATTGGATTAATTCTTTTTTAAAATAATTTTCAGTTAAACATAATATATATATTAAATTAAATATTTAAATATAATAAACAATAATTTTTTAATAGGTGATTTTATGAGAAGTAAAGAATTAATAAATAAAGAAGTTTTAGATGGAAATATTAAAATTATAGGTAAAGTTCATGAAATTATTTTTGATGAAGATACTTTTGAAGTAACTGATTTGGTAATTAAAAAAACAGGAATTTCAGAGCAATTCCGTGATAGTGAGAATGTCATTCCTGTAGATCTTATAAAAACTATTGGAGATAAAGTCTTACTTAAAAATGATGAGGATATTTAATGCCATCTAAAGAATATTTAATAGATTTATTAAAAGAAAATGAAGTCTTCCTGAGGGGGGATTTCACATTGTCCTCAGGTAAAAAAAGTGATTATTATATTAATATGAAAAAAGCCATCACGGAACCTGAAATCTTATCTACAATTGCTAAACTCATTACGCAACTAATCGATGAAGATAATGTAGATAAAGTAGCGGGACCAGCATTGGGGGCAGTTCCAATAGCCACAGCAGTATCTCTTGAAAGTGAAATTCCTTTATTAATGATTAGAAAAGAAAAGAAAGGTTATGGAACCTCCAAATTAATTGAAGGGGAATTGAACTCTGGAGATAATGTAATAGTTGTTGAAGATGTAACTACAACAGGAGGATCTTTACTTAAAGCAATTAAAGCTATTCAAGAAAATGGTGGAAATGTAACAAGAGCTTTTGTTGTTGTTGACAGACAAGAAGGTTCTATTGAAGCTTTTGAAAAAGAAGGCATTATGTTAGAACCCTTAATTAAAGTGAATGAGTTTTAACATGGAAGTTTTTTCAAAAGATTATATAAAAGGATATTTTTCCAGAAATAAAAAATTAATACTCATTGCTTTAGCAATTTTATTAATTTTCTTTTTTATGGGGGTTATTGTTAGTAATATTGGTGCTGGAGATAATTATGGTTCAATTACTAAAGCATTTAGTCAATCCAATAAATCAATTTCATTTTCCGATGTTAAAGGAGATGCCATAGGATTATTTGCACATAATTTAGTTGCAGATTTAATAATTTTCATCTGCGGAATTTTATTTTCAGTATTTTCCGTGCTGATTGTAATATATAATGCATTTACTATTGGTGTGCCTTTTGGTGCGGATATGTATTTTGCACTCGTATCAATTCTTCCGCATTTTATTTTTGAATATGTGGGAGGAAGTGTATTTGCATTAACTGGAGCATTCTTAATTACAAAATTGGAAATTAATATTATTAAAAAAAGAAGCATTAAAAAAGTTATTTCAGATTCTTATATTTTAAAAGATATATTTTTTTCATTGATATTGGTGGTGATTTTTTTATTTATTGCAGCAATTATTGAAGCTTATGTTACTCCCGCGATTACAATTGCAGCATTTCAATAATTTAAATGATGGATATTAAATCCATCATAATCTTTTATTTTTGAGCATGATGAACAATATGTGGCAGTTCATCAATAATTATGTTTATTGCAGTTTTGACTGCATTAGGTGATCCTGGCATGGAAAATATACAACATTTTTTATAAACACCTGCGGTTGCACGTGAAAGTAGTGCTCCTGAACCAATCTCAATATAAGATTGATTTCTAAAAATTTCACCAAATCCATCAATTTTTTTATCAAATAATTCTTCAACACTTTCAACAGTAATATCTCTTGCACTAAGCCCCGTTCCACCGTTAGTTAATATAACATCGATGTTTTCTGCAATCATATCTTCAATAGTGTCTATAAGATATGTTTTTTCATCTTTAATGATTTTTCTTGATTTTAAAACATATCTCTTTTCAATCTCTTTTTCAATATAATCTCCAGATAAATCTTCGTTAATATCTCTACTGTCACTTAATGTGATAATTCCACATGTGATATTTTCTGAAGATTCATTTTGGTGTTCTTTAGTTGTTTTACTTCCCATTAAATCACCTAATTTTTATAATTATTATAATATTATTTTTATAATTATTTATTTATAATAATTTTTTTATTTCTTCAAATGAATCTTTTTCTTTTAGTAAACTTTCTGTTGCCACATAATATGTACCATAATCTGAATTTTTCCTTTCGATTAGTTTATTTTTTTGCATTAATCGAAGATGGTAAGCTGCAGTATTGTAACTTACGTTTAAGGCATCTGCCATTTGATTAGAATTATATGGCCTAATCAACAGTTGTTCTATTACTTTAGCTGTTGTTTCACCCCCTTTTCTTTGTAATAAAAGAAATACTAATGCATTTTTTATTTCACTCATATTTATCACTCCAGTATTGTATCAAATAAATCTTTACTCCATTTTATAGCACTTTGATGTTTGTCAATGATTATTTGAGAATCATCATAATGATTATCTTTAAAAAACAAGGTCAATGTCATAAAATCCCTGCAGAAAGTTAAAAATATTTTAAAGTTTTCATCGGTTTCAATAATTTTTACTTTTTCATTTTCAATCAGTGATTTTTTTAAATACCGGCTTTTTGTTATTGTTTGAAATATTTCTGTATTTATTAAAAGAGTTAGCTGTTTTAAATTTCCGTTTTTTAATAGTCTTATTAGATGTTTTAGATGATTTTCAGAATATATTGGTAACATTATTGTAAGTTCTGGGCTTGTTGATATTAGTTCTATGTATGTGTTAAATGCATTTGATAAATCACTTGTGGTTGATGAAATAAATTGCGCATCTTTTAAAAGATATAGCTTATTTAATAAATTTTCTGGAATTCCACTCAAATCGTGGCTATTCCAGAAATATTTGTTTTTTTCAATGGAATACCAATTATCAATTAATTTAATAATGTTTGTTGCAAGCAAATATCCGTTTGATGTTAATTCATAATATTTCCTGTCTTTTTTAATTAGATTATTTTCCTCTAATTCTTTTAAACCATGCAATATGGTTGCAGATGGCTTTTTTAATTCATCTCTTATTTCATTGAGATTTTTTCTATTGTTGTATAGGACAACAAGGATTAAAGTACGCATAGAGGATGTAAGAATGTATTTGACATTTTTAAATTCATGTGTTTGATTTTTCTCTATAGTATTGGTACTCATTTAAATCACCCTTGATTTTATATTTTCAAATAATGTGTTTGCCCATTTTAAAGAGTCTGGATTATCTGAGTTTAGAATTCTATTTTGATCATAACTCCCATCATTTTTAAATAATCCTAAATTCATCGAATTATCGCAGATTAACAGGTAAATATCAAGATTATTTTTTAAAATATGAACATTTAAAGAACCATTTCTAACACTCCTGTTTTTTAAATCAGAATTAATTTGAGATATTAAACCTAGATAAATATCTTTTTCCATTATTAACTCAACTTTCCCGTTATTTTTTAATATATTTTCGATCAATAAAGGATAGTCCGGATGAATATATGGAACTATTCCTTTTATATTATGTGAGGATTCCAATTGTTTTTTAATATTATTATGTGTTTTGTAGATGTCAATAGGGCTGGTTTCAATTAATTTTGATTTATATAATTCAGTTATATTCTCTATTAATTCATTATTAATATGTGAGATATTATGCTTGTACCAAAAGCTTTATAAAAACTCATGGGGTTTTAGTAAAATTTATATATGTCAATTATTAATATAGTATAGTATGAGCATCATTAACTTCTGTGAAACCGATAGAAAATTAAGAGAACGTGTTGATGAACTTGGTTTATCTGAATCAAGAAAAAGAACAACTAATATTGTATTTACGGAGATTTATACAGAATTTGATTTAACACCTTCAGAATTGTTGGAAAAAGCAAGGGAAGATGAGGAACAATATATTGAAAATCATCGTATTAAACAGAAACCATTAGATGATAGGATTGTGAGTGAAATCCAGTCTGATTATAAGTACTATTTGGATAATAAGACATATCGTGGAAAAAAATTGTTACCAAATACGATTTTATTAAAACTTAATATTTACCGAGCATTTTTAAAATACTATGGTATTGAATTACCAAAAAAACAAAATATAACTGTTCCTAAGAGTAGGATTAATGATGAGGATATTCCATCATGGGATGATGTTTATGATGCTTTACCTAATTGTAAATCTCCTAGGGATAAAGCTATTGTAGCGATGGCAGCTACTTCAGGACTAAGAATCTCTGATATTTTGAGCCGTAAAATTTGTCATCTAATTGAAGCATGTGATATTTATTTTGAAGATGGGGAAGAACGTTCATTAGATAATTTGCTAAAAAAAGACCCTAGTCAAATCATACCTTGCTGGGAGTTAGTAGCAAAAAAAGTAGAGAATTCGGATGAAAATAATAACAGTTTAACAATAACATTTAATACACCGGAATGTACAGAATTTATTTTTAAATATCTTCAGTATCGTATTGATTTGAATATAAAGAATAAAGGAAATGGTAAAATTGAACCAGACGAGGCTTTATTCAAATCTCAAAGAAATACAAATGAGGGGGGACATTTAGATGTCCATTCTATAAGTTATCAATTCAGTACTTTAAACAAAAAATTGGGAGATAAAAAACAGAAAAATAACGTTTATGGGAAATTTTCATCACATGGTTTAAGAAAACTATTTAAGACTACTTGCAGGAGAAAACTCCCAGAAATAAATGAAAATGCTGATAAAATATTTATTGGGGATGTAGTTAGTTTATTCACGGGTCATGCATCAAAGGAGAATTCTATTGATGATTTTTATGTTGCAGTTCCAAAGGATAGTGAAGATAGTTATCTGCGAAAAACTTATCAAGAATTGGTTCCATATCTATCTATAAGACCTACTGAAGTAAAAGATTTTTCAACTGAGGAATATAAGAAATTACAAGCAGAAAATGATGAAATAAGGCAAAATTACGAAGAATTAGAAAATTCTATGGATAGACAAAAAGAAGAATATGAAAAGAAAATAAGGAGACTAGAAGCATTGAATGATGTATTATCTGAAAAAGTGGGCAGTATAGAAAATCAAGTACAAAATATTGCGAGAGGTAATGACATAAACAGATTAATTGAATATGCAAACAATGATGAATTAGTTCAAAGGCATAATCTCAACTCAGATGTTATTCAAATCTATCTTGAAGAGATTGAAAGAAACCCGAATTTATATTTAAATGATAATCAAATGGACATAATAATCAAACGTGCATTAAATAATAGAAGATTTAATGAAGTAAATCAAAATAATAACCCTTCACAACCAAAAACAAAGTATTATGAAGATATTCTTAATAGCATTTCTCAAAAGGCTAAAGAAATAATGTCGGAATACCGCATACATTTAGTTGATTTACAAAAAGAAGAATTAAACACCCAATTATCATCATATGCATTAAAAATTGATAATATACTAAGTAAATCAGAAGATACGAATTGGGAAGACGAGATAGATGAGAATAAAATATATAGGCTAGTTTTTGAAATAAGTAAACATATGCATTTATCTTAAGAATTGAGAAAAATGTTATATGTTTTATGCAGATATATAATAACAAAATAAACACCAATTATCAAAAGTATGTGGAGAATATTAATGAGAAAAAAGAGTTTAGTCATGTTATTTATTTAGATTTATTAATTTATATAAATTTGAACTTATGACAAATAAACATGTATTTGGTGAAAATATGGGATTTATGAATAAAATTTTTAAAGAAGATAAATCTAAAGAGTTATTTGAAGAAAATAATTTAACTGGTGAATGGCATACAAAAAGTGGAGATGTAATACTCCCTGATTTACATATAATGGATTATTTAAGATTAACGCGAGATAAAACTCCAAAACGTAAGAATATAACTCAGGAAATGATAGATGAATATAAAAATAATATGGAAATATTAGATAAGAATGGCATACTTACGAATAATCTTGAAAATTTTGTCAGTTACTGGGCTAATTATGGAGTATTTAAGATTAGACCCGGTAGTGGAGGGCACATCTTTAATGAGGAATATTCAAACAAAGCAAAAAAATATTATCAAGATAAAATAATTACACAAGAAATAGCAGAAGGATATAAAATTTATTTAAAAAATATAGATTTATTAGATGAAAATAATCTAAGGGATGATGTGGATATAATATTTCGTATCGGAAATAAATATAAGACAGATATGTTAATGTTTTTAATAGAAAATGAATTAGATTTGACTGAAAAAATACTTTGTGATGATGATTTAATAAAAATCATGGAATATAAAATTAAATTATTATTAAAGGATATAGATGGATATTCTCGTACTTCACTAAGCAGTAGTAGTTCAAAAGAAGTTAAAAAAATGTATATGATGAAAGCTAAAACTGAAATAGATAATTATGAACGAAATATCCGAAAACTATCCAATAATAAAAAACCGGACCCCAACAATATAAATTCAGATTCTAACACAATGTACTGTAGATTTTGTGGAAATAAAATCCCTACAGACAGTAAATTTTGCAATGTCTGCGGTGAAAAATTATAAGTTATTTATGATATAAATTCAAATCAATAATTCTTCACCAATGATAACCATCTAATCTGTATTATTATCTTACTTCCCCATTATAAAAGCACAAAAGTAAAAAATTAAAGGCAACAGAAGTGATTGTCCACAAGTAATCATTAATATTATATTGCAAGTGAAATATAAATAATACTCAGATAATAACTGGAGGATAGTTTTTTATGGGATTGTTTGTCGAAAAACTTTCAGAAGAAGAAGAAAAAGAACAAATAATAATTGATAATAATGTATTTGAAGGAATAAAATGTGATGTCGAATTTCCCAATAAACAACTAAAAATAGGAACACATGATGGTTTTACAAGAGGTTTCGCAACATTAGCTTTTGGATTAGTAGGTCTTGCGGCAACTAGTGGTATTAAACAGGGAGAAGAAAAGAGGAAAATAATCACAACTTTTCAAATAACAGATAATGGAATAGTATTTAAAAAAGCAACAATGGATGGTGAAGATTTAAGAATATCATATGAAAATATTGTAAAAGCTGCTAAACTAAACAATGGAGAGAATTTTTATATAACATTGCTTAAAAATCAAGATATTAATATTACCCATATTTGGTTAAAAAATATGCCGAGAAAATTAGTTACAGCAAGAATTCATTTAGTAGAACATATTATAAACATTTTAAATGAACGTGCATGTGGAGCCCAATACGAAGAAGCAGGCTGGGGACTAGACCATGCACCAAAACAATCCCTAGAACCAAAAACTTCTAAAGATAGTTCTTTAATGGATGAATTAGAAAGATTAGGAAATATGTATGAAAAAGGACTACTAACCGATGAAGAATTTGTTTTAATGAAGAAAAAACTTATTGTTGGAGATGATAAAGATACAACAATCCCCTCTGAAAAGGTTGCTGAGACTTCAGATAATGTATGTGAAAAATGTAGTGCAGATATTTCTCCAGAAGATACATTTTGTAGTGAATGTGGAAATAAGGTAGAAAAATAAGTGGTTATATGGAAAAATACTGCAAATCATGTGGAAGAGTTTTTAAAGATTCAAACTTTAAATTATGCCCATACTGTGGGAATCAACTATCTACAAGAGAAGGTAGGCAACCGATACCTCTTGAGCTTCGCCATAAAGTGTTTAAGCGAGATGGATATCGGTGTGTTGAATGTGGGGCCTCTAAAGATGAGACTTCTTTAGAAATCGACCACATCATTCCAGTCTCCAAAGGCGGAACTAACGACATCGATAATTTGCAGACATTATGTAAAGAATGTAATCGAGCTAAACGTGCTCGTACTTGGGTTGGTGGAAAAACAGATTATGAAACCACTAAAAAAGAATTAAATTCATTGAAGAAAAAACTTGAAGAAACTGAGATTAAACTAAAAAAAGCCATCACCGAAGAGGATAAAATTGAACTTAAATTTAAAATCACCAAACTAAAAGAAACCATAGAAGTTGTTCAAAAAAGATATGATGAATTAAAAATAGAACATGAAAAATGGTTACAAGAGCAAAAAAAATTAAAAGAAAGAGAATTACTTTATAAAAGGTTATATGTTGAACTAGATGAGGACACAATCAATATAATTATTAAATACATTTTACCGGAACTATCTAACAAAAGCAATATAACTAAAAAAGAGATAGTTAATGAACTGATAAATAGGTTTGATTCATATGATAATATTTCTTCAAAGATTTTAGAAAAAAAAGAAGAATTAAAAGAAAGGAAATTACTTTATAAAAGACTGTATGAGGAATTAGATGATGATGCAGTTTTTATAATTAAAAAATACCTATTTACTGATTTATCTGATGTAAATAACCTAACTAAAGAAGAAATAATCAATAATTTAATTACTGAGTTCGAAACATATGATAACATTTCAAAAGAAATAGAAAAGATAAAACCGAAACTATTACTTTATAAAAGATTATGTGGTGAATTAGATGATAATAGTATTGACATAGTTAAAAATTATCTATTAGTATATTACAAAGACAATATAACTAAAGAAGAAATAGTTACCTCATTGATAAATGAATTTGAATCATATGATAAGATTTCTTTTTACAGTTCAAAAGCTAGTGAACTTTCAAAATGTTCTAAAAGAGGTGAATATAGACTAATATTGGATTTTGCATATTATATTTACAAAAGATATGGAAAAGATATGCTTAATATTAACTGTGAAGCAGAAGAGATAAGCTTTCCATTAGATGGTGATTTAAAGATAGTAACATTTAAAGAAATTTTTAAATATGTGGGTGCTAAAGTTGACCCTCCTCCCGTATGTACATCTATTCTTGATTTTATTGTTTTAAAAGACAAATGGAATGATAAATTAAAAGAGTTTTCAAAAGATATTTCTTCTTTAACGTGTGATGAATTTATGAAGTTCTTTACTAAAAGTTATGATATTATGCGGGATGAAAGTCATCCAAAAAATAATTATCCTTATGGTGATGGTTTCGTTACAAAGGATACTTTAGTCCGTAGATATGGGGATGATGAAGTAATCATTGGATTTTCTATCCTTGACTATGATGATTATGATGAATTTTACTTGGAAATAAGACCAAATGAACTTTATTATAAGTGTTTCAGTGATTTTAATTGGGAAAAAATGCGTAAAGAGAAACGTGAACGAGACGAAGAAATACGTAAATGGGAGGAAGAAGAAGAACGTAGAAAAAAGAAAGAAAAAGAAACTAGGGAGAAAAAAAGACTCCGAAAAGAAGAAGAACGTAAAAGGAAAGAAGAACTTGATAAAAGATTAAAAGAAATTCATAGGACAAGAAAATGTCCAAACTGTGGAAAAGAGATATTAAACTGTGCTTTAAGATGTAAATACTGCAAATATTCTTTTAAAAAATATAGTAATTCTAATAATAAGGAAAAAAGTTTTATTGAGAGAATATTTGGATTATGAATTATTAATTTTTTATCCTCTTTAATAATTATATTCTTACTTTTGTAAATACATGAGGATGTAATTAATTACCTACAAGAGACCTCACTGTAATACTAAAAATAGAAAAACACATAAATGGAATATATGAAGGTAAAAAGCAGGTTGCCAAGAGAAATATATTATCGATAAAAGATGAGAAGCACTATCCTAATTTAGTTATAAAGAAATTAAGAGATGTTCCGGAAATTCGAATTAAATTGTTTCGCAAGTTCAAAGAATGCCTAGGTTTGTAATATTCGATAAAACAGAAAATGAAGATAGAATCTTTATTTTATATCGATGTCCTACTGACCTAATTAGAAAACTACAAAATCAGGCAATTATGCAGGCAGTTCTGGCCAAAAAAAATATGAAAAAGAAGGTTGTACTAGATTGGCCATATATTTTTACTCAATTTTTGGTGTTATGTCCAGTTTTATAGAATTGTCAGATACATAATTTTTTATAAAAAGATGATAAAATAATGTAATTGGTGATATAATGGATGTAGATAAATTATGCGAGAATTTTGAGATTATAAATTTTACGAACACATATATTAATCGCTGTAAAAAATTTAAAGATTACAATTCCCTTGATGAATATGTAAAAGACATAATTATTTGTTTAATGGATATTTTTCCACATTATGATTTAGAAAGGTCAAAAGAAGATGTAAAGGTGGAAATAAAAGATATTGAACACTCATTTAATGTTGAAATACCTGCATATGATTATGCAATTGATTTAGGGTATGGTTGTGGTTAATTTTATTTTATTATTCCAGCCTTTGATAAAGCCTGATACTCCCTACCAATCATTCCACGAAGAGTATCAGAAATAGTAGAGTCAAAAAGGACAAAATTAATTTCTTCAAGTTTCTGGACATCTTCAGATGATACACGGAATGTTAATGTTCTGTCTTTAGTCATATTAATATTTTAGAATTCTAATGTTTAAAAGAAAAAAATAAGGAGTTGTTAAAAGAACAACTCATACAAAATGTTCAATGAATTTTTGAAGCACATCGACCCGCTTTTCAATACCAAAAACCTTTTTGATAAATGCTTCTTGGTCTAATTTGCCAACATCACAATTAGTGCTCGTACAAATAAACAACTGTTCATAAGCCATTGCACTAGGTTGTTTATCATCGTGCCATGGGCAGATGTAATGGTCATATGGCTTATGCCTGTTCTTGTAGTGTTTTACAAGATATTTGTCATCCAGTAGTTCGGCGGCCAATTCGCGCATATCTATTGTATGTAATTCATTTGAAATGAATTCCCCATCATCTAACTCTAGCTTTTGCGGATATTCAAAGTCAAATTCGTCTTCTTTCAAGATATCCAAACAATCAGATTCATTGAGTTTTTCCTTTAAATCTGCATAGAAGTTTTTATAACTGCCTTCACCACTATCTAGTGTTGCATGTCTGCCGGCAGACATTATTGGAAATATGAATCTTCCTACTTCCTGATTAACTGGATTACTTCCTATTGCACTCTTTGCAATATTGTAATAGTTTCCATTGTGGAGTTTTGTCCAAGTATATTCAAAATGTAGGTCTTCACTTGGAAGTCTACTTATTTTAAGATATACTTCTCTTGGGTCTGGATTGTTCTCATTTTTAAATAAATATGGGACATATACTCCAGTTTCATTATATTTCCAACCACTATTTTCTAATTCTTTATCTAATTTGTAATAATTGCTTATTGTCATAAATATCACCTATTTATTAAAATTACTTTTTTGAAAATCTATTACCTTTTTCAGGTAATTGAAAAATGACACAAATATGTAATAAAATCACTACTGGCATTATTTAACCAATAGGATTTTTATCACATTTTTGTAGTAAAAATTGAAATAATCAGTTTTTTAGATAAAATTTTCCTACTAATAAGGGTGTCCGAAAATAAATTACCAAATTACCTGTTTCCCTGCACGCCCCCTATAATATACATATAATTAAATTAGTATATGTGCGGAAAAATTGTTATTATATAATAATATATATTTAGGTAATAAAGTAATCTATAATATAATAATAGTAGAAATATCTTTAAATCTAAAATAACCGATTTTCTGAGCTCCTTTGGATTACCTTTTTTCAGGTAATCTCAGATAACTCAGATAATCTCGCAAATCTAATCCTGATTTTCATCCTCCTCTTCATTTTCATTTTCAAGACCATCCAAAAACGTTTTAAAGTCTTGCCATTCTATTCTAAAACCTTTTATGGATTTATTACTGAAATTAATAACTTTGTAATCAAAATCCATATAACTTGCTAAACCTTTACAGGTTACTTGCAAATTGCAGAATTCATTCAAGGCATTTTTAACAGATGAATTAACAATTATGTATTCCTTAGAATCAGTCTTCGAATAATATAAATAATCAATATTTTGTTTTCGGACAGATTCGATGAAGTAAAATTTAAATCCTTCTTCATAATCTGATTCATCACCATCGGGTGTTGCGGAGTACTTATGGGAATTTAATCTTGTGTTGTCATGAAGTACCATTCTGCGGAATTGATTTAAAATTTCCTTGTCAGAATGTTCAATCTCCATAAGTTCTGCATCTTTGTATATCCATTCCCAATTAGTTTTGTCTTCGCCTGCAAATTTAAGCAATGAATTTAACATAGAATCAACAATTTCAGAATGTTTTTTCCCTAAAATATCAGCATTTTCACTGACAAACCAAATAACATAATCGCCGATAGCTCTAAGCTTAAGAAAATCAGTATCATTCCAATTATTATGATTAAATGTTTTGTTAAAATTATCAACATCTTCTTCACTTAGCCGGTCAGCTTTTGTGAATTCTAAGTATTGTGTCCGCCGAACATAAGCATCATGAGTTGGTAAAAAGGAATTTGCTGTGATAATCATATTTGAATATGCGGGAATCTTCACATGTTCGCCTTTATCCTCTTTTTCTCGGCTAATTTTAGATTCTACTGCTCTTTTAATGATTTCCCTAGGTTCACCTTCTTCAATCTTTGGCGAAGGTTCATTAATTATAACTCCAACACCCTGACGACTTAAAACTTTTCCTATACGGTAAGGAGTGTCAAAACTCCCTCCGCCAATAGATACTTCTTCGTCAATATTTGTGAACGGACATAAAGCAATTTCTGCAAGAGTTGTCTTACTTGTCCTACTTGGGCCATATAGATATAGGAGTCTCATCCATTTATGTTCTGTTTTAAGAACATAAGAGAATGGGCAAAGTAAACCATACCTTAAAATATGGGATAATTTGGTTTCATCACCTGGATAAACATTTTTTAATTCTTTCCATATTTTTAATCCTTCTTTCACGGATTCTTGGCTTGGTTTATCGATTTGTGTATTGCCTTTTTCATTTCTGCGACACAATGTCTTAGTATGGGGATTGATAAACACTCCTTCAATTGGGATTTCCTCATTAATGGTTATCATATCAAGTTTGATATACTCATTGATGATTTCATTCAATAGGCCTTTGTATTCCTTAGGCTTTAAAACAATCCCAGGTCTTCTTGCCAATTGTTTCTCCAAAGCTTCAATATCATTACCTTTAATGGTTTGTTCTTGTGGCATGCCTCTTCGGTAGAAAGTAAGACATAAATTAGCGGATGCATTCTTCTCTAAAACATTATAAGATTCATAAATTTTCACTGGAGAAAAATTAAGAATATCATGAATATTGGAGTAGTAAATTGCACCTTTTTTCGCTCTGTTCCACGTATAAGAACCAATAGTGTGGGCATTATAATCAATGGAAAGATAAGTTTTTTTATTACTGCCATCTTTTAACTTGAATTCATGCTTGTATTTGTATTTACAAATCTTATTCATTTGAAAAATAAATTTATTCTCATTGAAATTATTATCAAATGTTTTAACATGATTTACAATACTTGGAAGTCCTGTTTTCTTTTCAGCAGTACTTTCATAATTATTAAGAACACTATTTATAAAATGCTCACTATCATCGAAAATATTGCCTATCTCATTAACGATGTAGTCGCAAATGCATTCAGCGGACCTTCGAGTAATCGTCCTTGAGAAATAACCTCCAAGTGCCAAAGCAATATAATATTTAACACCATTACATAATCTGAAAATTGGAATCATAATGTTGGCAACTTCAGATACTTTATCATTATCTAATTCAATTAAATTAGGTACAAAATCATCTTTTGGTTCTGATTTTTTGGATTTAGATTCAGATTCTTTTTTACTTGTGTCTTCATCTTTTTTTCCAAATGTAAAACCATGATTAATTAATGTGTCTCGGACGGTTGCATGGATATCATCCACTTGGCCTATATCTGCAAAGCAATTTATTTCACTTATGATTTCATAAGTGTTTATTTTCTTAGTAGCCTTATCTAAAATAGTAGAGCCGGGTAAAACACATTGTTTACTTCTTTCTTTAGTGAAGATTTCAATGCTGTGGGCAAGTGATTTGCCGGCCAATTCAGAAATTTTAAAATCAACTGGAAAATACATGTTTTTGCTTGTTTCATGTATTTTATTCGCGACTGTTTTGTTCCAAAGGTAGATGTGGTAGCCGCCAGATTGTGTCCTAACATGCATAGCATCAGGTATATCCTTTAAACACTCAAATATGAAATCTTTAGTTGCTTGTTTAACCTCAGCAAATCTTGTTTCATCTTCGTCGGCAGATAATTTATACCCATCGACATCTATGATTGCTAAGGAAGAATCTTGATGATTTGCTCCTGCAATAATCCCAAAATTACCATCATGATTTTTTAAATCATTAACTGTGTAATTTTTATCGTAATAACCGTTCTCTTTTGGTTCTTTAGAATTATATTTAAGGGGAAGGATTTTAATCCTTCCTTTTTGGATGTATTTCTCCATATCTAGGATATGTTGATTTAAATCCATATTTAGTCCCCCTTATGTTCTTCCTCATCGGAGATTATTTCCACTTTATATTTGAAAGAAGGACTGTATCCTTGAGTATAAGGAGGTATTATCTCCTTAAGAGTTACTTTAATGTGGTCCCCGATTTTTATCGAGGAATAGTAACTTTTTAAATTAGTATGGGCAGGAAGATATGTCATGATTTCTTCCCCCGTGTACTCATCCGTTCCACGGTATAGAAGAATTTGAACTTGTTTTCCAAACTTACTGGATGGTATTTCAAATCCTTTTACTTTGCCCTGAATCCAATCCCCAGGTTCTTCTGGTTTCCAGAATCGGCAATTACCTGCTTCGGGAATTAATTCTCTAGATGCCATATTTTTCACCCCCATTTAAGTTAATTTTAAAAAATATACAATAATGTCTAATATCTTTTTTAGACATAATCTCACCATAACCACCCATTATCTTTGTAATGGGATTTTTTACATTTCAATTCATGTTTTCAAGAACATAAATTGGACTAAAAAAGAAAAAAAGTAATTAGGTAATGAAAACATTTATATATAACAGATTATAAAAATAGAATTGCTGTTATCTATTCTTTTAATCTATTAGTTTTCAATACTTTTAGATTAATTTTTTCTTTAGTTTCATTATTTTACTCTAAATTTTTTTTACACCAATTTAACCACCTCTAGGATATTATATCCTTATGTAACTTGGATATGGCCATTCTAACAGCGTTACTCTGGTTGATTTGTAAATAATTCACTATATCATTTAACATTATTCTACTTTCAGCAGTTAATTTGACAGATACAGGATTATTCTCAAATTCAACGAGTTCATTTTCTTTCTTAATAGTATTACTACTCAATACATTTTCCTTAATCATAATTATCAGTAGGATTCTGAACTATTTAAAGCGAAATTTTTTTTCAAATAAATGTATTCACGATTAAACTTAATTTCGATTAATTAATTAACAATACTCCCATAGAAATTCTCCGTCTTCAATAATAACATAGGGTAATTCATCCTGGCCACTGAAGGAACAGTAATTATTTCTAGCGTTAATTGATGCATTAATGGCTTCACAAATGAAGTCATCCGATAAATCCATAATCTCACGCATACCTAATAAACCCTGTAAAGTTCTATTAGCATCCCACAATCCACCCATGCTACAACTTTCAATCATGGGGTCTTCTATTAAGTCAAATACAATCTCAGGCCATTTCATTTAAACATCATCCTTACTTTCTTGGATAATCTTTTCTAATAAATCAAAGTTTTCCTTTAATTTGCTCATATTTAACTTATAATTATCCATAAGTTTGTCTAGAGATACCTGATTTAGGTCATTAATAGCCGTTTTGTATTCATGACGAATTTCTTCTAATGCATATTCATCATTATAATCTATACTATCCAAATAAATAATATCAAACATAACATTGTCAATATGTATTGAAATATCGCTTAAACGAGCAATAAGGTGTCTGGTATTGCGTAATATGTCTGTACAATTGTCGTAGATTTTAGTTTCTATTTTCATATTCTCACCTCCTTTTGCTGAAATATTTTCTAATTTTAATTCATCACACATATCCTCGTCATCATGACGATTCGCATTTTTTTCTGCGGAATAATTATCCGCATTTAAAAAATTTTTAACCATATTTATACCTCACAAATTTTTTTAATTAGATTAGACATTCATCTCAAATAACATCTAACCCCAATAATCGATTTATATGTTCCTATATATAAATATTTTGTTTTTTTTTTCTAATTAAAGTTGTATACAACCGTATACAAAAAAAATAATAATTATTTATTCTGTATACAACTGTATACAAATTTTAAAAGAGATTTTTTAAATTTAAAAATTTATTATGGTATATTGTTGGTGAGGTATTATGTTAGGGATGGTGGTATTGTGGTGTTATCTTAACATTTTAATTTGACGATTAATCTCTTTGAGCTGTTTTTCTAATTCTTTCTTTTTATTTTTTAAATCATCAATATTTTGTTTTATATTTGTGCTGTTATGGTTATATTTATCAATTATTTTTGCTAATTGTATGTTATCTTTTTCTTTAGCTAAATTGTAGGCATCTGAATTGGATATTATCTTAGCTTTACCTGAATCTAATATTCCATTTTCATCGAGTTCATATGTTAAAACAATATTGTATATCTGACCATTATATTCAAACATTATAAATCCCCTATGGGTATTTTGATTGCTCGAATCCAATGAATATATTCCATTATTGAATTTGTCTAGATAATTGTTTAAATAAAAATGAGCTATGATATAACCCTCTTTCTCGTATGCTCTGGCCATATCTTTAATATCTTCTTCTGAATCAAGAGGTCTATTCTCAAATAGGTATGAATCAACATCGTCATATATATTCACTTTAGTAATGTCGTTTATTTTACTATATTCTTCACAAGGATTAATTGGTGGTTCATTTTTTGTATCACGTATTGTTGCTTGTTTGTTAATAATATCTTCTTTTGGTAGAATAATATACATGGGGTTGTTATTAATAGTGCCTCTTTTAAATGCAATACTTTCTAGGTATTGTAATAAAATTTGATTTAATCCTGTAGCCACTTCACCATATTTTTCTTCTGCATGTGATGCAAAAGAAGAATATGTATCTTTTGATACCCTAAATGATAGTATTTTCTCTTTGTCAGTTTCTTTTATGTCTCCAAATATTTTATATGTCATAATTATCACATCAGGTAATGTTTACATTTTCATTTGTTTAAATATTGATTAATTCCTGTATAAATATATTTTTTATTTATTGTTGTTTGTATACATTAGTAATATAATTAATTTTCATTTGTAGGACATTATTTTCTTATTTTTTATCCATATTTTCTGAGTAGGACATCAATACCTTATTAAACTTCTTTTTTTTAAGATATCGTGCTTCGTTGGGACACTATAAGAAGTCAATATCATTAAATAGGCCTAGTATGCCAGTATTATTGTAAAATGAGTTAAGTCCTAATCTCTCAATTTTAATTAGGTTATTTAACTTGTTTTAAAGCATAATGCAACATAATTCATGGTTTTAAGGAGGTGTAATCTATGAATGAAGAATTGATTAATTTCATGCTTAAATCTGAAAAGAATAAATTTCAGATTCAAGAACTTAATGAAACAACTGATTCTTTCATTAAATCTGTTCAATCAATGATAGAACAAGATAGAAAGTAAACTGACTGTAAAATAAAGAAAAAAGGTGATAAAAATGAATATTGGTTTTGATGATGATGAAAAAACTTTATGCATCTTTGATGATGTAAATGGTGGAATTTTGATTGCAGAACTTGGTTACAAGATAACTAAAACTGTTTGTGATGGTTGCGACGACTGTTGTTATTGCAATCCTTATGAAGAGCAATATGCTGAAGAATGTCCATATGGAGTAGAAGATGAACTAAGATTAACTTATTAATCTTAGTTTTAATTTTTAAAGGTTGGTGATTAGTTATGAATGATATTAAAGCAAAAGTAGTTGGATTAGGATACCACAAAGTAGAAAATCCTGTAAAAAATGGCGACGTTGTTTATATTGAAGCTGATTATGACAACGATATTGATGCAAATGCTGTTTCTGTTAAAAATGAAGATGGAGAATTATTAGGATACATAGCCAATAATGAAAAGACTTTAAGCCCTCAAAACATTAAAAATGGAGCAAGGAGTGCTTTACAGCTCCATTTTGATTTAGAACTTGAAAATAAAAGGTTTAAAGCAGTTGTAGACAGAGCTTTTAAAAGTTGCCTATACATTTTCATAGATTCTAATGACTATGAAGTCATTAATGAAGAAAATGCTGATAATCATATTGTTGAAGAACTAAAAGCAGAAGTTGAAGCTTTAAAAATAGAAATAAGTCTATTGGAATCAAGGATAAATGTCCTGGAATCAACTGGGAATACAAATGTTGTAAATACTAATGTTAAAGACCCAACTGAAAGGATTTTATACTCAGTCGTTGGTCTTTCTCATTTCAAGGGTCAAAATAATCTTGATGGAGAATTAAGTATTGTGGAAGAGCCTATTTATCCTAATGCTAAAGGTACTGCTTTATATCTTAAAGTTGGTAATGAAAGGCTTGGTGTTTTCCCATCAGGGAGGAAACGTGAATACTGTGAACAACATAAAATACCTTTCTATGAGAACCAAAAGCTTAAGAAAATGGATTTAAGTGGTGAAATTAGGTTGGAAGAGCTAGTATATGATGAATATGCTATTATTTCCATCTAATTATTTTTTTATATTTTAGTGGTTGGTGTTACTATGGATAATAGAAAAAAAGCAAAACAAAATTTTGAAGTAGCTTCTTATGAGTTAGATACAAAAATAAATGAGATTTTAGATGATTTAAGCAAATCTAATGATATTGAATTGTTAAAATCTCATGCTATATTGATTGGTAGGCATTTGGAACAGTATATGGAGCTTCAGATGAGAGGGATTCATGTCCTTCCTATAGATGTAGAATTTTTATCTGCAATTCAGGAAGCATTAGTTGATAAAATTCTTCTATTATTGTAACTGTTGTTGAATACAAGCTCCTTAGTATGAGTTATGTAAAAATTAAACTGCTAACTAACTTATTTTTTGGTGATAGTTATGAGAAATGATTATAATGATGTAAATGATTTTGAATCAGATTTTTTCTTCATAATGGCTCATTTAACTAATTTAAATGAAGAAGAGCTTCTTGTTTCAAACATTTGCATAGAAGATTTAGGTATTTAGATAGTTGGTTATGACTAATGATTGTGAAGTCATTAAAAGCTCAATTAAATTTTTAAAATGGAGAATTATAATTTCTCTTTTAACTATTTTGGAGGTAATAAAAATGAAAGATTTAGTAACAGATGCAATATCATTCTTTAAAATGGTGGGAGCATCAGATGAATTGGCAGAAAGAAATTTTGACACTAAAAACATAATGACAGTCGACTATTGCAATGAAATTGTGGAGTTATGTGGAAAATATGAAATAGAATGTGATGACACTATGCCTTATGGCATACTTGATGCAGAGTATGATTTGGAGAAATTTTTCAAAGAAACTTTAGAAAGAGCAATGGGAGGTGAATAATTTATGGGAATTTATGATAGCAGAAATCCATATCCTAAGGATTTTGATGAAGAAATAGATACATCAGATTGTGATGATTGCTATTTTGAATGTTGGGAAGCTGGATTCTGCATTAAAGACAAAGACTAATATTTTTTTTCAAAATTTAAAGTAATACTTTTTTATATTTTTTTATTATTCCAAGTTATCAGTTCTTGATAAAAACTGTATTTTTATTAATTTTTGAGGTGTTTTAAATGAGCTATGATAGAGAAGCATGGAAACAAAAGCAAAAAGAAACTCGTGGTAGGATTAAAGAAATCTTAAATGATTTTATTCCAAAATTGGTTGTCAGTCCTGATGAAATTGACCAATATCTTTCAGGATTTGAAGGTTTTTACCAATATTCTCTTCTTAATCAGTGTATTGCTGCTTATGAGTATTATGCAACCACTGGCCGTCAAGCAGAAATGTTTGCAACATATAAAAGGTGGAAAGAGCATTCTAGATTTGTAAAAAGGGGAGAACGTGGTGTTCATATGATTAGACCAGTTAAATTCACTGTAGAAGTAGAAGATGAAGATGGTAACATCACTGAGGAAGAAAAACTCACTTTCAAGCCTTTTGTTGTCTTTGATATTCAAAGCACCGGTGGTAAACCGTTAGTTGATAACGATTTGATTAAGGGCAAATCCTCAATGTCCTATGAAGAAATAAAATCTGTTGTTGAAAAAGAGTTTAAAGTTGTTTCATCACCATTGGAGATTGAAAGAGGTGCAACTAATGGCGAATGGATTAGAATATCTGATAAATCATCGGAGAACTATAAAATTTCCACAATTATTCATGAAGTTGCACATAATAAATTGGGGCATTTTGAAAATCATATGGAAACATCCCGTGCCGAATTGGAAGCAGAATGTTGTGCATATATTGTAACTACGCTTTTGGGGCTTGATAATCAGAAATCAAGACTTTATATAGTAAACTGGAATCCAAAAGACGCACAGGAGGTTGTAAAACAGAGAGCTACATTAATTCTCAAAACTGCTGAAGACATCTATAAGACCATCACTGCTTAAAATTCTCAACCGAAACTGTTGTAAAACTACATTTTTTACACCTTACCATCACTACAACAAAATTTGGAGTTGTTTATTTATGAAACTAAAAAATATGGATTTAGAACAAATGATTGATAACGAAGTAAATATTGGTGAACATATATCAGTTGATGATATTTTGGATAATATTGTTGAAGGCAATTCACTAAATGAATCAGAGCTTGTATTAAATGAAGACCAAGCTGCCCAAGTTATTAAAGGAATGGTTGAAGACCCTACCATTACTGATGACTATTGGGAAGAAAAAGTTCAACACATAAGAGATGACCTGTGTTTTCATCTAAATGAATATGGTTGTGTTGATGTAAAAGAAATTGCTGATTTTCATGGGTCTGCTGTGTATAGAATGATTAAAAAGTATTTGGGTGATATGGAATGAATTATGGGTATTATGGTAGATGGAAGGATTTAATTCCTAATACTGATGAAATTGACTGTGTTTGTTTTAAATTGGATTTTTATGGTGGATATGCATTAAAAGCCATCAAAGATGATTTCTTTGTTCCAGTTATTGGTAGTGAGATGGCTATTCAAATACCAAAGAATCAGATACGTGATGCTCTTGATTGGTTACAAGCCAACGGATATGAGTTACATGAGCATTCGGTTGTGCAGTACTAAGTTTGTCGAAATGAGCTGAGCGATTCTCTCTTAAAAAGGCTTAAATCTATTTTTTTGAGGTAATATCATGTCTCGAAACTGTTCTAAAAGATGTAATAAGTGTGAAAGCTGTATTGATTGGGAAATTGTTAAAATAACCCAAAAAGGATTATTTGAAGACAGAAAAACAATTAATGCTTTGAAATGTACAAGATTTGGGCAAGTGAGTACAACATATGTTGAATTACCTGAATCAAAGTTGTTGGATGATTTTGTATATGAATAAAGGAGATGATTATTGTGAAATTATTAAGTAAAATACCAATTCCTGAAAGTACAATGTGTGTTGAGATTGTATCAGGCAATTCCTTTAAGCACATGGTCTATTTTTTAGATGAAAATGCAGATGTGATTGAATCAATCCATATTACAGAAGCTACAATTGCAGAAGTTGTATCTGTAATAGGCCATATGGTGATTATATGTTTAAGGCCTGATAATGTATTTGATATGATGTGTGGTTATAAACTTCGTGCTGGACATATTTTTGAAGCTGATTTCTTCCCTTATGACCATATGGCTTGGAGATACTTCTTAGATAAAGAAATGCTTTATATTGTCAGAGAATTTGCCAAACTAAATAATGTAGCAAATTATGCATCAAGTGATGAATTTAAAGAAAAATCTCATCGTATATCTGATTATATTTTTTCTAAAAAGACTGAGATTGAGAAAAAAGATAATCGAATACATGAGATGATGGTAAAAGCCCGACAATACGAAGTTGATATCATAAAAGAATGGGTGTTATAATAGTCGGAATGACATGATGAGTCTTTAAAATTCAACTATTTTTTAAATAAATTAATGAGGTGTTAGCTATGACTATAAAAACTACTATTGAATCAATTGAACTTAATGGGGGTGAAAACATAATCAAAAGAGACCAAGCAATTATTAGACAAGCTCTTGCCACTACTGAATTTGAGTATGGTGATTTCATATGGGTAACAAAAGATAATAATCTTTCTATTATTGATTGGCTTACTTATGAAGTTGATACAGTATTATCTGCATCAATACTTGCACCATTTGTAGAAAAACAATTGCAATTGAAAGTAGATGGTAAAAATGATACTTTAGTAAGAAATCTATCTAATGATAAACTTCTGGATATCTTTTCTGATTTGAGGTATGCAAAGGGAACTGGTGAAGTATCAATCTACTATAGAATGTTAATTAAAAATGGTTTCACTGTTTTTGATTCAAGTATTCAAATAGAAAGAATCTGCCATACTGTTAAAACAGAAATAGAGTTCAGAATAGAATAAATTAATTCACCAACTAACCATCACCAAATTAAAAATGAAATAAGGAGATGATGTAATGGTGTTATTAGAATTACTTACACTTGGTTCTGTAGCTTATGCTTTCGCTGGATGCATTAGTTCAGCAAAAACTGCAAGATTAGAACATGAATTGGAGAAAAGAGGTGATTTGGATGTTATTAGGGACTTTGACTTACTTCTCGAAATAAATCGTGTCCATAGGGTCCATGAGAGTTATGTCAATGATGATATATTTGTTTTACCAAAATATGGCTATCAAGACTGTCTTAAATTTATTCAAGAGCAGCCATTAACAACTAAAACTGATGAAAACCGTTTTATAGCATATTACAACAAAAGGAGGCAACAAGAGTTGGATAAAAGGCAAAAGATTTTCAATAATCAATATAACAATTATCGGGCGAGATACTATAAGAATCTTGAACGATGCAACAATTCAAATACCGAAGACAAACTGATGACATTTACTTTTAAAAGAGAATATTGTTGGTTTGGAAGTATTTCAGGGTACGAACATCAACAGAGGATAAATAAGCTTTATTTCCAAACATTTTTTGGTGATATTGCAACCCAACCTGCGAAATTAGTGTACAATGAAGAAAAGAATTCTTTCATAGAAATTTGGCATGTATCTTTCTGGAGTAAGTATCAGATTGATAAATATTACTCTGCTTGTTGTAAAAAGGTCGGTTTCAGTGATTATTGGAGTGTTTAACTCCTTTTCTTTCTTTTTTTAATGAGGTGATATTTTATGTATGTTCAAGAAAAGTATTATAAAATCCTAGAATCAACAAAATATGATGATATAGAAACTATTAAGAGAAACTACAAGCAAATTATTTTTTATAACCATCCGGACAGAGGTGGAGATGAAAATTTTGCAAAAGAAGTCAATATGGCTTGGGAAATAATCAAAAAACACCATATACAACAGAAAAGGCAATCAACTAATCAAAAAACTAATAAGGACAGTAAAGGGAAACATACTAAAAATAATAGTAATAAAACAAGAAAAACAACAAATAAACATAAAAATTCAAGTAAAAAACATAAAACAAAAACTAAAAAGAATCATAATAAAAATAATGGAAGATGCAGTAGATGTAACTCCAAATATGAGTCTTATGATGTTTTTTGTACTCAGTGTGGCCAAAAAATCCGACATAAAAAAGATAAGGACAATAATAATGAGGATATAGAATTATTATGCATTGGTGTTGTTATTATTGGAGTAGGATTGTTGTTGCTTTCTCTTTGTTGGCCAATTGGCATAATCTACTTCTATCTCCTGTATAAATATATTGCTAGTTAGTTTTAATCATATTATAGGCTTCTTTTCCTTCTGGTGTAAGTTGATATAGTCTACCTGTTTTATCAATACGATGTATTGAAATAGGGCTATTAATTGAGGGTTTAAACCCTTATTATTTTTTTATTGTGTTGTGGTCCTTTTTTTCATTTTTTTTGTTATTTAATGGCTGGGCCGCCCTTTATTTTACTTTTTCCTTCTTAATTGTTTATTTTTTATAATCTTTTTTCAATTGTATTGTCGATTTATCGCTATCATTTATTGGCGGATTATACCCAATTGATAACCTCGATTATTGAATTTTTTCTGTGATGGCGATGTGTATATTCAATTTATTTTAATATAAAAACTGTATTTTATCTTTTTTATAAAATTATACAGATTGATTATATTTTCTTAAAAAATGATTATCTGTTCATTCATTATACGGCATGTATTTATATTATTAAGTCAATAAATAACTGTATAATAATATTGCTTTAAACAAACATGTTTTTGTGAACTTAAAGTATCAAATTATTATAAATGTTTTTAGTAATTGCAGTATAGTATAAAAAAATATTAATATTTTATTATGGGAGGGAAATCACATATGAAAACTAAATATTTATTAATTATTAGTATATTTATAATT
>Ga0310695_10000757_pt1 | contig 79754 bp, 67 predicted proteins | sample RumenRJG_04DNA_FD_203882 | JGI IMG/M metagenome (GOLD analysis project Ga0310695, IMG submission 203882) | Bovine rumen microbial communities from Lethbridge, Alberta, Canada - RJG_04 (v2) (version 2) | ecosystem: Host-associated > Mammals > Digestive system > Stomach > Rumen | place: Canada...
ATGTGATTACGGACGAAGAGTCCGCTTAAGCATGCTGAGCATATGCAATCTGACAGGCCACATTTCGATGGCTTTCTTTTGATGCCTCTAACTTTTCTATTAGTCGCTACTCTTTATTTTCAAACTTTTTCTCCTGTCTTTCGGCTCATGACGGGGCAGAGGCAGCTGCCCGGTAAAAAATGCCGTACTTGTGCAAACAGGCAGCGTTTCCGCTGCCTGCATAGCTGCTTAAAAATATTAGAAATCGAGGTCTTCTATCTCATTGATTCTGCGCAGGTGTTTTCCGCCTTCAAACTCTGTGACCAGCCATTTGTCGATGATATCAAAGGCGAGCTCCTGGCTGATCATGCGGGCACCCATGCATACAACATTCGCGTTGTTGTGGCGTCTGCACATCTCTGCCATCTCTACGGATGTGCAGAGTGCGGCTCTGATGCCAGGCACCTTGTTGCATGCGATGCTGATCCCGATTCCTGAGCCGCACACGGCGATGCCGCGCTCGGCCTCGCCGGACGCCACAGTACGTCCTACAGCGTGCCCGTACTTCGGATAATCCACGGATTCAGTAGAATCGCATCCGACATCGATGACTTCATGCCCTTCGTTTATCAGCTTCTCCTTGATCGCTTCCTTAAGCTCATATGCTGCATGGTCGCTGCCTACTACTATTTTCATCGTTTCTTTCCTCCACCCTATGCGTTTTTGTCAGTGAAATACCTGGAGTTCCTCTCTCTTACCAGGTGCGATTACTTGGTTCCGAAGATTCTGTCGCCGGCATCGCCCAGGCCAGGTACGATGTAAGCGTTCTCGTTCAGATGATCGTCCTTTGCAGCGATGTAGATGTCCACATCAGGGTGAGCCTTTGTCAGCGCTTCGATCCCTTCCGGAGCAGCGATCAGGAACATGAGGCTGATGTCCTTCGCTCCCTTTTCCTTTACGAAGTCTACCGCAGCGATGGCACTTCCGCCTGTCGCGAGCATAGGATCGACGATTATGATCTTTCTCTTGTCGATGTCTTCAGGCAGCTTGCAGTAGTATTCCACAGGCTCATGTGTCTCAGGATCTCTGTAAAGACCGACGTGTCCTACTCTTGCAGCCGGGATTATCTCGAGCATTCCGTCTACGAATCCGAGTCCTGCCCTGAGGATAGGGACTATGGCAAGCTTTTTGCCGGCCAGCATCTTGACTGTCGTAGGGCAGATAGGAGTTTCGATCTCCACATCTTCTGTAGGCAGATCTCTGGTGATCTCGTAGGTCATGAGCATTGCGACCTCACGTGCCAGATCCCTGAATTCCTTGCTTGCTGTGTTCTTATCTCTCATCAGCGACACCTTGTGCTGGATCAGAGGATGATCAAAAATCATTACTTTACCCATTGCTTACCTCCCTGAATGTGCAATTTTGTTGTGATTGTTATCAATATTTTACGAAATCGCCCCGGTTTCCCTTATTTTATCACTTTACTACGTCATATCCCGCGCTTTTGAGCATGCGGTTCATGACGCTGAATCCGAAGCCCCTCTGCTCGAGCGTTCTGATAAGGATGAGTTCGTATCCCTGTCTGTCGAGCTCGCGGAGCTCCGCGAAGAGCCTGTGCGCAGCCTTGCCCGGATCGTTTCCGTAGTCGAGCATGGCCACCTTTACGCCGTTCTCCCTTGCCTCAAGACCCAGCTTCTTAGCTTTGGCCATGAATTCGTTATCGTCTCCCTCTATGAGCCTTACCTTCGCCTTAGGCGCATAGTGCTTGTACTTCATTCCCGGCGACTTCGGTTTGAATCCGTTATCGGCCACTCCGTCCTCAGGGTCAGCCGTCATCTCCGGTTTCTCAAGCAGCGCCCCGTCATACAGGACCGCCCTCTTGAGTATGCTTTCGAGCTTCTCCTTTGTGACAGCACCCGGTCTGAGTATGCACGGTCTGTCTCCGGTAAGGTCGACTACCGTGGATTCGATGCCGACATCACACTGCTCTCCCATCACGACCGCGTTTATGCGCCCGTCCATGTCCTCGAGCACATCGCCTGCAGTCGTAGGACTCGGTCTGCCCGAGATGTTTGCGCTCGGTGCGGCGATCGGTCTGCGTGTAAGTTTTATGAGCTGCCTTGCCGTTGGATTCGACGGCATGCGTATCGCTACCGTATCGAGGCCGCCGGTAGTAATGTCAGGCACCATAGCTGCTTTTTTGAAGATCAGCGTCAGAGGCCCCGGCCAGAGGTTCATCATCAGCTTTGATGCCTCAGCGCTGACCCCATTGATGCCCCCGTCGATAAGCGCGTACAGATCAGTCACATCAGCGATGTGGACTATCATCGGATTATCTGACGGACGCCCTTTTGCCCTGTATACAGAAGCGACGGCCTCTGCGTCGAGAGCATTCGCTCCGAGCCCGTAGACCGTCTCTGTCGGAAAAGCAACAAGCCCGCCGGCTCTGATGATCTCGCCGGCAAGTTTAAGGTCGCTTTCTCTTGTTGATAATCTTAATGTTTCCACTATAACCCACTTCTTTATCTATAGTCGTCCATATTGTACCATACTTTCCGTGGATTTTAGCTATAAGTACTGTTTATTATAATGCATTTATCTCACGTACAGCCGCGAGGAGCACCCGGAACTCGTCGATGACAGGCATGCGCACTCTCGCGGAATTGACGTCCAGGCCCTTGAAGTCGTTGCCGTCTACAACGAGCACGCCTCTTTCATAGAATTCTTTCCTGAGATTTACGCTCTCATCATCGTGATAGAGCAGGCAGATGGAGCTGGTATCGAGAGTCTCCGCGATGTGGAGACTGCCGGATCCTCCCTCGGGCCTTTCTTCGCTGCATCCGAGCTCCGCCTTTATCGCCGACTTCATTTTTCTGAAATCTGCTTTCGACGACTCCACAAAGTATCCGCATCCGAGAGCTGCCGCCGCTATCTCCCTTGAGAGCTCGCCCACCATGTACGGATTCGTCATCTTGTTCATGTAATTGATGAGGTTCTTATGCGCGATGATGTAGCCGACTCTCATTCCCGCCAGACCGAAGCCCTTTGACAGGGTTTTTATCACGGCCAGATTAGGGTACTTCGCGAACAGCTGCACTGCCGAGTTCTCCTTTGGCATGAAGTCGCCGTAGGCCTCATCGATTATAACGGTGATGTCGTGGCTGAGCGCCGCTTTCACTATCCTGTCAATGTCCGCTATGTCTATGCACTGGCCTGTAGGATTGTTTGGATTGTCGATATAGATGTAATTGCACGATGTGCCGTCTGGTCCTTCTGAATCGATCAGGGTCATGAACTCATCCGTATCGAATCTGTAGTTATTGCTTCTGCTGAGCTGATACGGCATATACTTTATGCCGATCATCTGAGCGTGCATGTAGTAGTCGGTAAACTGCGGAGAAACTCCGAGGACCGCAGCGTTATGCGTATCAAAGATATTATTTACGATATAAAGCGCACTCATGCTGCCGTCAGTCAGCAGTATGTTGTCACGCTCCACATCTATGATGTCTTCCCAGAAGCGGCCGATCGCCTCATAGAGCGCCTGACTGTGCGGGTAAGGCCCGAGCCTGGCGGCATCGAAGCTCCTGAGTGCGTTCATGCACTCAGGAGGAAATCCGTATGGATTGCAGCCCTCGCTGCAGTCGATGCCGCCGTCCGGAAGCTCTATATGATCCATGGCATAACTTATCTTCTCCTGCTCAAGCAGCTGTTTTCTGATTTTCAGTTTGCCTGTTTCCATGATACGACCCTCTTCCTAAGCCTCGCTGCTGCCGGTATCCTTATGCTTTATGATCTTATATCCGCCCACAATCAGAGTCGGCAGCAGGTAGAATATGATGAATCCATACGACAGATATGTGTATCCGGCTCCGATCAGATCCACCACGCCTACGCGTGAGAGCAGCAGAGCTGCAACCAGTGTTGCGACCGCGATGAGACCTCTGCTCTTTTTATCGAGCGCTGTACGGCCCTTCTCCTGCATTGCGATATCGAATCTGTCGATGATCATATGGATGCAGCCCGTCGCTGTCTCTATCAGCGTCCATCCCATTACGATACCGAAGAGGGTAAGCAGGGCAGGGCCTCCGTTTACTGCGCTGATCATCATTGTCCATGGAGTCTCGACTTCCGGACCGACGATCGAGAGATCTCCGTAGAAGCACATCATTGCGAAATAGCTGAGGAACCACGGGATCACCATTAGCAGCCCCGCGAAGATGCCGCCGACCAGAGTGTGTTTTCTCTCGGTCTGTCTCTTGAGCGAGAACATTCCCATAGGAATGGCATTGATGTTGTACGCAACATAGAGTATGCCGGTCCATATGCACAGCGCTGCAGTTACCTTGCCTTCATACGCAGATGTGTCGTGAGATGCGAAGACTTCGCCGATATGGTCGCCGCGCCTTGAAATGACGATTATAGTGAATATTATGTATCCTACATACAGAAGGATAGTTCCGATAGATTCAAACTGCTCGATGATGCGGTCACCGTAGAAGTTGAGAATGCCGACTACAACTATGATCACCACACTTCCGAGAAAGCTCGGCAGTCCCACCTGTGAAAATATGGAGCCTGTCGCAGCTGCCATTACTGCTATGAGCAGTATGCCTATAAGCACAGTCAGTATATCCATAGCAGGCCAGAGCGGTCCGATCACCTTCTTAATGAAATTTTTATAGTCATATACCTTGTAGATCCTGCAGATCTCGAATGTCAGGAAGGCGAAGAGCGAAAAGCCTATCGCGATCGTGATTCCCGAGATCCAGCCCATTGAGCCGAACATGGCTCCATACTGATAGATCTCACGCCCTGTAGCATAGCCTCCGCCGATAAGCACCGACTGCAGTATGACTCCGGGCAGGAGATACTTTGCGTAGAAATTACCTTTTGATCGATTGTTTTTCTGTCCCATTTTTTATACTCCTTCTTCGAAAAATAACGGTCTCTCAGCAGCTTCCCCTTTATGACTGCTGAAGGATCTCTGAAAAAGAAAAACCGCGGCGATGTGCCGCGGCCTCTTAACGATATATGCTCAAACTCTGTTTATTGAACACTATTGGCACACGGCAAATTCCTTCTTTGTGTTTTCAAAGAAGCTGCGCCAAAAGAAGTTCTTTAATGCGTTGTCAGTGATACCTTTGGTTCGATACATCATCGTTTTTCCTTTTAGAGAGGTTCTTAAGACAAGACTATAAACTTGTTTATTGTAAAAATCAACAAAAAAGTTGCGGACTTATTGTATAAATCCGCAAACAATTGTTAACAACTTATTAAATTTACTGCTTTGAGTTAGCCGAAGTCTCTCATCTTGGCAGCCTGATCCGCAGTGATGAGCCCGTCGACCGCCTCGTCGATATCTCCGTCGAGGAACTGGTCGAGCTTGTACAGGGTAAGGTTGATGCGGTGATCTGTGATCCTTCCCTGCGGGAAGTTGTATGTACGGATACGCTCGGAGCGGTCACCCGACCCGACCTGGCTTCTTCTGTCAGCCGAGATCTTGTCGTTCTGCTCCTGCACCATCTTATCGTAGAGTCTGGCTTTGAGTACTCTCATAGCCTTCTCTCTGTTCTGTATCTGCGACTTCTCATCCTGGCATGTTACTACGATGCCTGTCGGCAGGTGGGTCATGCGGACTGCGGAGTCTGTAGTGTTTACGCACTGACCGCCGTTTCCGGACGCTCTGTAAACATCTACCTTTACATCGTTAGGATTGATCTCTACCTCGACGTCATCGACTTCAGGAAGCACTGCGACTGTCGCAGCCGAAGTATGGATACGTCCCGACGACTCGGTCTCAGGCACTCTCTGCACTCTGTGCACGCCAGACTCGAACTTGAGTCTCGAATAAGCGCCGCGGCCCTTGATCATCACAACGGCTTCCTTGATTCCGCCGATACCGGTATCGCTTATCTCGATGATCTCTGCCTTCCAGTGGCGGCGCTCAGCATATCTCAGATACATTCTCAGGAGGTCGTTTCCGAAGAGAGCAGCTTCCTCGCCGCCCGTACCGGCTCTGATCTCAAGGATGACGTTCTTGTCATCGTTAGGGTCCTTAGGAAGAAGCAGGATCTTCAGCTCTTCCTGAGCCTTCTCCATCTTCTCCTCGAGCTCCTTGGCCTCCTCTTTGGCCATCTCGCGCATCTCCTCGTCATCTTCGAGGTCGATGAGCTCCCTGGCATCTGCGAGATCGCTCTGCATCTTGCGGTAGCTCTCGTAAGCCTTTACGACCGGCTCTATCTCAGCCATCTCCTTCATGTACTTCTGCCATGTCTTCTGATCGGCGATCACAGCCGGGTCAGCGACCTTCTCGGAGAGCTCCTTATATTTTTCAGTTATAAAATCGAGTTTGTCAAACATGTATATACTCCTTCTGTACGCAAAATCAATAACGGGTGCTCATTGCAGTTCCGCTATCGTCCTTCGAGTATTCTGCGTCCAGTTCTGTCAGTCATATTTTCTCCTCTTTCGTTTAAAGCAGTTTATTATATCAGTATTCGTCGTATTTTTCCATTATCTTCCTGAGTATCGGATCATTTACGTCGAAACTGATGTCTCCGGCCTGCGCTACCGGGAGCACCTTCGGCGATGTACCGCTTATAAACGCGGCATCGAAACTCCCGAGATCCCCGGCGGATACGGCCTCTTCATGGAGCGTAACACCCATGGACCGTATTATCTCAATGATCTTGCTGCGGGTAACTCCGAGGAGCACCTTCTCGGCCGGAGCGGTGAACACCTCCCCGTCTTTTATAAAGAATACGTTGGAGCGGCTGCCCTCCGTGATCTGACCGTTTCTGTCAACGAGGAGCACCTCATACAGACCACCGTCTTTTATCGCCTCGTCGGTCGCCTCACGGAGCTGCCTGTCCATCATCTTGATGTTAGGGCTGCGTCGCTCTCCGCGGAACAGATCCGTCTTTACGCCGCTCTCGTACAGCTCCGGCTCCGGATAATGCGTAGGGCTGAGGTAGAGCCTCGAGAAGCCCTCCACGTCCGCTTCTATCTTGATGTTGTGATTCTCTATGCCGCTCTCGCGCACGAGCCCGTCTATGCATTCACGGAGCTCATCGCAGCTGAACTCAGGCACCCTGCCCATCGCAGCCAGCGATCTTTCGAGACGGGCATAGTGCTCTTCGAGGAACACCGGCTTGCCGTCTGTCACGCGGACGACCTCATATACAGAAGGCATGTCGAGGCTTCCGAGCGTGACCGCAGCCTTAAAGGCGGCTATCATGTCGCGGACAACAGGCCTTACCTTGCCCAGCGGGATCTGGCTGTAGCTGAATATGAGGTAGACACGGCCATCGTGATCGAGCTGCTCGATGTCTCTGACCCTGGCTCCCGCGTCTGCGGCAGCTTTCACAAGCCTTGCCGCAAGCTCGTGCTGCACCTCTCCGCTTCTGTCTCGGCCCGAGTGGCCCTCAGCTATTACTCTCACATGCGTGTCAAGGCGCAGTGTGATGTTGATACCCGACTGGGTATTCTCCGCGGTGACAAAGCCTCCGTCGCTCCCGTACTCCCTGACCGCCGCAAGGGCCTCCTGCTGTTTGCGCGAGTAGAGCTTGCGCACGTGCTTCAGGTTTGTGCTGTAGTAGCCCCTCTTCATGAACTGCGCGAGCGTCAGCTGCTCGGTCTTCGAGCAGGTCTGATCGTAGTGCTCGCTTATGCGGTCGTAGAGCTCGACCATGCTGCGCGGCAGCACCATGTAGCTGATCCTTACAGCCGGGAAAAGTGTCGATGAAAACGACCCTATGTATACGACACGTCTGCCTTGATCAAGTCCCTGCAGAGCCGGGATCGGCCTGCTGCTGTATCTGAGCTCGCTGTTGTAGTCGTCTTCTATTATAATGCTGTCGTTGTTCTCTGCCCATTCGAGGAGCTGGCGCCTGCGCCCGATCGGCATCACGACGCCTGTCGGGTACTGGTTCTGCGGGCATACGTAGACTGCCGTTCGGATATTGGCCGGCAGCTTTTCGATGGCGATTCCGTCTTCACGCACAGGTATGCAGCTGAGGCTGAATCCCCAGTCGCGGAATATGCTCCTGACTGGCATGTAGCCCGGGTCTTCTACCGAAACGTGGCCGATGCCCATCAGCTTTAGTATCCTCGCGATATGGCCCGTGAGCATCTGTGTGCCCGCGCTTATCACTATCTGCCTCTGCGTGCAGATGACACCCCTCGCCTGATAGAGATACTTCGCGATCTCTTCTCTGAGCTCAGGCTCGCCCTGCCTGTCTGCCCCTGTCAGCAGCTGCTCCGGTGAATCGTTGAGCACGCTTGCCATGCACTTCTTCCATTTGACAAAATCGAAGGTCTCGGGGTCGCAGCTTGCCGGCTCTCTCTGCGCTTCAGCGCCCGCCGCATGATCAGCCATATCGTCTGCAGGTTCGCTGCTTCCCGGCCCGGCACCCGCCGATGCCCCGGCTCCCGAAGCGGCATAATAGCCCGACTGAGGCCTGCTGAGCAGGTAACCCTCCGCCATCAGCTGATCGTATGCGAGCTTCACCGTGGTAACGCTTATGCCGAGTGAGTCGGCCATGCTTCTGAGCGACGGGAGCCTCTCTCCCGTGGCTATACGCCCCGCGCTTATCTCGTTCCTGAGATGCTCATACAGCTGTACATAAAGGCTGGTTGGCAAATTGCTATCTAATTCGAACGTAATCATTGTCGTGTCCCGTAATCCCATCAAAGTGTATCTTTTAAAAATTCATAAAGTGTGTATTTATTTAATTACAATCTGCGGATATTATAGTGTATATTATACCATTGGTCAATCTTCAGACATGATTGAGTTAATAACAGTGCACAAAGAGGTGTTCTATGGACGGCAAATACGTGCAGAAAAGCGCTGACAACAAAACAAGGCAGCTGGTCACCACAGCTCTGATGATCTGTCTTATAGTGCTCGGGACACTCATTTTCAGAGTGCCAGTCCCGATGACCCAGGGCTACATTCATCTCGGAGACACCATGATCTGCCTCGGTGTCCTGCTTCTCGGCAGAAAACACGCGGCCGCAGCCGCCGGTCTGGGATCCGCCATGGCCGACATACTCGGCGGCTTCGCCTTCTGGGCCCCATGGAGCCTTGTCATTAAATTCGCCATGGCCTGGACTGCCGGATTCATAATAGAGAAACGCGCCGCTCACCACGGGTCGCAGGGCAGCACGCACAAAAGCCACATTACCGAGGGCAGCTCTCTTCTATATATAACAGCACTGACTGCCGGTGGGCTCGTAATGTGCGCCGGCTACCTCATCGCCGAGCGCCTCATGTATGGCAGCTGGGCGGCGGCCTTTATAGCGCTGCCATGGAACTTCGGCCAGTTCACCGCCGGCATCGTTCTTTCACTGGCGATATTCCACGCAATGGCAAAAGCCACAAAGTAAACGACCGCAAATCACACATCGCAAATAAACGCAAGATAAAAGCCGGAGCTGATGCTCCGGCTTGATTTGTCCTGACTCTTACTTCAGGCCGTACTTGTTCTTGAACTTCTCTACACGGCCGCCTCTGTTAGCAAACTTCTGCTGGCCTGTAAAGAATGGGTGGCATTCCGAGCAGATGTCTACTCTCATCTCATCCTTATCGGAGAGAGTCATGAATGTATTCCCACATGCGCAAGTAACTTTACATTCCTTATAGTTAGGATGGATTCCTTCCTTCATGTTGGTACCTCTTTCTAAAAAATAATGAAACGTTTCGAGCTGCCCATATAGCGACAGCTTGAGTAGTATATCACCCAAGTCAAGCAATTGCAAGGCTTTTTTGCATTCTTATTATTCTTTATTCTTGCGTCTGTAGCGGCCGACTTTAAAGATGATCACGTCCAGTATGATCAGGTATACCGCGGCCAGCGCCAGCGTCACGAAGCACATCGCGTTGCTCTTTGCGGCAAGTCCCACGAGTATGAGGACAGGCGCTCCGAGAAGGATGCCGAAGCTCGACCCGACCACCAGATTGTTGGCTGCAGGGGTTTCGAGCTGCGGGTCGATCTCGCGCACGAGCAGTACTCCGGAGCTGATTGTGCCGGTGAGCATGCCGTACATCGAGATGAGTCCTTCGTAATAGTAATCAGGGTAAACCGCCTTGCAGACCCAGCGCAGGTGGAACCACGTTACCACAGTGCCCGCGATCACAAGCAGCACGAACGGCAGCACGAGTCCGCGAATGTCTTCTATATTTATGCAGCCGATGCCGGCGACGATCATGATGTCGAAGAACGCTCCGGAAAGGCGGTTGAGCAGGTAGTTGTCCTGATAGCGCCTTTTGATGAGCCCCTTGCCTTTCATCTTTTCGAGCACGACTCTCAGAAGAATCGCGAGAGCCGAACCGATGATGAAGTTGAAGCCCCAGAGCAGCGTGTTCACCGTGCCCGCGAGGCCCTCGCTGAGAGCTGAAATGCCCGATGTGATGCCCGCAGTCACTGCATAGGTGACAAGATATACAATCACTATCATGGCCAGCTGAACGCTGAGCTTGTCGACCGATTCCGATACATCGGCATTCTCGTCGCCGTGGAAGTAATCAGAAATCGAGCTCTTGCCCGCGCCTTCCGCGGCTACGCGGAGCTCCCCGCGCCTGCGCAGGATATTCAGGATTATGACTCCGACAACACAAGCGACTATGTAGCCCGCCGCTGCTATAGCCAGGCCGAAGCTGTGACCGCCCGCGAATCCGAGCGACTGATAGCTCGCGCCGATATTGTTCGCCTGGCCCGGCCCCTGGCCGAAGCCCATCGGCAGCAGGAGTCCCGCCGCCCTGAACATGTCCGGTTTTACGGTAAGCGCGAGGCCGATCGTGATGATGAGGCCAGTCACGCCCTGTATCATATATGTGCTAACAATGACTGCGCCGGAGCGGAAGCCGACCTTGCTTTCGTCACCCGCCTCTCTCTGCGCCGGCGTACGCAGGCTCATGGCGATAAAGCCCAGAGCGATGCCGTGATATGTAAGTGCCTCGAGGAGCTCCTCATTGAGCGTTATAATGCCCGTCTGCTTAAGTATGAGAAGGATGAATCCTCCCAGTACAGCGACAGGAATCATGCTCTTGCGTATCGGCCTGACTGTCTGTCTGAGCGCGTAAGCGATAAGCACTACTGCGGCAATATATCCGAATTGAATGATCACGTTCCATAGTTCGTGATTTGCAGCTGAATAATCCAATAATATAACCTTTCATCAATAAATCTCTGGCAATAACGTATTTCCTCAGATTAGTTCTGTGCTGTTTATTTGACAGCAACTCATAATACCCGTTTTCGTCGCTGAATACAATGCGGTTTGCGAGCACCATCGTCATATTTGAAATCTTTTTAAGATCGAAGCTGAAGTCTCCGATGCGGAGCATGAATGCACCATCTTCGCGTGTGAGTGTGAGGCTGCCGCGCGCAGCCTCTTCATCGCGGTGGCCGTCAAGGATGCGTCGGAGCACGATGTCATCGTCGCAGAATGGTACATTGGGGACGGTTCCGGCTGACCCGTTTTTCTGCAAAAGTGGTACAGCCGGAACCGTCCCTACTGTACCACCGAGGATCTTATCCAGCGACTCTCTGTCGTACTCCTCCCAGTCAGCGACTGTTTCAAAAGGTGCTCCTTCTTCAAAGAACCCGGTGTCGAGCATTCGGGCTTTGAATCCGCAGCTGCAGCTTATGCTGTCGCCCTGCGAGCGCAGGGTTCCCATCGCTCCGCACTCCGGGCAGGTAAACACCGAGCGTTCGAGCCCGTCGGCGAAACCGCCTTTTTCACATTTATACCTTACCGGCCCTTCCAGCCTTGTCTTCTGCCATTCCCAGGTGTCGAAAGCCAGGTCCTTTGCGATCGCCTCCTCGACCTCTTCATCGCTCATACTTTGAAGCACTTCATGGCTGTACACGTTTACAGTGTGCCCGTACACCCTGCCCCTGCGGGTGCTCAGCGACCACCTCGGCGCCGACAGATAGGCGCCTTCAATCATGTAAGTCACAAGCGTGGCCTTGCTGCCCTTCGCGAGCTTACCTGTATACGGCATCACCGGCATCGGGCGCCCGTCCCAGGTCTGCTCGCCTTCTACCGCAAGGAATACCGACTCGCCGCGCTTTATCCTCTTCATTGCGATGAGCGCCGTGCGGCTTCCCCGACCTCCCTTCTGATGAGGGATTATGGAAAAGTACCTGTCGATAAGCGGCCCCCAAGGCCTCATGCGGATCGTGTGCTCGCTCGCAATGAAAGTCAGGGGCTTTTTTCTGAAAGCCACACCTGCAAACAGCGGGTCATATGCGCAGGCGTGATTGACGGCGAGCAGAACAGGCCCCTCTATCACTGACGGGTCAAAATCCTCAAACGAAAAGTTGAACTTCTTCTTGAGCCACGGTCCTACTGCGATCTGCACCAGGCTCCATGCTCTGCGCCTCCGTTTATCTTCTTTTTCTCGGTTTTTCTTTTTTCCCCTGCCCATTCAAGCTTCGTCTCCGTTGTTTCCGCCATTTTATCATCAAACACTTGCTGTGTGACAGATAATCCGAATTTTTGATCAGTTCCGCCCGTATTTTCAGTTATGAAAAAAGGGCGCATCGCGCCCTGACATTCAAGTGTATCTTTATTATCCCTTGAATTCCTTCTTCTCTTTTCCGAAGTGGAGTTCCTTGAGGCCCTCTACTTCGTCGCAGATCTCTCTGAGGCTGCAGCTGTGGCAGTCTGTTGCCATGCCTTCGAGGATCTTCGACAGAGTCTTTGTGATGTCGCGGACCTTCTTGGCATCCTTCTTCATCTCTGCATAGTCTGCGTCATCAACAGTAACGAAGATGATCTTCACAGCCTTTACGTCAGGATTCTTCTTGAACTGAGCAATGTAGGAGTTGCCTACCTGCTCGAAGTTGATTCCCTTGCGGACTGCATCCTTCGAGACCCTTACCTGCTCTCTGAAGCTGTCCGACGAGCTCCTGATCATGTAGCCCTTAGGATAAACGTGATACTTCACGAAGTCGATGTCCTGGATCGCTCTGAACAGCGGCTCGGTATCTTCCTGGCCTTCTCCGGTCAGATCACCGGTCTTGATGATCACTATTCTGGCAAACGGAGTGCTCGCGCCGATCTGGTTAAGATCCTTGCCGTAAACAAGTATCTCATCTTTATCAGCGAAGCCGTCCGACGAAGTTACGCATGCATAGTTAACAGCCGGCTTGTTGTCACCGCCGAGTTCATATGCAGCTTCCTTCATCATAACGAGCTGATTTCCGCCAACGTCTTCCCAGCACTTAGCCGGATTATATTCATAACGCTTAGGCTGAGTGTTGCCAAGCAGATCATTTACTTTCTTAATAATCGAATCATAAAGTTCCATATTGTTCCCTCAATTTAATGGTACCTCAAGGCGGGCAAAGATTCCCGACGAGGAGGCTCTGCGGCAGCCGGCACTTAGCGACTGACGAGCAGCATATCTTTTCGCTGCGAAGTCAGAGCTTAGTACCGTTGCGTATAGCCGCAGCGAGGCGAGAGCCGTACTCCTCGTCGGGAATACTTTGCCCGCCTCTGCTGCAGCAATTCGTTTAGAATTTGATATCTACCTCTTTGCGGTCGAAGATCTCATTTACTCTGGCATAAGCCCACGCAAGGAGCTTCTGGTCGAGGTTGAGGAAGTAGACCACGAAGAGTGCACCTGTTGCGATGCCGAGGATCTTTACCATCAGCTTGATCGCTTTAAATAATGTCTTCATAGTGTGCTCCTTTCGGAATTGCAACAAGGGGAGCCATCGCTTTGCGATGGCGGATTCCCTATTGCCCTTCTTTATTTAGCCTGTCCCTTCTGACGAGCGAATTCAGCAGCACCGAGTGCTCCCATCAGCTGCGGGTCAGTCTTGAGGTTGATGACCTTGAGCTTGAGTACGTGCTCGATAGCGTTCTTCAGACCATCGTTCTTGGCGCATCCGCCTGTAAGTGTGATGGAGTCTGTAGCGCCGGCCTTCTTAGCCATTACGAAGCATCTCTTAGCAACAGCCATCTGGATTCCTGCAGCGATCTCGTCCATTGGCTTGTTCTCACCAACGAGTGTGATTACTTCGGACTCAGCGAATACTGTGCACTGTGCAGTGATAGGAATTACGTTCTTAGCAGTCAGGGACAGCTTCGAGAACTCAGGAAGGCTCATTTCGAACGATCTTGCCATAGCCTCATAGAATCTGCCTGTTCCGGCAGCGCACTTGTCGTTCATGGCAAAGTTCTTAACTGTTCCGTCTGTGTCAACAGCGATACCCTTAACGTCCTGTCCGCCGATATCGATGATAGCCTTAACGCTAGGATCAGTTACGTGTACGCCCATAGCATGGCAGGAGATCTCGGAGATGTTCTCGTCAGCGAATGGAACCTTGTTGCGTCCGTATCCTGTACCGATGAGGTAAGCGAGATCCTTTGAGGACTTCAGTCCAACCTTGCCGAGTACTTCTTCCATAGCCAGCTTAGCCGAAGCTTCGGAGTTGATCTTGCTCTTGATCGTAGTGTCAGCGCAGATCTTGCCGTTCTCGTCAAGAATAACTGCCTTAGTATAAGTTGAACCTACATCACAGCCGCCATAATATTTCATGATAGTTTTCTCCTTTTTTCTATTTATTATTTTTAAATAATAATTATCAGTTATTTGTGCAGCCGCGCGGCACTTCAGCCCACGCATCTGCATTTTATGCAGCCGCGCGCCGGAGCATATCCTGCCCGGATCTTCCGGTCTGTCGCATTTGCAAATTCTTCCGCGTCACATAGTCGCCGCTGCCCTTAAGCCTTGAAACGTCTTCCGCACGCTTTTGAGGAAGGTCCGGAAGGGATATGTCCGGCAAAGCTGCGGCTGCATGGTGAACGGGATTAAGCTACATTCCGAGTTCGTCGTCGAAGTCGCAGAGTGTCGGGTCTACCGGCTCAGCTCTCATGACTGTTCTCATGTACTCGTTGACCTTGTCTCTCATGGTCTTTCTGGATACCGTTCTAGGGTCCATGAGGTCGTGCTCGATCCAGATCATGTGTGCATTTCTGTCTCTGCATGTGTCGTCGAGGATACCCTGGAGTGTAGCCATGTTCTTGCATGCTACGTTCTGGTACATGATGATGATCTCAGCTCTCCAGTCTTCGACCTGTCTCCACATCTCGTCGACTACGTTCTGGTAACCGCCGTTTGTATGTCTTCTCATTACCATACGCTCGTAGAGTCTCGCGAGGTCCATGAGAGCTTCTTCCTTGTCCTCTGTTTCGAGAACCTTTGTGAAGTTCAGGGACTCCATCTCAACGAGGATGTCGATTCCCCAGCAGTTAGCGAGCCAGTTGGAGAAGTTAGCATAGTAGTGAGCAGGGCATGACCATACGATTCCTCTGTATCTCATCTTGCCGCGCCATGCTTCCTCGCGTCTCTCGTAAGCTCTCATCATGATGTCGTTGACCTTCTTGAAAGTCTTCATGACTCTTGGGTCAGCGCCGCCGTCCATCTCGTAGTTCCACTTACGGAAGAGCTCGTATGACGGTCCGATGATCTGCGGATAATCTGTCTTGTTGACTTCCCACTTCTGCAGCTCGTAAGCGGTCTCCTCGTTGAAGCGCTTCATCTGCTTGAAGTAAGCGTCCCAGCTCCACTTGGCGCCTGTGACTTCCTCTACGAACTTGATGCAGCCCTTGATATCGTCAACAGCGTAGCGTGTGGTTTCTTCGTCCTCATATCTTACCGGGAATGTCAGGTGATATACCGGCAGATCCGGGAATCTTCTGCTCATGTACTCGGAAGCCATTGTCGATCCGTCGCAAGGCATCGAGCTCGAGATGAAGCACGATCCCATGTGTGGAAGAGCGTCTACTACGAGAGCTCCGCACTCTGACGAAGGTACCGGGCATGTATCAGCAGGGAGTCCGAACGACTCAACAGCGTCGATATACGGTACGCATGTGAGCTGGTCGATCTCGGATACCAGGAATACCGGCATCAGCTGATAAGGGATTCCGAGAAGATCAGGGAAGCCTGCCATGATCTGGCCCATTGTCATCTCGTCGAAGAGAACGACTTTCTTGTTGAGCTCTGCGGAGTTACCGTTCTTCTTGTCGCCCTTTGCGAGGAAGACGAGGTTCTCAGCTACATAGCGGAAGATGTCGTATGTCATCAGGTGTGACATCTTCAGAGCGCTGCCCTTCTGTCCGGATGTGTTCTTGTCCATGAAGCCTACGCAGCACATGTATGAGATCATCCATCTGTAGTAGAAGGTGGAGTTGAGAGCAGGGACGAGGTCTCTGCTGAATGTCATGAGCAGCATGCCCCACATCTTTGCCCATCTGTAGAAGTCGTAAGCTGTATCAGCTGCACCTCTCCACTCTCTTCTTACAGGGACCATGTCTCCCTTGCGGTAGAGCTTGCCGAGAGTCTTCTCTCCGTAGAGGAATCTCTCCTTCAGCTCTGCAGGGCTCATCTCTGTCGCCTGTTTGAACTCGAGAGCCACTCTTGCGAGGTCATTCTTGCATCTGTCTACCTGCTTCAGGCAGAAGCCCTTCTTGTCGGCTTCCTTGAACATCTCAACGCAGATCTTTCCGACCTCCATGAGGTTCTGTCCCTGAGCCTTGAAGTCCATGTTGTCCTTTGTGCGCCAGAATGCAGGATTCGGATAGTGGAACTTTCCCTTGGCGTTATCAGCCTTTACTTTCTTTTCTCTCTTTTCGGCAAAAGCATTTTTGAGGCCGAGCAATTCTGTTGATAATACCATTACTACTTGCCTCCTTTCTGGATCTTCTTGATCTCAAGTGATTCTACGAATGCCTGGAATCTTGTTCTGAGCTGTCCGGAGCCCTTAGCGTTGTACAGTCTGTCGATCGACAGGATCGGCCAGCCGTACTCCTCTGCCATGATGTGGCTGACGAGCGCTCTTTCGAATCCCCAGAAGTCGCAGTACTTCATCTGCTCGTAGATGATTCCGTCTGCCTTGAACTCCTTGGCGAGTCTGTCAGCGGTATCTCTTCTCTGCTGTACCTTGTTGTCAGCGATGTAGCGTGCGCACTCTGAAGTGTTCATGTAGTGGCGTACGATCTGCGGAAGTGCGTCTTCGTCGTCAGTGAGTTCGATGACTTCCCTGCCAGGGATCGAGCCGAAGCAGTGTCTGTCGAATACTACTCTGGCGCCTGCGTCCTCGATCATCTTTGTGAACTCAGGGTCGTCGATCTCGGATCCGACGATTCCGACTCTGGCTCTAGGAAGCTTCTCGTCCGGTTTTCTCTTCTTGAGCTCTGCGAGAGTCTCCTTGAGATAAGGCAGTATCAGGTACTTAGGGCATGTGTAGGTCACAAGGTTCAGCACGTGGAATTCGTATCCCGTGATGACAGGATTTTCAGCCTTACGCATCTCGCTGATCTCCTGAATGATCTTGCAGACCTCGTTGTGTGTCTTTACAGCTTCTCTGATCGCCTTGTCGGAAACATCAACGCCCAGCTTGTCATGCATAACATCAAGAAGTCTTACTTCGAGCTGTCTCTGCATGTGGTTGAACGAGAACTCCTCTGTCTTGTACGGAACGTCCAGGTGTGTAACGAAGAAGTTTTCCTTCGTGTTGCACTTGAGGATGCCGAAGTGCTCGTAGAATCTGTTCATCATCGAGCATGCATCCACTCCTGCGAGACCGTCCAGGAACTGGTAGCCTCCTTCGATAGCCCTTTCGAGCAGAGCTCTTGCGTACTCGCAGACGTAGTTCGACATATAATAGGTAGATATGTCGACTGATCCCGTCCTTGGCGCGCGGAGTCTGACCGATACACAGTTGTCAACGTTGAGCAGAACTTCAGGAATGTGATAGCAGGTATAGCCCATGATGAGCTTGCCGTCTTTCTTCGCCTGTTCTACCAGCTCGTTGTCTGCGTTGTCCAGAAGGCCCTCGAAGTAGATCAAATGCTTCAAGTCTTTCAATGTTATAACCTCCCTCTCAACTCTGCAACAATGGGGCTTTCCGCAAGCAGGCCCCTTGCCGCTATTTAATATCTAATTAAATAAGTTGCATTTTGCGGAGCGCTTCGCGTGTTCCTATCATTACCGGAGAATCCTCCGGAAGGTCGAATACGCTGACGCCCATTATATCGTGTTCGGCGTGAGTCCTGTCATCAGGTATGTATGCCAGCACCTCTGCCGATTCGATCTTGATAAGGGGAATCGATTCCTCCTTGACTCTGTTGACGATGACTCCGCACTTGTCGTACATTACGAGCTCATCGGCAACCTGCTTTATGGTGTCTACTACCTTGCAGCCCTTGCGGCTCGGATCGGTAATTAGGAAGAGGTGGGTGACCTTCTCCATTACTCTCCTGTTGATCTGCTCGATACCCGCTTCGCCGTCGATGACTACATAGTCGAAGTCGTTGGCCAGAAGGCTGATGACCTCTTTCAGATAGGCGTTCACCTTGCAGTAGCATCCGGCAGCCTCAGGCCTTCCGATGGCAAGGAAGCTGAACTTCTGCTCCTCGAGCATGGTGTCGAAAATACGGAACCTTGCCTCATTGAGCATCTCGATGGCTTCCTTCGGGCGGCCTTCCTCAACGCTTCCGACTATCTTTTTACGGATGCCGTCGAGCGTATCGGTCGGCTCAACGCCGAGCGCCGTCGTAAGTCCGATGGCAGGGTCGGCATCGATCGCGAGGATCCTCGCGTCAGGGTACTCCTCAGTGAGGATCCTGACCATCGCGGATGAGATCGAAGTCTTTCCGACGCCGCCTTTGCCGGCTACTGTTAAAATTTTCGTGTCTCTCTCTTTTTCCATTTTTCCCGGGATAACATTTCTAAAACAGTGAAGTAACGACGTCTGTATAGGCGCTTGGATCCTGGATCGGCAGGCCCGCGATCAGCAGAGCCTGGTTGAGCAGCACCTCGCACATCTTCTTTGCCCTCTCCGGATCATCGATGCGCGCTCTGTCGAGTGCCAGGAACGCACTGTGATCTACGTTGAGCTCGAGTATGCGCTTTGCCTTCATTCCCAGATCCGGGTTCACAGCTGTGAAGTACTTCTCCATCTCGAAGGTGATGCCTTCTCCGCTTGAGAGGCAGACCGGATGAGTCTTCAGCTTTGTGGTAGCCTTTACCACATCCACCTTGTCTCCAAGCGTCTCCTTGACGAAGTCGAAGGTGTCCTTGAAGACTTCGTTCATCTTCTCCTCGTCCTTGCCGTCGCCGAGGTCGAAGTCGCCGTCGATGACCGACATGAACTTCTTCTCCTTGTACGTACGGAACATGTCCGAGATGAAGCCGTCCGTGCTCTCGATGAAGTAGAGGATCTCGATTCCTCTGTCCTTGAGTATCTCTGTCTGCGGCATCTTGTCGACAGCGTCGATGCTGTCGCCTGTCGCGTAATAGATGTACTCCTGGTCTTCCTTCATCCTCTCAACGTACTCGGCGAGAGTGACGAGCTTCTTCTCTGTCGACGAGTAGAACATGAGCAGATCCTGCAGCTGTTCCTTATACTTGCCGTAGTCTTCGAGTGCGCACAGTTTGAGCTGGCGGCCGAAGCTGCGGTAGAACTTCTCGTATGCTTCCCTGTCCTTGTCGCGCATCTCCTCGAGCTTGGCTCTTATCTTCTTCTCGAGATTGTTCGAGATGAGCTTCAGCTGCCTGTCGTGCTGCAGCATCTCTCTTGAGATGTTTAGCGAAAGATCAGGTGAGTCGACAACGCCTTTTACAAAGTTGAAGTATTCCGGCAGGAGCTCCCTGCACTTGTCCATGATCAGAACGCCCGAGCTGTAGAGCTGCAGTCCGCCGGTGAAGTCATCCGTGTAGTACTTGTTAGGTACGAGCTCAGGGATGAACATCAGGGCGTCGTAGCTCACTATGCCCTCCACCGAGACCGTGATGGTCTCGAGCGGAGCGGTGTCGTCCTGGAAGGTGGACTTATAGAACTCGTCGTATTCCTCCTTGGTGACTTCCGAGCGCTTGCGCTGCCACAGAGGCACCATCGAGTTGAACACTTCGTATTCCCAGATCTCCTCGTATTCAGGATTCTCCGGGTCGGAGCCTTCCTTCACCTGCGGATGAGGCATCAGCATCTTGATCGGGAAGCGGATGTAGTCGGAGTACTTCTTCACCAGCTTGTAGATAGGGTATTCCCTCATGTACTGGCTGAATTCGTCCTCTGTTTCGCCGTCCGGGCGGATATGCATTATGACATCCGTACCGTGTCCGTCTCTTTCCGCCTCCTCGATGCTGTAGCCGCCGGCTCCTTCAGACACCCATCTGTGGGCCTGATCACTGCCGTAACGTTTGCTCACCACCTCTACCTTGTCGGCAACCATGAACGCCGAGTAGAAGCCTACTCCGAACTGTCCTATGATGTCGACCTCGCCGGTGTGATCTTCAGCGGTGGTCTTTGCGGCCTTCGAATCCTTCTCGAGCTGCTCGCTGAACTTGCTGCTTCCCGAGAAAGCGATGGTGCCGAGGTTCTTCTCAAGCTCCTGCTCGTCCATGCCGATTCCGTTGTCGCTGACCGTAAGAGTACGGTTCTCCTTGTCGAGAGTGATGATTATCTCATAATCGCTGCGGCTTTCTCCGACGGATTTGTCGGTCAGGGCCAGATAGCACATTTTGTCTATCGCATCAGACGCGTTCGAGATGATCTCACGCAGGAATATCTCCTTGTGCGTGTAGATCGAATTGATCATCATGTCCAGCAAACGCTGGGATTCAGCTTTGAACTTCTTTTTCATTCCAGTGATAACTTCCTTTTCTATTATTTATTTAGACATGTATTCGCCTTCGATCTGCTCATACGGTACTGTATGAGGATCTCTTCTCTCCATGTTGTCGAAGTGGTTCTTCATGAACGGCTCAACAACGTAGTAGAGCAGCTTTCCGTCGAGGTCGTAGTAGAAAACACAGAACAGTCCGGCATATGCGAGAGCCGCGATGCCGAGTGTCTTCTTAACGAACCTTACGGCTTTGTTCTTTTTCTTTTTAGCCTTCTTCATCACAGGCCTCCTTTCTACCAGCTGTCACTATCGTCAAAGTCAAGCAGTGACGGATCGAGCGGTTCTTCGCCCATTACAGTGAACATGTAGTCATTGATGATCTGTCTGATCTGTGACCTTGGAACAGTTCTCTTGTCAGGCAGTGCGTGAGGCATCCATATAGCGTGGATGTTGCGTGCTCTGAACTCGTCTTCGAAGAGTCCTACAACGCCCTGCATTCCCTTGCACTGCAGCTGGTCGTACATCATTACCATGTCGCAGTTGAACTTTTCCATGTTCTCCCAGAGCTCAAAGATGTGCTGGAGTCCGCCTACAGCCATTCTTCTCATCGGAGCCCACTCATGATACTTCGCGATATCCATCACACAGTTCTCGTAAGTGTCTGTTCTGATCTCGAGGTCGAACATAAGCGAGTCCATGTTGATGATCGTGTTGAGGCCCCAGCAGTTGTAAGCCCATGTGCACCATGCCGAGTAGTACAGCGGTGCGCAGCTCCATGCGATGACTCTGTGTCTTGTCATAGGGAAGGTGTTGATGTCTTCGTTTACGCACTTCTCCATGATCTTTCTAACCTTGCTGTCAACATCGTGCCAGAACGGTCTCTCGCCGTACTGCGAGTAGAAGATCCTGTACAGAGCCTGAGCTACGCCGTTGATAGGATAGCTGTGAGTATTAGCAGCTACGTCCCATTTTTCTCTCTCGAAGAGGTTCTGCTGGTTCTGCAGCTTGATGTGCTTTACGAGCTCATCCCAGTGGAACTCGACTCCGAGCTGCTCCTCTGTGAATCTCCATGCCATCTCGATCTCCTTAGCGCAGTTCTCAAGAACTGAGTCGTCGTCGAACTGCATGACCTGCGGCATAGCGAAGAGCGGCTTGTTCATCATCCAGTCCTGAATGACGGATGTTCCTACGGAACCGTCGCAGGCTTCGTTTGTAGTGATCACTGCAACGTATGAATCAGGAACATCGTCTTCGATGAAGATGCCGGCCTCGGCCTGGCACATCGGGCACGGGTCGCCCGGAAGTCCGTAAGCCTGAGCAGCGTCGATGTAGTTGAGTACTGTGTGGTTGTTGCAGTGGCATGTTACGAAGTAAGGGATCATCTGTGTCGGCAGATACATAGCGCCCTGATCCATGTACGGATAGATGATTCCGCCCCATACTGTCTCGTCGGTACCGATCGTCTTTGCTCTGAGAGCAGGGTCGCCGCCGATGTTGATGTCTCTGTTGAAGAATCCTGTGATCTGGTACAGGCATGCGCTTACGATTCCTCTGAAGTGCCATGCGGAACCTTTGAGTGCTTCGCCTCTCATACCTTCGAGACATCTGTCGAACCAGTGGAGTACTGTCAGATAAGTCTGCCCCATCCATCTGTATCTCCATGTTCCCTTGAGGAACTGAACGACTCCCTTAGGGCCGCCGCCGTATACCATGAGATCGCGTACGATCATTCCATAGTTGTACAGCCAGATATTGTTGAAGTAGTACATGGTATCCTTGATACCGCGCCACTCTCTGTGCTTATACAGACCTGTCTTAGGAATATACAGGTCGCCGAGTCTTCTTTCTCCGTGAGGCTTGCCGTAGACGAAATCCTTGGCAGCCTTCTTGAAGTCGACCTCTTTGAGTTTCTTCAAATCAGGTTTCTTCATCTTACTTGCCCTCCTGGATCTTCTTGAGCTCTACGCTCTCAACGAACGCCTGGAATCTTGTTCTGAGCTGTCCGGATGCTGTGTTGATGTACTCCTTCTCGATGGAGCATACAGGGAATCCGTAATCTCTCGGGAGAATGATAGTGTCGATCATTCTCTCGTAGCTCCAGTATTCGCAGAACTTGTTGGACTCTACGATGATTCCGTCCGCCTTGTACTCTGTCGCGTAATCAGCAATGACTTTCTTGCGGTGTCTCATCTCTCTCTGCTCCATGAATCTCGCGCACTGGCTTGTGAGCAGATAGTGCTTCGCAACTGCTGTCAGAGCATCGTCGCCTTCTTCGACGTTGATGTGGTTCCTGGCCTCGAGCGAGCCGTAGCAGTATCTGTCGGCTACTACGAGAGCTCCGCAGCTTTCGATCAGCTTGATGAAGTCAGGATCGTCGTTCTCGGAGCCTGCGAGCAGGACCTTGATCTTGTAGCCCGGCTTGTCGTCCGGCTCTCTTGTCTTGAGCTCTTCGAGTGTCTCTCTCAGCTTGTCTACGATGAGGTACTTAGGGCATACCATCGAAACAAGTGTGATGACGCTGAACTCATATCCTGTGATCGTAGGGTTGTCGAGCTTGCGGAAGTTGCCGATCTCTGTGATGATGTCGTTTACTTCGTTGTTGATCTCGATAGCCTTGAAGATAGCCTCATCGGATGTGTCCACACCATACTCATCTCTCAGGAAGTCGAGTACGTGAAGCTTGAGCTGCTTCTTGTAGTGGTCGATGCTGTTCGCGTTCTTCTTGAACGGAACGTCGGTGAACGATGTCTTGAACGTAGCGTTGTTGATGACGTCGTCCATGTAGTCGAGATGCTCCTGGAATCTGCATGTTACCGTGCAGGTCTCTGTCGCGAGCTGGGCGTCGATGAAGTTGTAGCCGCCCTCCAGAGCTCTCTCGAGAAGTGATCTGCCGTAGTGGCATGTACGGCCGGACATGTAGTATGAAGCCATGTCTGGCGATGTGCACCTAGGGGCTCTCAGTCTGACTGAGAAGCATCCCGGCAGATCGAGGAGGACTTCAGGCATGAAGTAGCATGTGTAGCCGAGGCACAGATTGCCGTCTTCCTTGCCCTTGCGCACGAGCTCGTTATTAGCTTCCTGCAGAAGGTCCTCAAAGTAGATCAGATGCTTTAAGTCACGCATTGTGTGTCACCTTACCTCTCCCTCTCATAAAATCTCTCATAGAAAAGCGTCTATCCGTACAGCTTCAGCGTGTGAAACCGCGGTGTAAGCATGCATGGATCAGACTTTTTCTACAATAATATGTTGACTCTATTTTACGGCTATTGTTATAAATGTGTCAACGCAAAGGAAACGCGGAAACCGAAATTAGTGTCCGCGTTTTTGTATTTTTTTCATACAAGAATTCCCCCCGTAAAAATAACCCCCATATAGGGTTGCAAAGCCTTTAAAAACACCATATATTCGGATACAATGAACAGGCAGGGAGGTAAGAATATGTGTACAGATATCAATAAGGAAACATCTGCAGCAGACCACGAGCATGAGCTGCACGAGCACGATCATGAACGCACTCACTCGCACGAGAATGAGCCTCACGAACACGATCACGAACACACTCATTCACACGAGCACTGCGGGCACAGCCACACGCATACCCATGCTGACGGCACTGTCCATACCCACTCGCATACACACTCGCACTCCGCGGCTTCATCGCCGGAGGAAGCTCTCGCGCTTCTCAACTACATGCTCTCGCACAACAGGCATCACGCCGAGGAGCTCCACGACCTGGCACACTGCTTCGATGATGTTGCAGGCGACCTTATCCACGACGCGGTAGACAAGCTCGGAGAAAGCAACGATCTTATAGAGCAGGCGCTGTCGCTGATTAACAACGCCGACGCGTAGAGCCCGGCATTCCACGAAAAAGGGGAGTCGGCGTTTCGCAGAAGTAAAAGAGCTAGCCTTACTCGCAATACACGAACCTGCCTTCCTCGAAAACGGGCAGGCTCGTTTCGCAAAAGGAGTTTTTCAATTTTTTCTACATAGGCCCCTGCTTTTGGGCCTTTCATGTAGAAAAAACCGCACTTTCTTCGCGAATGTATTTATATTCAGCCGTATTCATCTCTTTTTTCTCCAGGAAAGGGTCTTTCAGGGAGGATTTTTCTGAAAAAAGCATCTTTGACGCAGCAAAATGAACTAAAAAAGGGGCTGCATGGACCCTTTTTCTTATGAATCAACTAAAAAGTTCTACATGAAGTGCCGAAATCCGGGTGTCCATGTAGAACTTTTTTGAAAACTCCTTTTTCAGAATCCCTTGCGGGACCCATACGATGAATAAGGATTCATCGCAATGTATATCTTACTGGATGCCGTTGATGAGCGAGTTGATGTCATCAGGCGACAGTCCGTAGTCTTCGTCTCCGCCCATGCCGTACGCGGTGATCGAGAAGCAGGTGTCGTCGACCTGCCAGATCGTCTTTGTCGCTTCTCCTTCGCGGTTTCCGAAGCAGGTCACTACGAGGCCCTTGATGTTCTGCTCCCAGGTATTCGCGTACTCGCCGTAGTCTCCCGAGATGTCACCTTTCTCGGCGACCGAGGAGTTGCCCTTGCGGATCGTCATTTCGACAGCAGGGTACTCGATGACTGCCTCAGCGAGTCCTTTCATGCATCTTGCCTGAGTGAGCTTCACTTCTCCAAGGCTTATCTCTGCGCCTTCAGGGATGCTGAAGCCGTCAATACCCGCTCCCGCGGCGGCCTCTTCGAGAGAGGCTACATCGCTCCACGGATTAGGCATTCCAACCTCTTCGCCTTCTTCAGGCGCAGCCGAGGCGTACTCGAACACCATGTCGTCCGCCACATGCTCCTGGTCTTCCTGCCAGGTAAGTGTGATCGGATCTTCGGTGAACGTCATGAAACCGTGTCCGCCCGTATATACCTCTTCCTGAGATTTGACCTCTCCGCTTTCATCGTAGACATAATCGGTCCTTACGCCGTCATGGTATTCAAACTGCAGCGTTTCAGGATCAAAAGTGCCGCTCATCGTCCAGACGCTGTTCTCCGCTACGCTGCTGGACCAGGTGACCTCAGCGGTAGCGCCTTTTCCTTCAGTTGCGCCTATTTCTATTGCAGCCCTGCCGCACACGTAGGTGCCGATGAAGTTCATGACCGGATTCTGACCTCCATCATCTGCCTCTTCAGCCGGGGTTCCGCACGCCGCAAGGCCGAAGGCGAAGGTCATCAGCAATGCCATCATCATGGCAATTAATTTTCTTGATCTCCTCATTTTCTATCCCCCTTTTTATTCCTCTTCAAACAGCTTTCGCCGGTATCCAGCCACCAACGACCGAATGTGGAACCCTCCGCCTTCATTATCCTTTAAAGGCGGGGGACATGCTGCGTCTGTTAACCGATTATATGGATGTCACCGACGATCGGAAGAGGCTCACTGCTCCCCCTGAACGCGCCCAGCGCACCCATGACATCCAGCGCGAATCCCGCGATGTTCACCACGCCGGCGATCAGAGCTCCCAGCAGCGGAATAACTGCGAACACGGTTCCTATCAGGCCGGCAAGATCGACCACCAGTGCCTGATTCAGATGGTGCCGTATGAACGGGTCGCTTTTGTCGCCAAGAAGATACGCCGCGATGAAGCCTATCCATGTTACGTACGCGACAGCTGCTATCAGATTTCTGCTATTACTCATAATGGCTCCTTCCCTGAAAGGGGATCTGCGCCCCTTCATGTGACCCTTTATTGTAGAGATTAATTATAGAACATTTGCGCTGCCGATTGTGGTTCTTATACGAATATTTAGCCCGAGCAGTCAACGCAGGGGCAGGAAACGACGGCATCACCGATGTGAGGCAGCGGCAGGGAAATGCCGGAAGTGTCTGTTCTGCCTGGGCGACAGAGAAGCACCGCTCGCTTCACCGATGTGGGGCAGCGACGGAACGCCTCGCAGCGGCAATGCTGTTGACGAAAAACCGGCAGCATCGCTGCTGCCGGCCGCTGTATCTAAATGATAGGAATCTTGATCGTCAGATCCGAGACAGGGTAGGCCGAGCAGGCGTGGAACCAGCCGAGCTCCTTGTCCATGGCCCTTCTGCCGTCGTTGAGAGGCGAAACGAATATGTCGCCCTTGAGCAGCTGGGTGCGGCAGTATCCGCACTCGCCGCCTCTGCAGTGCGTATCTATAGGGATCGCAGCCCTTTCGAGAGCAACTGCAACAGGCTCATCTGCCGCGGCGTCTATCACATCCTCATGGATGCCGCGCCTTACCGTGATCTTATACGTCTTTCCGGCCTGATCCATAGGGAATCCCGGTATCAGCTTCACATCTGGCTGCGCGGCAGCGTCGTGCCTGAACCTCTTCATCGGCACGCCCATGTCCTTCATTATCTTATCCACAAGGAAGAACATCGCCGGAGGCCCGCAGAAGAAGTACGACGCTCCCTCAGGCGAGTACTTCCTGATGATCTCCTCTGTCACGAAGCCCTTCTCGCCGTCCCACTCATCATCATCGCTCATCACATGCACGAGACGGATCCTGTCAGGCGCCGCGTCGGCAGCCGCCTGAAGCTCTTCGCCGCAGACGATGTCCGTGTGCTTCACTGAGCCGTATATGACAGTCAGATCTACATCGAGCTTTCCGTGAGCTATCTCCTTTGCCATCGAGACGAAAGGCGTGATGCCCGATCCGCCCGCGATACCGACTACGTGGTCTGAGTCGCGGAGCGGCTCGTAGAAGAAATGTCCGAACGGTAGGGCGGCCGTGATTTCGGTGCCGACCTTAACGTTCTCGAGGAACCAGTCCGGTACAAGGTAGTGCGTATTGTGCCTGACAGTCACCTCGAAATACGGCTCAGGCAGCCTGGCCTCATAAGGAGCCGACGAGATGGAGTAGGCGCGCGTCAGCACGCTGCTGCCTACCGTGAGATAGAAGTTCGCGTACTGGCCGCTCTGGAAAACAGGCACATGGCCGTTTACAGGCGAAAACCTGTATGTAGTTGAAGTAGGTGAGGCTTCGCGTATCTCCGTGACCGTGAACTGCTGCTTTCCCGGGTGGAGCAGGTCGGCGAGTTCGCGGATAGGATCCTTAGGATCAGGAAGAGGCGAGCCCTTTGCTATAAGCTGTTTGCGCATTCTGGTGACGCGGGAGGCGCCGCCGACATCTTTCAGAAATCCTTTTACTTTCATCTGGCTGCCTCCTTTCTAAGCTTTCCCGAATTTCCTATGCTTCTTTGAGGCGCCCCCGGCTTCGGAGGCAGCTTTCTTCTTTGCGATATCGTCGATGACAGCCTTGGCGGCGGCGCGGCCGTTCGTAACGGCCGGCCCCATGCCGTTTCCGCTTATGGCATGGGCTCCCGCGAACTCAAGTCCGTCGATAAAATGATCATCTTCCTTCATCTGCAGACGCGCTACGGCGTGGTCGTCGATGCTGTGCGAATAGCCGTAAATGCTGCCCTTCCAGGCTCCCACATAATGAGCGATGGTCACCGGAGTCGAGACCTCGATCTCTACGATATGATCGCGCAGGTTCACTCCGCTTACTCTCTCGTACTCTGTTATCATGTCGAGCGCCATTTTGCGCTTGAAATCGTAGTAGTCCTCTTCCTTCAGGTCGAGGAAGCCCTGCACCAGCGGCAGGTTCGTGATAGAGAACTGGCACATCCCCTCAGGCGTAGCGCCCGGATTCGCCAGGTCGAGGCATATCGAGGTGAGGTACTTGTACGGCCCTGTCGTCTTGCCCTGCTCCCAGATCTTATCCGTATCCATAGTCTCGCCGGCCGAGAAGATGTTGTAATCCTTAATACCGAGGTTCTCAGGCGTATCGTCGAGCACCATCATGACTGATGCGGTCGTTACGGACAGCCTGCGTCCGTTCACCATTTTGACGGCTCCCGCAGGCACCTCGGACAGCGGCTCTATCATCTGCGTGTATACCTTGTTAGGGTAGGCCCCGCATATGACGTAATCACAGCTGATCTCGTCGCCGCGCCTTGTGCGCACGCCCGTCACCTTGCCGTCCTTTACGAGTATCTTCTCCACCTCCTGACAGAACTCTATCTGGGCGCCGTTCTCCTCGGCCTTCGACTGGAGCTTCATACTCATCTCGTGCGAATACTTCTTCGGCACATAGCTGCCGCCGCGGAAGTAGTCCGCCATGAGGAAGGCGTAGATGGTGAAAGGCAGGGTGCTCATCGGGTTGCCTACATATATCCAGTACGGCGTCAGTATGTCCACGATGTCCTGCGGGAATCCGAATGTATCGATCACCTCAGTGGCCGTGTAACCCGCGGTCTTCACGAAGTCGGGGTGCTTCATCAGCATCGCCGGTTTGCTCATCGGTGTCACCGAAAGGGTATTCATCGAGTCGTAGACCCTGTTGCAGAGCTGCATGAACTCCAGCACCTTAGGACCCCAGCCCGGATATTGGGCGTCGATCTCGCCCGCCATCTTTTCAAATCCCGAGTGCAGCGTGATGTCGATGCCCTTTGCCGGCTCAACGAACCTGTACGCTTCAGGCACCTTGAGCCAGTCGATGTCGACTCCGCACTCGTCGAAGAAAGTGCCTACCTTGAGCCTGTCTTCCTTTGAGCCGATGCTCATCATCTCGTGGAGAGTAGCCTCTATCTCGATCCCATTGCGCACATAGCTCGTCGCCAGGCCGCCCGGGAGATTGTGCTTCTCCAGAATAAGGATGTCGCGAATGCCTTTCTGCTGCAGCTGAAGCGCGGCCGAAAGGCCTGCCAGCGCGCCGCCGATGATCACGACATCATAGTGATCTTTATAGAATTTCATTTTCCCTCCCTGAAAAATTACTGTATATTTCCTGCTTATTATACCACGCGCCGCGCTCCACGGAGCGCCTGATTGCTTCCGCGTCTGGCGGGGCGGTCTGTCCGCCAGTCTGCAGGCGAGGGGAAACTCCATCTCAGCACCGGCCCGATCCCCGGGCATCCGCGGAGGCTCCCATTTCGCAGCACCTCGCCGGCTCATCCGCGCTGAATAAGAAACTTCAATGAGAACTTTACCGATAATGGGCTTGATATACCGTTAACAAAGTCTTATAATCAGCGGCGGAAACCGCTTTGTAAATTATGGTTTCCGCAATCAGGTATAATATTTTAGGAGGTTTTATATGATATTTCAGCTTTACAGCAATCACGCAGTGATGCAGCTCATCGGCTGGGTCCTCGTTTTCTGCGGACTTATCATCATGAACGAGCTCGGCAGAAGGACTAAACTCGGCGGAATGATCATTTTCGTTATCATCCCTGCGATCCTGACTGTTTACTTCATTCTGGCTCACGTCGGAATGTTCGGCGGCCCGGAGAACCCGACAGTCGCATTCATGGACGGCTGGTTCCACTACTTCAAGCTCTATGCTGCTGACATCGGCTGCGTAGGTTTCATGATGATCAAGTACGAGTGGGGCCTCGGCAAGAAGGCATGGTTCAAATGGTGGCCATGGTTCATCGTTGCGGCAAACATCATGATCGCGAACGTTTCCGACATGGAGTCCGCTCTTGCAGCATTCTCCATCACAGGCGACTTCAGCGGCGCATGGTGGGCATCCAACGAAGGCGTATTCATCTACGGCGGATGGTGGAACCTGCTCAACGCTCTTGCAGGCATGATCAACATCTTCTGCATGACAGGATGCGTACATCTTCTCACATCCAAGGACAAGAACATGTCCGACATGCTCTGGCCTGACATGACCATCTGGTTCATCGTTGCATACGACATCTGGAACTTCGAGTACACATACCTCAACCTTCCGACACATTCGTGGTACTGCGGCGTTGCGCTCCTGCTCGCTCCTACATTCGCGAATGCTCTCTGGAACAAGGGTGCGTGGATCCAGAACCGCGCAAACACTCTCGCCATCTGGTGCATGTGGGCTCAGGTAGTCCCTGCATTCCAGCTCTCAAGCAGATTTGCTGCAGCGCTCCCATCGGTTTACGGTGGAGCTACAGCTAACGGCATCACAACGATGGATCTGTACGAGAAGGCAATCGCTCTCTACAACGCAGGCGCAGGCAAGACTGCACAGGCCGGCCAGATCATCTCCGACATGGGAATCACAGCTGACCCGAGAGCACAGGGTGTCATCGCCATTCTGTCCATCGCTGCAAACGTCATCTGCATCGCAGTCATCATCAAGCGCTCGATCGCAATGGGCAAGAATCCTTACTCCAACAACGTCTGGGAAGGAACAAAGGACTTCGAAGAAGCAATGGCAAGAGCCAGAGCATAATACGGGCAGATCGCTCAGATTATCCACTCATACATGCTGAAAATGCCGGAAATAAGCCTCCGGCATTTTTATTGGTTTACAATTTGCGCGATTCGCGGTTTACAACCGGCACAATTTGAAAAAATCGCCAAAACTGTTGAAATTTCTGTGGTTTACGGCGTTCATTTGTGATATATTCTTGGCACGAATTTCAGAGTCAGCAGAGCGGAGGAACCATGTATAAAAGATTCAATTCATTTGAGGGCCTTGTCGAAGACTTCAAAACACGCGATGCTGCGGCGATAAGATACGAAGCAGAGGATGGATCGGTGCGTGATATATCGTATAAAGAGCTCGCACAGCGCATCTCATCCGAGATCTTCCATGTCAAAGCTGCATGCAGCACAGTAGAGGTGATCCGCTATGAGCTGGATCCGGATTCACTCGTGGACATTTTTGCCCATGTCATAGCAGGCTGCGACATCATAATCGCGGATTCCCGCATGCCTGAAGAATACAACGAGCTTGCCATGGAGGCCGCCGAAAAGGCGCGTTTCATGCGCGAGACTCAGCGCGATGAACGCGGCCGCATAAGAGGACGCCAGGGAGAAGGCGAGCTGCTCTTCTTCACATCAGGCACCACGAGTCGCTCAAAGATAGTCAGACTCACTTCCGCGTCGGTGTGCGCGAGCGCGTGGAGCGGCCAGAAGATGCTGGCCTGCGGAGAAGGGGATGTGCTGCTTTCAGTGCTCACGCTGTCGCATGCATACGGATTTGTATGCTCAATGCTGTGGGGACTCGCATACGGCGCCACGGTCGCGCTTGGCCGAAGCCTCTGCAGATTCACAGGCGATGCGCTGTTCTTTGACCCTACAATAATCCCAGCAGTGCCTTCGCAGATGGCAGACATGCTCAATGCAAACGCGCTGAATCCGGGGCTGAAGACAGTCCTTATCGGCGGAGCGCCATGCCCGCAGCATATAGTCGACGCACTGAGAGAAAGGGGCGTGCAGGTCTATCTTGGCTACGGCCTTTCTGAAACCTCAAGCGGCATCGCCATCTCGCAGGATACCGACGATCCATACGCTATGTATCCATGCCCTGGAGCAGACATACGCATCGAGGAAGACGGCGAGATATCCGTTGCAACGCCTTGCATGATGCAGGGTTATCTGGGCAGGGATCCGATGTTTGAAAAAGGCCGTTTCTACACCGGCGACATCGGATGGCTCGACGAGAAGGGCAGGCTGCACCTTAAAGGGCGCAAGAATGACGTGCTCATCATGGATGATGGCACCAAGATCTTCTGCCCTGAGTTTGAGGAAGCGCTTGTCCGCGCAACAGAGCATGCCGACCTTGGCGTCACTATGAAAGACGGCCGTGCCGTACTCGTTGCCGGCTCGTGCCCAGGCGACCAGGCGGAGGCAGATGCCCTTCGCAGCAAGCTGCTTAACGCGATAGAGGACTACAGCAAAGATGCTCCTCTCCTGCAGCATATCCAGGAGGTCATTATACGGGCTGATGCTCTTCCGCGCTCAACCATAGGAAAGCTCAAGCGCTACGAGCTGCAGGAGCTGTTCGGATAACAATTAAGACCAGCCACCAGGCTGGTCTTTTCAGTTGTGCTTTTCACACGTATCGGGCCTTTCGCGCTACTCCCTCGCCCCTATCTTTTGTACTGGTCATTTTATGCGAATCCTTTTGCTCCTCTCCTTTTGAGTTGGTCCTTCCAGTCGGTCTCATTGTGTTGACCTTTCTGTCGATCATTTCGAGCTGATTCTTATAGTTGAAGCCTTTGCATTGAAGGCCCTCTGAACCTTTTTGACAAAAAATCTAAAAACGTACTACATTTATGGGATGTTTCCCCGATATTCATTCATTTTGTTCTATTCCTCTTTTTCCAGAAGCCCTTTTCTCTTCTCTATTCGCCATTTTATACGGCATTATCTGTTTTTATTCATCCGTCTTCCATGCAAACAGCTTTGCCTTCTCTCCAACTACACGTTTTCCTCTTTCCATCACCCTTTTCGCAGCAAAGCAATCTCTTATTTAAGGCCGCTCTTGATAGTCCACAACATATCGAATGAACCATTTCACTCATATCCGGCTTTGTGGGACATTTATGTAGATCCTTTTCCACAAAATACCCGATTTGGTTCAGTGCTCAAACACTAATACTTATTCATATTGTATTCATGAAAAAGTTTCCGTCAGTACGATGAAATGGCCCCGCCCATAATTCAAAGTAAGTCAAGGCATTCACTTACATATTTACATCTCCACTGTCTTCAGGCAGACGATCCGGTCTGCTCCGAGAGCCCCAGCGCTGGCCGGCGGGGATGCTAAACCCGCTCGGACAGCTATAGAGCGGGGCGATCGGTTAAGCAGACCCCGAGAGTGCCCAGGAGCACGATCGGTTTCGGTAATGGATTGCGGCAGTTAATAGCAATGCGTGTTCAGCGCGCACGAGATATTGTTACTCGTGATGTACGGTACTCTCGTGCGTGCATTGAGAGCCTCCGGCATGCTAATTTGCCGACATCAGCCGCTAATAATCGTATCATCTATCCCGAACCGCATTCTCGTTGTCTGATCCTATTATTCTTTCTCATTTTGGGTCCGGTACATGGTTTTCGGCAATAGTACACAAAAGAGTGCTTTCTTTGTTGAAATGAGTGCTTTTCCTGTTTGCCGCTTCATGCCAGTAGACTATAGAATTATCTCCCATAGCACGAGGGGTATTCGCGACCTATAAACTATCACTCATTCAGAACATCGGATATTTATTATCAATGGGGAGGATCATATGGATGCAGATCTGAATCGTCGTTTTGATTATGAGCTCAGGCGGCTCAGAAAAGACAGAGCCAGCTATGTCAAACGACTCGATCTTTTGAAAGGGTTTGAAGGTATGCCACTTAAAAGGGCAGAACATAAAACAGGTAAGACTTACTATTATGTTAAGAGGCAGGGGTCAAATAAATACGTCTATCTCGGAACTCGCGCATGCCCTGATGTCAAAAGAATCTGTGAGGCACACTTTCTAAAGGAAGCTATCCGGCGCATAGACAGCAATATCAGCCTTATCGAGTCCTTTCTGAAAGGATTCCTCCCTTACGATATCTATGCAGTGAACGAGGCTCTTCCGTATTCGTATCGCAGTGAAACCCTGCCGCCGGTGTCGGAGGCGTATCTGAAGGAGGGAAGCAGATGGAAAGCGAAGAAGCTTATTCTGCAGTCGGAGCATCCCGAGAATTACCCTGAGCACAAAACAGAGCAGACGTCTGATGGGGTATGGGTAAAGACAGTCAGCGAAGTAGTTCTCTATGAAAGGTTCAAGGCAGCGGGATTTGTGCAGATATATGAGCTTCCGCTGGTGCTGGACGATTATGGTCCGGCTTTGTATCCGGATTTCACCATTCTGTCGCCATCAGATATGAAGACGGAGATAATCGTGGAGTATGTCGGCCGGCTCGACTTGCAGAAGTACCGCGACGAATTCGCGTACAAAGTTGGCCGATATATTTCAAACGGTTACATACCGGGCGTCAATCTGTTTTTCGTTTTCAGTGACAGGGATGGGCATATAGATTCGATGCAGATCAACAGGGTGATCGCGGATATCCGCGGTATACAGAACTAAGGCGCATAGACCTTAAGCCGTCAGACCAGCATCTGATTGCGCGTACGGATGTATCCGATGATTATGAACAGCGCGTTGACCGCCCAGCTCACCGGGAAAACTATCATAATTGAAAGCCATGTGTGGTAGATCTGAAAGCCTGTAAACACCCAGATGATACGCACTCCGCAGACGCAGATGAGTGTCGTAAGAGCCGGGACCAGCGACTTTCCGAGGCCTCTCATAGCTCCCGAAAGGTTGTCCATCAGCACGTTCAGCGTTTCAGCGTAAAGCAGGAGTTTTACTCTCAGAAGGCCCGCCTCGATGACCTGCGGCTCATTCGTGAACAGCGAGAGCAGCGGCCTCGCGAAAACAAGCAGCAGGACAGAGATCACCGTTGTAAAGGTCCAGCTCACCAGAAGAGTCTTGCAGACGATGTCGCGGCAGCGCTCGTACTTCCCGGCGCCGTAATTCTGACCAATGAAAGTCACCAGCGTCTGGGTAAACGCGTTTACTACAAAGAAAGCGAATATCTCTATATTGAAAGCCGCGGACGATGCCGCCATGTAGTCGGCGCCGAGGCTGTTTATACCTGACTGGATGCAGAGGTTTGAGATCGAAAAGACCGCGCTCTGAAGACCCGCCGGCATTCCTATCCTGAGGATCGTCACAAGGTCGTCCTTGTTTATCCTTACCTTGGCCACGTTGACGTGTATTACACTGTCCTCCTTCCTCAGAAAGTGGAGCAGCATCATGGAGCTTATGACATTTGCCAGCACGGTCGCTATGGCGACTCCGTCGACGTCCATTCCCAGCACCAGCACAAAGAAGAGGTTCGCAGCCACATTGAAAACGCCGCCTATGAAGAGGCAGATGAGAGGGGTGCGCGTATTGCCGTTGCTGCGGAAGATGGCTGCCTCGAAGTTGTAAAGCATGATGAACGGCACGCCGCTGAAGTACAGCCTCAGATAAGTGATCGAATAGTCCTTTACTTCAGGCGGAACACCCAGAAGGTCTATGACAGGAGCGGCTATAATATTGCCCAGCACCGCTACGAAGATCCCGGCCGCGACCGCAAACGCCATGGATGTACGCACGGCGCGCTTTGCCTTGTCGGAATCCCTCGCGCCTATGAAGCGCGCGATCAGAACGTTAGATCCTACAGAGATCCCCACGAAAAAGTTGACGAGGAGCGAGACTATAGGCGTATTGCTCCCGACCGCCGCCATCGCCTCCTTGCTCGCGAATTTGCCGACGACAGCCACATCAGTCGCGTTGAAGAGCTGCTGCAGCATGCTCGTCAGCATCAGCGGAATAGCAAAAAGAAGGACCTTGTCGACTATGGAGCCGACAGTCAGGTCCGAATTCGAAGTTATTCTCTTTTTCAGCAGCTGGTTTTCCATTTCTAACTTATTCTAAACCCGCAGATTTCAATGTCAAGGGGCGTTCGCTGACTTCCGTATAAAACCTGAAAATAGACAAAAAAGACGGAAGTTTTTCGTGATGATTGCTGTTATACGCAAAAGAGGCACCGCCGGAGCGATGCCTCTTCATAGCTTATAGCGCAGCGTTTACGATGCTTCGGGAGGAAAACACGAGTATGTTCGATACAGCGAAGCAGTTTTCGTTCATAGCGAGGAAACGCAAGCGAGAGCGAGGGAGTTTACCTATTGTAAATGACCGAGCTCGAGTCGCAGCGTTGACAAAGCTGTGGAAGAAAAGGGCGAGCTGTATCACCACATATTCTCGTCTGGTATATGCTCTATAGTTGGGTCGAGCGGCTCTTCGCGCATTACCGTACGCATGTACTGGCTGAATTCGTCGCGGATCGCCTGTCTTGTGTAGACTCTCGGATCGCAGAGGTCGTGGCATACCCATACTACGTGGATGCCTCTCTCGCGTCCCTGCTCCTCGAACTGTCCGTGGAGACCGTCGAGCGCCTTGCAGCTCATGTGCTCCCACATCATTACCATGTCGGCGTTCATTATCTCGCAGAACTCCCAGAGCTCATCGACGAGAACCTTGTATCCGCCGTGTGTACGGTTACGCATGATCATGTTCTCGTTGAGCCATGCCATGTCGTACCAGGCCTTCTCCCTGTTCTCAGGAGTGTCGGTGTCGGCGATGATGTCTGTGTTGACCATAGAGAGCATGTCAGTCAGAGGCACGACGCCCCAGCAGTGCATCATCCAGTAAAGCATGTGGATGTTGTACTGCGGCTGTACGCCCCAGACGATGCATCTGTGCCTGTACTCAGGGCAGATCATGGTCTTTTTCTTGTAGCCCTGCTCGACGAGCTTGCTGATCTTCTTGTCCTTTGGCGGGAAGAGCGGCGAGCGTCCGCAGTTGCCCATGTAGTTGGTGTCGTTGTAGAGCGAGAATACCGAACCTACGAACTGCGGATAGTCGGTAGCGTTGTTGTCGAGCCACATCGCGCGGTGCCTTGTAGCATCGTTTACTCTTGCGGCGCTCTCGAAGTAGCGCGTCCAGTCCCACTTCTCGTGAGCGTGCTCTTCAATGAACTTCACGGCTTCCTTCATGTCGTTGGCAGCGTATTCCTGAACATCGTCCTCCTTGTGGCGGAGCGGAGCTGTCAGCTGGAAGGTAGGGATGCCGTATTCGCGCTCGAGTCTGTGAGCGATGATGCCGTTGCCCATGAGGGAGCCGTCGCAGGTGGTGTTGACCTGAACAGCGCAGCATCCGAGTACCGCGAAGTCGTCATCGATCGAGATGCCGGCCTCAGCCTCAGGCATAGGGCAGACATCGCCCGGAAGTCCGAATTCCTGCGCAACATCGAGGTAGTGTGTAGTCGAATTCTGCGTCAGCAGGTTGGCGACGAACATTGTCGGCACCTCTCTGAGGATGGCAGTCGTGTCCTTGAAGCCCATCATGAAGGCTGTCATCGCGTTCTCATCTGTCAGCACGCAGGTATCCGAGAATGCCTTGTTGTTGCCGGTGCGGCGGTCGCCCTTGAAGATGTTGTCCATCGTCTTGGCTACGTCGTAGATGACGAAGTTCATGGCGGTGTGAGTGATGCGCAGCGGCTCGTCTCTGAGTCCGAGCGTGAACTTATCCATCATATAAGGGACTGCCAGGTAATTGGCCATCCATCTGTAGCGGAACATGGCCTTGATATTGCGCGGCTTGGAGATGAATCTCGCGAGGATGGACATGATGTAGAGCCATCTCGAATAATCGTAGAGCGTATCCTTTACGCCTCTCCACTCACGGCGGACGAAGACCTTCGTCTTTCCGTTGGTAGGGTAGAGCTTGCCGAGCGTCTGGTCGCCTTTTTTCTTTTTAGGGTTAGTGATCTTCTTGACCGTTTTGAATGCCATTACTTCTCACCTCCCTGCAGTTTCTTTATTTCAATACTTTCGATGAATGCCTGCACGCGCGTGCGCATCTGGCCCGCGCCGGCGTTGATGTTGTACGGCCTGTCTACGGAGAGCACCGGGAACCCGTAATCCTCTCTCAGCATGTGCGATCCAAGCATGCGCTCGTAAGCCCAAGGGTCGCAGAACTTCACCTGCTCATAGATTATGCCGTCCGCATTGTACTCCTTCGCAAGGTCGTTGACGTATTTCTTGCGGCCGTATACCTTCTCCATGTTCATGGTACGCGGGCACTGGCTCGCCATCGTGTAGTGGCGGCAGATCTGCGTAAGAATGTCGTCATCGGAATCCGGATCGATCTCGATCGGGTCTCTGCCCGGGAAGGATCCGAAGCAGTATCTGTCGGCGCATACATAAGTGCCGCACTCCTCGATCAGCTTTATCATGCCGATGTCGTCGATCTCCGAGCCGACCACCAGCACGCGGGCGCGCCACTTCTTGCCGTCAGGCTCTCTGGTCTTCAGCTCCTCGAGAGTCTCTCTCAGCTTGTCGATAAGCAGATGCTTCGGAGCCAGATACGTCGCCAGCGTAAGCACGTGGAACTCGTAACCGGTAATGCGCGGATCGTCCTCCTTGCGGAACTCGCCGATCTCGCGGATGAGCCTGCATACCTCGTTGTGCTCCTCGACGGCCTTGAGCATCGCCTCTTCGGATATGTCGATGCCGTATGCCTTGTGGAGCGGGTCGAGTATGTGATTGCGGCTTTGCAGCTTGAGGAGCTCGACGCCGTTCTCAGTCGACTTCATCGGTATCTCCATGAACTGGTAGAAGAAGTTGTCCTTGCCCTCGTCCATGGTGTGAAGAAGCTCCATGTTTTCGGCGGCACGGTTCATCATTGTGCAGCCGTCCGCAGCGATCAGGCAGTCGGCGAAATTGTAGCCGCCCTCGATCGCTCTCTCCAGCAGGGCCCTGCTCGTTTCGCACAGAAAGCTCGTCATGTAATACGTAGCAATATCGAGCGAACCGGTATTAGGCGCAAAAAGACGAACCGAGAACGCGTTGCCGAGATTAAGCAGAGGCTCAGGTATGTTCTCGCACGTAAACGCGGCACAAACCATGCCCTCATTCTTGGCCTGTTCAATCAGTTCGTTGTTTGCATTCTGCAGGAGGTTTTCAAAATACAAAAGATGCTTGAGGTCTTTCATATTATCCTCTCCTCTATTAAATAAATCCCTCTCAATACCGACAAAGGGGCGCCGTGCCCCTTAATCAGCTTCCTCTTGACAAAATACTAACCCCTGCGCAGGGCTGTTAGCAAGGTTTTAAAAAAAGGATATTGTATTTTTGCAAACAAAGCGCGAAGGTAACCGGAGGCGAACGTCCTCAAAACTCCGAAGTACAATCCGCTTCATCGCTCCTCCAGGCGCCTCCGGAAATTACGCTTCGCTGCAAGCGTGCGAAGCTCCAGTTTCCGGAGTTCGTTTCGTAGTCGGAGCCCTGCCGCGGTGTACTTCTGAAGTTTCTGCGGAGTGTTCTCCGCCGGTTACCTTCGCGCTATTTATACAAAAACGCTGGCTGTTTTTCAGCCAGCGCACAATATTCATAGACCTGTTCAGAGCAGGTTATTCCGCTTTAAGCATCTCCGCGAACTTCGCCATGGTGCCCGGTATGTCTATCTGCTGAGGGCATACCGCCGCGCAGGCTCCGCATCCGATGCACGCCGACGGGAGCTTGCTCTCGTCGAGCGCCGCGATAGCCATAGGCGCGATGAATCCGCCCTCGCTGTACGCATGCTCGTTGTAAAGCTCAAGCAGTCTAGGGATATCCAGCTCCATAGGACACTTCGTTGTGCAGTATCTGCAGGCAGTGCACGGTACCGTACCGGAATTCTTGCCTGTAGTGTCGAAGTGCGCGGCCGTGAGCAGAGTCGCTATATCGTCATCGCTGAGCTGATTCTTTTCGCTGAAGAACTCAATGTTCTGCTTCAGCTGCTCAAAGTTGGACATCCCGGAGAGGATCATCGTAACTCCCGGCACGGACTCAACGAATCCGAATGCCCAGTTTGCCGGTGTATAGTCAGGATTGCTCTTCGCGAGCATCTTCTCTCCGCCGAGGCACGACTTGGCGAGCCTGCCTCCGCGCAGCGGCTCCATTACCCAGATAGGCATGCCGATGTTGTTGAGCTCCTCAACCTTGTCCTTCGCGTTCTGGAATTCGAAGTCCAGGTAGTTCAGCTGGATCTGGCAGAACTCGAGGTGCATGTGGTTCTTCATGAGGAAGCGGTGCATCGTCTCCTGATTTCCGTGGCACGAGAAGCCGAGGTGGCGGATCTTTCCCTCTTTCTTCATTCTGAGCAGGAACTCCGTGAGTCCTGTGCTGTCATCGAGATACTTGTCGATGTTGAGCTCGCAGACGTTGTGGTAAAGATAAAAATCGAAGTAGTCTGTCTTGCACTTCTCGAGCTGCTTGTTGAATATCTCCTCATGCTTTCCGAAGTTTGACAGATCGTAGCCCGGGAACTTGCTCGCCAGATAGTAGCTGCTTCTGTCATATTTCGAAAGAGCCTCGCCGATGGCCGTTTCGCTGTTCCCCGCGTGATAGCCCCATGCGGTATCGAAATAATTGATGCCGTTGGCCATCGCGTAGTCGACCATCTCCTGCACAGCCTGCTGATCCGGTCTGGAATCATCACCGTCGATGCACGGCAGTCTCATGCAGCCGAGTCCGAGGCCCGAAAGCTTCAGATCCTGAAAATCGTTATAATACATACTTTTCCCTCTTTCCTCAATTTAGCCGTTAACTATTACGTAGTTGTCCATCAGGTCCACTTTTGCAAGTGTTCCGTCGAATACTGTGCGGATCCCCATGAGGTCGGTGAAGATGATCTTTCCGCCGTCTACCTTTATGTCCGCTACGTTTTTAGCGAGCATGTTGTCGTCGCTTACCTCGTTTTTATAAACTGTCGAAAGGCACATGTTCTGTTTCCTCCTTTATCTGTATCTGCAGAGCCGCATCACGGCCGCTTCAGTACGATCACTTCTTACCGTCATGGAAGCTTGTGAACGCTTCGTTCTCAACTGCAGGCAGTCCGTACTTTTCCTTCGCGTCAGCAATGGCTCTGATCATGAATGTCATGTTGCGGGCAAGGTTTCTCATCACCTGCAGGCCCTCTTTATCTTTAATCACATCTCCGGCCCCAAAGCCGTGCACCTGATTCCAGTACGTGGATGTCGCTATAGGCATGCCGCTGATGCTGAAGTACTTGTTGAGAACATCGAAGGATGCCGTGTTTCCTCCTCGCCTTGCGCTTACCACTGCGGCTCCCACCTTCATGTGCATGTCGTACTGCGCGCTGTAGAAGAGCCTGTCGAGGAACGAGATGAGCGTTCCGTTCGGCGAGCCGTAATATACTGGACTTCCGACGACCAGACCGTCAGCCTGCTCCAGCTTGGCATTCACCTCATTCACTATGTCGTTGAAGACGCAGCCGTTATGAGCGGAGCAGTAGCCGCAGGCCATGCATCCGCGCACGGCTTTGTTGCCTATGTGGATAAGTTCTGTCTCAACGCCCTCTTTCTTAAAGACCTTTATCATCTCTTTGAGAGCTGTTGCCGTGCACTGATCAGCCCTCGGGCTGCCGTTGATTATGATCACCTTAGCCATTCAATTCCTCCCAGTCTATCCTTTCATCCCTGAAAAATGTCTCTCTGTCCTTTTCGCCTATCTGTCTCATTACCCTGCATGGATTGCCGACCGCTACAGAATCCGCGGGGATGTCCCTCGTTACCACACTGCCTGCGCCTATGACGCTGTTGCGGCCTATGGTGACGCCCGGCAGGATTATCACGCCGGCTCCTATCCATGCGCAGTCTTCGATGTGGACATCCTTATTGTACTGATACTCCGGATCGGTCCTGAGCTCCGGAAGAACCGGATGCCCGGCGGTCACCACCGTCACATTCGGGCCGAATTTGACCCAGTCACCGATGTATATGTGCCCGTCGTCCACCAGCGTCAGATTGAAGTTTGCGTAAATATTCGATCCCAGATGGACGTGCCTGCATCCAAAGTTGGCGTTTACCGGACCCTGCAGAAAAACATTGTCTCCGCATTCGGCAAACATCTCCTTCATCAGGCGCTGCCTCTCTTCAACCTGAGATGCACTGATCCGGTTGAAGCTCTCGAGCAAAGCCTGATATGACATCTGCTCGGCCATTATATCTTCATCAGCGGGATCATACAGAAGCCCCGCTTCCATTCTTTCTCGTTCTGTCACAATTCATCCCTTTCTCACGCATTATCAGGCAACGAGCCACTTGTACTTCGCTACGCTGTAAAGCGGTATGAGCGGCACCATGATAGGTGTTTTGTTCTTATACGCCCAGTACTCCGGATCGTCCCCGTACGTTCTGTCCTGGCGCATCTCGAGCCTGCGGGCTCCGCCGAACATCACGTATATGATTCCTAAGTATCCCAGCAGGGCGGCTGCCCACTGCCACACGCCCGTGTTGGAGCATATGCCGGTGATGAACACTCCCGTCCAGAATGTCATCTCGCCAAAGTAGTTAGGGCATCTTACGATCCTATAAAGGCCTGTGTCCACGAATCTCTTCGGGTTTACCTTCTTGGCCGCGCTTTTTTGAAGATCTGCCGCTGTCTCGAGCACCAGTCCGGCCGCCATGATGATGACTCCCGCCGTTACCCAGCCGTCAGTTCCTTTTCCGTTGGTGAGCCTGAAAAGCACCGGCGATACCTCGCACGCGTAGAGCAGGGCAGCGGATACCCAGATGCCGCACCTGGCGATCACAGGCATGCCTTTGCCGTCCTTGATCTCGGCCTTCATCTTTTTATTGTAGGCGCTGCTCTTCAGCTCTCTGTATGTGAGGTATCCTCCGAGTCTGCATCCGTAGAGAATGAAGAGCACGCAGGCGATGATGAGGCCTGCGTCGGCTGCGCCGCCATACAGGCAAAGCAGCAGGACTCCTATAGCCGCGATCGAGAATCCGTAACCTATTGAGATAAACCAGACGTATTTTTTAAAACCAATCGCGCTTACGATGAGCGCTGCAATCAAAACGTATAGAAACGGCATTTTATATATAATTACTCCCTCAATATTTTCTTATTTGCGTGTAGCCAGGATCACGCGGTCGAGTCCTGCCAGATCGCGGATCACCTGCGTGTCGCGGTAGGACTTCGTCTTGTTCAGCAGCTTCTTTACATCCGCAGCCTGTTCGGCACCTATCTCAAGAGCAAGGAGCCCCTCCGTCTTGAGGTGCATTCCCGCCTGATCTGCGATCACTCTGTAGTAATCGAGTCCGTCCTTGCCGCCGTCGAGAGCCATGCGCGGCTCGTGATCCTTAACCTCCACATCAAGAGTGCCGATCACCGCACTCGGTATGTACGGCGGATTGCAGACGATGACATCGTAGTGCTTGTCATCAGGCACTGCGGCAAACATGTCTCCGAGAAGGAATATACAGCGGCGGTTGACTCCATTGAGGCCGGCGTTGCTCATAGCCGTCTGCAGAGCTGCCTCGGACACATCTGTCATTGTGACGATGGCATCCGGGATCTTTGCGGCTATGCTGACGCCCAGGGCGCCGCTGCCTGTGCAGAGGTCGAGTATCTCAGGCTTCAGCAGACCTTTCTTTTTAACTATGTCAATGACCTTCTCCGCCAGTATCTCAGTATCGAGGCGCGGTATAAGGACAGATGGGTTGACCCTGAACAGCAAGCCCATAAACTCCTGCGTGCCCACGATGTACTGCAGAGGCACTCCTCCGATCCTGGCATAGATGCGCTTCTGGTATTCTTCGAAATCGTCGTCGCGCATCAGCTCCTTTGATCTGGTGATGAGCTCGGCAGTTCCCAGCCCCGTCGCGTAAGACATGATCATGCGGGCCTCGTTTTTTCCGTTAGGCAGCATGTTCAGCGCGGCCTTGCCCCAGCTTAAGGCATTCTCATAAGTCTTGATGTCTTTTGTATATCTGCGCGCGAGAGTCCTTGCCTTTGCTTCCATCGCCTCTCTGTCTGCTATGGCTCTGACGAGCGTTCGGCCGTCTGTCTCCTGCGGCGAAACGATGGTGTAGCCGTCGCTGTCGAGGCTGTCAAGGAAATCTATGGCGCTTACGATCTCCTCCTCGCTTGCTCCGTTGGCCGGATCCTCAAAGACAGTTCGTTCCTCTATCCTCGTGAAATCGTTTATCGCTTCAGCCACAGCCTTCTTGTTTGCCTCTGTATGTGCTTCGACTTCAGCCGCCCAGGCTTCCGTCTCACGCTCTATCTCTTCCTCTTCAGCCTTCGACCTCACTATATTGCCGTCCTTGTCGACGAATCCCTCAATCTCAGGAACACCTGCATCCACAAGCACCGCCTTGAGAGAGAGCAGGGCAACCTCAAGCTGGGCCCTGTCAGGCTCAGCGGTAGTCAGTCTCTGCAGCTGCAGCCCTGGCCAGCTGAGTATGCGCACCACCTTGCCGTTCGAGCGGCCGGCCCATCTCAGAAGCTCGTAGCTTATGCCGGCTATCACCGGTATGAGAAGGATCCTTGAGAGTATCCTCACCGCCAGATTTGGCCAGCCCAGAAAGCTGAAAAGCAGCAGGCTCACTATGAGTACGAAAACCAGGAAGCTTGTGCCGCACCTCGGATGCAGCGTGTAGAACTCCTCCGCGTTCTCAGGACAGAGCACCCTGTTATTCTCAAAGCAGTGGATCGATTTGTGCTCGGCTCCGTGATACTGGAAGAGCGTTTTTATGTCGTTCATCTTCCGTATCGCTGCGACATACGCCACGAACATCACAATCCTCAGCAGTCCCTCAACCAGGTTGAGCACGAATGCGCTCTGCACCCATTTACTCAGGAAGTTCACTACCCAGGTCGGCAGGATTATGAAGAATATGATGGATATCGCCACCGCGAAGAGCAGGGCAGTCGTCATCATGAAATTCCAGGCCGCTCTATCGCCGAACTTTTTATTGATCCACGTCTCGAGCTTTCCCTGTTCCTCGGCATACTCCTCAGGAGCATATTTCTCAAGGATGTCAGCGGATTCCATCAGCGTGCCCATTCCTCCGACGAGCGAGTTCGCAAATGACACGACGCCCCGTACAAATGGAATCTTCGCGGCGCCGCTCTTCTTCTGTTTCTTCTTTGTCTTAAGATAGAGCTCGCCCGAAGGCAGGCGCATCGCAAGCGCGACCCTGTCAGGGCCCTGCATCATTACACCTTCCATGACAGCCTGTCCGCCGATCGAAGTAGGGCAGGCTTCTTTAATGAAAATTTTGCTGTAATCGATTTTTCCCATTTACACTTTTTCTCTTTAATGTTCTTACAATTCACGTCTGTGGCGCAAGCTGATGCCGAAAGTATCTCTGCACAGCCGTTCCCCGCGAAGCAAGGTCGAACGAGATGGCATTCCCATCGACGGAGCAGGCGAGTCGAGGCAGTCTGCGCGCTCTTAGTGCAGCTTCTTAAGCATGAAGTTGACGAAATCCGCGTTGCACTTCGTGCTCGAAAGATTATCGATGATCTCTTCAGTCACATCCATCACGCTGCCCGAGCTCATGGCCCTGCGCAGCATGAACATCACCTGATATTCCTCAGGCGAAAGCAGCAGGTCTTCGCGTCTCGTGCCCGATTTGTAAAGGTCGATGGCAGGGAAGATGCGGCGTTCGCTGAGCTGTCTGTTGAGATGGAGCTCCATGTTGCCAGTGCCCTTGAATTCCTCGTAGATGACATCGTCCATGCGCGATCCGGTCTCGACCAGCGCGGTAGCAAGTATGGTAACGCTGCCGCCTTCCTCGAGATTCCGCGCTGTGCCGAAGAACTTCTTCGGCGGGTGCAGCGCACCCGGGTCGAGACCGCCCGAGAGCGTCCTGCCGGACGACGGCACCTCCATGTTGTAGGCTCTGGCGAGCCTAGTGATCGAATCCAGAAGGATCATTACATCCTTGCCGCATTCCGCGAGCCTCTTCGCGCGCTCTATTACCATCTGCGCCACCTTCACATGATGTTTGGTCTCCTCATCGAAGGTGGAATAAATAACCTCGGAGTGCTTCAGACTCCGCTTCATGTCCGTGACTTCCTCAGGCCTTTCGTCAACGAGCAGCACTATCAGCTCTATGTCAGGATATTTGTCTTCGACCGAAGCAGCGATCTTCTTGAGCAGCACCGTCTTGCCCGCCTTTGGCTGCGCGACTATAAGGCCTCTCTGGCCTCTGCCGATCGGCGCCACCAGATCCATCACTCTCGTCGAAAGGTCGATGCTCGAATTCTCGAGCACTATCTTCTCGTCTGCGAAGACAGGGGTGAGGCTGTCAAAGTGCGGCCGCCTCTTCGCCGTCATAGGATCGAGGCCGTTGACGGTTTTGACAAATAAAAGCGCTCCGAATTTCTCGGTGCCCCTCGGCTTTCTCGCTATGCCGAGTATCTTGTCTCCGGTCCTCAGCCCAAAGCGTCTGATCTGAGTAGGGGACACGTAAATATCTTTGCTGGAAGTCAGGAAGTTGTCGAATCTGAGGAATCCGAATCCGTCATCCGCAAGCTCAAGAATGCCTTCCACATCATACTTGCCTTCGTTTTCCTGGCTTTCCTGAGCCGGAGCATCAGAAGCGTCCTGTGCAGATGCTTCCGAGCCTGCCTCACTGTCAGCCGCAGGCATCTCGCCAGAATCTGAAGATCCCGACGCCGCTTCATCCGGAACTGAAGTCCCGGTCGCGGCAGCTTCAGCTGTGGTCACTGCCGCATCCGCTTCAGCAGCCGCCGTGTTATCCGGCTCCGCCGGCGATACTTCCGAAGCAGCCTCAGCGGCAGCCACGTCCTTCAGCTCAGCAGCCTTTTCTGCCGCTTCCGCAGCTTCCTTCTGCTTTGTTTTGCCGGCTGTTCTTCTGGTTCTTTTTATTACCTTTGTTTCTTTCGTTTCTTTTGTTTCTTCCATATCTGAGTCCCTATACAAAAGGAGTTATATTTTTTTTGCTAAAGATTTTGCCTTGTTTTTTTATATGTTTAGCAATTTGAAATGCTTTCGCCGTGAAAAGGGGTGTTTTTAGGCCAAAAGTTGTGTATTTTTGCGATTTTTGCCCTAAAAACACACAAAAGTCATCCTTCTGAGCCGTTTCTCAGCCTGTTTTGCTAAATATATGAGAAAATACTCCCTCTTTTTTAGCAAATTTTCCAAAAGTCCTTTTGGGGGGCTCATGACAGGTCTCAGCGGCTCCGCCGCATCGGTCCTACAGCTCTTCGTTTGCGCCTACTGTAGTCAGTATCGTCTCCTTGGACTTGTCCACCTGGCTGACTTCGAGCTTATCCACATCCTCAGGATCGATGCTCTCATTGAGTGCCAGCAGGGTAGGGGACAGATACACGGTCGACAGCTGCTTTCCGTCGATGCTTATTATCGACCTCTCAGTAAAGTTCTCGCCCCTCAGGTAGTAGCGGTCTCCGATCTTTACCAGATCCTTTATGCTTATGCTCTTGTGTCCCATCTTCATGTCGACCGGCTCATAAGGCTCGAAGCCGCCATAGGCGTACTGCCTGCCGTAGAGCATGTCGTATGCCAGAGCCTCCTGATCGGAAAGATAAGTATCGTCTTCCTCAGGATCGTTCGACTGCTGATAATCGAAGATGATGCCTTCGTGGCTGAGTCCGGCGTCCTCGAGCAGTATCGCTCCGCTCTCATACGAATGGATATCGCGGTCCTGCTTAGGGAGCCCGATATTGTCCCAGATCACATAGCGTGTGCTGTACAGATCGTCCTGCTTGTAGTTCTCTTCCTTTACATCGAGAGCCGGGATGTGGTCACCGTAGATTATCATAACGGTCGGCTCACCGCTTTCTTCGATATTGTCTATGAGATCTCCTACGAAAGTATCCATTTCATGGCACTCGTTGAGGTAGTACTCGTATTTCCACTTTGTGTCTTCATCGTCAGCCGTGACTTCCGTGTATGGCTTCTTGAAGACCTTCTCCGTCGGATACGCGCCGTGGCCCTCTACAGAAATAACATGCAGAAAATCCCTTTCTTCGGTCGATTCCATTATCTCCATGATCTCGCCGGTGAGGACCCTGTCCTTGCACCAGTTGGTAGGAGTGAAGGAGACGTTGTTCATGTACTCGACCGAAGTGAAGGTGTTGAAGCCAAGGTTCGCGTACACCTCGTTTCTGTTGTAGAAGAGAGCCCTGTGGTCGTGAAGGGCGGCCGTGTTATATCCGTGGGAGCGGGTCACATAGGCCATGCTTTCGAGCACTTTCTTGCGGAGCTTGCCCTTGTACGGATATTCGCCCGGTCCGAAGAACTTGGCGCTGATGCCCGTGAGCACCTCGAATTCCGTGTTGGCTGTTCCGGCGCCGCATGCCGGCACCTCGAAGCTGCCCGATGTGTACTCCTTATAAAGCTTGTTGAATACCGGGGTAGGGTCCCTGGACACCTCTATATTCGCGTAATCCTGCGCAACGGTGAACGACTCCAGCTGCAGAACAATGATGTTCGGATGCTCCGTGCTGTCCTTCTTCTCCTTGAGCAGGGTGTCCGTGCCCTTTTTGGTCTTGTCCTCGAGAAGGCCTGCGATCAGCTCGTCGGAGTAGCCTCTCGGCCTTGAGATCCCGGCGCTTACCGACGTCATGATAAAGCAGTAAGGCATGCCGTAATCCCTGTAGGCGTAGTTGAGGTTTCCGAAGAATGTGCTCACGACGCCCGCTCTTTCGAGAGCGACCGTAGACCCCATGGCAGCTGCCGCCGCTATGAGCACCGTAGCTATGCTCCTCTTATAGTTGATGTTTTTCCACTTTTCGCTCCTGATGAAGATCATCACAATGGCTGCGACGCCAAGCACCAGGGCAATGATGAATAGTATTATCTGGAGCTTTGAGAAGTAGGTGGTCGCTATGGTAAGACCGTCCGCGAAGTTCGTGAAGTCGTAGAGAGTGAAAGGGGTCATCCTGTTCATCAGGATCACGCCGTTGGCAGTGCCCAGTCCGAGCCACACGAGCGACACCATGAACAGTACGAACCTGCGCCGCTTAAAAAGAAGGGCTATGGTGAGTGTCGCGAAGATGATAAACGCGTTGAACAGGGCAGTGACCGGATTTGTGAAGATCCAGCGCAGGCCTTCGGCCGGGCCCGTTGTGAGCCTCGCGAATTCCTCTATGTAGATGTATATAGCGAGCGCGTTAAGCGCCATGAGCCCTACATACCTGCCCTCATGAAGGTCTGCATCATAGTATTTAGCTTCTCTTCTCGGAAAAATCCTGTAGAATACCCTGCTGATGAGCGCGCCTGCCTTTCTGAAGAAGGCGGCGGCCGCGGCAAGGAGCCTTCGAATCATATCCTGCAAAATTATGCCTCCTGCAAACTGTCGGCCAGCCTCGCAAACTCCTCGAGCGTAAGGCTTTCAGCTCTGCGGCCCGGATCGATGCCCGCGCGCTCAAGCGCTTCCGACAGTATTTTTTTATCATATCCGCCCAGCGAAGATAGTGCGTTCAGAAGGGTCTTGCGCCTCATGGCAAACCCCGCCTTTACGCAGCGCAGAAGCATCTCCTCGCTCTTCACACTGACCGCAGGCTCGTCCCTCAGATCGAGTCTGAGTACTACGGAGTCCACCCCCGGAACAGGGTAGAAGCATTCCCTCGGTACATCGATGATCTCGCTTACCTCGGCGTAATAGTGGACCGGATATGTTATGGCGCCCGAAGCTCTGGTGCCCGGTTCAGCGGCGATCCTGTCGCCTACTTCTTTCTGCATCATCACCGTGATGCTTTTTGCACCGGTACCCGCCTCGAGCAGCTTCATGATTATTGGTGTTGTTATGTAGTAGGGGAGATTGCCGATGATGCGAAGCTCGGAGAGCCCATGCTCAGCCATGCTTCTTTCAGTTATCCCCCGGATATCCTGCTGAAGGATGTCCCCGTGAATCAGCTCAACGTTATCCATGCCGAAAGTCTTGATCCTGAGACCTTCGATCATGTCGGGATCGAGGTCGACTGCGATGACCCTGCCCGCGCGCTCGGCGAGAGGGAGGGTAAGCGCTCCTGTGCCCGGTCCTATCTCGAGCACAAGGGTATCCTCAGTCACACCGCTCTCGCAGACTATGGTCTGTATCACTTCTTCATCAATGAGGAAATTCTGTCCGAGGCTCTTGTGCGGCCTTACTCCCGCAAGACTCTTAGGTCTTCTGGTCTGTACTCTGTGGGAGCTCTTTTTAGCCATCGGAGCCTCCGTCCTTGTCTTTATCCTTGTCTGCCTTGTCGTCATTAACGGTTTTTCCGTCTTCTCCGGCGGCAGCGCCGTCCTCAGCCTCTTCATCTTCAAAAGTAAAGAGTATCTCCCCCGGGTTCAGGAGCCTGAGCTGCTTTTTAGCCTGCTCCCTGATATACTCCTGATTGTTTGCGTTCTTGAGCTCCTTCTGAAGAGCATCCCTTTGCTCCTCGAGCGCTATCTGCTGCTTTCTGAGAGCGCGGTTCTCCGCCTTGAGCCGCACGATGTCCTTTCCGCACATCGTGGCAAGCAAAGCGAAGATTATGACAAAGGCGACCAGGGAGAAGACCTTTCTCCTGCGGTTCCTCACGGCATTCTGCCTGCGCCTCTGTTCGATCCGCTGCCTCAGCTCCTCATCGTCCCACTGGACTTCCTGTGTATCAAATTGTGATCTGCGTTTTTTTGCCAATTCTGACCTCCGCCTTCCGGTGGTTATGGATTGATGTAATTTCTCGGGTTCTGAGATACATCGTTTACTCTTACCTCAAAGTGGCAATGGCTTCCGAAGCTGTGTCCGGTATTGCCTACGTTGGCTATGTGCTGTCCCTGATATACCAGGTCTCCTATGCTTACCATCACCGCGCTGCAGTGGGAGTATCTTGTGACGATTCCGTTACCGTGATCTACCTCTACGCACAGACCATGACCCGACCAGTAGTTGGCCTTGATGATCTTGCCGCCGTCAGAAGCGTAGATAGGTGTTCCCGTAGGAGCCGCGAGGTCTATGCCTTCGTGCAGACGGCCCCATCTGCCGCCCCATTCGGATGTTACGACGTAGCTTTTGAGCGGTACTATGAAGGTTCCGGTCGCTGCAGTCTTCGGCCTCTCCGCCGTTCCTACGAGGATGATCTTATCCTTCTTTTCCTTGATGATCTCCGGCTCAGCCGTCTCTTTTCTGTCCGTTACCTCGCCGCCTATCTTGGTGATCTCGCCCTCAAAGATCTGCACTCCGTCCTGGCCTTCCTGCTCAAGGAAGGAGTCACCCTTATAGTACTCGTCGGACTCTTTCTTGATGGTCTCAAATTCAATAATCTCCTTGAGTCTGCCTTTTTCGACCATCTTGACGCTGACCGGAGATACCAGGCTTCTGATGCAGACTCTGTCTCCGGTCTCCACTTCGGTGACCGGCTCTTTGTTGCTCTCGTCATAGATATCATAATCCTCGACTCCGAACAGAGCTGCGAGGCTGCTGACGCTCTCCCCGTCCTCAACGATGTGGAACGTATTCATCTCGCCGCCGTTCGTCATCTGCTCCTGCGCTGCCACATTGCTCTGAACGCTTCCAAGGAGCACGTTGACAGGCTTTACGGACAGATCGTTAGTGAACTCGGCGGATACGAGCTCCATACCGCTGTCAGGTGTCGACAGCTCTTCCTTCGTCTGGAGCAGCAGACTGTCCGCATCATTCTGATCTTTAACGATAGCCACCACCTTGCTGCCGTCGTAAACCGCATAGGCCTCTGTCTCTATATCCGTCATATATATCAGCTTATTGACTACCGTGTCCGAGTCGTCGGTACTCTTTCCTCTGCCGTCCACAGGATTGAAGGTCACATTCTGGTTGGCCACAAACTTTACGTCAGCTTCTGTTGTGCTGTTGTTGGTGAGCTGCTTTCCGGCTACATCAAGTACATCCGTCACCTCTTCCTGGTTCTTTACATATCCGAGAACCTTGCCGTTGTACGCGTATTCATATACCGTGAAGATATCGAATACGATGAGGATGCCGGTGATCAGCAGTCCCGTAACGAGAATGGCCAGGCCGATGCTGCGCCTGGTGTTTCTGTAGGCCGAGCTTATGCGGTGAGCGTCTGTGATGATTTCCTTGCCAAGGTTGACGAAAGTTCTGTCGACCGCGTCCTGAGCCTTATCGTGCACATTCATCACAGCCGCGAAAGGATCCTTTCCGCCCTTCAGGAATTTCTCCCTGTCACGGGCCTTGGCAGCCTCTCTTTTGCGCATCATCTCAAGTGCGGCAGCCTTCTGAGCTTCGCTCTTTTTATCCTTGTCGCCGCTGTCGTCCTGCTGAGCCTCTTCTTTTTCTTCTGTCTGCCCGGACTCTCCGGCCTCTTCGGGCTCTTCGGGCTCCTTTGTCTGCGGGATCTCTTCGCCCGCCTCTGTCTGAGCCTCCGCAGGCTCATCTGCGGCAGCCTCAGGCTCTCCTTCAGCAGACTCGCCCGGACTGAGATCGTTGTCTCTCAGGTATCTCGCGTACGCCAAAGCGGCAGCTCTTATCTGCTCATCGTTGAGCTCGAGCTGTTCCTCTTCGGGTTCCGTATTGATATTCAGTGTCTTATCTTCTGTATCGTTAAATGTCATTTACGCCTTTTCTGTATCCGTGTGCCATCTGTATGCTTCTGCAGCCCGTTCCCTGCAGCAGCTGCACACCATGCCCTCATCCGTGTATCCGGTATCCCTGCATATGCTGCACCTGTATTTTCTGGTCAGGTAATCCCCCGGGAATCCGTTCGCGGTGAGCAGTTGTTTTCTTCCTTCTTCTATAGCTATCCTTTCAGCCCTCAGCCTCTGTCTTTCGTCGAGATTTGAGGCTCCCGGCCTGAGCGATAGCATTTTGCGGTTCACTTTGCTCTCAGCCTCAAAGACGTTCCTCATCTCAGGCACCTTTCTGAGCACCTCCGCCACGCGCGCTTCACGCGCCTTCTCATCTTCGTTTCTTATGTATTCGTAGTAATCCGCCAGCACTTTGCGGCTCACAGGGCTGCCCTCATCCGAGGCCTCTGTCTCCGGGGATCTGCTTCCGCTTCTTTCCCCTGCAAGCCTTGTGTTGATGCCGCCCTTCTCAAGACGGCGGTTTTCTATAACCTTGTTGACGTATTTGAGATTCGGCTCCCTGAGACCTGCCGCAGCCTGGCACGCATCGAGCACCTCGGCAAGCGAGCAGTTCAGCTCATCGAACCATCTGTCCATTATCTCGCGGTCGATAGGCGCCGGAAGCCTGTTGAAACCGAGCGCTCTGAACACCTGCCTGTAACCGTCATTCCTGCGGCTGTGCCTGTCGAGCAGCCTCTTGGCGTCTTCAACAGTGCAGCAGCCCTCCTCGGTCCACCTCAGCGCCACCTTGAAGATATAGTCGATACTGTATTTTTCCAGATCGGCGCAGTAATCTATGGCAAAATCGAAGATATCAGGCTCTATGCCGTATACCTTCACCGCGTCCTCTATCTTTGACACCTCCTGCCTGGAGATAGTTCTTCCAGTTGTGACCTGGTACTTTTCATAGAGATCGCGCAGCCTTCTGTCTATGAGCCTGTCGCTTATCTCCTCATCGAAATCCATGTCATCTATCGAGACATAGAGCGGCACTTCTTCTTCAGCAGAAGAGCCCGCTTCAGCATGCGCTGTCTCAGCCTTAGGCTCGTCGGCCTTTCCATAGAGCTCCTCTATCTTGCTCAGGAATATGACATGGCTGATCTCGTCATCGCTCGATCTTTCGCGCAGTATCTTTACCAGACCTCTGGATTCCCAGTAGATCCACGCTTCCGCGATCTCGTCCTCGCTGAGACCGAGCAGTCTGGAAAGCTCGCTCCTGTCCGGAGTAAGCTCATACTGAGCGTACATGAGACCGAAAAGGAACACCTTAACATAGTCTCCCGGCGCGTCCGGCAGATATTCACTGATGAAAAGATTCTCTATCTTAGTCCTGTGAAGGAAGATGTCTCTTCCTTTATCGAGCGACATCCTTACCTTTGTCATAGTCTCTACTCTCTGGCCATATTGCCGAATTTGACGTATCTCGGTATCCATGTAAGGTAGGCGACACCTACCGGTCCGTTCCTGTGCTTGGCTATGTTGACCGCGCAGGTGAGGCCTGTGCTCTCATCTATGTTTGCTCTCTCGTCTTCGGAGCTGTAGTAGTCGTCTCTCTTGAGGAAGATGACTACGTCGGCGTCCTGCTCGATAGCGCCCGAATCTCTGAGGTCGGACAGCTTAGGCATGTGGTCGCCTCCGCGCTGCTCCGGTCCTCTCGAGAGCTGCGACAGCAATATTACCGCACAGTTGAGCTCCTTGGCCATGATCTTTATCGATCTTGTGATGGCAGCGATCTCTTTTTCACGCTGCTCTATCCTGTATCCGCCCATGCTCATCAGCTGGAGGTAGTCGATGACGACCAGATCGAGGTCGCCCTTCTCCTGCTTGAAGCGGCGGCATTTGTTCTTCATTTCGACAGGGGTGATGACTGAAGATTCGTCTATTACCATGTCGAGTCCGTAGAAGCTGTCCTGAGCCGCGGAGAGGTCTTCCCACTCCTCCATCGAGATGGTGCCCTTGTGTATGTTCTCAAGAGGCACGCTCGAGGTCATCGAAAGAAGTCTCTCGCCGAGCTGCGTGTTGGCCATCTCAAGGCTGAATATCATGACCTTTTTGCCTACGGAAGCCGCGTGTTCAGCCACGTTGAGGGCCCATGCGGTCTTTCCGACACCCGGCCTCGCGGCCAGGATGATAAGGTCGGTCTTCTGGAATCCGCCGAGAATCTTGTCGACGTCCCTGAAGCCTGTCGGAATGCCCTTGTCATTGCCGTTTTTCTCCAGATCCTGCAGCTGCTTTATGTTCTCAAAGAGCACGTCGTTGATGTCGACGTAGCTGCTGCGCTGGCTCTTGTGGGCGATCTCAAGTATGCGCTGCTCCGCGTTGTCTAGAATGTCCTCAGGCGGCAGCTCCGCGGAATAGGCCGCGTCCCTTATGGCTTCAGCCTCGGTGATCAGCTGCCTCATCTTGGACTTGTCCGAGACGGTCTCGGCGTAATAGCGGGCATTCGAAGGAACGATGGCCTCGTCCATCAGCCTGCTCAGATAGGTGATGCCTCCCACCATGTCGGAGGTCTTCCTCTGCTTCAGGGCCGAGTACACCGTTGTGATGTCTACTCCGGTACCTCTCTGATCCATGTCGAGCATGGTCTTAAAGATCTCCTGATGCTCCTTGAGGTAAAAATCCTCAGGCCTCAGCATCGCGCTGACATCAGCCCTCGCGTCCTGATTCTTGAGCATGGAGCCCAGCACCGCTTTCTCTGCGTCTATGTCGACCGGCGGAAGCAGTACGTTTTTTCTTTCTTCGTCCATCTTTACTTTCCGCCTTCGATCTTGACGACCACCTTAGCGTTTACTTCCTGGAACAGCTTGATCTCAAGGGTCTCAACGCCTGTCTCCTTGATAGGCTTGTCGAGCACGATCTTTCTTTTGTCGACCTCTATGCCGGTCTGCTCAGAGATGGCAGCAGCGATATCCTTCGAAGTGATGGCGCCGAAAAGCCTGCCGTTGTCGCCTACTTTTGTCTTTACGACAACTATTTTGTCAGACAGCTCCTTGGCGAGAGCGAGGGCCTCGGCCTTATCTGCCTCGTACTTCTCCTGAGCCTTTGCCTTTTCTCTCTCGATGGCTTTCTTGTTGGCAGGTGTAGCCTCAACAGCGAGTCCTCCGGGTATGAGCTTGTTGCGCGCGTAACCGTCGCTCACCTTTACTACCTGTCCTGCTTTGCCTGTTCCCTTGACATCCTGTTTCAAAATGACTTCCATTTTATTTTCCTCCGTATTTCCGGATCATCTGATCAGTTCTATTTCCTGAGTCTTGCTCATGGTACGTCTGCGCTCTTCCTCTTCCTTTTCGAAGGCTTCCTTGACAGACTTCTTTATGCTGGCGAGCACCTCCGCGAGAGGCTCATCCGACTGTACCGCAGCCGATGTAAAGTGTCCGCCTCCTCCCATTTTTTCCATGATCGCCTGCACGTTTATCTCGCCCAGAGACCTTGCGCTTACTACGGTCTGGCCTCTCATGTTTCTTCCGAGCACAAAGGATGCTTTAGTGCCTTTTACCGTCATGAGCTCATCTGCCACCTGCGCGTTGATTATCTGTATGTTGTTTGTGGTGCCCTCTGTTATGGCGTACACTACTCCGTCAGGCGAGAATTCCGCCCCTACGACAGCGTTTGCCTTAGCGAGGAAGTCCTCCTGTCTAACCTGGAACAGCTTCTTCACCTCGGAGCTGTCAGCGCCTGCCCGCTTGAGCCATGCGGCAGCCTCAAAGGTCCTTACTCCCGTTCTTCCTGAGAAGTTATTGGAATCCACCATTATGCCGGCGAGCATCGCTTCGGCCTCGAGCTTGCTGATGAAACGCTTCTGCGAGAAGTGCTGCATGAGCTCAGCGAGGAGTTCGCTCGCCGATGACGCGTAGCTTTCAACGTATGCCACTGCCGAGTTCTGGTATGAATCAGCCGTCATTCTGTGATGGTCGATAACAACTCTCGTTTTGCACGCGTCTGCCAGCTCAGAGCTTTCCACCAGCATCGGTCTGTTGGTGTCCACGATGATGAGCAGGGACATGTCCGTCACCATCCTGAGCGCCTTCTCCGGCTTGATCATATTGTATTTTTCACTGTCCTCGGCCTTCTCATAGATGGCGTCGAGAGCCTCGTTATGCTTGTCTATGACTATGTATGAATCCTTGCCCAGGAACCTGCAGATGGAGCACGCTCCGAGCGCCGAACCGAACGCGTCCATGTCGGGCATTTTGTGGCCCATGATGAACACCTTGTCGGAGTCTTCTATGAGCGCCTTCATGGCATGCGCGATGACTCTCGGCTTGCTGCGGTTGTTTTTCTCGAGCGACTGAAGAGTTCCTCCATAGTAATGGGTGCCGTCGTCAGTCTTCACGACCGCCTGGTCTCCTCCGCGTCCCAGCGCAAGCTCCAGCGCTGCTTCCGCAAGCTCCGAGGATTCTATCAGCGACTCGTTCGAGATACCGATGCCCAGACTGACAGATGCCGGAAAGTCTATCTTGGACTCAAGACCGCGCACCTCGTCGAGAATGCTGAAATTCTCCTCCACCATGCGCTTCAGCTGTCCGCTGTTGGTGTACATCACATATCTGTCATCTCCGGTGCTGATGACCGGCGACTCGAATGAATCTCCCCACTTTCTGAGCAGGCCGTCTATCTGTGCCGGTATCAGTCTTCTCAGATCTTCGGGAGAGCTCGCGATAAGCTCATCGTAGTTATCGATGTTGATGAACACGATAACGGCTCTTTCGCTCTCGAGCTTGTTTTTGAACGATTCCCTGGCCGTCGCCTCGTCGAAAAATATGATGATATCTTCGTCTTCCTTGGCATCCTCGTTGACCCAGAGCTTGAAGACCTTTCCGTTTCGCTCAAGGATCATCTCCTCCGCGTTGGCCTGCATCAGCTGATCGCGTTTGAAGCCCGTCATCGTGAAAAAGTTTGTTCCGACGATGTCTTCATACACAAAGACGTTTTTCATGAGCGAATTCGCAGCCGTTATAAAGCCCTCGGGGCTTACAGAACAGGCGGGGATAGGAACCCTCTTGATAAATTCAACGTCCATGACTTCTCCTCTCTACCTGAAGGCCTCCCTCATAGCGTCGATAAGCCGGTTCAGCTCATCGAGGCTGTAATACTCGAGCTCGATCCTGCCCTTGTTTTCGTCACCGGTGATGTTCACCTTTGTGCCGAGCAGCGTCATAAGCTCTCTTTCAACGGCAGTGATTTCAGCCGTTTTGGCCTTGTCAGCCTCACTCGCTTTTTTACGGCGCTTGCGCTCAGGTCTGAGCTCATCCTTCACCTTCTCGGCAAGCCTCTCGGTAGCCCTTACGGACAGATCGTTGCGGATGATCTTGTCCGCGATCTCCTTCTGCTTTGCCTTATCAGGGATGTTAATGATAGTCCTTCCGTGAGCAGCGGACATTTGTCCGCTGGATACGTACTGCTGGATCTCTTCCGGCAGCTTGAGCAGCCTTATGCTGTTTGTTATATATGTGCGGCTCCTTCCGAGCGAGGCGGATACCTGCTCCTGCGTAAAGCCGTATTTTTCTGTCATCGACTTCAGTCCGAGGGCCTCTTCTATAGGGTCGAGGTCTTCTCTCTGCATGTTTTCGATGATGGCAACTATGGCGTTCTGCCTGTCATCGAAGTTCCTCACGATGCACGGCACCGTTCTGAGGCCCGACATCCTTGCCGCGCGCCATCTTCTTTCACCGGCAACAAGCTCGTAGCCGTTGGTGCTCTCCCGCACTATAAGAGGCTGTATCACTCCGTTTGCAGTGATGGAGCTTGCCAGCTCGGTGAGTTTTACCTCATCAAAATTCTTACGCGGCTGAGCGCTGTTTGGTCTGATATCGTTTATATCCACATAAAGGACCCTGTCCTCAGTTTCCGCAGCTCCTGAAGCTTTTGCCGCTTTTTCACCTTCTTCTGCGCGCGAGGAGCTGCTCTCCTCGACAGGAGCTAAGTCAGCAAAGAGTGCGTCGAGTCCTCTTCCCAGTCCTGCTTTCTTGGCCATTACTTCTTCGCTCTCTTTCTTGCTCTTTCTCTGGCCAGAAATTCCTTTGTGAACTCCTGGTACGCCTTGGCGCCCTGTGCTTTAGGATCGTAGTCTATGATAGGCTTGCCAAAGCTTGGAGCCTCTGCAAGCCTAACATTGCGAGGGATTATCGTATTGTACATGGCCGGTCCGAAGAAGTTTCTTACGTCAGCGACAACGGCCTGCGAGAGGTTGGTCCTTCCGTCAAACATGCTCAGGATTACTCCATCGATGTACAGATCAGGATTGAGTCTTTCCTTTACTTTTTCGATGGTGCTGATGAGCTGGCTGACTCCTTCAAGAGCGTAGAACTCGCACTGAATAGGGATGAGCACGCTGTTTACGGCAGTCAGCGAGTTGATCGTCAGAATACCAAGGGAAGGAGGGCAGTCCACGAGAATATAGTCATAGTCCGCTCTTACAGCGTCAATGACCCTTTTGAGTCTGCGTTCACGCCCCTCGAGCAGAGCAAGCTCAACCTCAGCTCCCGCAAGATCAACACTCGCCGGTATGAGGAAAAGATTCTCTGTATTCGTTGGCAGAACAGCTTTTTTAACATCAAAGTCCGTGTCAATAAGCGCGTCATAGAGGGTGGATTTAAGCGTCCTCTTGCGTATTCCGATACCGCTGGTCGTATTTCCCTGCGGATCGATATCCACCATAAGGACCTTCTTTCCCCTGCGCGCCAGACATGCAGCCAGGTTGATGTTTGTCGTCGTTTTTCCGACACCGCCCTTTTGATTGAAAATAGCAATTGCCTTGCCCATTATTACCTCCTGCGGGACATAGTTCCCGATTAAACACTTCCGTGTATTATACTGCAATTATGACGCGGTTTTCTACTTCTTATAGTGGTTTTACTGTGATGTTTCGGTGATTTTGCTGGCCTTTAATAAATGCAATTTGTAAATTGTGTCGTTAGAGAAGTTCAACCACAATATATAGGTGCTGAGCGGAATGTTTCACATGAAACATTCTGATTAAAAAGCTTTTAGATTCCATGCAGATCTACGGAGACAGCATACAAGGAACAGGCTTAACAGAAATGCTTTTGATACGAAAAGTTCTTTTAAGATCTATGGGCGATCCGGACATAAATGTTTCACATGAAACATCGTTTCGTCTGGTTTTGTTCAGAATATGTTTCCGATAAAGCCCCGCCCCGTATGGCTTTGGTCAGAACATGTTTCACATGAAACATAATCCAGGCTGGTTCTGCTCAAGACTCATTTCAGATGAAGATTCGTCCTGTTTGTTCCTGTGGAAAACAGATTTCAAATGGAGCACCGTCCCGTCTGGATTTGTACAAGACATACGTCACATGCAGCACCTTCTCGCCTGGTTGTGAGAGTGCAATGTTTCACATGAAACATCGTCCGGAATCAGCGGCCCTTCAGGCCGGGCGTCAATTAGCAAAAGACAGGCTCCTGAAAAAGAAAGTTAAGGAAAGTGGCCGAACACTTAAGCCATTAAAATGTCGGGGCGACTCTGAACAAAATAGTGATGTTTAAAAAAGGGAAATTTTACTTTGAGATCACCAGCAGAACGTGTCCGGAAATCTCCTCCGGCACGTCTTTATAGAATTCTACAGAGGAGAGCTTTGCTTTATTCTTTTTCAGTACTTTTGCTGCCTGATCAAGCTCTTCCTGATAGTTTTCACCTTTATAGGCAATGAAGGCTCCGCCTTTTCTGACGAAAGGGAGGCACCAGCCCGAAAGCTTTTCAAGATTTGCAACTGCCCTGGAGACACAGATATCGAAAGCCTCGCTGTATCCCGGCTTTCCTGAGATCTCCTCAGCACGCGCATGTACTGTTCTGAGATTTGATATATTGAGCGTCTGCGCGAATTCATCGATGACTCTAAGACGCTTGAGTGTAGAGTCGAGAAGGGTGAATTCCTTTTCAGGACTGACTATTGCAAGCAGAGCACCTGGAAAACCCGCACCCGTGCCGACATCTATTATCTTATCCGCTGACTTATACTCAGGCAGATCAACAATAGAGAGAGAATCGAGCACGTGCTTTACCAGAGCCTCGTCGCGGTCTCTGACAGCAGTGAGGTTGATATGCTCGTTTCTTTCAAGCACAAGATCAAGATAGGAGATGAGGGCAGAAGCCTTCTCCTCACCGAACTTTGCATTAAGACTATTTATAATTGCGTCAGATCTGGAATTCATAATAAAAGCCTACGATCTTCTCATTTCCTTTTCAAGATATACAAGCAATACGTTTATATCAGCAGGGGAGACGCCGGATATGCGGCTGGCCTGCCCTACAGTAAGCGGACGGATGTCCGAGAGTTTCTGCCTTGCCTCAAGCCTGAGGCCTCCGATGGAGTTATAGTCGAGGCGGTCGCTCAGCTTCTTATCCTCGAGATTTCTCAGCTTCTCCACCTCGCTTATCTGCTTGCGGATGTATCCGTCATATTTGAGGATGACTTCTATCTCCGTCTTCTCGTTCTCGCTGAGAGAAGGGCGGCTGTCGTCATCAATGTCTGCAAGGTCTTCGTATCTTATCGCAGGCCTCTTAAGAATATCCGCAAAACACTGATTTGCAGTCTCTTCGATCTCTTTTTTCTTCCTTTCGAGCTGCTCAAGCTTAGCAGGATCATCAGCACATGCAGCCTCAGCTCTTCTTATCTCATGCTCATAAAGGAAGCTTCTGAAAGTATCTATATCTACTCGCTTGCTTCTTAGCCTTGCCACTTCGGCATCGACTATTTCCTTCTTCGCAAGATATCTTCTGTATCTCTCCTCGGTGACAGAACCATACTCGTAGCCTATCTCAGTGAGTCTTCTGTCGGCGTTGTCCTGTCTGAGGAGCAGCCTGTACTCGGCTCTTGAAGTCATTATGCGGTACGGCTCGTTGGTGCCCTTTGTCACAAGGTCGTCAATAAGGACGCCTATGTAGGCCTGATCGCGCCTGAGCACAAGAGGCTCCTTGCCCTTCAGTCTGCTGACAGCATTGATACCGGCAATAAGTCCCTGAGCCGCGGCTTCCTCATAGCCCGAGCTTCCGTTGAACTGGCCGGCACAGAAAAGGCCGCTCACCAGCTTGCTTTCAAGGCTCGGTCTGAGCGAAAGAGGATCGGCGCAGTCGTACTCGATAGCATACGCCGGGCTTAGAATTTCAGCGTGTTCAAGCCCCGGAATGGTAGCATAGAAAGCGTGCTGCACATCCTCAGGCAGGCTCGAGCTCATGCCCTGTATATACATCAGGTCGGTATCCAGACCCTCAGGCTCAACGAAAAGCTGATGTCTCTTTCTGTCTCTGAAACGCGATACTTTGTCTTCGATAGACGGACAGTATCTCGGCCCGACTCCTACAATGTTGCCGGAGTACATGGCCGATTTCTCTATATTATCCATTATGATCTTATGCGTGGTCTCATTGGTATACGAGAGCCAGCAGCTGATCTGCTCTACGTCATAAGTCTTGTCTTCGTTCATGAAGCTGAAAGGCACTATCTTTTCGTCGCCCCTCTGCTCTGTCATGGCATCGTAATCGAGAGTGTCCTTGTGCATCCTGGCCGGAGTGCCAGTCTTGAACCTGCGGATAGGTATCCCTATATCCCTCAGATTATCTCCAAGCTTCGTAGCCGGCCTGAGCCCTGAAGGCCCCGACACCCTCACGTCATCACCGATAAATATCTTTCCCGAAAGGAAAGTTCCGGTGCAGATTATGACAGAATCGCAGGCGTATTCCGCGCCCGACGCAGTCCTGACTCCGCTAACGGATTTTTCCACAGCTTCGCCGGAGTCCTTGCAGTCACTGAGTTCTGTCAATATCAATTCTGTAATTTCATCTTCTATGAGCTCAAGATGCTCCTGACCGCGAATGGTTTTGAGCATCTCCTGGTGATACTTTTCCTTGTCGGCCTGAGCCCTCAGTGAATGCACCGCAGGACCCTTTGAGGTATTGAGCATCTTGGACTGTATGAAGGTCTTGTCGATGTTTATTCCCATCTCGCCGCCGAGAGCGTCCACCTCTCTGACGAGGTGTCCCTTGCCGGTTCCTCCGATAGACGGATTGCACGGCATCATGGCAACGGAGTCAATGTCCGTGCAGAACATCGCCGTCTCCATTCCAAGGCGCGCGCAGACAAGACCGGCCTCGCATCCCGCGTGACCGGCTCCGATAACAATTATCTGATATTTCTTCTTCTCTTCTTTCACGTAAAATCTCTCCGTCTCAAAAGTGGCAAGCACATTCTATCACACGTTATTCCAAAGTGCTACTTAACGAACCCCGTTCACGGCTGCTTTGGGAAGGCTTTCTTTCATACAGAAAGCTGACTCTGACACTTGACAGAATCCCTTTGTGTTATATAATGTATATACAATACGTATATACATCTGAAAAGGGAGATTGTAATGCAGAGCATTATACGGGCATGGGGAAACAGTCAGGGACTGTACATTCCAAAAAAACTTCTGAAAGAAGCTTCACTGAACGTCAATGATCCAGTTGATATCAGTGTGGTTGACGGCATTCTGATGATACGCAGGGATGAATCGAAAGATCACAGAAGAAACGCACTTGAAGCACTGCGCGGGATACGTGAAGCTCACAAAGATGCAGGCAAAAGCATAAGCCTCGACTACAGAGAAGAGCGCAACAGCTATCTGGAGGAAAAATATGGCAGATAAACGACCAAAAGTTTTCCTTGATACAAATATCCTTATAGACTACCTGCTTTTCAGGGGAGATGAAGCTCTGGCAGCTGAATATCTTTTCGAATCCTCTCTGAACGGCCTTCTCGATATTCAAATTGCAGCACATTCCCTGACCAACACATACTATATTCTCAGAAAAGAATATTCTGCAGCAGAGCGGAATCAGATCATTCTGAATCTTTGCGCACTTTGCAAAGTGCTCCCGGTAACCGGTGAGAATATAGAAAAAGCAATTACTGCCGGTTTCAGCACTGATGTTGAAGATGCCCTTCAGATACAGTGCGCAGTTGACAGTAATTGCGATTATTTCGTCACTCGCGACTCGGATCTTTTCACAGAATGTCCGGTCAGGACTATATTGCCCCACGAGCTAATAGCTGAGCTGTCACTTTAGGCGCTTCCGCTATTTACCCAGGCAGAACTTGCTGAAGACCGTGTCGAGTATCTCGTCGCCGACTTCCTCACCGATTATCCTGCCCAGCGCCTCATACGCGTAATGAGCCGAAAGCTCAGCAACTTCAACGGGTTCACCGTTCTGGAGCATGCTGATCGCCTCATCGATCTCGATAGAAGCCTTTCTGAGCTGATGCACGTGTCTCTCGTTGGTGATTATGTTGGTCTCGCGCACATTGATGCCGCCAAGATCGAACATCTCTCCGACAGCCTCTGACACATTCCGTGCCGCCTCTACTGCGCCCTTTCCTAAAAGAGAGGTGCTTATGATCCTCACTCCCGGAAGCCTCTCAAGCACGGCCTCTTCAGTGACCGATCTTCCGAGGTCTTCCTTGTTGATCACGACCAGGATATGATCGGTGTTCATCTTTTCAATGAAAGAAATCACTCTGTCATCCTCTTCATCGAGCGCCTGGCTTCCGTCGATCACGAGTATCACCAGATCTGCGCCGGCGATCGCCTGAGTCGTCTTCTCTATACCGATTTTTTCGACTTTGTCGTCTGAGTCGCGCAGTCCTGCCGTATCAACAAGAACTATAGGGATGCCGCCGAGAGAAGCACTCTCTTCCACCGTATCCCTTGTTGTGCCAGGCACATCGGTGACTATGACCCGCCCCTCGCCGAGTATGGCGTTCATGAGCGAGCTCTTGCCGGCATTCGGTTTGCCGGCGATGACAGCTCTTACTCCCTCACGTGCGATCCTGCCGATGCGCACGGTGTCCAGAAGCTCTTCGACGTCGGATTGGATCCATCTGAGCTGGTCTATCAGCTCACTGTACGCTGTTCCTTCACCATCTCCGTAATCCTCATCCGGATAATCGATGTCTACAGCCATCTGCGCCAGAACATCAAGCAGCGCGGATCTTATGTCATGAATGTTTTCACTGAGTCTTCCGGCACGCTGTCCCTCAGCTATCTCTAGAGACAGATCGCTTTTGGCCTTGATGATGTCGATAACAGCCTCGGCCTGCGAAAGATCCATCTTGCCGTTGAGAAAAGCAAGCTTTGTGAACTCGCCCGGCTCGGCCATACGAACATCAGGAAGACCTGAGCTGAGAACAGCCGAGAGTATCGCCTTCAGCGAAACATTGCTGCCGTGGCCCTGTATCTCGAGCATGTCTTCGCCCGTATATGAAGCAGGTGCTTTCATGCAAATGAAGACCGCCTCGTCGATGACTTCCGCATCTTCAGAGGAGCTGTCATTTACCACCTTGCCAAAATACGCGTGGCGCGGTTCTATGTCTTCGGGGCAGCCTGCCATCAGCCTTCTCATCAGAGCCTCGCTCTGAGGGCCGCTGACCCTGACTATCCCTATGCCGCCTTCGCCCGGCGCTGTGGATATTGCTGCAATAGTATAAGCCATGTCAGTTTCTTTCAGTCAGTTTATCTTCAGTCAATAATGTCCTTCAGGAAGGATACGCCGTCTCCGCGGTATTCGATTCCGAAATACTCCCCGATAGTAGCCGCCTGATCAGCATATGAATCACGGGTCCCGAGGTCAACACCTTTTTTGAGGCCAGGTCCCCAGATCAGGCACGGGATATCCTCTCTTGTATGGTCAGTACCCTTGTATCCCGGGTCGCAGCCGTGATCGGCCGTTACCATCAGGATGTCATCCGGACCCATCTTCTCCATAAGCTCGCCGAACTGCTTGTCCGCGAGGTTGAGCGCGTTCGTGTAGCCTTCGATATCCCTTCTGTGACCGTAAATCATGTCTGTATCTACGAGGTTGACGTAGCAAAGGCCCTCAAAGTCAGCATCCGCAAGGTCGATGGTCCTCACCATGTTGGCCTCATTACCCTTATTGGAGTAGCTGAACATGACGCTCTTGCCGGCGAAGATATCGTAGATCTTGCCCACGCCTATAGTCTGGAATCCCTCTTTTTTCAGGGCATCCAGCACTGTCTCGCGAGGCGGCTGCAGGCTGAAGTCATGGCGCCTCACCGTTCTCTGATAAGGCCACTCGCCCTCGAAAGGCCTTGCAATGATGCGGCCTACGCCGTGCTCGCCCTGCATTATCGCTCTGGCCTTGCGGCAGATGTCGTAAAGCTCCTCAATAGGAACCACGTCCTCATGCGCCGCGATTTGCATCACGCTGTCAGCGCTCGTGTAAACGATAAGATCGCCCGTCTTTACATGGTGCTCTCCGTAATCCTTGATTACTTCAGTGCCCGAATAGGTCTGGTTGCAGACGATCCCCCTGCCGGTCGCCTCCGACAGTTTGTCGAGTATCTCCTGCGGGAATCCTTCATAGTATGTCGGAAGAGGCTTAGGCGATACCATGCCCGCCATCTCCCAGTGACCGACTGTCGTATCCTTGCCGCGCGATTTCTCGTGCATGCGGCAGTAGCAGCCTTCTGCATCATCCGCAGGATCATAGAAAGACGTGCCGCAGATGTTGTAAAGGCCCATTTTTCTCATATTAGGCACATCAAGTGCGCCGCTCTTGAAGCAAGTACCGAAGGTATCCGCTCCCAGATCGCCAAACTCTGCCGCGTCAGGAGCCCCGCCTATACCGGCGCTGTCCAGAACTATCCAGAATACTCTCTTGCCCATAAGCTAACCTTCCATTTCCTTATCCTCAGCTATCATCATGCGGATCGCCTCGATGGCTACGCGGATAGCAAGGTCTGTGTCGTGCTCCTGCGGATTAGGCAGTCCGGCCTTCTCTCTCTCCTGATTCGCTACGACCAGGAAAACCGATCCGACCCTGAGCCTGCGGTATGCTCCGACTATAAACAGAGCAGCCGATTCCATTTCCGAAGCCTTGCATCCCATGCGGAGCCAGGCGTCCCACTTGCTGAGAAGCTCGTGGCTGTTAGGAAGCGCCTCCGGCATGTGCTGTCCATAGAAAGCATCCTTGCACTGCACAACTCCCGTGTGGTAATCTGCGCCGAGCTTTTTAGCAGCTCTTACAAGTGAGGCCGATACCGTAACATCCGAAACAGCCGGATATTCTATCGGGCAATACTCCTTGGATGTACCTTCCATGCGAACTGCGCCTGTTGCAACCACAACATCGCCGCCCTTCACGTCGATATCCATGCCTCCGCATGTACCGACTCTGATGAAGGTCTTTCCGCCTACGTTAGCACATTCCTCGAGAGCGATCGATGCCGACGGACCGCCTACTCCAGTACTCGTACAGCTTACCTTTACGCCATCAAGATAACCTGTATATGTTACATATTCACGGCTGTCCGCTACCTTTTCAGCGTTATCGAAATATGCCGCGATCTTCGGCACTCTGTGCGGATCGCCCGGCAGTATGACGTATTCTCCAATATCGCCAGGCCTTAATCCAACATGATACTGATAGCCTGCGCCTTCCGTGTAATCTACCATTTCAGAACCTCTTTCTTATTTTTCCGCCGCCTTAGCAGCCTTCACGACTCTCGATGTACCAAGTCTCTTTGCTCCGATCTCCAGATACTTCTCAGCGTCCTCGAGTCCGCTGATTCCGCCCGAAGCCTTTACTTTTACGCCTTCTCCGACGTTCTTCACCATGAGAGCAACATCCTCGAATGTTGCTCCGCCTCCTCCGAACCCTGTCGAAGTCTTGATGAAGTCAGCTCCCGCGAATGTGACTATCTCACACAGTTTCACCTTCTCTTCGTCGGTCAGCATGCATGTCTCGATGATAACCTTGAGAATGTGGTCTCCGCAGATCTCCTTGAGAGTACGGATCTCGTTTTCGATATCATCCCATCTGCCGTCTTTTGCCCAGCCGATGTTGATGACCATGTCGATTTCATCAGCGCCGTTGTCGAGCGCGTCGCTTGTCTCAAAAGCCTTTACAGCTGTTGTGTTGTAGCCGTTAGGAAATCCGATGACAGTGCAGATCGGAAGCCTTGCTCCTGCATACTCTCTGGCCTGAGCAACATACCCCGGCGGGATGCAGACGCTTGCCGTCTCGTACTTGATGCCGTCATCTATAAGAGCCTTTATGTCTTCCCACTTTGCCGTCTGGGCAAGAAGTGTATGGTCAACGTATTTAAGAATATCTTTTGTTTCCATATTGAAGCTCCTTTTTTAATAACTTATGAGCATGCATAATTTCACGACTAAATTATACTACTAATCCCGCATGTATTGTTATCCATTAAAGATATTAAATACTCGCCGCGGGGGTCTTTGTATTGCCTCAGATAGGTTCACGAGATAGTTTCACGGCGCAAAAAGACGGAGGCCGAAGCCTCCGCCCTGTTGTTTTGAATGGATCAAGTGCGCGGATATTATCTTGCGCTCTTGTCGTATGGGATACCTTCTGCCTTAGGCGCTCTGGAGTTCTTGGATGTAAATGCAAGAACGATGAGCGAGATGATGTAAGGCAGCATGTTGTATACCGTGCTCGGGATGTTCATCGAAGCGAGGAACGGGATTCCCGTGTATACGTTGGACAGCGCTCTGAAGAGTCCGAAGAGCAGTGCCGCAAGCGCGATATTTGTCGGTTTCCACTGACCGAAGATCATTACGGCCAGAGCCAGGAAGCCGAAGCCCGCGACGCCCATTTCGAATTTCCACTCGGATACGCCGGCCGTGATGTACACGATTCCGCCGAGTCCGCCAAGGAAGCCCGAGATGAGTACGCCTGCCCAGCGCATCTTGTATACGCTGATACCTACCGAGTCAGCAGCCTGAGGGTTTTCGCCGCAGGCCATGAGTCTGAGACCGAATTTGGTCTTGTAGAGCAGGAACCACGCAACTACGAGCAGCACGACTGCCATTACCATGAACCAGTTGAATTCGAAGCCTCCGAAGTATTTGAGGAATGCCTTCTTCTCCTGGATGTACTGGATTGAGCTTGACACGTTGTCAGGGTTGATCGATGTGTTCATGGCTCTTACGAATACTGTCGCTGCGGCTGTAGCCAGCAGGTTCATGGCTGTACCGATAAGAGTCTGGTCAGCGCTGAAGTTGATGCAGGCAACTCCCAGCAGGCAGGAGTAAAGCATTCCTACAAGTACAGCGAACAGTGTAGTTGCCAGTACGATCACTATCTTGGCAGTGCCGGCCGGCAGCAGGAACATCGTTACCGCTCCGCCGAGAGCTCCCATTACCATGATGCCCTCAAGTCCAAGGTTGATAACGCCGGAGTGCTCAGAGAAGCATCCGCCGAGTGCCACGAGGCAAAGTACCGAGGCGAAAATAATTGTATATTGAAGCAGTAATACCATTACTTGTCACCTCCTTCCGCTTTAGCAGCATCATCTGTGACCGGAACATCGTTGACGTTAGGGCCTCCCTTATCTCTCTTGCTGATCCAGTTGTTGATAGCAAACTTGAAGAACAGCACGAATCCGCAGAGGTAGATGATGATCGATGAGATCAGGTCAGAGATCTGCGAAGGATATACCGACTTGTTGATGAGCGCTCCGCCGTCCGTGATGGACTGGATGAAGAACGAAGCGAAGATCGTTCCGATCGGATGAAGTCCGCCGAGGAATGTAGCGGCGATGCCGTTGAATCCCATGCCCGGTACGGAAGTCTGAGTCGTCGACCATTCCTGATATCCTGTGAGGAAGAGGAATGCGGCGCCGATTCCCGCGAGTGCTCCGCCTATCGCCAGTGTGACGATGATATTCTGTTTTTCTTTCATTCCGGCATACTTGGCAGCTTCCTTGTTGAAACCTGTAGCACGAAGCTCGTAGCCGAATTTTGTCTTGGACAGGATCACCCAGATGAGTATCGCAAAGAGGATAGCCAGCGGGATCGCGATCGTTACTGTCCTGTTGTTGGCAAAGAGGTTGTTAAGCCCTGCCGAAGGTATCAGAGCGCTAGGGTTGCCCGATGCCAGCTTGATTGTATAAGGGCTCGTAGGGTCCTTGACCGACTTTGTCGTCAGCATCATGTTGGTCAGATACAGCATTATCCAGTTGAGCATGATGCCCGAAATAACCTCGTTTACATTTCTGTAAGCCTTGAGCGCTCCTGAGATGGCTCCGACTACTGCACCGGCGACCGCCGCGAGAAGCAGGCAGACTATCCAGTTGCAGTGCCATGCGAGAGCTGCGTAAAGTCCGATGCAGGCACCGGCCTCATACTGTCCCGGAGCTCCGATGTTGAAGAGTCCTACCTTGTAGCAGAAGCAGATCGAGAGCGCGCACATCAGCAGCGGCGCAGTCTTGGCAAGAGTGTTACCGAGAGCCTTCATCTTGGCAGGTCCGGATGCTCTTGTGAGGAAGTTGAGAAGGATAGTTTTTATCGCTTCTCCGGCTCCTGCAGGATTGATGAGCAGAAGCACTATGAATCCGATCAGCAGACCGAGCACGATACATATCAGCGAAGTGAGTATCGCCTGGAAGGATGGATTCTTAAGCAAACTTTGTTTCTGTTTCATTACGCTTCCTCCTTCCCCTTCACTGCAGTATCAACAACTTCCGAATGCTCTATCTCGGCCGTATTGCCGTCGACAGTGACATTTCTCTTCGCGCCGGCCATGTACAGACCGAGCTCCTCAACTGTTGTCTTCTTAGGATCGAGTTCTCCGACGATCTCGCCCTCGTACATGACGAGGATGCGGTCAGGAACATTCATTACCTCTTCGAGTTCGAGTGAGATGAGCAGTACAGCTCTTCCGTTGTCTCTCTCCTTGATGAGGTTCTTGTGAACGCCCTCGATGGCTCCGACGTCAAGGCCTCTTGTAGGCTGAACGGCGACGAGCAGTTTGTGATCCTTGTCGATCTCACGGGCGATGATGGCCTTCTGCTGGTTGCCTCCGGACATTGCCCTTGCGATAGTCAAAGGGCCCTGGCCCGATCTGACGTCGTGTTCTTTCTCGAGTCTCTCAGAGTAAGCGCGTATGGCCGGCTTCTTGAGGAAGCCTGCCTTCGATGTGAACTCATCCTGATAATATCTCTGGAGCACCATGTTGTACTCGAGCGGATAGTCAAGAACGAGTCCGTGTTTGTGTCTGTCCTCAGGGATGTGGCTCAGCAGCCTGCTCCTCTGGCGGATCGAAGCCTTTGTGATGTCCTCCCCGCAGATCGTGATCTTTCCGTCAACGAGAGGCTCCATGCCTGTAAGGCCGTAAACTAATTCGGTCTGGCCGTTTCCGTCGATACCGGCGATACATACTATCTCGCCCTCATGGACTTCGAAGCTTACGTTCTTTACCGCGTTGTTGGAGTGGAGCTTTGAAGCAACAGTCATATTCTCTACCTTGAGAATAGTTTTGCCCGGCTTTGCAGGCTTCTTGTCAACTACCATGTTGACATCACGGCCTACCATCATGCGGCTCATCTCTTCTTTCGAAGTGCTCGCAACATCAACGGTTCCGATGTACTTGCCGCGGCGGAGTACGGTGACTCTGTCTGCGACAGCCTTGATCTCGTTGAGCTTGTGAGTGATGAAGAGGATCGACTTTCCCTCAGCTCTGAGGTTTTTCATGATCTCCATGAGCTCGTCTATCTCCTGCGGTGTAAGCACGGCAGTTGGCTCGTCGAAGATGAGGATCTCATTGTCCCTGTAGAGCATCTTGAGGATCTCAGTTCTCTGCTGCATTCCTACAGTGATGTCCTCGATCTTTGCGTCAGGATCTACCTGAAGTCCGTACTTTTCGGACAGCTCCAGTACCTTTTTTCTGGCTTCATCCATCTGAAGAACGCCGCCCTTTGTTGTCTCAACGCCGAGTATGATATTCTCAAGAACAGTGAAGCACTGAACCAATTGGAAGTGCTGGTGTACCATTCCGATGCCAAGGTCGTTCGCATCGTTAGGGTCGTTGATCTTTACCTCTTTGCCGTCCTTTTTTATGACTCCTTCTTCAGCCTGATACAGACCGAACAGGACGGACATGAGGGTGGATTTACCGGCACCATTTTCACCAAGCAAGGCATGTATCTCGCCTCGCCTCAGCTGCAAAGTAATGTTGTCATTCGCAATGATGCCGGGGAATCGTTTGGTGATGTTCACCATTTCTATGGCATAAGGTGCATCCATATTTTCCGTTCCCTCCATATAACTCAAAAGTGAATCCAATACATAGTTATTTTACCATTAAAGCGGGCAATAAAAAAGGCGGTTCCTTTCGGAATCGCCTTAGTATTAAGTCTCTTCAGAGCTTGATGTTAGCCCTTGATAGATCCCTGATCGTCAAGCTTAACAGCCTTTACTGCAGGCAGAGCCTCTGTGTCAGCGGAAACTGTTCTTGTTCCGTTGAAGAGTTCCTTAACGAGAGTCTGGTAATCAGCTTCGCTGAATCCATCGCCCCACTGTGTGGAAGCAGGCAGCTGTACGTAGTTCTCTTCCGGAGTCTCGGATACGAGACCGAGGTTCTCGATCTTTCCGGCATAGTCAGCCCACTTGCCTTCGTTGATAGCTCCGAGCAGAGTGTTGACTGTTGCGCCAAGACCCTTCATAGCCGATGTAACTGTCATGCCTTCGCCATAAGCGCCGTCGATTGTAGCAGCCTGGTCAACGTCAACGCCGATGACCTTTCCGCCTGTCTTCGCAGCAGCCTCAGCAGCCGATGTGAAGATTCCGCCGCCGCATGCGAATACGCACTGTGTGCCGGAGCCATACCATGTGTCCATAGCAGCTGTGATGTCAGCATCGCCGAAGAACTGTCCGCCGTATACGTACTTGATCTCTACGTCGTCCTTGCCGAGCTCCTGAGCTGCAGCATCAGCACCCTGAACGAATCCGCCGCCGTATCTCTGTACAGCAGGAACTGCCATTCCGCCGAGGAATCCGAGCTTTGTGTAGCCCAGCTTAACTGCTGCATAACCTGCCATGTAGCCAGCGATCTCTTCCTGATAAACTGCGCTGTAGACGTTCGGTCCGTCGAATTCTCTCTCGCCGTAAGCTGTGAGGTCTCCCTCAGAAACGTCAAGAGCAACGAACTTTACATCTTCATAAAGAGGTGCTACTTCATAGATAGCATTAGCAAACGCATAACCAGGCATTACGATTACGTTGTAGCCTTCTTCGATAGCTTCTTCGATTGAAGAAACACGGTCTGCGTCAGAGTCAGATGCAGGCTTTTTATATGTGAAGTCGATTCCTGCGCCCTCACAGAATGCCTTGCAAGCCTCATAAGTTGTCTGGTTGAAGGACTGGTCTGTAATGTCACCATAGTCTGTGACCATTGCCACCTTCATTGAATCGTCAGCTGCAGCTTCTTCGCCGCCACCGCCGCCCCCGCAAGCTGCGAATGAGAATACCATCAGCGCTGCGAGGAGTAAAACAAGAAATTTCTTCATCACGTTCCTCCTAAAGTACTTTAGTGCGATAATTAGAACTAAGGATCCGTCGATCCTGACGAATTAATTATAGTATATCGATTCCCAAAACAAAACGATTTTATGAAAAATCCTGCCCTCTCATCCCGTCACTTCATTCATGACTTCACCTCTGGATAAATACGGTCTGTATTGCCTCAAAACCCACGGTCTGTCCTGACCTCAGGAGGACTTTTTAAAAATTTGCTAAACAATTGATCCAAAATATTTATATATTTAGCAAAAACCCGCGCAAAATCTAAAAATAATAGTAATCAGGCCCAAAATAGTATGAAATAACCCTGATTTGTGAGTAAAATACCTGTTTTTTATTAATTTCAGAGATCATATGAAAGTATTTGCTAAACATATTCTTGTTTTTATATATTTTTTTAGCAATTTTTTAAAAACTCCTATTTTACACTTAACTTCGTTTTAATTTATTGAAGATTTTCCATATTTATAGTGAACTGATAGTGTGCAATTAAAAATCTATAGTATTATTATATAGTCGTAGTAGATGTAAACTAATCATCATGGAGGTGCGGTATGGCTAAGCTATACTTCAAATACGGGGCAATGGGATCCTCAAAATCTGCACAGGCTCTGACTACAAAATTCAATTATGAAGAAAAGGGCATGACAGTCTGGCTCATAAAGCCGGGTACCGACACCCGCGACGGAGCTGACATAATCAGGAGCCGCATCGGTCTCAGCCAGAAGGCACAGGTAATACATCCCGACGATGACATCATAAAAAAATACCGCGAAGCAGGCAGCTACGATGTAATAATCGCTGATGAAGCCCAGTTTATGACACCTGAGCAGATTGACGGCCTCAGATGGCTGGTTGATGAAGAGGATATTCCGGTGCTGTGCTTCGGACTGCGTACCGACTTTCAGACCCACTTCTTCCCGGGAGCAAGGAGGCTCATGGAGCTCGCTGACTCCATAACTGAAATAAAAACTATTTGTGAATGCGGGCGCAAGGCGACTGTAAATGCCAGGTTTGACGACAACGGCTTCATAATCACCGAAGGCGACCAGGTGGTGCTCGGCGGAAACGACAGATATACCGCGATGTGCCATAAGTGCTGGAAAGAACGCATCAAAGAGCAGAGTAAAAACAGCTGATCAAAAAGTATGGAAAATAAAGGATATGTTGTAGTAATAGGAGCTGCCAACACGGATATAGGAGGTACTCCGTATAAACCCCTTATTCCGGAGGATTCAAATCCGGGCGTAATAAAAATGAGCTTCGGGGGAGTCGCCAGAAATATCGCCCACAATCTTACTCTTTTCGGAGAAAATGTTGAGCTTGTGACCGCGACTGGCGATGACACTCTCGGAATGAACATGCTGAGAAGCTGCGAAAGCATTGGCGTTGACACCAGTCTTTCTGTGGTGGTGCCGGGCGGATCGTCTTCTGTCTATCTCTTCATAAACAATGAAGACGGCGAGATGGAGCTGGCTCTTTCACACGTAGACATAGTAAAAAAGATAACGCCTGAATATCTGGAATCGATCAGCGATGTTATCAACTCTGCGGAAGTTGCAGTCGCAGACTGCAACCTCACACAGGAGGCACTGCTGAAGCTGAAGGAAATATGCGAGGTCCCGCTGTATATAGACCCGGTGTCGGTATCTCATGCGGATAAGATAAAAGGACATCTCGAGGGTATAGATACTCTTAAGCCGAACCGTCTCGAAGCGGAGTTTCTGAGCGACATGATAATAGAAAGCGAATACGACTGCTTTGAAGCAGCCCGCTCTCTTATAAATCAGGGAGTCAGAAGAGTTTTCATATCCATGGGTCCGGAGGGAATGGTGGCAGCCGACAAAGATCATGTTATAATGGCTGACAGGTATTCCGCGCATGTAAAATGCACAACAGGAGCCGGTGATTCAGCAATGGCCGCGATAGTCTGGTCTTCTCTGAATGAAGAAGGCGACGGACTTGCTGTTCCGGCAATGGCCGCGAACGCCGCGGCAGCCGCTACTATCTCAGTGGATCCTACCATCCACCCGGGAATGAGCAGCGAACTTATAAAATCGATAATAAAAGAACAGAATATATCTGTCAGAGAAATACAGGAACTTAGAGAAGGAGAAATCTGATAATGAACAAATATCTTGATATCAGCAAGGAAGTAAAAGAAGCTCTCAGCGCAGGCAAGCCTGTCGTTGCTCTTGAGTCCACAATAATCTCGCACGGAATGCCTTATCCTCAGAATGTTGAGACGGCACTTGCAGTAGAAGACATAGTCAGAAAAAACGGAGCTACTCCGGCAACGATCGCAATAATCGGCGGAAGGCTCAAAGCAGGTCTTACTCCTGACGAGATCGAATACTTCGGAAAGAAGGGACCAGAGATCACAAAGGCTTCAAGGCGCGATCTCGCTATGCTCTGCGCGAAAGGTCTTGACGGAGCATGCACTGTTACTACAACCATGATGATAGCTCATATGGCCGGGATCAACATCTTCGCGACAGGCGGAATAGGCGGAGTCCACAGAGGAGCCGAAGTCACAATGGATATAAGTGCCGATCTCGAAGAACTCGCTCAGACACCGGTCATGGTAGTATGCGCAGGCTGCAAGTCGATTCTTGATATAGGACTTACACTTGAATACCTTGAGACAAAGGGAGTTCCTGTAATAGGAATGGGAACAGAAGACATGCCGGCTTTCTATACAAGCAAGAGCGGATTCAAGGTAGACTACAAAGTAGATTCACCTGCTGAGCTGGCTGCTTTCTTCAAAACACATATGGAGATTGGAATGAAGGGCGGAGTTCTGGTAGGAAATCCTATACCGGATGAATACTCAATGGACCCGGCAGTGATCAACCCGGCGATTGATAAGGCTATCGAAGAATGCAACAGATTAGGCATCAAAGGAAAGGAAACCACACCATTCCTTCTTGCGAAAGTAAAAGAACTCACAGGAGGAGACAGCCTGGATTCAAATATAAGATTAGTATTCAATAATGCAGAAATAGCAGCAAAAACAGCCTGTGAATTATGCAAATCCAACCATTTCATACCTAAAAAATACTAAAATTTTCTAAAAAAGCACATAAATTCACAATATATAAATAAAAAGTGATTAAAAATGACTTATTTTATCATATTTAATCACTTTTTTTATTATTTATCTTATATTATTAATTCATTCTGATAGGAAGTATGAGATATGTGTATTTATCGCCTTTAAGAGGTTTGATAATTACAGGACTCACGCTGTCTTTGAAGTTGATGCTTATCTCCTCATCTTCTATTACGATGAGTGCATCTCTGAGATATCTCGAGTTGATTCCTATGTTGAGCTCTTCTCCGTCATTTATGATCTCAACCTTTTCTTCGATATTTCCCTCTTCATTAAGTGAAGTGATATAGATCATATCCTTTCCTATATTGAATCTGATGAGGTTATTGTTCTGTACAGATGCCAGGAGCGATGCTCTTTCTGTACTCTTAAGAAGATCATCCTTCTTAACTCTTACATTTATATTTCCTTCCTTATTGAGGATCCTTTCATAATCTATGAATTTTCCCGAATAAGTGTTGATTATTACCTTATTGTTGTTGAATTTGAGGATAACTTTGTTATCAACTACTTCAAAACTCATCTTTGAATCGCCGTCATCATCTATGAATTTGGCGACTTCCATTATCAGCTTGGCAGGAATGATAACGTTTATATTGTCATTATTATCAACATCGATTTTATATGTTGCTATTCTGTAAGGATCGACTCCTACCATTTTCATGTGTCCATCCTTGATCTCAAGCAGAACACCTGTGATTATCCTGTTGAAATCATCAGTTGAAGCACTGAAAGCAGTCTTCTTTATAAGCTTCTTAACATCATCTTTTTCGAGGAATATCTCTCTTTCTCCCTCATTGATGTAAAGCTTCGGGTACTCATCACCTCTGAAGCAGATGATCTCAGAGCTGGATCCGGCGCATCTTATATTGATTTTGGATTTATCACCGTCATAATCTATCATCATCTCATCTTCAGGAAGCTTAGAAATGATAGCGCTGAAAAGCTTTGCCGGAGCAACGAACTCGCATGATCCTTCCGAATTTACATTGATGACAGTCTCAGTAGTCATATTAGTATCAGTTGCGGTAAGGAACATCTTTCCATCTTCTACATTAACAAGAATTCCTTCAAGAATATTTGAAGTAGTCCTTACAGGAACAGAATGAGATACATTATTGAGAGCTTTATTAAGTTCTGTTCTGTTGCAGTAAATTTTCATAATGATACCTCTTTAGAGAATTACTTAAGACAGTCTTCAGAATACTGCCTCAGGATCCATTATATTTATATATTATTTATTAGTATTAGTAGTAAGGGCTGTTGATAATGTGGATAACTTACGGACACATTGATTTTTGAAGCCCTATGATCAGTTATTAATGGATAATAAATACATTTAAAAGATATTTATCAAATGTTAATAATGAATATTGATCTATCTTAGAATAAAAAGTTCCTCGCTCGGGTACGCCTCTCGGCTCAAAATTTGCGACGCATCGGTTACGGGCTCGAACTTCGCATCATAATGCTCGTTCTCCCCTCGTAACCGGCTGCAAATTGGCCCCTCTCTCGGAGACTTTTTATTCTATAATAATTAATTATTACCTTTTCCTGGATTGCAGCTTACCTTTGATAGCCTCTATATTTTCATAAAGAATATCATCATACTTCAGCTGCTCTTCTATCTTTTCAACAGCATGTATAACGGTCGAATAATGCCTGTTTCCGAAAAGCTTTCCTATTTTAGGAAGAGAAAGGTCTGTTTCTTCCCTGCAGAGATACATGGCTATCTGTCTCGGAAGAGTGATCTCAGCATTTCTCTTAGGTGAGTCCATATCAGCAATCTTGATTTTATAATGGTTTGCGACTATGGATCTTATTCTTTCAGGAGCAACAGCCTGCTCGTTATCCTTGATGATGTCCTTTAAAATACTGCGGGCATTATCAACATTTATAGGCTCATTCAGAAGCTGCGAAAGTCCTACGACTCTGTTATATGCTCCCTCAAGCTCCCTTATATTATCCTTTACCTGGTCTGCGATGAGATTCAGAACATCACTTACCTCACCGGTAACTTCTATATCCGATTTTTCGGCGAGGTTTCTCAGAATAGCAACTCTTGTCTCATAGTCAGGCGGCTGGATATCAGCGATCATGTTCCAGCTGAATCTTGTGCGGAGCCTTTCATCGAGACCCTTGAGATTTACAGGCGGGCAGTCACTGGTAATTACGATCTGCTTATTATTATGGTAAAGAGATTCGAAAGTATGGAAGAATTCCTCCTGAGTCTGCTCCTTGCCTTCAATAAACTGTATATCATCTATAAGAAGAACGTCGAGCTTGCGGTATTTGTTGCGGAATACCCTTGTCTTGTTCTCTTTTATAGCCGTTATATATTCATTAGTGAACATTTCAGAAGATACATAAAGTACCTTTGTCTGAGGATTGTTGCGGATTATCTGGACTCCGATGGACTGCATAAGATGAGTCTTTCCAAGGCCCGAACCTCCGTAAATAAAAAGAGGATTGTATATGTCTCCCGGGGATTCAGCTACTGCAACTGAAACAGCATGGGCGTATTTATTTGAATTGCCGACTACGAAGTTTTCAAAATTAAAACGGGGATTGAAAAGTTTTTCCTGATCGAACTGAGGCTTTGAAGCTGTATTTTTAGTATTTTTAAGATAGTATTCCTTTTCAGGCTTTATTACTACTTTATACTTCTTGTCAGTGCTGCTGTTTATGGCATTTTCGATCTGCGGAAGATAGTGGTCGTTGATGTGAGTGATAAGCTTTGCCTGATTAGGCCACGCAAGATAAATAACACCTGCTCCCTCATCTATGTGATGAATCGTGAGAGGAGCAAGCCAGGTGTTATAGCTGAGGCTCGTGTTATTATCTTTCAGGAAACTTTGAGTAGTTTCCCATATCTTGTTCTTATCCACTTTTATTCAAACCATCCTTGTAAACACATTTTACAAAAAGTTTTCCACATATGCAAAGGTCAAAAACGAGTTAAAATCAGCTAATGAGAGAGCTTCAAAAAATAAGTTTTCCACATATTGTTGATAAAGTTGTTAATAAGTTTCGGCTTACACTACATATTGTGTATAACCCATTTTTTGAAAAATTTTGTATTAAATTAAGACACGCAGAGAGGCCTGAAAATTCGCAAATATTTATCCTTGTTAATCCTGAGACAGGGGATGCGCCTGTTTATATATTTTAAGAGACAGAGACCGTGTCAGTTTACATCTTTGTTGACTTTTCAAGGGTAGTAGTCTATAATGCATTGGTCTATGTGCTCATGGAATTCAGAGAGCGCAGAAATAATCAATCATAGTCAGTTCGGTGAAACAGATTCACTGAAGATCAGAGGGCCAGGTCCTCTGTTGAAAGGAGAAAAAAATGAAAAGAACTTATCAGCCTAAGAAGAGGCAGAGACTCAAAGAGCACGGATTCCGCAAGAGAATGTCGACAGCTAACGGACGTAAGGTACTCAAGAGAAGAAGAGCAAGAGGAAGAAAGTCTCTTACTGTTTAATTTTGTTTAATTGAATTGGTGTCTGAATGAGAGATCACAGCGAACTCACATTGCGAAAACAGAGCGACTTTTCCAGGGTCTATAAACAGGGAAAGTCCAGGGGCGGCAGATTTGCGGTGATCCTTTATAAAAGGAATGGACTGAAGTTTACAAGGACTGCATTCGTAGCCAGTAAAAAAGTCGGTAATTCAGTAGAAAGAAACAGATCCCGCAGACTCATGAGAGCTGCTTACAGAGCGATAGAGCCAAAAGTGAAAAGCGGGTACGACATTATATTCGTGGCGCGTGCCGCCATAACAGAATGCAGAGAAAACGAGGTTGAAAAGCAGCTCAGAAAATCACTTGAAGGAGCAGGGATCCTCACAGGCAGCAATGAAAAGTAAAAAAACGGTAATACAAAGAATACTTATAGCTTTTGTAAGGGTGTATCAGATTGGGATATCTCCGTATATA
>Ga0310695_10000759_pt1 | contig 79719 bp, 106 predicted proteins | sample RumenRJG_04DNA_FD_203882 | JGI IMG/M metagenome (GOLD analysis project Ga0310695, IMG submission 203882) | Bovine rumen microbial communities from Lethbridge, Alberta, Canada - RJG_04 (v2) (version 2) | ecosystem: Host-associated > Mammals > Digestive system > Stomach > Rumen | place: Canada...
AAAACTTTTGGCTTTTATAACGGTAGATTTTGGGAATCTCGGAAAGGAAATTTTTCTTGGCAAGAAGTGAAAGCATATTTCTTCATTTCTGTTCCAGAACTAAAGGAGAGCGAATAAATGTTGGGTGCTTTACTATGGGGAATAGGCGCAAGCATGGCTCTTGCGGAAGAAAACGAAAACGCCAAGACAACGAGCGTTGAAGAGCAACTTGAATACGCAAAGACAATCATTCAAGACTTGTTGGACAACTCTGACGAATACGCAAGGCAAAGAGCTATGGACTTTTTGAAGGAAGATAAATGATTGAGGATGTTGTAATAAATACAAATGAAAATTGCGAAAATGAAGGCGCAAACGATGAATTTGTTGTGTATTGGTATCCGACAAAGAGCGTTAGTGGCAAGCCATTGAAAGGAATAGACTGTTGCAAAGAAAGTGAATGCGAGGAACAAAGCAAGATAGTCTACAAAGGAACTTTTTCGGAATGTGCCTCATATATGAAAGGATATTTTGACAGAATCGCTTATGACATTTGCTCACATGTTGTCAAATCGAGCGATGTTTACGCTTGCACAAATCTTAAATGTAATATAACATCCAAAGAGGTAAAAGAATGATATGGCTAGGTTATTTTGATTGCAACCAAAAATGTTTTCTTGATAAAGCAAAGGGTGTGATTTACGCTTGAAAAGAAATTGTATTACCAAAACGACAAGGAGGATTGATTATGGTCGTGCAAAAATGTGTAAGAACTTATGACTTGGATTGTAGTAGAAATGCTTGCTCCACAACCAATTGCGAAGAATTGAACAATTACCTTAATGAAGGATGGACAGTTGTGACGGTGATTTCGAAATCAAACTACAATGAATACATCATTGAAAAGAAACTCTAGATAGGAGAAAAACGGAATGAACAGTTTTGAAAGGTCATTTTTAAGGAAGGCGGAGAAAAAAGGCCTCCGCTTTTTGGAAATCGAGGGAAACAGAATTTCCTTCATCTTGAACGACGAATGGGAGAAAATCACCAAGAACGACCCTTCCGAGGAATTCAAGGAGAAAATGGAGAAAATTTATGAGGAATGGTGACAAGATTCCGCTCTCGTTGGCGAATTCGATAAGCCGAATAATGGTCTTCTTCGACTTTGAGAAGATGGCGGAAATCGAGGAAAAGTTCTTCGAACGAAAGGTTGAAAATGAAGACGACTCGCTAACGGACGAAATCAAGGAATTCGCCTTGAGCAATCTGTGGGAGTGCGCGGAGGAATGCCTTAAAAGGAAGGCGGACTATTGGATTGAAACCAAGTACAATTTCCGATTGGAATGCTTTTACGACGAGAAGGAGCCTACGATAGCCTTGAGGTATGTTCCTATCCAATGGGATTGAAGGAAAAAGTTGGACGAAATTCCCAATCATTAACTATCTTTCATTATGGTAAGCATAAGGGAAATAGCGGACGACAAAACCACAATATCCTCGACAAGATGGGCTTTCGCCTCGGTGATAAAGTACGACATGATTATGATTTTGGTTGCGGTAATCCTTTTCACGGTGGCGCATTTAATCGGAAAGCCTTTGGACAACTCGTTCTTCTACTCCGTGGCGACTTTGTTGGGCATCCTTACGGGGCTTGTGGCCGCTCCCAAGGCCTTGCAAGGGTTCGAGCCTAGGAAAGACAAGCCGACATCAACCCCTACAGAGAAAGCCCCGCAATCGGATGGGGAAAGCCTACAAAATCAATAAAAATAAATAAAAAAACGCTAAACTTACTTGACAAAAATCCGAAGATAAAGTATAATCTTTCTCAATGGGAGGAAACATTCATGTACTACAAAATCAAAGGAAACAAGGGAAAAAGGGCTTTCGACCTCTACCCCTTGGCTTTGGGATTCGCGGTGGGAATCGCCTTGTCGTTCGTCGCCTTGGCGGTCTCAATCCACTTCATTTGAAACAAAAAAGCCCCCAAGATTGCGGGGGCTTTTCATTTGTGGCTTTCAATTCCAAACTTACTCCATAGGCTCGTCGTTGGTGGCGTCGAAATCCGAGTACCGCAACTCGCTCAATCCTAGCAAGAGTTCCACCAACCTAGCCTCCGCCCAAGCGTTGGGGTCGTCTATGCCTATCTCCTTCCAATACTTCAACGAGTCCGTGCATATCGCTCCGCTCAACTTGCAGTACAAATCGCACACATGCTTCTTGGCTATGGCCGACACTTGGCACACATGGCTCTTGGCGTAGCGCTTTATCTTCTCCTTGTCGCTCCCTATGTGGTTTATCACCAAAATTCCGTTCAAGTAGTTCTTGAACAGTTGCACCAATTCGTTGGTGTTGGAGTTTATCAAGCAAGTCTGCATGTGGGTCTTGGGAACCGCTCCGTCCTTGAATAGAACGCTCATCGCGTCGGTCACGGTGGCCTTGTCCAAAGCCAACAATATGTTGGATATTCCATTTATATAATTGTCCACATAGTCGAACTGCCTTTTCAAAAGAAGCCTAGTCTTTCCCATCTCCTCGCTCTCTGGCGTGTTCACCGAATCAGGCGCTATCTCGAACCAAGGCGTCTTCACTTTCTTGTTCGACTCTTTGAAGTAACGGACTAAAAGGACGACCGCTCCGCCTATGATGAAAACCAACAAGAGGGTCACGCTCTCAAAGTGTTGGTTGTAAAAGTCCAAAAAATTCATTGGAATTACCTCGCAAGCAAAAATATCATGGGTATAATAGTTAAATTCGGACTTTGGCGCTCCAAATTAGTTCGCTTTTTCAATCAACCTAGGCTCTTCAAGTAGTCGTACATTCCCCTCAAGTCGGTTATAATCCAATCCTTGTCGCCGTCCTTGATTTCAGTTCCGCCGACCTCGATTTGCTTCAAGCCCTCGTAGGCTAGCCATTCCGCCCCTTCCTTGGACTCGTTGAATTCGCTCGCAATCAAGGAAACGAACAATTCGTTCGCCCTCTCCAAAGGCTTTAGGAACATCGAAATCGTGTCGCTCCCCAAAACCTTCTCCATTCCCTTGTTGAATTCGTCGCAGTCCTTTTCGACCTTCTTGACCCATTCGCACAGTTTCTTGAAAGACTTGTAGTTCATTCCGTGAATTCTCCTTTTCTCTTTCGCTACGAGCATTTTAAGGGAAATTAAAGGGAAAGTCAACGAAATAATGAAAAAAGCCTTCCCATTTTCTAGAGAAGGCTTTTTCTCATATCATTCTAAATAAAGAATTAGAGGTTCTTGTTCGCGACCCAAACGTCCAAGTCCTCCACGGAATCCACCAATCCTTGGAACTCTCCGAAAAAGTTCTCAAGACCGCTTCTAGTGATGGCCTCGACCATGGAATCCCAATCGTCGGTCTTCACTTCGTCGTCCGCTATCGTATCCACTTCGTCCTCGATTCCGCGAACCGCTCCCTCAACCAAAGTCCAAGGCTCGCTAGAATATGTTTCTTCCGCCCAATCCTCGATTGACTTGTAGATTTCCTTTCCGTCCTCGTCCTTGTTCTCGTCAGAGTCCTTGAACTCCTCCCATTCCTTCTCGATTTTCTCGATTACCTTCTCGGCCTTGTCCAAAGCCTTCTTGTCGAGCAAGTCCTTGAACTCCTCAAAGTCCAACATTCCCAACGATTCCTTGACTGAATCGAAGTCGAAGCGGAGCAAGTCGTTCAACTCCGTCAAGCCGATTCCGTCGTAGTAAAGTTCGTCGATGTAGGCGTTGAACTCGTCGAACTTGTCCGCGTCCACGATTTCCTCAAGAGCCTTTTCCGCTCCGCTCCACAACATTCCCTTCAAGTCCCATTCGCTAGGCTCCTCAATTATGATTTTCATCACATTCCTCCTATTTTTTCCATTAATGGCGGACCGCTTCGTAAACGAGCGTTCCGATTAAAATTTCAAACACAAAGTCGATGTCCTCTCCGTTGTAAAGGCGAGGATTCCATAGATTGGTTCTGACGAGCAAGTTGCCTTTCTTCAACTCCGAGACTCTGTTTTTCATAAGGTTGTCCAAATCTTCCTCGGTGGCTCCGCTCTCGTCGTTCACGCACATCGCCACTTCCGCGTATTCGTTGGGAGTGAAGGCGAATCCGTTGGAAAGTTCGCAGAAAACGCCCTCCTCGAAAGCGGTCACGATTTTGTCTTTGTCCGCCTTCTTCAAGAGTTTGGTGTCCTTGTTGGAGGACAAGTAGCCCTTCAACAAGTCGATTTCTTCGCTTCCCAAACTTTCCGCTATGAGATTGTAGTCCAAGTATTCGTTGACGATTGATGAGTCGATTTTTGTGGCTCCGCTCTCCTCAAGCCAAGCCTCCGCCTTTCTTCCTTCCTTGGTGTCCGTGAACAAGTCCCAACACCACTTGGCGTCAAAGTCGCAGTTCGTCGTTCTAGCGCAGATTGGAAACTCCTCGAATATGATTTCCGCCAACTTGTCGAAGCCCTTCTCCAAGAACATCTCGTCCAACTGCTTGTTCGTGGGGTCGAATTGGCGGTTGTTCTCCTTGTTCCACCACTCTAGCCAATAGGACAAAGCGTAGTCGATGTATCGGTCTCCGCTAAAGTTATATTTGTATGAAATTCCTTCATCCATCCTCATTCTTCTCTCCTTAAAGTTTCCGTAGTCCTTGAGCATGGCCTTCATCATGAACAACTTGTCCTCATAGGGCTTCAACAGTTCGACCGCCTTTCCGCCCTTTCCGTCTTCCATGTCCACGACGATTTCGTTCAACACTCCGTAAGCGCCCTTGGGATTTTCCTTGATGTCCTTCAAGAAACTCCCTCCGAACTTCTCGTCCATAAGCCAATCTTGGTCTTTTTGGGGAAGATTCTCCAACATCGAGAAGAATGTTCCGTACACGCTTTTGGGGTTGTATTTAGCCATCGCCTTTTTTCTCCTAGAAAACTTTCTCTTCTTTCTTTAATAGTTATTCTGTCTTGGGATTTTCTTACATAGTCTTTGTTTTTCGCTCAAATTTAGGCTTTTTAGATTGTGAATTTTTTCCGTTGTTCTTTAAGGAATCCAACCCCAAAAGAAGGTCAACCAAAACTCCAAACAAGAACATCGGCACGACCAACGCTCCGAGCAAGCAACCCAAGGCGAAAGAATCGCTCCTTTCTTGAATTCCCATCGCCTTGAAAATTAACCTTATGGAAAGATTTCCCATCAAGCACCACGACAAAAGACAAACCAAAACCATTAAAAATTCCAACATTTCAACCTCTTGACGAAAAATAGTCGGTTCGGTTCATTGAATGCTCCAACATAGGATTCCGTCGTCCCCCACGAAGCGAATCAAGAGCCTCAACTCATCTAACTGAGCCTTCAACTCGTCGATGTATTCCAAGTCATAGTATCCGTCCGCTCCTCCGCAGAATTCCTTGAAACGCTTGTAAATCTCGGAATCGTCGCCCTCAAATTCGTCCAAAATCTCCTTGACCTCTCGCTTGGCCAACTCGGCGCTTTCGTTGCATCTCTCGGCGTTCTCTATATCACTCGTCAAATGACGAGCCATAATCTCAAGGTCTTCCTTATCGGAAACATTTCCCTCCAAGACCCATTGCTTTGCATTTTCATTCTCGTCGTTCCAATAGGAAACCAACCCTATCCGCTCGAAGCCGATTCCGTCCTCAAATGACGGGTCGTACTTTAGCCTTTCGTGAAGGCTCCAAGCCCCTTCCTTCCATAAAAAGCCATCGAAGAATACGCTAGACCAAAATTTATTGCATCCCAATTCTTCGGAAAATTTCTTCCGTTTGTTTTTCTCTTTGGAAAAATAAAGGGCGATGTCGTCGAATTTGGACTCGGACTCTGAAATTTTTTCAAGCCAATCCAAAGCCTTTTCCTTGTCGACGATGTTCCAACTCTCCCTTTTAAGGGTCTTGTCGTAAGGATATTCCTTCATTTCGGTTTCGCTCATTTTGATTTTCCGTCCGAACTGCCTTATTGTTTGAATGGACGCTTCCTTTTCATGCGAACTCAACGGAAACGAACTTTCTCCGCTTTCCCAAAACAAGGCCTTCAATACACAAGGATTTATGACCGCCAACTCGCAGTCAGTCCACGAATTCGCTATGTCGATTCTCTTTCCGTCCTTCAACCTTTCCACAGTAAAGTCAAAATATGAACTCATTTATCTTCCTCCGATTCTATTCCGAAATACCAAGCCATTTTGTCCGCGTCGTTTCCGAACATTTCATTGAACAAGTCGCTCATGGACTTTCCTTCCGATTCATAGTCTCCGTATTTTTCGTGAAGCCATTCGTCGAATTTAAACATGCTCATTACAGGTCTATTCAGTATCATCGCGGTTTCGACATCGGCCATTCTTGACACGACTTCGTGGGGAATTCCTCTATTCGTGAACTCGTTGGCCATGTCCGACCAAGAGTAGCGCGTTTCAATGTTCTTTTCGTAGACTCCGATTTCCTCCCTAGCCTTTCCGCCCTCAACGACCGTTTGGTATTCAAATCCGTTCCTTATGGGAGCGAACGCAATCAAGTTCAACCATTCGTTTTCTTGAGACAAGGGATTTGGGTTGTAAGCCTCAATCAAGGCGCTTCTGCAACGGTCGTTCTTGTCAAAGAAAACCTTCATTTCCAAGCCCTTATTGTCGTCTATGAATTGGCCTATGGCGTGGATTATGGGAACGGACAGACACAAATCGAAATCCTTAAAAAACACCTTATTATAAAGAGCGTCTTCGTATGGAATTTTTTCATCAAACAACAACTCTTCCGCGGAGGCCACGCATTCCTTAAACTTTTGGAAATTTCCTTCCTCTCTATTCGATTGTGGCAAAACGCAACTCATGTACTTGAATTGGGAATAGTCGAAATCCTTGTGTTTGCCCTTCTTCAAGAATACCACATCCTTGGACTCGTCGAACAATTCCTTAGACACCACCATGAACCTTCCGTCGCTTAACACCGCTTGCTTGTTTTTCTTGTCGTGATACACCTTTCCGTAAATCTTAGTGTCCAAATTGCCGTACAAATAATTTTTGAAGTTTTTCATCCGTTTCCTCCGAAAAAACAATACCATAAAAGAAAAAATTTGTCAAGTAAATTTACCGATTGTTTTTTAGCGGAAAATTGGTTCGAGATTCAACATGTTGAATGATTTGTGTCCGAGTGAACTATATCTCTATTTCTCCAATTCGCACTCTTCGTATCTTCTATAGCCGTCGTTGCCGCACCACTTCCTGGCGGACAGCTCGTCTTTCACAGCTTTGACAATCCGCCATTCGCTCGCCACTAATTCCGTGTCAAAATGCCATTCCAAGCATACGTACACTTTCATAAGACTACCCCTCCAAAAATTGCTCAATCGGAATGTTGTCCGGAACATTATGTTCAGGGCATTCAACGCCTACGACAATTCCATCGCCCGGCTGATACATAACGTCGAAAATAGGCTCATCGGAAACGGTCGTAAGTTTCCTGCCTATTTCCTCGCAAAGGCTTCTGTAATGGTTCCAAACCAAAACGGCCTCGTTCGCCAAGTCCTCTATTTCCTGCTTAATTTTGTTTTTCATTTGCCTTTCTCCTTCAAACTAGGCACATCGTCGTTGCAGTATTTCCAAGCATAGACTTCCTCATAGTCCTCCAAATATTCGTAATCGACATCGGAGTCATGCACAATGCGACAAAAGCATTTTTCAGACTTGTCGTAAGCGCCCAAAGTCACAAACTTACAATCCATAGTTGTATTATAAACCGCTATGAACAAATCTTCGCTCATGTTGTTCTCTTGCTTAGGCAAGTCGTCGTTTGAAACATAATGCCAATAGGATTTTATTTCATTCGTTCCTTTTTCCGATTTGCCTTTCTCCTTGATAAGTTCAGGGTTAAGAAACGAAATGGCGCTGCTTCCCGTCAATCGAATTGTTGGGGTGTCCTGATTGATAACAAAATCCGTCAAATCCGTCCACTCGACAACTTCAAAATCCTTGTTGTAAGCTCGCGGATAGACATACTCTTTGCCTTGGGAGAAGCCCGTCAGTATCTCTCCCCATAGTTTGGCCTCTTTCTGCGTCAGAATCATTTACTTGCCTCCTTATTTGTCGAACAACATAAGCGCCCACCCAACCAAGACCGCAAGCCCTATGGCGGGAAACATCAACAAGCCCAACTTCCAATCCACTAGAAGGGCGAGAACCACAGGAACGAAAATCCCCACGGAAACTCCCACCATTATGAACATTTGGATGAACCTTCTCAACTTCCAATTCATTTCTTCAACTCCTCCAGCAACTTTCCGATTTCCACAATGTTGTGGTTGATGATGGACAGTTCATAAGCAATATACGCAGCCACTACCAAACCGAAGATTACAAGGCCTATCATTCCGCTATGCTCCATTTCTCGTATTTGTAGTCAGTCATTCCTTAACCTCCTCAATATGTGCACTCATAGCAAGCGCAATGTTTGTTGAACAATTCCTTATTGTCCTTCTTCGACTTTACCTTCACCCCGCACTTGCAGACATCAAGATGAGGCTCGCATAAATGCCACTTTCCGTCGATTCCAAGACACGGAACATAAATCTTTTCAGTTTGGGCTTCTTTCATAAGAATCCTTATCGCTTCCAACAACCATGAACTTGAATTGCGAACCTTTCTTTGAATTGGTGGAGACGACATATTCGCCCACTCTCATTTCAAAAGGAGACTCGATGGACTTCTCAAGCATGGGGTTGATTGCGACCGGATAGCCTTCCGAAATCAAAGCCTTCGCGTAGTCCATAGCATTCTGGATTGTCTCAAACGAAACGCTTGAAATAACCTCATTTGTCATTGCCACATGTTCCTCCTATAGTTCGGCAAAATTGACGGACAAAATTTCGTAATTACGGCAAATGTTTTTGTGCGTCTTCATATACAAGTTTGCGAAGAACCTAGTCGCGAACGACTTTGAATCCTTGTCCAACTCTCCGAATGTTCCATCCTTTCGCAGAAACACAATACACTCGACCTCGCGGTCTTCATAATGCCCCTTTCTTATATAAGCAACATAATACCTTGAGAATTTTTTCATTTTCTATCTTCATTCTCCTTCTGCCATTCGCAACAAAAATCTTGCCACATCTGCAACATTCTGATTGTTTGGTCTATTGTGAAGTGCCTTTCGCATCTAGTGTAAACTGAATCCAAGCCGCCCCACATAGTGTAGTCATGCCACGCCACCCAATCATTATAGAAAAATTTCTCTTGCAAATTTCTGAACAATTTTTCAACTATCCAAACCAAAGACCACCTTTTGTATTCCTTTCCGTAAAGTTTCTTGTTGCACTTGAACACCCATTTCATTTTCTTGACGGGAATAATCGGAACAAGTTCTATTCCCTTGTGGGAAAGTTTGAAGGTTACTTGAGGGTCGTTGTATTCGACTTTCTTCATCCTCATCTTTTCCGAATCGTAATCCGGCAACTTTCCGTAGTTTCCGTAGTTGTAGTCCTCGTCAAAGAATGACACATAGAACTCAAGTTTGTTGTCCTCGTCGCATATCTCGTCGCAAATCCATTGGAGTTCTTCTCGGCAAGCCTCAATTGGTTCCCAAGTCCAACGGCAGTTCGTCACCAAGCCGACCTTTCCAGTTTCAGGATGGACGAACGAGAGCGGGCCGTCGCAATGGCAAGACGAAATCAACTGTACATCGAACACTTCGCAATCCAAGACGCAAGGCTTCGCTCCCCAAAATTTCCGCCACTTGTCGTATATTTCATCCCATTCGTCAAACGACAAGGTAGGATTCGGTTGAGGCTTTCTTGTCGACACATCAATCAACTTGTTGAACAATTCGTTGTTGCCTTGAACGCCGACGATTGCGGAGTCGCACCGCATTATGATTTCGTTGACTAGTTCCTTGTCCTTGATGTAGAAAGGCTTTCCGTCCTTTCCTGTTATAGCGACGGACGCCCATTTCTCCTTCGGCTTGAACTGTTGGAAAATCTCGTCGACCATCGAATAGTTTCCGTCGCTCCTCGGTTTGAGAACTATGGGCTTGAAATCTTTACTGTAGAAAGTTCCGTATCCTTCGCACAAAACATTGACTCGACCGAAATTCCGCAACGCCTTTTTAAAGCAAGACTTCACTTCGGACGGATTGATGTAATGAGTCTGTCCGTCATTGATGGATTTCACTGTTCCGCCTTGGCACAAAAAGTTCATTTTCTGCTCTCCTTCCACTCCGTCAGAGTCAAGCAAGTGCCGTCAGCCTTCATAATCGGACAAAGAATGTGATATTCTCTAAGATACAATACATCGGTGTTCTTGTCCACATAAATATTGCTCGATGAGGTGATAATGAGCGGTTCAAGATTGATAAAATCTTCCACCTCAATCGTCTGTTTATTTTCCATAGAACGAATTTCGCCATATTTGACTGTACAAGAACCCAACAACAATGTTAAAAGCGCAACCAACGCGATAATAAATCTTTTCATGCTTCATTCACTCCTCGATAATCTTGAGAAAGATGATAGCGCGGACTAGAAAAAATGTCAAGGAATTTTACAAATTTTTTCGATTTATTCTTTGAGGGTTTTGACATACTCAATTTTTTCAGTCACGAATTCTTGGACGCAACCGCATTGTGTCACGACTTTATAAATTTCAGAGTTCACCTTTCTATCGACAACATCGCGAACCTCAATCTCAAATCCGTCTTTGAAATGAATCAATATGTCCAACTTCAACCTCTCAAATCATAAATAGTTGAAAAAAAAGAGTTCGGCGCTCGCCTTGAACCGCGTGGGTGGGAGGGGAAAACGCGATTCGTGGGCTTTCAATGAGCACCGAACTCCAAATTGGAACATACGAGGATTGAACTCGCTTTGTCCGAAACTTTCCGTTGTAGGCTTTAGTCTCGGTTCTGCCATAGGATGTCCCAAAATTACGCGAGTTTCCTTCTTGTAATCGGTTCTGAACAAGTTGCTCGCAAACTCTAAATATGACCGCCCAACAATCTCGGTTTAGGAGGTTGATTGAAGGGATTTCTTATCGTTCACCTCCAAGAAAGGCGACGGCTCCGCAACACTTCACCCGCTTTAGGCGCGACTTATGGGACTCGCGCTTCCTTTCTTACAGTCTTCCTTGACGGATTGTTGTTCCGCCAATGATGTTTCCGCGAAAAAGAAAAAGTGAGAACTTGCGGAATTCAAACCTAATCGGAACTTGACTTATTCGTTTCCTAAAAGGTTCATGTTCTCTTTTATCTCCTAGCAGAGTCGAACTGCTGTTGTGCGGATGAGAACCGCAAGTCCTAACCACTAGACGAAGGAGACAAAATTTTGAGGGTTATACTCCGCAACCTAACGGTCTTGTTTTAACAACCAAATCCACAGATAAGGTTGAACCCTCTTCCAACCGCTCTCTCGGAGATTCCGATGGCGCGGAAACGCCTCTCCGAGTGTGCTTCGTATTAGTTCCTGAAGGAGTCGAACCTTCGTCCTCCGATAGAAAGTCGGATGCCCTAAAACCGTTAGGCTAAGGAACCGCGAGTTGCGTCACAACTCATTCAATGATTGCACTATAACACACAATTAAATTTTTGTCAAGTCTTTTTTTGAAAAATTTTTCAAAAATTTATCATCTTCGCTTTGTTCTGCTTCAAAAGATAAATATTGTTGTTCACCTTCGCCAAATACACTTTCGTCCTTTCAGGCACTTCATTCCTCATCACCGCCCCCATTCCGCAATTGTACGCCATGATGACCTCGTTGCGAACCTTCAACTTCTTCTGCAAGAATCCAATGTGGTGTATCGCCAAATAGCAACTGTGCTTCCAATTGAAGGGGTCTAACTCCAAGTTCTCGAACCAATAACTCTCCTTGAACACAGTCCACAAGTATCTGTCGTTTAGTTGAAACAATCCGCAGTCCAAGGTTCCGTTGATGTTTCTGTTCACCGCATCCGTGTCGAATTTGGGATTCTCGACCATCAATATGGCCACCGCCAAGTCGGAGTCCAATCCCACTTCCGTGCACAAGTCGCATATGTAGTTCGACATTTCCTTCGGCAAGAACTCATATTCGTGCCTTTCGCTTTCGTTCAAATTCTTAGGCTCAAAATTCACCGCAATCCTTCGTCCCATGTTTTTTCCGACAAAGAATGAGAGCGTGATTAAGCAACACATGGTGACTCCTAAAGTCAATCCAAAAATTCTTTTCATTTTCATTCCTCTTCTTTCTCTTTTTCAAACGAATCAATGTAAGCCGTACTTGCGAGCAAATTTATGATGTCAACAAAGAACGCGGGAATCAACAATATCATCAACTGTATCAAGTTTCCGCTCATGTGAAATGTTGACCCCAGCAAATCCGTCAAAGTCTTGGATTTTTCTTTCGACCCTTCCTCCGTCATGGAAACTCCGCTCTCGGAGTATTCCATCAACTTGTCGCCCAAAACTTTGTTCTCCTTCATCAACTCCTCAATCTTCGAGTTATCTTCAGAAATCTTGTTTTGTGCGGTGGACGAAAGCCTTCCTTCAAGCACGACATTTTTCTTCAATTCATTGTCCCATAAAATAGCGAACTGCGTCTTTTGGAATTCCGCGTCCTCTCGCAGTCGGTTGATTTCTTCCTTGTTCTCCTCGATTCTCTTTTCGATGAATTCCTTGTTCGCCCTCATTCCATCATCCGAATTGTAAGACTTCTCCACTTCAGAGTGGTTCGCTTGGTACTTTGAGTAATTCACATCCAACGACGACAACATTGAGAATCCGATTGTGAGAACGGAGGTCAAGAAATAAATGAACGCCCTCTTTTTATGTCCGCTCTTTTTAGCCATTCGACCCACTTGAAATCCGATGATTCCAAACAAGAGCATCGCGGTCGAAATGGAATAGGCGATTAAGGGGGTTTGCAATCGTTGGAGATAGACTCCTGTGAAATAAATCGAAAGGATTGAGCACACAATCGCCAAGCAAAGCATTATTTTGGGATAGGCGAAGTCGAACAGATTGAAGCGTTTCTTTTCCTTCGGAAACTTTCTTTTTCTCCGCTCCCTATGGGCAATCGGCTTAGCTCTAGGAATTCTTTCTTCTTGAATTTCAGAATCCTCTTCTTCGACTTTTTCTTCTATGACGGAAGGCTCATATTCAATATTTTCTTCTTTCGGCTCGACAATCTTTTCCTCAATTTCGACTGTCCGCGTTTCCTTCGGTTCTACGGATTGCATTTTGGGAACGGAAGTTTCAAAGATAGGCTCTTCGCTCTCGTCTGAAACTTCCATGTCCTCTTCCGTTTCGTCCTCGAACTTGATAGAAGGCTCTTCGTTAAATTCCTCCTCCGCTTTAGGTTCCGAGAACAACTCATCAAATAAGTCATTTTTTTCCGTTTTTTCTTCGGCAACATTTCGCTCTATCGTTTCTTGAGTCGAGGTTTCCTTCCTCTCGTCGAATCCAAATGGGTCTAAGTCTTCGATTTGAGCCTTGACCTTCTTAACCTTTCTAGTGGGATTTCCCACCGCCTTCTTCACGAGCCTTTCGCTCTGCTTGCTAAGAATGTAGTCGTAGCCTCCGTTGGTGTTCTTCCGCATGTTGTATGTTTCGGAAGTCATAGACTTGAATTCCTCGTAAGGAATCAACACTCCGTCTGATGTGAGGATTTCGTTGTTCTTTGAACTCGGAAGGTAAAAATAATTCACCCCAAGATTTTCATTTCGCCATTGCTTTATCATTTCAATTCAACCAAAAGTTCTTATATAGTTGGAATTATTTTTGAGGGTCGAACTTGACCAATACAGAAAGCATCTCGTTTAATTTAGAAGTCGCCTTGTTGATGTTTAGCAACGCCTCCGTTCTGTCGAACTCTCTTCTTTCGCAAAAGCCCAAGAGGTCTTGAATTTCACAGAACGACTCTCCGAAATCAAAATCAATTTTTTCAGAATTGACCATCATATATTTCTCCTTTAATATGAGTTTAAGAAAATTGTATCTTAAATTAGAAAAAATGTCAAGAAAAATTACAATTTTCTCAACTATAATTTTCGAGGTTTTTATGACTAAGGAAGAGAGAAAATATCTAAAAGATTTGGAAGAAAAGCGGTTCGTCGAGTCAATCAAGGGGCAAAAGATTGACGGAAAGACCAAGGGAAAATTCAGACTGACGAAAATTTGGAAAGAGTTTAGAAAATTCATGCGTGATAAATTCAAAGTGGATTATTTGACGCATAGGAAATTAAACAAAACCTTTAATTTGCACCACATGAAATTTAACCCTAGATTTTACACGGAATTGAATGAAAAACACTTCCGATGCTACAATTCAAACACCCATGATGTGTTGCATTGGCTCGTAAGCGAGACAATCAAAGACCCCACATTCATGCAAAGAATAACCGATGAAGTGAATTTCCACATTCAACTCAACGAAGGAAAAGATGTGAAAGATTTCCTTAAAGATTAAATACACCCTCATTGTAATTTTTAAGACTATCCATGATTATTTGTTTCGGTAGAAAATTCCAACAATAATATGAACTTGAAAAAGTAATTTTATTATTCACTTTTCCATCATTCATAAACTTCATTCTTTCTTCAAACATCAAGAGTTGCAAATCTTTTTCTTTGAATATCTGTTTTGGTGCGGAGTCGTTCAACCATGTGTTGCTCATGATTAAAGCGAATGGCTTGTTGAACGACAACACCCTTTCAAATATTTTTCTTTTGTTTGTGAATGGCGGATTGCTTATGATGCAATCCCAATGCTCCGTAGGTTCGTAATTATAGAAATCCTTTCCTTCCGATATATGGCTACGAATGACTTTGTTTTGTTTAGAAATAAGTTTCACAAAATTACTTTCTTCTGTATCGAATGGACACCAAACCACCCAATCTTTTGGAATATATTTTAAGATAGGATAGACCCCCCCCCATTGGAGTGTAACATTCATCATTTGAACCTTTAGAATACAGAATTGATTTCGAATCAATCATTTCATTCCTCCGAAATAGCACTTTCCGCAGACGCACTCATACTTCGCGTCGCCCACCTCGATTTGGCTAGACTTCGTTCCCTTGTAATAAGAGTAGTTTCCCAACATAGAGCCACATTCCGTGCACACTCCGTTCAACTTCTCGATTTCGTCGCATAAAGGAAGTATTTCAATCGCCTCGTCGAACATCTTTGCGTCGGAGTCGGCAATTAACCCTCCAAAGTAGACATCTGTGTCCGCTTCGTTCTTCAAAATGAATTCCAACAACTCGCGGTTGTTCTCAATCATGAAATACTCGTCGATGAACACCGCGTCGTAGCGCTCGTTGAGAATTTTGTCTATGGTCTCTCCGTCAAACCGTTTCAAGAAGGCGACCTCAATCTTCCCTTTCTCAATAGCGTCGCTCAACTTGAAGTCGCTTCTTGAATGGGTGATGTATCCTCTGTCGTCAATCACAGGTCTCACGAACAAAATCTTCTTCTTGGCGTAAGTGAGTTTAATCATATCGCGAACCAAACTTTCGGATTTCCCGCTATACATCGAACCGCAGAACAGTTTAATCATTTTTCTTGCTCTCCTTTAGTTTTCTGAAATATTCCCTATTCTCCAAAATCCGCTTGGAGAAAACAATATTTTCCTTCTCGCAAATTATGTGGTTTAACAAAAGTTCGGTGTTGTGTCGATACATTTCCTTTTGCTCCAAATCTTCTGTGAAGAACTTGTCGGATTCCTTGATTTTGCGGAACTTTCCGTTCTTAAAGTGGTACAAACCCCAACCTTGCGGAACTTCCTCCGCCTTGATGAAATCTCCGTCGCACACAAAATACCGTTTCTCTCCGAACCACGCTTCCGTGGTTCTAGAGTACTTCTTTTTGTCGGCCAAGAAATCCGAACGACTCATCTTGATTTCATACAGTGTGCTCCGTCCGCTAGAGTTGAAGTCCAACACATCAGGTTTCTCTGGTATTCCCATCATTGAAACTTCGAATAAAGCCACCGACGAAACGAACCTTTCTGCCGTCTTTTTGCACAACTCGAAATGGGTCATTTGCTATTCCTCAAAGTAAACTTTCTTCTGTCCGTCCATGACCATTGACGAAACAATCGAGGCGAATTGGTTCAACAGAATCAAGAAGTCCGTCTTGACCGCACTTATGTTCTCTCTACTAATCGACACCTTGTTGCCCTTCGAGTTTGACATCATCGTGGTATAGTATTCCTCGGTCTCTTTCTTCAATTTTTCGGTTATGAAAGCCTTGTATTCGTCGTCGCCCCAAACGACATATGATTGGTTCAATCCATACAGTATGCGAGAGCATTGCTTTACCGTCAAATATTTTTTTCCAAACAAGGACTTGTTGGCAAACCCTTCGTCCAAAATCATCTCCTTCAAAAGCGACACGCTTCTAGGGCTAGCGAAGCGCCATTCCGATTTTTTGTAATAGAACCTCATGTTTCCTCCAAGATTGTCTTATTTTAGCGAAACCGCTCAAAAAAAGCAACGATTTTTTGAAAATTTCTAACTATTTGGAGCGAGAGGTTTTTATGAAAATTAAATCAATTGTTTGGACAGTCTTAATCGCATCGGCTTTGTTAGCGACCGCCTTTTTCTTGGGTCGCTTTTCCGCCACGAAGGGAATTTCCGAATCCACGAAATTGGACGAGGACTTGAAAATATTGAACGAAAAGGTTTCCGAACTTGAGAAAAGGAACGAAGAGTTGATTACCTTGAACGAGGAACAAGAAAGGTTGTGCTCCCAATTAAAGTCCGAGAACAAGAGCATGAAGAAAACAATCGGAAACATAAACGAGTTGACCATTTCCACTAGGGACAAGTTGGACGAAATGGGGAACTCCGCCACATCAATATTCGACACATTGACCTTAATTAAAGAGAACCAAAAGGTCTTAAAGGCCTACATACTTTCAGTGTCCAAGGAGATAAGCCAATGAAAAAATTCTTGTTCGCGTTAGCGCTAACTTTCGTTTCAATTTTGTCCGCCCAAGAGTCGATAGTCAACAAGGTCGAGGAGCAAGACAAGTTGTTGGACGCTTTAGGCGATGAGATGATGTCGATTCGCTTGACAATTCAATCTCTCCAAGAGGACAACAAGAATTTGTCCTTGTATTCCGCCCAAATGGAGAAGGCGGTCGAGTCTTGCAATGCCAAGATTGAAGCCATGGAAGAGAACATCGCGTCAATCAAGAAGGCGTTGGAGTCGAACAAAGAGGACACCCATGAAATCATTTCTGTGTTGGGCGACATGCAAGAGGAATTGGACAGATACAAGGCTTATGTATCGCGGATGGAAAGCCGTTTGAAAAGAGCCAACATCTTCGTGAACGCGTTGATTCCAATCGCTTGCGTTCCTTCCCTAGTCGGAGGGGTGTGCCTTTACGCCAACGGAAGGGAGAGCGAAGGCAAGCTGTTGATAGGTTGCGGAGTGGCCACATTGGTCTGCGCGGAAATCGCTTGGAACGGCGGAAGACTCGTGCTCAAGTTGTGGTAATTTTGAATGTTTGAGTTGATTTTGCATGTCTTAAATGCGATAGCCTCTCTTTTCAAAAAGAAGAAGGCGGATATGAAAGAGGAGAAGATTATGATTGTCGAAAAATGGTTGACAGAGAACAAGTACTCTAGGTGCGGAAGGAAGTTGGATAAGGTTTTGGGAATCGTGGTGCATTATGTGGGGGCGAACAACCAAAAACCTGAGCAGACAGTGAACTACTTTGAGAGTTTGAAGGAAGGGAAAAATGAAATCTACGCGTCCGCCCATTATGTGGTCGGCCAAGACGGAAAGGTGGTTCAATGCATCCCCAACGACGAAGTGGCCTATCATTGCGGAGCGTTGAGATACAAGGAAGGAATTCAAGAAAAGTTAGGCTCATACCCCAACTACACCACGATTGGAATCGAAATGTGCCACGACGAGAAGGGCTTTAGCGAAGAGACATTGAAGTCCGCCTCGAATTTGTGCTCGCAACTTCTCATGGAATACGGATTGGGAGTCGGCGACTTGTACCGACACTTCGATATAACAGGAAAACTTTGTCCCAAGTTCTTCGTGGAGGACGAGTCGCAGTGGATTGCCTTCAAGTATAGGGTTTCAGAAAGAATCGACGCATTGAGGGAATTGAATTTGTCAATCTCTCCGTTCTCAATAGCATAACTATCTTTTTAGGAGAAGTTTCAATGGCGACCTATTTGAGTAATTTCGAGGTATCAAACAATTTTCTCGACAAGGTTAAGGAAAGCATAGGCTATCCTTTGGTGGACAACGACACATTGAGCGAATTGTTCGAGGACAGTTGGATTAAAGAAAACATTTGCGGCCGCGAGGCGGAAGTGTTCTTCAATTATTTTCCTTTGGTCGTCAATGTCGGAGTTCCTGTTAGCGGAACGAGCGAGATTTCCGTAGACGCTCCTAAAAACTGTCTAGGGATAGTTCATAGCGCGTTCGTTGAGAGCGGAGGCGGAAATATGAATCTTATGAGCGGAAACCCCTTCTACACATCAACCATAACAAGCGTTTCCTCTAGCACGATGAGGAATTACGGCCTTCCATACGACATAAATTCGTATTATTTTTCAAGTTCACAACAACAATTTTTCAACAAAGCATTGCAGAACTCAAACAAAAGTTTCTACGCGTATTACGACGAATTGAATGACCGCATCGTATGCAAGAGTACTTTAGTCGGCACAGTTTCTGTTGATGCTGGTTGCTATGGCGAATCCGAAGAGTCTATCCCTAGAAGGTTGAGAGTTCGTTATCTCAATCTTTGTCAATACGCTTTGGCCATGCGGTTCGCAGAGATACTTAAACTTCAGAATAGCGACTTGCCTTTGAGCATTGACGTGGGGGAGGTCTACGATTCTAACAAAGAGAAGTACGACGACCTTCGGGAATGGATGCAAAATAACAGTACCTATTGCATTATGCGTTGATAATCGTTAGGATACACATATGTTCGACCTTACTTTACATACTGCGAAGGTAGTCTCAATAGACGACCCCAACAAAAAAGGGGCAATACAAGTGTCCATAGAGTCCGTTTCGGACGGTTGGGACAAAAGTTTGCTTCCTTGGGCGATTCCTCTAATCTCCAACATTTCCGACGGAACTTGGGAAATACATCTGCCGAAAGAAGGCTCTCAAGTATGGGTCTTGGTGGACAAATATTGGAAACGGTTCTACTACTTGTCGAACCGATACTTTTACAATTTGTTCGACTTCTCTAAGGTTAGCGGTTTGTTGGCCAAGTGTGAGAAAATAAACACCGAATACAAGAATGTTGACTTCAAGTATTTCTTGGACGGAACATTGGTCTTCCACAACAATTCGGACGGCTCTAGCGGAATCGTGAATAGCGTGGGGACTTTGATATATATAGATAAAGACGGCGACTTGGTGAAGGAAATCTCGAAGAATGAAAAGACATCCATAAAAGGAAATAAAAATGAAATCATTGATGGAAGAGAAAATGTCGAGGTGAAAGGAAACTCCTCGACCAATTATAAAAACAAGCGTTCCGTCAACTGCAACTCGACATTGGATATATCCGCAATGAGTTCGATTTCGTTAAAATCCAAAACATCGTCGTTGCTTGAAATAGGAAACACAGTCGCCACATTGGGGGCGATACTCACCGAGATATGCCAAGACTTGGCCACTCTCACTACCACAGGCTCGCCGAACAATCACACCTCTCCTCAACTGTCGGCTCAAATGGCTTCCATTCTTCCTAAAATAAAAATGACATTCAAATAGGTAATTCACCATTCGTCGGAGTTTTTCAACTGTTCTACCAACGACACGAAGTTGTCGTCGTTCAACAGTTGATATGATGTGATTGGAGCGACCGTGAAGTTGTGGTGATACACTCCGCTAGACGCGTTGCCTTTGGACACAGAATCGGTCACTTGAAGTTTGAGTATTTGAAACGATTCGTCGAAGTTGCGGAGTTTCAGAAGAATTACAGAATCCTTCCTTATGTTGTACTTCATTATATCTTCGTTCTTGAAATAAGCGGAAATGGGCAAAATGTCGTACATGTGCAAGACATTGCTTTGTGTTGATGATGACGAATTGGAATTCATAGTCGATGTCGGAATGTCGTCATCAGGGAAATCCATCAACACATTTGCGAATCCGCTCAAACTCACATTTTGATAAGTGTTTTGGTATTTGTCGAACTCCACCTCGACTATGGCGCAACGACACCTTGTTCCGCTAACATTTATGAAGTTGTCCTCCATTTTTCTTTGGAATTTCCAAAGCCTTCTAGCGAGGCAGTCTTGTATCGTCCTAGCCATACAAAATCCCTCTAGTCCAACATTCTAGTGACGAATGTGTTCTTCGATGTTTCCACGATTTGAATCTTCTTTTCGGTCAAGGATTTTCTCTCGCTCTCGAATTCTTCCTTCGTCATTTCCTTTCCATTGAGGGTCACTTTTTCCTCAATCTTCTGTTCGTTCATGTTTTCCATATATGTCCTCCATTTAGGCTAAATATACAAAGTGTGGGGATTCACGATGTCGGCTCCGACTTTCTTTCCTACGGACGGAGAAAAACTCATGAAGTTGTTGTTGTTGAAATTTGTGATTTCGTGCCCGTAAATTCTTGAGGTGCTTACTCTATCTTCCAAGGTAACTTTCGCCAACAACAAAGCGTTCGAGGGGGCTTGCGGCATTGTCGGCGACGCTTCGTCAATTCCCATTATATATCCGACAGTTCCACTTTCATACATTACGATAATGTCTATTCTCTTGTTCGTTACCGCTCCGTTGAAGTAATATGGGTCTGACGAGGGGCTATTCACTAAAGTCACGCTAATCGGAGAATTGACTACGACCTCTCGACCGTTAATCACCGCTTTTCCTCTGTTCACGACAAATCCCAAATCGTTGGTGCTAGGGAGTTCAGTTACCGTGAGGCTAGAGTACATCGAGTTGTAAGCGTTCATGGTGAAGTCGTTATTTCTATAAATGGGCGACCACATACGGCAAGTATAGTCGAGTTTGTCCTCCAATGTTCCGCCTGTGTATTCGCATTTTCCTAAAATAATATCGTCAGTTCCAAAATCGGAGGAGGCTTTGGCTTCAAATTTCACATAATTTTGGGTGACATTCATCCAAGTGAATGAGGCTACAATGTAAGGTTTTCCTTGCTCCACGACAACTTCAGCGTCGTCCGTAGTTTTCAAATGAATTGTCGCGTTTTTGGCGGAATCCGAAATAATCATCTCCAAAGGCTTAATTTTGACGACATTGGAACTGTATTTCACCAAAGTTCCTCCGCTAATCACTCCGTTCGCCACTACATTGTTCAAAAGTCCGTTGAATCCCAACGAGGTTCCTTCTTGTTGGTAGTTGAATGTTATTGTCTGAGAGCCATTATTGTCTGCCATGTTTCATCTCCTATTTTTCTTGAAAAACAAAATATTCTTTCAATAAGATAGTTATATTTCGAGAAAAAATCAAGCGGATTTCTTTCAAAAAATTTGCAAAAATTCCTTGACATTTTTCTTAAATTGAAGTATTATTTGTCCATTCAAGGCTAGGACGAGCCTTGAAAATAAAACCAAGGAGATTGAAAGAAAATGAAAAAGTCCAACGAAATGGATTTGGCGGAAGAGTTCGATTACGAAATTGACGAAATCGAAGAGGAATTCGGCGGAGATGTTTCTCGAATGATGTCGAAGAAGGTCAAAAACTTCGCGTCAAAGAAGAACAAGGACAAGCAAATTAAATTCCACAAAGACGGCCACTTCGACCGCTAAACAAAAGGAGAAGCATATATGAACGAAAACGCGAAAAAAATCACGGAACTTTTGGACGATTCGTTGGAGACTTTGGCGGACAGAAAAAAGTTTAGCAAGACGATGAATTCAATCATGAAGGATTGCGCCAAGAAGATTGGGGTGAAGCCTTCAGTAATCAAAAAAGCCAAGGACTACCGCCACTACAAGGGCGCGAATTGGGAGAACGGAAACCCTCTAAAGTTGGACAAGGATAAGAAGGACAAAGACAAAATTTCGCCCACATTCATGAAATTGGCCGAAATCGTGGAAAACCTTCGCGAAATCGGAGACCGAGAGTTTTTGGAGCCTTATTTGAAGGCAATGGACAACTTGGGAATTCATATCACAATTGGTTTCGACGAAGACAAATTGGGAAGATTGGATGAAGTGAATGAGGTGCTAGAAAGCGCATCAAGATTGCAAACAAATGTCGACGCGCTCACGGAAGAACTCAAGGAAGAAAAATCCGCAGAGGCGGAAGAATTGAACTTCACCCCCAAGAACGCATTTTGCAATGTGTTGGGAATTTTGGACAAGATTAAAGAAGGCAAGGATGTGGAAGACACAATTCAAAATCGATTCACCGAAATCACAATGTTGAACAACGCATACACCTACCTCTCGTCCGAAAACGACAAGAGCAAGCAAGAGGAAGAATGAATTAAAAAGGGCGGATTTTTAAGTCCGCCCTTCTGATTATTAAATTTGCTCTTTGATTATGCAATCTTTAGGAATCACATCTTTGTATTTTTCTTTATTTGCGTATTTTCGAGAATATAATGTATTCAAAGTGCAATAATCATTTTCTTTTGGGTCATAACACATTCTAGCATTAAATTGTCGTTTATATGCCAAAATTTCTTTTTTGTGAGTTTTTGCGTATTCGTTCTTTCTTTCTTGATATTTCTCTTTATTCTGTTCGTAATTCTTTTTATTATTTTCAGAACATCGTTCTTTATTTTTCTGATAATAATCTTTCTTATACTGTAATAAATGTTCTCTTTGTGCCTTCTTCTTTTCAGATTCATGTTTTTCGCATTCGAGTTTCTTTTGTAGATATTCTTCTTCAGATTTAATTATGCAATCTCTAGGGGTTTGTATCTTTATATTTTTCAAGATATTTTCGCTTTCTATCTTGTAATGTTCGTAAAACACAAATATTTATTTCTTTGGGGTCAAAACATAGATTTTTTCCATATTTTTCTTCAAATTTAATTCTTTCTTTTTCTTTGCCATCTAATTCTTTTTGCTTTTGTAAATATTCTTCTTCTGTTTTGAAAATACAATCATTAGGAATTATATCTTTATATTTTTCAACATTCTTTCGTTTTCTTTTTTGCAATGCTCGTAAAGTACATATATCGTTTTCTTTAGAGTCATAGCATTTTTGTTCATTATGTTCTTTAGTTTGTTTACTTAAACGCTCTTTATTTTCTTTTTTATATTTGGTGATTTTTTTAGCATGCTTTTTTCTATAAGTGGCTCCCCATTTTGATTTTTTATCTTTATTTTCTTTTTCATATTTTCTCTTCGTTTCTTTTATTCTATCTTTATGCTTTCTTTTGTAATTTCTTGAATCTTCCAACTTTTCTTCTTTAGTTTTGTTCTTTTTAGCACATTCTTCTTTCATCAACGCAATTTCATTTAATTCATCTTCAGACAAATCATTAATATATATCTTTAATCCGCACATTTGTTGAATCGCATGTCTTGAATCCCAATCATCGAATATTTTCCATAAAAAATAATGGGCTTTAATATGATTATAAATCGACAATTTAATTAAATTTTCATTAAATTCATCTGCTAAAATTTCAGTTTGTTTTCTATTTTTATGTTCTTTATCTTTAAATGTAAAGCAAGGCCTTATATGATGAATATTGTATTTTTCGGCATTAAAATTCGAAGAATTCGATAAAACTTTAAAATATTTGTCAATCCATTCTGAATTTTCTTCATTTCTTAAATTCTCAAAGTATTCCAAAACTTCTTTTGAAAAGACCACTTTACCATTTTTAATTTTCGTAATACTATTCCCTTTAGGCATACTTTACAACCTCCATTATATGTTGTGAATTTGCCAGGAAAAGAGGGAACAGATTTAGTCTCTCTTTTCCGTTATAAATAGTTAATGTTTTTTATAAAAAGGTCTAGAAATCAATCTAGGCCTTTTCTGTTTATTTCTTTTCCATTTCTTCTTGAATTCGTTTTGCTTTTTGCGTTTGAATTTCTTCCTTCAAGAAATAAAGAGGGGTGTATTTGTAATGCGCTTTTAATCGATAGGTGTTATTATAATAATAACGATTTCCCATTTGTCCTTCCATCACACCATGCTCTTTTTTATATTTAAAATATCCTTCGTTAAGTTTTTCTCCACATTTTTCCATAATTTGTTTTTCTTGTAATGATTCAAACAAATTATTTTTTTTACTAAACATGTTATCTTTTGGTTTTTCATTTTCATCTTCGTTATCACTATCGCTATTTTTATTTTCTTCTTCGGCACAATGATAAACTTCATCTACCCATTTAGAAATTATATCTTTTTCTACAGGAAGATATTGAGCGAGTACCGATTTTACAATATTTGGTGATAAAGACTCCCCACGGTCTAATCCGAAGGAACTAGCCAATACATTAAGAATTTCTTGTGCCAAACCAAACACATCGCTAATTTGTGAAATTTTATCCGAGGTTATATCCTCTATAGGATTCTCTATGCTCAATTCAAACTCCGACTTGTCGCCGTCAAATTCCTCTGTCAAGAGCAAGTGCATGCGATATGTTTCATCCAATGTTTCAAGGAAAGCCCTTCTTAATGCGTCAACCCTTCGTTGGAAAATCTTGTTCAAGTAATACAACTTCTCGGCGTTGTCTCCGCCCAATCCATCTCCTTCTTCAGGACACAAATAAGTCATCGGAATGCCTGTGGACATGCACATTGAGTATTTCTTTTCCTCAAGGTCGCCTAGAGCGTCCAAATCAATTGAGGGGTCTAACAAGTCGTAGTCGACGAGGCCTTCGCAACTGTAAATTTTGGCTCCCACTGAAAGTCCGTCTTGATTTTGCGTCTGCGGAGTGATTCCTTCGAGAAAGTTCTTGGCTTCCGATATGCGCATCTGACGTGTGAAGGGGTCGCTGTTTTCGTCACACTTAATTGAGTAATGCTCGCGAGGGAATGATTGGCTTCTCAACATATCGACCAAGAGTTGAGTGGTCTTGTAAGATTTGTATGTCGGCAAAGCGGACAACATCATCGGCTTTCCAAAGGGGAAGAAATCTTTGTCCGTCGTGAAGAGCCTGCAATGCGCTATGCACCACGGAGGAACACCCTTCACATTCTTCACATCTTGCGAGTTTCCGTTCTCTTCCTCCGCCCACAATTTTAGAGTATATCCGAAAAGATATGACTTGTAGAACATGCTTATGTCCTCGACATTCTTTTGGGTCACGATATCTATAATTTGTTGGAGAGAGGGGTATGTGTTGGCCAAGTTCAAGGCCATGTTGAACCACTGTCGCTTCTCCTCGACCATTCCGACATTGAATTCGATTCTGTCGGACACCAAGAAGGGGTCTATCGGAGTAATTGCCGTGATTCCGCCCTTTCCCTCCATGTCGATTCCGTTAAGCCAAAACGCGTCGCCGTACATGACCAAGTTGGTGAAGATGTCGCGAATTACATTCTCGGTGAAACCTACATTCTCAAACCATTCATAGAAATGCTTCTCAAGTTTTGAGTCTTTGGCCTTGATTTGAACCAACTGCTTTCCGTATTCAGAAGTGTAGGCTTCGCTCACATATACCTTGACTGCGGTTTCGAGAATAGGCTCGGTCGCGCAAGCCGCTTTCATGTCCTTGTAGCGCAAGAATCGATAGGCGTTGTCCATGTATGGAGCGGTGTTCATGTTGGAAACAATGTATTGATAGGCACTCTCCATGGCGGAGGGCATCTCTATCGGCTTGACTTTTTGGGTGGGATTTCCTCGCTTGTCCAACACTTGCTCTGTTGGAATCATATTTCCCTTGTCGGTCACACCGATGTTGAAAAAATTAAGAAGTCGACTCGTGTTTTTTCCATAGAGTTTGTTCGATTTTGAAACATTCACCAAATTAACTTTAGAGTTTCCCATTTACAATTCTCCTATCAATCATATATCTCAAAATAGTTAAAATTCGAGAAAAAATCAACTATCTTTTTCCAATGAACTACGGAATTAAAAAAATTCTGAAAGAAAAGAGATTTAAAAACGGCAGAATAATAATGGCGGAATTGCTAGGACTGAACCTCTATTCAGTGATGGTGTTTGACGAGAACGACAAGTTGGTTGACTCTTTGTGCAACTGTTGCTTCGAGAAAAAGTATGTGAAAGACATTCTGAAACTTACTAGAAAGGAGTACAAGAAAAAGATGAAGAAATGGTTTTACGAGAAATCGGCAGAATCGCAGTCTCGTTCATAATGCATCATATGATAAACAAAACTTGGTGTTTGTTGTTCTAAATATACATTAATTTAACAATCCTTGGTCTTTCATATTTTTCTTAATTGACATGGCCATCAAATTCTCAAAAAACCCTAAGTTTCTGCACAATCCTGAAAGATGCTTGCATACCAACGCTCCGTCACGATATTTGTCCCATTTTTTAGGATAAATGTTGTTCGGAATTAGGCTAGCATTTTCTTGAGTTGCAAAATAAGAAATCCCGCTCCATACATAAGAAACGCAATTACACGAATACTTCACATCCTCGCTCAAGTCTAAAATCGCGCTCAATGTGTTCTTGTCGAATTCACCGTTCTCCACAATTCCCAACTCTTCAATCAAATCCCAAAAGTCGTTCACTCGGAGGCACATCATGTATTCTCCGCTATTGTTGACCTTCATCGCTCCGCTATTCACGATGTCCGCTATGGGTGCGTCCGTCAATTCCTTGTATACATGGTTTGGGTCTTCATATGGGGTGACTACAGTTTGAAACAAGAAGTCCGCCGAGCCATCCTCATTGAGTTGCGATGTTATAAACTTGATGTTTTTGTTAGGGGTTCCGACCAAATCCTTCCTTATGTTGTAAAATTTGTTCACATGGGCGTTCTTAGCATACACATCTTTAGAGCGGATGTCTTGCAACGACAAATTCTCCTTAATCCCTCTTCTATAAAACTTTTTCACATCGCTAGGAACAATAGCCTTATTTTCCCTCAACTTGGACAACTTTCGCTCTCCATCCTCTTCATCGAACTTTATTCTGTAAGGAACTTCGTTGGTTGACTCCAACAAAACAAGAATATTTCTTCCCAACATGGGAACATAAATGTTGAATGTTTCCAAGTTTCCGATTTTTTCATAAGAGAGAATTTCGACAAAATCAATATATTCATACAAGGCGGACATGAAGAAGTTCTCGCTTGGGTCGAAGCCTTTGATGTTCTCCTCGACTTGTCCGTATCCTTCGCAAGACAAGAACAACTCGACTGCGTTTATGAGTGAATTTTTCGCTTTTTCAAAGTCAACCATGTTCATACCCAAAATAGTAACTATTTGACATATGGAAACATTTGCAAGCAACGAAAACAACCACACTCTCTACTTCGACTACCCTTTCTACAAGAAGGTGAACAAGGACGGCTCCTTGGCGGACATGGAAAACTCAGACGCTTTGGCTCAAGCGGTCAAAATGTGGCTTGCCTCTAAGAGAAACGAAAAAGTCCGCTCTTTGGGCGGAGGAATATTATACCCTTATTTAGGAAAAATGATGGACGACGACAAGGCGGACGAAATGAAGGGCATCATAACCCAAGGATTGCAGAACGACTTCACTCCCCCATTGACACCTGTCGAAGTTACTGTGGTCGCCAATGTGGAGAAGGAGAGGTGGGAGATAGGAATAGTGGCCTACAATGCGGACTTGGCTATAGGCGTGAACACCAAGGCGGTCATACTAAATTCAATCTAATTCACTCCATGAGCATACAGTCTGCTATAATAATCCTCATGTGAACGGTTGTCGATTTTATAATTTCTGTGCAACCAATCAAACTTCTTTCCGTGGTATTCCTTCCAAGTGCCATCGTCGTCTTCGACTAAAATCGGGCAACCATGAAAGGCACTCCATTCAATGAACCTTCTCACAAACGCGTCTGGTTTCTTGCTCATTCCTTAAATCCTCCTTTACGCTCGGTTTACAGTTTCACCTTCCAACATGTCCAACAAATTCGAGCCTTTCTTGTCATACCCCACTCTTTTGTCGAATCTACCCATGACATTCAAAGCGCTATATATTATCAAAAGTTTGTTGGGTTTGAAAGAGCATTCAACTTTCCAATTCTCAAGGTCGGAGACATTGATACTTATCGCAGAAATAAGATTCCAATTCATTCGCATCCGTTCTTGGAGTTGCTTGATTTTGATTCGCCACCCTCCATCAAGATACGCCATCTTTCCCTCCAAAGCGTCGCGAATGAAAGCGTCTATGTGGTTGTATCTCAAAGCGTCCAAAAAATATTGTTTGGGATAATTGGGCAATGTCGAGGGAATATTGTCCGCGTTGTCCCCATACATAGTTTTGAACATAGTGATGTTGTTGACTGTTGGTTTGAATCCGTATTTTTCTTCAAAACTCTTGACAGTCAATATCTCGTTGTTTTTGATGTATTGGTCAACCTTAATGTCGTGCTCTTCATCCAACATCAAAGACCTAGACCAATCCATATCGTTTGAAAAAAGCAAAACATGGTCGTGCTCCCCCACATAAGCGTCGATTATATTCTCTACATAATCATCCGCCTCTATGCCTTGCTTGCGATAAAGAATTCCATCTCTATAAAATTTCAAGATAAGTTCGATGAAATTCAAAGCGTCGTAAAATTGCTCAGGCATCTCCTTTCTATTTTTCTTATAGTCTTCGTCAATGAACTTTCTGTTGATGATTCTGCTTTTGGCGTTGTCCATCAACCAATATATTTTGCAATCCCTCTTGACTCCGTATTTTTCAATGTAATTGTTGCAAAGTTCAAAATATTTGCATATGGCGTCTATGGGTATGAGTTTGTTGTCCACCTTAGTGAGAGTTTCGTTGCCGAAGAACACTCGATGAAACACATTGTATACATCGAACATCAACACATTATACATATGATTCCTCCATTTATTCGACACATTTTATTCAAAAGTCGAGGCGAAGTCAACCCTCGAATTTATTCGCTCAACGCTAGAAGCAACCTTCGTCCGAATTCTCGCTTAATTAAAAAAAGGTAAATTTTCATCTTAAATTCGCTTTCGCACCAATCCACTCTCATTTAGAACCTCCGACAGAATTCAACTTATACAAAAGGCTCAAATGCTCGACCGCCTCCGAATCCTTTCCCAAATGCTTCAAGTCCTCCAACAAAGCGGTCAACGGAATCTTGCACTTGCATTTATACATTTCTCCGTCCTTGATTGAAAGCACATCGAACTCGTTATATCGGTCGTGAACGCGCTCTATTTTGTAAAGTTTCTTATAGACGGTTTTCGTAGTGTTCAAGGCCTCTTCCAAAGTCTTACCCTTCCCTAAAATCTCACGAACCTCGTCCGCGCTAGGCACCCTCGTGGTCTTTTCGTATACAATCGGATAATCTTTTTCGATTTCTTTCTTCAAGTCGCCGATTACCTTCTTCTTGTCCTTCGTGACATCAATCACAATCTCAATCTCTTTTTCATTGTAGCGGATGTAAATCTTTCCTAAATCCTTCACCACATGAATTTTGGGCTTCAATGGACATTTGTCACAAAAATTGGAAAGACTTTTGATTAGGCTTTCTAGGTAAGAGTCGTAATTGGCGTACTCTACATTTCTAGGGTTCATTTCATTCCTCCATATTTCCTTCATTTTGTTTTGAAAAATAGTTATCAAAATTCATTGAACAATTTTTCGAGTTTTGATATAATGTCAGTCATATGGAGGATTTGCATGGTTGATTTCAGTTTCCTTGAGGACGACAGTGAGAAAATCGAGTTCATAAACGACATCGGCAACTTGATTCAAAACGGAGAGATTTCGCCAGAATCATTGAATGAGTGCTTGGGAAATTATTTTTCGATAACTAGATATATTTTGACTTTGTATGAGTCCGTCAGTTTGGAGGACGACAATCTCAAACTCGAATACAAGATTTGGTATGCAGAGAAGTTCTTGAAGAGCAAGACTTCCTTGAATGAAGGAGTCACCGCTAAGACGAAGATGGCATCCACCACGGAAATCGAGCAGAACTTGATTGTCGCCAACAAGTCAGAATATGTCGATTGGCAACAGAAACTAATCATTTCGGAAAAAAGAAAATCGTTCTATTACAGAATCATGGAAAGTTGGAAAGCCAATAGCCAACAAATCGTCCAACTGTCACAGAACATGAGGTCGGAATTAATCGCGTTAAAAACACAAGACAAGGCCAACGAGGATTTGCAGAAGGAAAAGTTCATTCGCCATGTAAGAACCGATGAGGTAAGCGAGCCGACGACCGTCGTTAAAAAAGTGAAAAAAATTAGCAAATGAATCAAAACCGCCCTTGGATTGGGCGGTTTTTAACTTTCTTAACTTATTAAAAAGTTAAAAAGCCCTAGAAATCAATCTAGGGCTTTCCTCTCCTCGATGTCCGAATCGATTATAGCATGGCGATAATCGCCTTTTCGGAAACGAAGAATTGGCTTCCTTCATCTCCGTTCGGAATCATTTCGTATCGGTTGATTACGACTTTCTTTCCTTTCTCAAAGTTCTTGTTCTTGCATTCCTTCGAGAAAGCCAAGATTGTTCCTTCCTTCGGCTTGTCCTTGGTTTCGCCGAAATAAACCCCTTCGTTTTTCTTTTCCTCGATTTCAACGAGCAAATAATCATTCATGGGAATAATTTCATTCATAATTCAATCTCCTTATCTTCCGCAATCGCAAGCCTTGGGTTCATCCTCGTTCACCGTGGTGATAACGACTTCCGTGTTGATGTAGAGGCCTATGAACGACGAGGCGTTCTTCAAGGCCGAGATTTCAACCAATGTGGGGTCTACAACCTTGTCGAAAAGGTTCTCGTCCCATTCCATAGTGGAGAAGTTGTAGCCGTTCTTCTCTCCGTCGGATTTAGCCAAAGTCTTCTCGACGACAACATCGCTTGAAATTCCGCTATTGTCTGCGAGTTGGCGGATTGGGGCTTCGAGAGCGTCCTTCACGATGTTGAATCCGCAAACTTGAGAGTCGGTCAATTCCTTCGGAGGAACGAGTTCGGAAGAAACCTTCAACAAGGTAACTCCTCCGCCTAAAACGATTCCTTCCTTGACGGAAGCCTTGACGGAACAAATCGTGTCCTCAATGCGGTCTTTCAACTCCTTCATCTCGACTTCGTTGTCCGCGTAAACTCGGAGAACGCAAACTCCGCCTGTCAACGAGGCGATTCTCTTCTTCATCTTGTCTTTCTTGGCTTCCACTGTTTCGACCGCCATCTCCGACTTGATGCGCTCAACTCTCTCGTCGAGAGCGGACTTCTCGCACTTTCCTCCGACAATCAAGGTGTTGTCCTTTGAAATGACAACCTTTTCCGCGCTTCCCAAGTCGTCCATTGTCATTTTCAAGAGCGACTTTCCTAGCGATTCGGAGATGAACGAGCCTTTAGTCAACACTGCCATATCGGTCAAGATTTCCTTTCTCATCTCTCCGAATTCAGGCGACTTCACCGCACACACTTGGAGCGTCTTGTTCATCGCGTTGAAAACTAGGGCTGGCATTGTCTGTCCGCCATATCCGTTGGCTACGATGAGCAAGGGACGGCCTTCGTTGGCGATTTGATTCAAGATTTTTCCCAACACATTGAGGTTGTTAATTTCTTCGTCGGTGATGAGTATGTAGGGGTTCTTGAGTTCGCAAGTCATTCTGTCGTTGTTGACAAAGTATTGGCTTTCATAGCCGTTGTTGAATTGCATGCCTTCGACAAATTCAAGATATGTCTCCGTTTTCTGCGAATCCTCAACTGTGAGAATTCCATCCTCTCCAATTTGAGCGTAAGCCTCTGCGACCAACTTTCCAATTCTCTCGTCGTTGTTGGACGCGATAGTGGCGATGTTCAAGATGTCGTTTTGGTTGCGGATGTCCTTCGACTTTTCCTTGATTTTATCGACCGCCATCTTGGTTGCGACATCGATTCCTTTCTTTAAGTCAGAAGGTTTCACTCCGCTAGCAAGATACTTTCTTCCGTTCTCCAACATGGCTAGTCCAAGCACGGACGCGGTTGTAGTTCCATCGCCCACTTTCGCGCTTTCGCTAGCAATATTCTTCATCAAGTTGGCTCCGATGTTTTGGTGTTGGTTCTTCAACTTGCCGACCGCCTTGGCGATTGAAACTCCGTCCTTGGTGACCGTGTAGGAAGTTCCGTTGAACCCTTCGATGATTCCGCATTTTCCGTTCGGGCCTAGCGAACTAGCGACCGCCTTGGCGACAATTCGCGCTCCTTTGTAAATGTCGTCTTGGGCGTCTTTTCCAAATTTCACTTCATTGTGAATTGACATATGATTCCTCCATTTCTTTGTATTGAATGTAGTTTGAATGAGATTTGAATTAAAGTCAAGCCTTGTCACGAAAAACATACAACTTTCGTGACAAGGCAATGTTTAGCCGTTAGTTGATGGCGAGTTTTTTCGGCATTTCCTCAGGCTTAATCACGAACTTCACTTTCAAAAGTCCGTTCTCAAATGAAACAATCGGTTCGTCAACATACTTGTCGGTGATGTCGATTGTGGCGATTGAAACATCCTTGTCCTTGGGGAACTTGATTCCTTTGTGAGTGTAGGCAAATTTGTCCTTTTCTTCGACAGCCTTGACTGTGATTTCGATGGATTTGCCCGTCTTGGTGAGTTCTATTGAATCCTTCGACACTCCTGCCAAGGCGAACTCAAAGTAAAGGTTCTTGTCCTCGTCGACATACTGACTGTAAGGAACATCGGCCTTTCCGAAAGAGTTGATATCCTTCAATCCGTCCACATTAGGGGCGACAACGAAGGAATAATCCGAATTCTGCAAAGAGCCAACGATTCCGTCAAGCACTTCGTCCAAAAATGAAGCGTAATTGTACATACGACTTCCTCCTAATAAAATATATTCAAGGTGTCCATACGGACAACCTTCAAATTTCAATGTCTTTAAAAATAGTTATCTTTTCTTTAAAGATAATCAAAACATTTGAAAAAATCAAGTCTATATAACTATTTTTCTTGAAGTTTTAATTTGGAGTTTTTAAATGGCGAAAAAAATATCATTCGACTATCAAGCGATAAAAAACCGAGTTTTGCAAAATTTGTCCGCCCAATCGGAATGGGCTTCATTCTTGGATTACGGAACGATAGACAATGTGATAGCGTCAATCGTCAACGAATTGTCATATGAAGTCCAATATTCTGAATACAACTCTATGGAAAATTTTTGGGGGATGGCGAGAAACCGCTCCTCTTTGCTCCAAATGTCGCCCATGCATGGCTACATCGTTCCTAGAAAGCAGTGTGCGAGAGGAACGCTTAGAATCTCCACATCGGAAACTTTTGACGAAGGATGGTCTAGAAACATAACTATTCCGAAATTCTTCCAATTCTCTGGCGGAGATTTATCGATTTGCTCGGACGATGACTACACTTTGAACGCTGGCGACGACTACATCGACATATCTTGCGTCCAAGGCGAGTATAGGGAATCGTCCTTTTTGGCGGAAGGCATAAACTACGAGGAAAAGACCATTATGGACGACTCGGTAGACAACTCCTTTTTTGTGTTGACGGTGAATGATGTCGAATGGACGCAAGTGGACAGTCTGTTCTTGTGTTCGAAAGACGACATGGTTTACCAAATAAGAACTTTGCCTGACCTAAGCGGAATCATAATCAAATTCGGCAACGACATTTTCGGAAAGAAATTGACTAAGAACGACAAAATTTCATTCAAATACATATCAACCAAAGGCTCTTTGGGAAACATCTTCTCGTCGGGCGTTGTCGACACAGTCGACTCTCAAGCGGTGGACGCCCAAGGCTACAATGTGCAAATCTACTGCACCAACACCACAAGTTTTGTAGGAGGCAAGGACTATCCTTCAATCGATGAGATAAGGGAAATCTCCCCCAAAGTCTACCAATCAGGTCAACGAGCCTCTTCAATAGAAGATTACGAAACCATTCTCAAAGAGATGAGCGAGTTGAGCAAAGTTTCAGTATGGGGAGCCTACGAAGCGATGAAAGAGAAAGGTTATGAGGACATATACGACTTTATAGCGAACGAAGATAATGTCGTCCATCTCTGTCTTTTGGACTCTCAATACAATCCCATTAGCGACGAGCAGAAAACTAGGATAACCGAAACCTTACACGGATTAGCAGACCCAACAGACTTGATGTCGTTCGAGACTCCTCGAAAGGTTCCCATGATTTTCAACATAACCGCCAAGATAATTTCTTCTGCTTACACGGTGAACGAAGTCGAAAGCGCGATAAAGGAGTCGTTAGCGGACGCTTATGGAATAAAGAATATGGGATTCGGAGAGAGTGTGTACAATTCGGATTATGTTCGCCTAATTGACGAATGCAAGGGGGTGGACAACCACAACTCCTACATAGAGTTGTACCAAGACGGAATAACATTGAGTTCTGCATATAGCGGAGACTTTTCCGTTCCGATGTATCCAATAAACTACAAGACAGTGAATGTCTATGTGAAGGACAACGGAGAGGACAACCCTCAATGGAAGTTGTTCGCCACTTGCGACTACGCGGGAAGCCTTATCGGAGTGGACACCTACATAACCACAGGTTCTTACTTGAGTTTGAACACAGGTGTCGGCCTTCTCAATGTGGTTAGCGGACTAACATCCGACTACAAGAACTATGAATTCAAGGTGAATTATCAATATGACGGATTGGACTTGAAAAATCCGAACAGAAGGAACATATTGTGCTATGACAGTTCGGTAATCACTCTAAGTTATTAAAGGGGCTAAATTATGTCGCAGAAAACCATAAACAAATCGTTGCAAAATAACTTGTTGTCGCCGTTGACGCGCGACTTGTTGTGGCCTCAATTCTTGACCGCGTTCTCGTATGAAATCCAAAATATGCGAGACAAATACGCTTCGGTCAGAGACATTTGGAATCCCAACACGAACGACAAATCCTCGTTAATAAGAATATCGGAGTCATTCGGCTACACTCCTAACTTGACCATAGACAACACCGCTAGAATGTCCTCTCTTGAGGTTCAGTCGATACCTTACAGAATCAAGGAAAAGACGACATACAATGGCTACAACTTGATTTTTAAGCAGAACGACTCTTTGGGCGACACTTTCAATTACTACTCTAACGGTTGGAAGTTAATAAAGGCAATAAACTACGACGACACTTTAGTGAACTTGGCCTCATACGACGGATACTCCCCTTTCCTTGGAATTGTGCCAATCAAGAATTTCTCCTCCAAGTTGAATAACTCGCAGAACATAATTTTGGACTACTTGAGCAAGGACGGAGAGAAGGCTTATGACGACTACGGAATCAGATACTACTCGCTCGACCAAAAGTTCAACCCTTATTGGAAGTTGGACACAAGTTACTTGAAAGTTCCGACCAACCATTTGGGAATAGAATACTTTCCTAGAACTTGGAATTCGTCGTATAGGGCGACATTGGGATTGGCTTCGGAAGATGTCGAGGTTTACGAAACTCAAATTCAATACCCCTCGTATTATGTGGCCGAATCAATGACAATTGAAATCGACGGACTTCCGTTGAGCACGACTGTGGAAAGCATCGACGGAAAGGAATACTATAGGGACGAAAACGGAATTTTAGCCGACAACACTTGGTTCGACCCAAGCGAAAATTTGTTGCACATCGAATTCAACGAGCCTCCTTACGGACTTGAGGTTTCCGCATCATACAGAATTGGAATGTTGTTCACCTCTGACTACTTCTACTACCTAGAAAAAGGAATGGAATACAACAAGCGTTGCACAATCGTTCCGCATGAAGGAGCATTTTTGTTCGCTAGAGTGGCGGAAGGCAGAGGCTCTGACTTTTATTTTAAGAATGACGAGGGTTGGACGATACCTGACTTGAAATTGAAGGCCGTGACTTCTAGCGGATACAACCGCTACATCATCGTAAGCGACAAGATGTTCTTAGACTATGCCATGGACGACCAAGGACAACCTAGCGGAAGGGACAACTTCAAGTTGGACTCCTTGGTTAAATGGACGCTAGATTCGGAAACTTCGCAAAAAGAGTCTTTGGTCAACAAATTCAAGTACATCGCTTGCGGAAACAGAGCCTTGAATGTGATTGACGAAAAGCACAACGGTTTGTTCAACCAAACATCGATTTTGTTCTACTACAACTTGGACGGAGAGAACGACTCCGACAAAGTGTTGGACTTGTCGTTGAACTCAATCGATTGTACAATCACAGGCGACACGGAAAGAATTTCTAGCGTGATAAACAAGTCGTTAAATTTTGACGGCTCGACTTACGCTCGCTCATCATCATACTTGAACTTTGACCCTTCCGCCACATACACCATGGGAATGTGGTTCAAAGCGGAGGAAGGCGGAGGAACATTGTTCGACTGCTTCACTAAGATAGCCTACGATTGGAGCGAGGAAAAATTGACAATAGGCTCTTCAATAGAGTTCCCTTGCTCGCCCAATGAATACCATTTCTTGTGCTTGGCTTACGATGGAACGGATGCTTCAGTGAAGATTTGGTTGGACGACGAACTCCAAGGCGACTATTCGTTGACGATTTCTTCCGCATCCTTCTTGGTCAACATAGGAGCGGACTCTTCAGAATCGAACGAATTCCACGGAGAGATAGACGATGTTTGGCTCTTGGGCAAGTCGATAACTGACGAAGAAAGAAGTTACATCTACAACGACAAAATCTCGTTGATTTCAAGCATGGGCAACAGAATGTCGTACTACGAGTTGGCGGAAGACGAGAAATACAATGACGACGACTACACAATCATTCAGTCTTATGTGAAGTCGATGGATATAAACGACGAGCATGTGAAGGTTGAGAACAACGGCGACGAAATTTACTCCGCCCAAACAAGGTTTCATCCAATACTTCCTTCTCAATTCATGCTCAAATTCAAGAACGCCTCGGTTCAAGATGTAACATTGTATTCCAACGAGAATGGTGACTTGTATAAAAAGGACAACACTCAAGAAACTGTCGACGGCCACATCGACTTTGAGAGCGGAGTTTGGACTTTGGCGAAGAACTCCATAAAGTCGGTGACTCAAGAAACATTGATTGACTTACAATACCACGGAAAAGATGTGGATGGCTATATAAAAAAATATCCGAAATTGTACGAATACATCGTGGAAGGGTCAGATGACTCGACATGGTATGACGAAGAGCCGTTGCCTAACCCAGACCCCACGAAAAAACTAGATTGGGATGACTTTCCTTCAAACCGAGAGGAAGAGCCTGTCGATTCGGTATTCTTGTGGTATTGCGACGATGACAAAAGCAATCCTAAAGTCGAAGTTTATTCGAATGACCCTGACAACGAAAATTTGGGATATTATGTGAAATCGTCAAACAATACCAACATCGCAGGGTTGGGAATGTTCACTCTAAATTCGGACGACGAGGAAACTCCGTTGTTCTCATACAGAGACACGAAGGCTCTTTATTTGACTTTGGCGGACTTGATTGTTGGACACGATAATGGAGGTAGCGGTCAATTGAGGGCTTTCTTCGACATGGGTGAGTCGTCTAGCACGACAATCTATTCGAAGGACGACTTTGATTCGGTCACGCCTCCGACGGCATCCACGGAATTTTATTTGAATGTCGCTTGCACACAAAGAATTCATAAATGGAATGTTCCGACTGAAGACGGAGTAATCGTAGGATATAGTTTAAATAACGAGCATAATTATTACACTAATTTATCATTTAACGATTTGATAAAAAACGATACATCTTCCACTCCGAATGAAATTCCATTCACCCCAATGGGAATTGCCGTAAAATCCACACAAGGTGAGTTGAACTTGACTTTGCAAAAAACTTCTAATTTTTATGAAAATTCTTACTGTAGAAATTGGATTAAAAATGTCGACGAAGACATACCTCATGAGGGTCAATTGGGATATGGAAAAGAATTGGTGAAAGGCTCCATAATATTGAATTATTGGGTTGAAACCTCCGAAGGAACCAAGAAGTTCCAAGCACAAGTTTCAGTTGACGGAGGAGTCGAAGGCGAGAACATCAAGCCAGGTGGAACATTCGATTATATAAACAACGAAATAAATTTTGAATTCGAGACGCCTGTGAAGAGCAACTTGGTGGCCTCGTACCAATACTACGACTCGTTGGAGATAAACTACGACTATCCGATTTCAATGACTTACAAATGCAAGAATTCAAACAAGGTCAACGAGATTGGATTGGAGAACGAGAACCACGAGTTGATGGCTTACATGACATTCCCTGATGTCGAGTTCTATAGCACTCACGACAACTTGTCCGCCATGTTCGCGATATCTAAATCATCCTAAGAGAAAAGGAGATGGTCGTTTCGATAGTCGCTAGTCAACTTCACATTCTGCTTTGAGCAGACCAACAAGGTTCTAGCCATTCTACCGTCCCAAATGTGGTAACTAGACTCGATAAGATAATTGCCAGCGTTGCGTAAAGACTTGTCGTCAGTAGCATTGGAATCCGTCGAAGGCAAGTTCACCTTAACTGTGTTTCCGCACACCAAAGTTTTGTCCAACTGCGTGTTTATCGTAATCTTGTCAGGCAATACGGTATTCTTGTGTAAGTTTATCATGTAGCCTTTGTTGTTGTTCTTGGTATCATTCTGCTTGATGTCAAAATCATACAAAGACACGAGATTAGTCTCCTCGTCGGAACTCCCTATCATGGGATATTTTCCTTGTGATTTGGCGTACTTCAAGAGGTTGTCGTTTTCCAACGAAATGTTTCCGTCCTTGTCATAAGAGGAGTATCTGCAATTGAACCAAGGCTTCACTTTGCTCAACTCCAACTGTGAGAAGTTCACGGAGAACAAAGTCTTGTCGTCCGCAATCATTTCCAAGGAATCAGTGCAATAGGTCAATTCCTTCAACGGAGTGGAATTGAACATAGAGTTGAAACTCTTAAAGTGGAATCCATTGTTGGAGTCTATGAACGCGTAAAACGGAGTGTTTTGGGCGGAAGTTGAGTAGGCGAACGGAAGCAAGTAATCCACGATGAACTCCGAGTCGTTTACGAACGGTTGGTACCAATAACCTGAATTTGTTGTGCTCTCTATGTCGACCGAATCAAATTCGCATTTGTTGGCGATTCCCTTCACGATATCCGATATGTTCGATTGATAGGCCTTCGATTTCTTGAACTGTTTCATGAAGCAATTGTGAACCAACTCGACTTCCATGTCTCCACCTATTCCGTTGGAAGAGGTCATTTGTTGGGGAACTGCGTTCTTGGCAACTACAAACTTGCATTTCTTCATGCTCGCGTCGTCTTTTCCCAACGACACCTCAACTTCGGTTCCGTCCACGAAAGCGAGGTATTCATTGGCCACGCCTTCGTAATCGGAAATCATCAGTTTCACTTTCGGATAGAATTGATATATTGAGTCGAATTCCGTGACCGTGAACGACATTGGCGACAAACCGCTATCGTTGCCGTTTATTTTAAGAGAAACCGACGCTCTTTCAAAAGCCGAATCATTGTCCGCCATTCAAGTCTCCTTAATTCGATTTCATGTTTTCGACATACCAATCATCGATGTCGTTCTTTCCATAAAACTTTATCGTCTTCTCAAAATTATCGTCGTCCGAAATGTCGTTGATGTCGTTCAACCATAATGTGAGGTTATCGTAAAAATCGAAAGTTCCGTAATATTGGTATGTTAGGTTGAAAAACTTGACCAAGTCGTTTTGCGTGAGTTTGTAATCAGAAGGCTTCTCCGAAATTCGCAGTTGATTCAACGGAAATGTCGCTAGGTCAGGGTAAAAATCTCCGTTTTTGTCAGTCACGCAAGAAGCGTCCATAAGTTGATATTTAGTCTTGTACGCCATATAAACTCCTATTAGAAAATCTTGTCTATCATATTTTCAGTGGCTACTTCCATAGTAACAAGTTCCAACGACAAAGACGCGCTAGAAGGATAATTTTTATTTTGTGACATAGAGTAGGCCAATTCCTTTGAAAATGTAGGTTCGACATTTTTGATTATAACCGAATAAAAATGAGCGTAGCCAATGTCCACGGTATAAACACCTTTTCCCCCTTCAAATTTTTTCAAAAATCCAGACATTTCTTCCGACACATTTCCGTTTCCACCCATAGCACGAGCGATTGCTTGCATGTTTGGTCCTGGTGGTATCAAAGTCATCAATTTCAAATTAGTTATCGTTTTAGTTATCATATTTGAATTAGGGTCTATTTTTGAACTAACTTGACTAGAACCTTTTTTTGGAGCGGATTTTGACATTAATACTTTTGTTGGATTGATAACATCCAAATAAGGGTCTGTGTCCATTTCCAATTTAACTGTAATTGATATTTCAATTGGTTCTGTACTTTCCCAAATCTGAATTCCTTGCAAAGCAAACTGACCGCTAGGCATTCCCAAACTCGACGACAATAGATTAAGAAATCCACTAGAAGACCCTTGCCACAAATCGCTATATTTAGAATTTATTTTAATTGAAAAATCATCATCTAAAATCAAAGGAATTCTACCAATAATATTGGTTTCTCCTTCTTTTATTGTGACCAATTTTTCTTTAGGAATCGGATTCTCCAAATTGAACATTAAACCATTCCTCCGCACATAATCAAATCCAAATCTTGCCTAGTTTGAGGTGGCATCTCCACCTTCAAGTCCTTGCTCAAAATCTTGGACAACACATCTATAATAGTGTTTAATTTCTTCTCCAATGAATTGTTTCCGTCAAAACCGCCTAAATTCTTGTTGGCTTCCATCCTAGCCTTTTCCATGGACAACGGAATGTTCTTCAAGGCGACCAATGTGTCCTTGGGGTTGGTCTTTATGATTGAACCGTCCGCTCGAATAATAGCGTCATCTACTTTATTTGTGGTATATTCGCTAGCGAAAACATTATCCAAACTATTCCAATCCAAATGTCCTTTATCTGTGTATCTAAAATTCGTACTTATGTCTTGTATGCCTTGAGATTTGAGATATTCCAACACTTTAGAATTCATATTGTATTTTCTCAAAATGTCGGATTCGTTCATACCTGTTATCAAATCGACTTGAAGTTCATTCAAAGCATTCAAATAAGCACCAAATTTCATTGGGTCTTTATACATTTCTTGAAGTTTTTTTGAAGAAATTGTGCCTTTTGACCAATTTAATATTTTTTTAAGATTTTCGATTTTACTTGTGTCCGCGCCTTTTTTAATATCATTGCCTTTATATAGATTGACACCATAACTTCCACCAAGATATGTTGCTAATTCTTGCGGAGATAAAGCGTTTAATTTTCCAGATGTAAACATATCCGCTATAGCCAAACCTGACTTATTTTTGTCAGTCATACTTACGAATGTGCTAGCGTCTATGGTTGGGTCGTCCGCTAATTTCGTTATTACATCATAAAATTCTTTTGAATATTTTCCTTTTTTGTAATCTTTTTCATAAGATTCCAATCGTTTCTTTTTTATTACGGAATCTCGTTCATCCGCTTTCAAAAATCTAACAACATCTATTAAACTTTCTCCACCGAAATATCCAAGTACTCCACCCATGAGTCCGCCAATTAGAATTCCCCACGGGCCAAATGACGCTCCAAGCAAAGCACCTTTCAAAGCGTTTTTAGCAGCATTTCCAAATCCAGAACCTGTTCCCCCCAATGCTGCTGCAATTGAGGCTGCCACTTTGCTAGTGTTCCACTCTTCCGCTTTTCCTGCTCCCATGAAAGCATCAAAACCCATCATTCCAATACCTGCTGCACCTGCAAGTTTACCGCCCATTTTTCCCAATATAGAACTTAAATTACCCATCACAGAAGGCATATCTTTCAATGTGTCCAATAAACTTTCTCCGCCTCCTTGGGTGCTTCCGAATATGTCCTCCAACTTATTGGCGATATACAAGGCTCCGACTCCGCTCGCTCCGCTTTTCAAAACATCGGTGGCAGTGGGATTCTTTTTAGTGAATTTTTTGAACAACCATTTCACCCCTCCGCTAGCCAAACTAAATATCTTTCCGAAACCGCCGAAGAACTCTTGCATCGGGCCAATTATCAAATTCAACGGGCCTAACAAACCTTGCAATTCTTTTTTGTTTCTTTCAAATGTGTCTTTAATTCCACCCGCGATTCCACCCAACACCTTATGGTTTTCCTTAAAGTCTTCCTTCCAAGCATCTTTCATGTCGGAGGCGTATTTGTCGTTCAAATTCTCCAAGGCCTTGCGATAACCTTTAGTATTCTCAAAACTCGCTCCAAAAGCATCCAAAGCGTCCGATTTTAATTTAGCCAACTCGTCGTAATACTCGTTGCTAGTCTTGGCCAAGTTGTTCCCTTTAGAATACTTATTATTCAAATATTTTATTTGTTTATTAGATGACTCGTTCTTGAAAGATTGCTTGATGAAATTCTTCATAGTCTCGTCTTGTTTTTTCGCCAATTCCTCTTTGGCGATTTTATTTTCCTTCTCCATTTCCTTTCTGACGAGTTTCATTTCTTTGGAATTCTTATCATATTGCTCCATCATTTCTTTCATGGTTTCGCTTCGCTCGTCCGCGTCTTTCTTTTGTTTCTGCATTAAGTCAGTCATTTCTTTTGATGATTTGTCCAATATTTTTTCAAACCCTTCCAAACTGCCGAAAGAGTCTTTGATGAAAGAAGCGTATTTCCCGTACACCTTGTCCATCATGTTCAAAGTGTTCATGTCTATGGATTTTGTTTTGTGTAGTCCGTCTATCGACTTAGATGATGTGGCGGAAGGCAAACCTCTGTTATCGGCCATAAAATACTCTCCAAATTATACAAAAATCGTCATAAAAATAGTTAGAAAACCGCCCAATTTCAATAGAAAAATATTTTAAAAATTTTAATAATTTTACTTGACAAAAAATGAATTTTGCGCTAATATAAAGACATAAAGAATGAAGTTTCAAAAAGGAGGAAACTTATGAAAAAGATTATGTTTGTTATGTTCGCGATTTCGGTTATGTGGTTGGCTTCTTGCTCAAATCCCTCGGATTCCGTAAACAATTGGGAGCCTACCGTTTCAAACGGAGGTTCGACACAAGTAAGTCAAGGTGGCGGTTCGCAATCAAATCAAAAGCCGAACGAGTGCGACATTGGCGATGATTTTGATTTGGAATATTGGAAAGACAAAATTTATGTAAATGAAATATTGCCCCCTCAATGTAGAGTTGAATCAAACCATATCGGTTTACAAAGTAATACTTCCGACACTTTAGAATTTTATTTAACAATTCAAATAAATGGAAACAAAATGATTGTAAATAAAGACGCTGGATGGGGTCCAAAAAATAATTGGTTTGAAATCGATAGTATTAAAAAGACTAGCGATAATCGTGTAGACATAAAACTAATAAAATCAATAAAATAATTAATTTTAAAACTCCGTCCATTTTCGGACGGAGTTTTTTTTCATTTCTTGCTTCTGAGCATCGGACAACCGTATTTCAACAAGCGGTTGTCGTATTCAACTTTAGCCTTCATCTCTTTCTCGTAGTCCTTGACGAACCAATTGTGGAAGGACATCAACCGCTCTATGCTCATCGCCATCAACTCGTTGTAACTGCCGAATCCGAACTTAATCAAATTCGACAACACATCTGTCAGAGTCTTTCGGTCTATCAATGTGTAGGAAGTCATTGAATTGAAACCCTACCCTCCTATGCACTTTCTTCTTCAACGAAGGCAAGTACACATCGATGTCGTCCTTTATTCCGAACGGAAAGTCCTTAACAACATTAACATAAGACTCCCATAAGGAAACCGACATTTTATTGGAGTAGCAATCCCACTTTTCATCCAAGGTTTCCAAAACCTTTCCGTTGTAGGAAACTATACTTTCCGCTTGGACGATTTTGGCGACCATTCTTGAGTATTCAATCATGAACTTGTAATACTCGGAGGTTCTTTCCTCATTGGCAGAAATGAAGTCGTCCAAGGCCTTGTCCATCTTCTCTTCGTTTGAGATGTTGTGAATTTTGCTCAACGCGCTCCTTATGTCTCCGTATTTGATGAATTCGTCTTTGTAGTAGTTTTTGCAATAAGTTTCCGCCATAATCATGTCGTTCAAAACGGAGTATCTGAATGTGGCGGACTCGTTGGTCTCCTTGTCTCTAATCGTGAACGGAACCTTCACATTTTGTGGCAAGTTCTCGTCGTCATAGTTCTTTCCCAAATAAGCGTAAACTATTGAAGTTATCGGAATGTCTACTTGTTCGAGGTTGTCGTCGTTGTTCAAAAGTTCCTCATCCTCAATAGTGTCGTCGATATACACCTTCTTTGAAATGGTGTTGGAAATAAACGCTCCGTGCAACTTATAAAGAATGTACAAAACATCTTGAACAGGTAGCAATCCCACATCAAACCTTTCGTAGTTCAATCTGCTCAATACCTTCACCAAACTCTTGACTTTCTGTTCGTCCGTCACATTCAAGTCAATGGCGTCTGACGCGGAGTAACACCTAAAATGCAACTTAGAGGGGATTCCTTCAATCCTTCCATTGGACACCAAGTTTATCTCGATGTAATTTGAAGGAATGTCCTCCTTCAACTCTCTCTCGGTTTCCTCAACCAACTCTTTCTTAATCACGCTCTCACCTTCGGAAGCCATCTCTTTCATTGTTTCCTTCAAGCCTTTATTCTCTTTTTTCTTTGCGACAACCTTGCCCTCTTCGGCGAGTTCTTCGTCTGTCATTATCGGACTAGCCATTTATTTCCTCCATATCGAAATTCATTCAACCTTGATTTTATCAATCCTTCAATTCTTTTTCAAGCCTAGAAATCGTGTCTTCTTCCTCGTCTTCGGAAGAATTGGCATCAAAACTTCCACTATTAGGAATTTCCCCGTCTTTAGGAATATAGTTGACTAAATCCTTATGCTCTCCGTCTATGTAGTAATAAATCGACTTTCCCATATTATCTGACCAAGAATTTTTCAACACAGTCAACTCAAGAATTGGGTCAACTAAATCGCGTATCAATTGAGAGCAAGGATTTTGGTTCACGATGTACTTAGGATTGTGGATTGAGAGCACAATACGTCCTCTTTCTAGAATCGAATTGCTTTCCTTAATCATACTTGTATCAATTCTGAATTTATTCAAATCCTCTATTTTTTCAATCTTCGGTACATTATTCATTTTTCTAGTTTGAATCGTTCCCAAGAAAAAAATGTTGTTACTCAAGGCGATTTCATTTAACTTATTTATTCCTTGGGTCACCGCATCCGCCCTCGATGTTCCGCTAACATTCATGTCGGAAATCATTAAGGTCAAGTCCAATGTGCAGAACAACAATTCATCGTCCTTCAAGTGAAAGTCCTTTCTGCACTTCAAACAGAAATTCCTTATGTCGTTTATGGAAACGACATTGCTAGGATAGAAGGCGAACTTCTTGGAGTGCTTGTCGTAATGGCTCTCCAATTCCGCCAACTTGTTGTATATATTGTCCCAATCGGTGTTCTCGTCGGATTCGGTCAAGTTTCCATAGTCCTCGTCAATCATCGTGGAAAGTAATGTGTCCATATATGTGGCGTGGGTCAACTCGGTATTCACCGCGCAAGTGGGAAGGCGTTTCGTTATTCTGTTTCTAAGCAACTTGATGATGTATGTTGATTTCATCGAACCACTCAAACCGACAATAAATCCAAGTCCTGCTTGCAAGTTCGGAATGAGGGCGTCCAAACTATAATCACCTGTGGTGGTCTTTATTCCGCTCGCTCGCTTGTCAAGTTCGACTTTATATTCCTCAAGCAAGTCGTGCAAAGTGAGATAGTCCGACTTGGAACTTCTCTTTCTTTCTAGTTGGTCTATTCTGTCACGAATTCTGTCCAACTTCTCGAAGTCGCTTCCGTTTTCCGACAAGTCGCCCAATGTATCCGACTTAAATTCATGAATCAACGACTTGACTTCAAGTTTGGACACATAGTCGTCAAATTCCTTTTCGTCGTATTCGGTGGATTGAACCGCCATCACCAATTCCGATGTCAAAAATTGGTTGTCCAATGTAAGTATGTTCTCCGCGATTATCCGCTTCCCCTCGGCCTTCAAGTGGAGCATGTCGAAATAAAATTCTTGGGCTTGGGGACTTACAAAACAATCTATTTCTTTTTTATCAAGAAATTCGTTGTGCTCGAACAAGCAGTTCAATATCTGCTTTTCGAGGACAGCTACCTTTAAATTATCCTCTTTCATTTAATCGTCCATATCTTTCATTCATTTTACAAAATTATGGCGCAAAAAGAAAAAACAATCAATGATTTTTTGAATTTTTTCAAGAATTTTTTTCCATTATTTCGTTAAGTTTCGTTCCGATTTCCTTCATTATGTCTTGGACACACTCGACATCCGAAATCTTGAAATCGGAGTTTGGATTCTTGGCGTCCACCAATTGCCCTATGTTGCGAACCAATGTCGGAGAAGGCGTGAATTCAACTTTAATGTCGGCAACCCTTCCGTCATCCGTAACCTTGTCACCAATATAGTCTATTTTCAACTCCCCAAAATAAGGAATTTTCGTGGAATCGCCCTCCGCGAAATCACACAGAACCAACATCATCAAGCATTTCAAAAATGAATTCACTTGCGAAGTGTTCAAGTCTCCGCCAGCCAAATTCCTCATCTCCTCAACCAACATTCTTTCTTCAACAGTCATTTTCATAAAACAAACATTCCTCCGAGCGAACAAACCGCCACGAAGGAATGTTACCTTCATCGAAATGTTTTTTCAAGCCCTATTATTTGGAGAAGTCCAACCTAGGCGACACGAATAAGTTGTGCCTTCCGTTGTACGACGACACATCGACAACGACGCACTCGGACACATAGACCGCGTCCATGGGATTCGACAAGAAGTTCTCCACCGCCTCATAAACCAATTGCTCGACAAAATCCCTCAACTGCGCCACGGACAAGACCTTCTTTCCGTCGGAATGAGCAACCAACTTGAACACAAAATGCAACTTGTCGAAGTTTATCTTGCTCAAATAAAAGTTCGCCATTTCGGAAGCCTTGTCCTCGGACTTCTTGAACTTTTGCGAAACCTCTTCCAAAGAATACAACGGAAGGGTATGTTTCTTCACATAAATATATTCCTTGCATATCTTTTTCTTGGACAATGAAAGCATGAATGTTCTCCTTATAAAAAAATCCTAACTGTTTATATAGTTAGGATTTTTTTATTTAGTCAGTTAAAGTTGATTAATTCGTGCGATAGGCGAAAAGCCATTCGCCGTCAACTTTGTCGAGTTCAATGACCTTGCCGTCGTAACTAGCCATGCTTCCCCACAAAGTGTCTCGGTCGTCCCAATCATACAAATCCTCAATCACTTTCTCCCAATCGATTTCATTTTCGAGAGTGTCCTTCATTTCTTTCGCCCAACCGCGCCCATAAATGCTTTTGAAATATTCAGAAATGCCTTGATTGAGGATTTCTTGTTCGTAAATTTCCTCGCAATCTTCCCTAACCCTTTCAATTTCTCTCTCGGACAAGCCCTCAGTGTCCTCCACATCTTCCGCAATGTCGTGGTTATGGGCGTAGTCGATAAGTTCCTCGTCGTCCATTTGCTCTATGTAATATTGCGACTCTTCTTCCGCCACTTGCTCAAACCACGAATCATTCACACAATTCTCAAGAATGTGCTCTTGAAAATTTTCACTAAAACTTTCCAATCCCAAATCGTCAATCAACGACTTTTCCCAATCCTCGAACTCTTCATAAGATTCGTCCTCGGTCAAGACCATCCATTCATCACCGTCAACCTCAAAATGGTTATCATCATATCCGTCCTCGATTTCCTCAACATCAACTTTAAGATATTCCGCCAAGGCTTGCTTCTTTTCCTCGACATCGATTTTCTTTTCGTTCAATTTCATATCTTTTCTCCTAAACTTCAATTTTTACGCTCGAAAAACAAAGCGTTTTATAAAATAGTTAATGACCATCGACACATTTAATTTTTATATTTATTTTCCAATGATTTCAACTTATTTATTAATTTTAATTCGGCATCTTCGTCATATTTTATTCTCAATAATTCAATCTTATTATCTTTACAAAATTTAGTTTTGATGGAATCATGATTTTGTCGATAATTAAATCTATCATTGGTTTCAAATCCATATTTATAAAAATGTTGTTTGCCATCAAATTCTATGCAAAGATTGTATTGGGGAATATAAAAATCAAACGGAAGCGAATATTTATCTTTACAATCTTTGAATCGTTTTTGTTCTTCAAAATTGTAATTATTATTTTGCAAAAAGAATCGTATTGTTCTTTCGCCATGAGATTCATTACAAATGGAACAACCATTACCTTTACAATGTGATTTAGGGGTTTGCCAAAAATCGCCATGTTTTCTACAAAAAATTCGAGTTCTGCTTGTGAATTTTGTATAGGTCGTTTCATCATAAATGTATGTCCCTTCACCGTGAGTTTCGTTCGCCAACAAAACAAATTCATCGTATGATTTTATTCTTATTTTTCTGATTTTATCAAATTTACAATCAGTACATCCACATCCATTCATATGACCATGTGGAGTTTGCCAAAAACTTCCGTGAATGGGACAAATTATTTCAACTAAAGTTTCAGTATTGACATAATTCACCAAAGAATAATCATAAAAGCCATGATGTACTTTGTTTGCTTTGTTCACAAAATCCTCAAAAGACAATTTTCGAGAACTATTGGATTTTTCAAATCCACATTTTTGACAAGTAATTCCTTTTAAAAATCTAGATGGTCGTTGAGTGAAAGAACCGTGCTTTGAACATATTATTTCTATTTTATCATTTCGAGTGATAAATTTAGAATTTATAAAACTAAATTTATCTCCGTATAATTTATAACTTTCATTTAAAAATGAAACCCAAGATTCTAATAATTTTTTATTGAAAATGTGTTCGCGCTTACATTTTTTACAACCTTCATGATTCCAATGCTCGCGAGGTTTTTGAAAAAACTCAAGATTGTGTTTTTTACAAGCCAAATTAACTTTGGTTTCCGTGTCGATATATTTGACTTTTGAATAATCATATTTATTTTCGTCATAAATAGACTTAGATTTATTGATAAAATCAATCGTTGTAAAATTTGTCATACTTTATTTATACCTCGGCTCCATCCACATAATATTTCTTGTTGGGGTTCAATATCTCCTTCAAATCTTGGATTGATAAATAATCTTTTTCAAGAACGGCTCTGCGAACATTGCTCTTTTTGCATAAAATTTCAAACCATATATAAATGTCAATAGATTTTGAAAATAACAAAATGTTCGTTTCCACTGTTTCTTTTTGCATTGGCCCGCGAGGTCTTTCCATCGATTGCTCGAAATCATCGCTATTCAACGGCAAATCCCAATAAATCTGTCGGCAACATTCCGTGACTGAAATCGATGTGGACAACACTTTGTTGGTAAGCAAAACCTTTCTACTAGGGTCTTTTTTAAAGGCGTTCAATTCGTCCACGCGGTCGCATTTCTTTACGGAAGTGGAAGCGTCCCCATGAACAATCAACGGCTTGTATTTGGACAATTTTTCGCCCAATTTATTCAACAACTGAGGATGAACCGACCAAACAATCACCCTTTTCCCTTGTTCGTTTATATATTTATCCAAAAGAGACATCAATATCGAAAATTTTGGATTATCTTCGATTTTAAAATTTTCATATTCCTCAACCAAAGAAGGGTCTGATGTAAATTTCGACAACTCTCCAAATTTCAACAAAGCACTCTTGGATGTGATTTTATCGCCTTCTATTTTAAAAATGTCTTCCACATATTTCTCGCAAATATTTTTATACATTTGCCTAAACTCGCTCCCCATATCACAATAAGTGATAATTTTGACATTTTCAGACTGAACAATGCAATCGTGATAACTAATCAATATTTTGTCTAAAATTTTAGTTTTAAATTCACTTGCTTTACCTTCGTCTATTTTTGTGTGATATTTATCGAAAGTGATGTAATCTCTCCATTCAGAAAAACTCATTGTTATTCTTCGTGGCAACATGAATTTCGCTAGACTATACCAATTTAAAAAATTAAAGCCCAATGTACCTGACAATCCATAACGATATTCAAAGTATTCAGAATGTATCTGTAAGAGGTGCGTTTGTATGGAGTCATGATGATTTATCGATTGAACTTCGTCCAACACAATCAATCTGCTATTGCCCCATTTAGAAAAATCAATCATAGGCTTTCTTGATTTAAGCGACGCTTTTGGATTTTTATAAACGCACGACAACCTAAATGTTATGTAATTGGTTATGATTATTTTTTTATCGAAACATTTCTCTACATCTCGATTGTATGTCCAAACCTCGGCAATATCATCTTCCTCGAAACAAGGGCTGAATTTTAGAATTTCGTTCTTAAAATTCTCCACACCTTCTCCGCGACAAACTATGAATATTCTGTCGATTTTTCCCAATTTATAAAGCGTAGATATCGCGTCACAACAAATTTTTGATTTGCCGTGCCGACAACTTATGTCCAACAAAGCGCGGTTTGTTTGAACCAATTTCTTGGTCGCCTCAACTTGAAAATTTTCAAACCCTTTTTTACCAATCAAAGGCGGATGTTTTTCCAACAACCCTTTGTCGATTGAATATTTTACTTTGCGGAGTTCGTCGGAAGGCGGATATAGACTCAACTTCAAGACCGCAACATCGTCTTGGGAAATCTCAACATCGATGTTGTTCGCCTTCAAGGAATCCGCTATGTTTAGGACTGAAAGGCGAATGGGATATGTCCACTCCTTGCTACTTCCATCGAATTTCAAGTAGTTCGCCTTGTACAATTCCACACATGTGTCCAACTCGTAGGAAGAGGAGTTTATGCTCTTGAAGTGAACATCGCCGTCGACTTCGCTTATGTAAATTTTGACCATGATAAAAAATATAATTCAAAATATGAAAATTGTCAAGAGAAATTATTTATTTTCCTCAAAGGCTTTTTTCAGAATGAATTCATGGGTATCCAAAATTTGTTCGTTCGGCAAATGTATGTAGCAAGAGTCGTCCATTTCGTTTCCCAAATATCGACAAGCGAACGCGTCGGCAAACAATTCTTGGCAATATACATCCAATTGACTGTTCTTGTCCTCGTCACGACACATCTTCAATCCCTTCGCCTTCCAATTTGAATAGTTTTCTTGCCAATACAACTGCAAATACTGAGGCAACATCGAGAACACGAAATGTCCGAATTCATGGTAAAGCACGGTACGATAGAAAAATTTTTCAGACTCGTCTTTCAAATCCTCGCATTTGGCTTTCAAAAAAATACTGTCATCAGTGAAAAAAGCCTCGGTACCTGAATCCGTTTCAAGTCCGTCATCCGCTAAATAATGCAAGTAATCGTTGTCAACTATGAGAAACCTATCGAACTTTTTCAAGATTTGGGGAAAATCTTTCTTCACATTCTGCAAAAATTCCAAAAAACTGTTCAGAACGAAATCGTCCGCTTTCTTGTCGAAATACACATCGCAACCCAAAACGCAAGTCTTGTTCATCTCGTCCAAGTTCATCAACGGATATTCGGCCATCGCGGTCAAATAATCCCCCCAAAATTTCTTTAAATTTTGAATACATTCCCATTCCGAAGAAACAAATTCCTCCAAAGCGTCGCCGTTCATTCCGTCCACAACTTCGCCAAAATAGAACAAGCAATCGTTCACATTTCCAACCAAAGTGCAATAACTCGGAAGAACATTAAATTCGTAATTTCTGCCTAAAAAATCCCTAATGTTCCAAAGAAATTTGTGATGCTTGGAATTCTCATCATCAATGTCCATGTCTGAAGCCGAATCCCCCATAAAATACTCGCAATATTCAACAACATCGTCTTTCGAGTAATCTTCCGTTGAGTTAAACAATTCATTGTACATTCTCTCTCTATCGGAAATGTATTTCTTCATCATGCGGTCTGCGGCTATCAAATCGCGATAACTAAATGTATAGTCCAAGTTTTCCTTCAATCTTTTCGGCATAAAACAATCAACCTTCCAAAAGACAATTATATAGGAAAAATAGTTAAAAGTTCACATTCATCATTTTTTCAAGGTCATCGTCATCCCCGTAATCTTGAGGCGCATATTCGCTCAATGCTTTATATGATTCTGGAAGGTCATTCTGTATCGTTTTCAACTTGCCCAAAAAGTCTTGCCCCATGACTCCTCCGCATAGACAAGGAATCTCTTTTGGAGCGGAACCCATAGGATATTCAAGTTCTTTTTTAGTTCCACATTTCTTACACAAATATTTGTATGTCATACTTTCAACTCCTCTAGTTCTTTAATTCTTGTACTCTTATCTTTTTCCAAGGTGGGAATTAACTCAAAACATTTAATCGCCGAATCCCTCAAGAATGTCTTTTCAGAATTAACAACGATATAATAAATCATGTTAAATTCGTTTTTTACTTTAATAACACAACCGTCCAATTCGTCTTTCTTATTATAAAAATTCATTGCATTGCATATACCTTTGAATGAACGAACTTTTTTATCGTCATAATACACGATTTTCAAATCTGAATAAGAGTTACAATTTTCACATTCAAACTTGATTTTATTTCCATTCGGAAAAACAAATTCATTGTTATTATTTATTGTAGATATCGCCATAAAAATCTCCCATTTTGTCGAGTACGGTAGACAAAATTATGCGGAAATCGTCTACCGTAATAAACAAATTAATTTACAACCTTCTTCACTTTCTTTACAACCGTTGTAGTAGATGTAGTTTCTGCGGTCGGTTGAACATTTTCAACCAATCGATTCGCCATCTTGGACGACGAGCCTTTGTAGTATTCGTAAAGTTTGCTAATGAACACATTTGGATTGAAGTATGCTCCGCACAACTGTTGGGTTTCGTTGAACGCTTTATATAAAGACAAAAGATTTCCGCTAGCCTTCATTTTTGCAAAAGATTTTTCCTTCCATTGAACTTCAAACGGCTCTCCAATCATGTCACGCAAAGCGTTGTTGCTTAAAATGGCGTACCAATAAGGAACCATGTCGCCCAAATTGTTCATGTTGGAATTGATGTATGTCAAAGCAGACTTGTCCTTGTTCAAAAGCGAAACAACGACATCCGCCTCTTTCTCTTCGTCCGTGTAGTTCAACAATTTAATCAAATCGTCTTTGGATGTGCATTCGGAGTCGATGGCCACGCTCAAATCATTCAACGCTTGTCGCAGATTATTCTTGGAGTTTTGGGCTATGTAAGGAATCAACTCCAAAACACCATCACCCATCTCTCCATTAGGGTCGATTTTAACCGTGAACAGTTGGAACAAGTAGTCGCTAATTTCCTCCGTGGTTATCGGATTCAACTTGTATAGCGAAATTCTTGAGCGCAAGGCGTTCTTCTCTCTAGTGGAGTTATCCTTGCCGTAAGAGTTTGAAAATTTGGACTCGTCCGTTGAGGTTAAAATCACATAAGTGTGCGGACGGTTCATCTCCAAAATCGTAAGCAACTGCTTCATTGCGGTTGCGTTTATCATCTGTGCCTCTTCGATTATCACAATCGTATTCTCGTCAACGAGGGAGTCGTATGACATTGCTTCATTCAATTCGCGCATTTTATCAACGGTTAAATCTCCGCCGTTATAGCAAGTGACAGAGCGGTTGAACCTTTGCTCGACGATATCCTTAACCGCCGAACATTCCAAGTCAGGTTCCCTCATTCCATTCTCATCAAAAAGTTTCTTTTCGGAATTCAATGTGCTTGATATGAGCCTAGCCAAAGTGCTCTTTCCTATTCCGCTTCCTCCCACTATGCAAACTGCGTTGCCTAGCGTTCCTTTAGTGATTGCGTTTTGAATCGAATGAACCACATTGCGGTTTCCGACAAATTCCTTGAATGTCTTGGGACGATATTGAATTCCAAACTGCATATAATTTCTCCTTTTAGTTTGCGTTTATTGAAATAATATAGCGAAAATGGCGCTAAAAATCAATAGAATTTAAAAAAAAGACCCAACTCAAAGTTAGGTCTTTTTTTTTGTTTCCCTTAACGAGAATTAAGCGTTCGCCTTGACAGCCAACACGCTCACTTTTCCTGCGCTAGCAGGGGTGATTGTGAGAACATTGTCGCTAATGGCGAATGTTCCTCCGTCCACGAAAATCACCAATTCGTCCGTAGGAATGACATTTCCTGAAGGTGTGACGAATTCCAATTCAAACGCAGTTGTGTCTTCCGCGTTTACAGTGTAAGTGAATGAAGCGAAGTTGCTTGCGTGTACATTAACCATAATCTTTTATCTCCTATATTAAAAAATTTTCTATAATAATCCGCTCTCAAAACGAGAGCGATTTATCCAATATTACGAGCGTTTTCCTGAGAGAAGTTTCTCCATGATGGCGTCCTCGTCGCGTTCTTCCGCCACCACAACATCTCCGTTGTCAACAACCACATCGTTGATTTCATCGTTCACCAAGCCATCGTCAACGATAATCTCGTTGTCCTCGTCCAATTCCTTCTTCAAAGTGGAAAAGCGAGACTTCTTGGCTTTCTTCTCCTCTTCAGCCTCGTTTAAGGCTTTGCGAAGGCGGTTGTTTCTCATCGTGAGTTTTTCAACCATTTTCTTGAGGGAAACGATTTCCTCGACATTGGCCTCCGCATCCAAAGCGTCGTTGGCTTTCTTCATCGAAGCGATTGTGTCCTCAAGTTCCTCGACCTTGGCGCTCAATTCTGCGTTATCGCCCTCAAGTTTCTTGATTTTCTTGTTACAAGCGACGAGCACATCCGCGTCAACCATCGTGTTGGCCTCAGCCTCAATCTTGTTCATCTTGCTCTCAAGAATCTTTCCGTTCCTTCTCATCATTCCTTCGAGGTTGCGGTTCTTGGCCTTCAATGAACAAATTTCCTTCGACAAACGATGATTCTTTTCTTCAAGTTCCTCGCTTTTAGCGATTTCGCTTTCAGAAGCCTTATACTGCTCGTCCTCATACATGTCGGTTACAGTCTTCAACTTTTTCTCGATTTCTTCTTTCTCGGCTTTCAAAGCCTCAAGTTCGTCGGAAACCTTTTTATTCTCGTCTTCGAGAGTCTTCACCTTCTCGGCGAGTCCGTCCGTCTGAAGTCCTTTGGCGGAGAGTTCCTTGATTTCGTTGTCGGTTTCCTCGATTTTCTTGCAGATTTCAGTGTGCAAAGTGCCATCCGCAAGTTTTTTCGCAAAACAATCAGCCGAAACAAGAGCCTCTTTCTTGTCGAAAGGACTGTCCATTGACTCAGCGTCCTTAATCATGCTCTTGATATTAAGAGTCATTGACTGTTGAATCAATTCGTCATTCGTGTTTTCTGGCATTTTTTCTTCTCCTATAGAATTGTCGCTTTCTGTTTCGTCCGCTTTATCGTTTTGCGCGTTTTCGGTCGATTCCGCGACATTCCCTTCTTTTAATATAGTTAAATTTTCTTTTTGAGCCGATTCCTTAATTGTTTCGGAAATAGTGTTAAAACTATAATCATCATTCAAAAAATCAACATGACCGTCGGTTGTGTATTGATACAAAGAATTTGATGGTTGAACTTGCAAGTGGTCACACCACCTTTCAACAAATAGCGTATTGTCATTAATTACATAGCCCTCATCATCAAGAGACCCGATTATACTAGAACTCAAACAAGCGGGGCATCCGAGGTCATAGCCATTAGCCAATGTATCTCCGACCCAATTGATTGGATACCATCTAATGGCCAACCATTCACCAACCATGTGTGGGTCTTTTGCAATTCCACAAATTCTCAAAGAATCGGGTTCTTTTCCATCTTCTGGATGGTCAGCCAAAGTCCATGTAACTCTATTTTCATCAATACAACGTTTCAAAATTTTAGCATAAGACCTACCATTTCCATTAAAATCAGAATTCCATATCAAGAACTCATAAGAACGAGTAGGATGATATTCTTTTCCTTCTACTATTACTTTTTCTGTAAGTTTTTCTTTAGAAGGTATTACTTTTGCATAAAATTTTTCACGAATTCTATAACGACCATCGGCTAACTTTTCGCATCCTTCCAAAAATCTTTTATTTTCACTCATAAAAATATCCTCTTAATCAAAAGATACTATAAATAGTTAATATTTTATCCAATAAATTTTTAACTATCTAAAAAGCGAAGAAGAGAGATTAAAACAATCCCCCTTCTTCTACCAAATTCACACCTAAATACGGAGGTATAAATATGGGTATGTTGCATAGTACAGTCGAAATCATTGAAAATCAAGTCATCTTTTCAAAAGAAATTTTGGAATATTTTGAATCGCTAAGAAATGAAGAAACAAACAAATGGATTGATATATATCGAAGTTTTATCGGATATTTCAAATTTTGACGCTCCAAAATATAACATTCATCATATAAAGCCTGTTTTTACATTCAAAACTGAAAAATTAAATACAAGAAGAAAAAGAGAGAAAATCGCAAATAAATTTAATGGCAATCTGATTAAACTTTCAATTTATAATCATATTCTCGCTCACTTTTATTTATGGAAAATTTATAATAATTATGAAACTAAAAATCCATTAAAATATTTATTTAATACACACAAAACCATTGATGAACTGACTGAAAACGAATTAAAAAATATTGCTATATTAGTTGAAGAAGTCGCAAAAACCAATTTAACTGAAGAAGAGAAAAAAGAAAAACAAAAGAGATACGCAAGTAATCGTAGAGAGAAAAATAAATTAAGTATTAGAAAATCATATAAAAAACATAGAGAAAAAAGGCTTGCTTATAGCCAAGAATATAGAAAAACTCACAAAGAACTTATTAGTAAAAATGGTAAAAAATGGCGAGAGAAAAACAAAGAACATTGTGATGAATATGATAAAAATTATTATAAAACTCACAAAGAAGAAAGAAAACGATACAAAGAATCACACAAAGAAGATATTTCACAATATCGTAAAAATAGAGATTCGAGATTATGTTTAGACCCAATAACAAACTTACCAACTACTTTTGGAAAATTAAGGCGTATGTATGAAAAACACGAAGAGTACAAAGAAGTTGATGCTAAAAAGTGTTTAATTACGGAAAATTTAGAATATTATGAAAAATTATACAATAATTTACTTCAAGAAAAAGAAAATGAAAGGAATAATATAAAACGAAATATTCGCTATGATGAACAATGTGCTAGACCTTGTAAAGACCCAAGATATAATTCTGAATATGATATAAAATCTAAAAATGAAATTACAGAATTCACAACATGGGGTATTTTATACCAATGGGCGGCTCGTAATAAAAATCATCCTTTGTTGAATGATTTATCTTGTGCTGAATGGGCAAATCAATTTTTATTAACTCCTATTGAACCTAAATTATTTCAACATAAAAAAGACAGTATATGTAAAGACCCTAGATATAATGTGATTTTTCCAAATAAAGTAAAGAAAGGCTTTGAATTTACAGAATATACAACTCATGAGGCATTACGAAATTGGGCAAGAAATCATTCTTCTCACCCTCTAGTGAACAACATGAATCCCTCTGAATGGGCTAATCAATTCATCCTCACTCCGCAAGAATTGGAGAAATACGAGAAAACAAAAATAATCAACTAGGAGCCAACGAAGAGTCGAACACAGGTGAATGGGGATACTTGGGCGACTCGGAACTCTTCGTTTTCGGAGTGGTTGTGTAAACTCGTTGGGTCGCCAAAGTGATTGAAAATGTCTTCCTCTCCCCTCCGTCCTCGTCTGCGTCGATTTCCGCCAAACTTTTAGGCAAGCACTTGGCCATGGTGTAGGAGGCGATGGTCTTTATGCCTGTGAACAATTGACGGAAATACTTCACTATGACTCGCTTCGTTTCGTATCTCCAATTCGACTTTAAGACCACACCATCTTCGTCATATATCGCGTCGAGCCATGCCTTGAAAAATCCTAGGCACGAACCTTGAACATCGTCATAGAAAGTCAATGTCACATCGTCATAGGCGGATTTTTCCTTGAAGGTCATAAGGCCGTAACTTGTATTGTCGTAATCCAAGGAAAGTTGGGGTATGGAAACGCTTTGAATGTAATTGTCGAATCCTTTAGGCATGTAAAGGTCTGTCATTACGGTGTTTTTTCCTTTTCCTTCCTCGACATCATTGTCTTCGATAGAGCAAACCCAATACCCCTCCAACTCGTATTCGGGAAGCATATACATCCAAAATGGGTTTCCTATTCCAAAACTAGCCATTAAAACCTCACGTTAAATAAAAAGCGTCATTCTAAATAGTTAGTCGTCGAATATCTCCTTCCTTTCCTCTCTGACTTTTTCGTTCTTGGACAAGATTTTAGCCAACGACTTGTCCAATCTCTTCAATTTGGAGCCGTACCTCAAGCAGATGTCCCTTTCGTAAGGAATCAACTCCTCAATCTTGCTCCAAGAAAGGTTCAAGACTTGCTTGTAATAATATACCAACGAAACCGTCACCGCTTCCTTGAATTTGTCCACGGTGGGAAATCCGACATCCATTCCACCCAACGCGCCCAAAATCCTAGCGAACTTGTCATTGTCGTCCACTATCGAATAAAGCAATCCAACTTTGTCACCGAAGTTCTCGTAAATAACCGCCTTCAAAAGTCCGTTGGTTTCGTCAACGCTCTCATCCACCTTCGAGTATTCGGACTTCACTTCGTTCATCGCTTCAGTCATTTCCATTGGCGCAGTCCACTATCATTTTCTTGTAAATCTCGACGCTTCTCTCGAACTTCTTCACCAAGGAATAGTCCAATGAACCCTTTATGGCCTCCACGATTTTATCGTCCATCTTTCCGCATATGAAGAATTTATACAGTTGAGCCATGAAGTAAGACTCTCTAAATTTGCCTTTCTTCCTTTTGGAAGATTCATACAACGAATTCACGCACTCGCTTATGAATCGCAACGACTTGTCAATCAAATATTTTCTGTTGGACTCGTAGTTCAAGGAATCCTCGACTTCGCTTATCCCTCCGTCGTCAGACTTGCTCAAATAGTCGCTCAATTCCTTCAAATTCTTGTCCGACCTTTTGAATATAGGTGTGTGCAGAGAAATCTCATTCTTCCGTCTCTCGCATTCGTCTTTGTTATATAACGGATACAACACCAACTGTCCTATGTATTGGGCGAACGATGTTGTGATTTTGAAGTCAGGCTTCTCTCTGTAATATTTAGTCAACTTCTCCAAAGTCCATTGAACCTTGTCCCAAATATCCTCTAGGCTTTCGTACGACGACTTGATTTTCAATTTGTGACATATAACATTAAAAGTCATTCTGTTCAAAAGAACGAACAACTCCCTAAAGTTGTCCTCGCTTCTGTCGTTCAGATACTTTTCTTGAGTAGTCATCAACAACGACTCGTCCCTAGTTTTCTCAGGATACAACGCTCCGCAACAATTACACTTGGGCACGAAATCTATGTCCTTGTAAATTCTGTAAGGAACTTCGTTTCCGCAATTCCAACAACGCTTCACTTTTCCCATAAAAATTCATTCCTCCGAATACTACGATAATTGTGATAGTTTCGGAGAAATAAATCAAGACCGAGAAAAAAAACGGATTTTTATTTTTTTAATCCAACTTATTGTCGGTCGTCAAAGCCTCGTCAATAAAAAATCCTTTCACTTCGATTCCTTCGTCAATGATTCTCTTCAACCCTTCGTTGTCTGTGTCCGCCCATTTCAAGGCTTCAGACCAAAGGATGTTCTTCGACTTTCTTTCCGAATCTTTGGGGATTAAAATCAACTGTTTTTCGCGCATATTCTTCCTCCATGTTTTAATTATATGTTATGTTGATGTTCACTTTGTCAACTTTGCTTTCGTTGTATGTGAACATGTTCAACTCTTTCTGAATGTTGTAGCCTTCCTTGAAATCGGAAATGTCGTCCAACTTGATGGGACAATTCCAATAAGAGCCGTCGTTGTTGATTAAGATGAGGTTTTGGAAGGCGTGGCCTTTTGTGCCGATTACGCTAAAAGCGTAGCAATTGTTTCGCATGGGAGAACCTGTCACCAAAAGGCGACCGCTAGAAAGAACGCTAAGATGATGATAGTGTCCTATGACTGTAAGTTCGACATGCTCTCCCTCCTCCAAATAAGACTTTATGTAAATATCTTCTGCCCCATCTTTCAATGTCTTGATGTTGCAACCATGTGCAATGCAAACATTATAAGTTTCTCCATTATTAATAGGAATTTTAATAAGCGATTTTACACAATGGTCAGCATCTAAAAATTGGAGGTTTTTGATTTTTTCTCCAAGAATGTGCTTCAACATCGTATATTGCAAATAGTCCCAATTGGCCATCCCTTCCCAATGAGAGTGATTCATCGGACTAACTACTCCACTAGCGGAAACCCTAGATTCGTTGCCGATGACGCTAATGTATTTAACTTGCTCAAAATTAGAGCAAAGTTCTACTAAAATCTGTTCAATTAAAGTAACGATAATTAACAAAGAATTTGTGACGGAAGAAACTTGTCCGAGCAATTCGTCAACTCTGCGAGGTGATGAAACGAAATCACCAAGTCCGCAAACTATGACATTCGTCACATCGTTTTTCTTCATTGTTTCAATCGCTTTACTGATATATTTTTTCAATCTTCTCGAAAGAATGTTATAATCATAAGTCAGTTCTTCACAACTAGCGTCTATCAAAGTTCCCGCATGCAAGTCGCTCAAGCAGAGCAGAGCGGTTTTCTTTTCTTTCTTCTCTTTAATAGGGTTAATTTTCGGAATGTCGAATTTCACATCGTCCAAGCGTTTAATCAACTCGTCGCAAATGGACTCAACCTCATTCAATATCCTATAGTTGTTGCGGTTGTTCCTTCTCAAATAGGTGGTCAAATCCGACTTCTTTTGAAGTCTCTTCTCCAACTTGACCGTGTTTTCAATGTCGTAGTCCTCGTCCACATCGTTCTTCTGCCGAGCCAAGGTATCATAGGCTCTCTTCACATAATCCTTGAATCCTTTCAAGGAAATGTCCAACTTGAATTCTCCGCAATAATCCTCGTAGCAAGTGTCTTGAACCAAACGGTAATCCATTCCGTTTTCCGAAATCCTAGCCTTCAACCAATCCAATCTTGTCATATACTTTAATCTTTCTCCAATAAAAATTTTGGTTTCATAAGGAAAGATTATAGAATTGGAAAAAATAAGTCAACAATTTTTTGAAAAAATTTAGGCAGATTGAGAGATTATAATTGAACGCTCTCGCCCACTAAAGACGGGCGAGATTCCCGTACACTTACGAGCCGAAAGACTCGATGGTGTTAGGAACTTCCTGCTTCGCTGAACACATCGGTTCTCCACAAGCATTTGTAATTTCGGCTCGTCCCCTGCCTACTACGCCCAGACTAGTCACACCCTTTATCAGAATGTTTTGGGCTGCATTTATATCTCTGTCATGGGAAACTCCACAGACAAGACATATCCATTGTTTTACACCTATCTTAACTTTAGGATTAACAAACCCACAGTTGTGACAAGTCTTTGAAGTGTTTTTAGGATTCACTTTCACAAGTGTTGTTTTATATGCAAGCATTTGTCGAAACATACCGAATCCACCGTCGCCAACCACCTTTCCATGACGCATTTGCGACATGGACTGCAAGTTGATGTCTTCAACAATTACATATTCGTACTTGTTAGCCAAATCCCTCGACACTTTATGAAGCCAATCTTTTCGTTGCCAAGCAACTTTTTCATGCAATTTAGCGACTTTCATCTTGGCTTTTTCATAACCGCTAGACTGAATTTCTTGGCCTTCAGCAAATCTTTTGGATTTAACTCTCTGCCAACGCGACAACTGTTTTTCCTTCTTTCTCAAAAAGCGAGGGCATTTGATTTTCGTGCCATCGCTAAATGTCATGAAGTCCTTGTCGTCGCAATTCCAATCTATTCCTATTGCTTTTCCATTATGTATTTTTGATTCATCTTTCTTTTCAACACATATTTTAACAAACCATTTTCCTGTGGCGGTTCTTCTGAAAGTCACATTCTTGAACTTTCCTTCGCAAAATCTACAAGACGCTCGAATGTCTATGTAACCAAGTTTCTTTGTAAGATATAATTTGCCGTTCACAAACTTTGGCTTTGTTGAATATCTGAAAGAATCCTTCGGATTTTTCTTACTTTTGAATCTTGGTGGTTTAGAGAATTTTCCTTTTCGTTCTCCTTTCAAAGATTTGAAAAAATTATTATAACTCGCACAAACATCAGACCAAGTTTGTGTAAGTGGAACGCTGTCTATTTCTTTAATCCATTCCAATGCTTCAGGCTTAAACTTCTCAAAAGTAGGCTTGTATCCTTGAATGAGCATGGAATGATTCTGATTTTTGTTGAAGACTACAGTATTAAAATACAGTCTACAAAGACCTAGAGTTTTATTGAACAACTCTTCTTGTTGAGATGTCGGATATATTCTGTATTCATACGCCTTCAGCATAATTTAAATATACAACATTTTGATTAAAAAGTCAAGTGATTTTGAAAATATAATCAAAAATATCGTAGGTTTGGAATCCCACACTAAAGATGTGGGATTTTCCGCCTACAGACTATCAACACTCATACACCATTTTAGCCTTGAGTGCGTCCGCCATTTTCTGAACTTCATTTTCTCGGACTTTCGGAAGTTCCTTAATTCCGACCAAAGAAATGGGAGCGACTTCGGAGATTTCATTTTCGCTCGACCGCTCCATTTCCTTCTTCAACAACTCGGAAAATGAAACTCCGCTCCGACCGACTTTCTTTCCAAGTTTCGGATTTTCTTGGACGCTTCGCAAATGATGTCTGACTTTAACTGTAGGTTCTACCGCTTTGATTTTCATATACTTATTATCGGTCATTTCAAAGATTTTGTCAAGAGAAATTATCGCAAAAATCGAAAAAAAAAACGAGCGGAAACAATGTCCGCTCGTCCTAAAACAAATCCAATGTTAGTCCGTCACGATTTCGGTGGAAACGATGTATTCCATTACAATGTTGCCGTTGTTGTCCCAAATGATATAGATGTGGAGAATTCCGTTTTCCAAATGCAACCTCATCGAGAAGTCGGAGGCTCCCATGTCGTCCTTCAAATAGCTGATTTCGTCTTGAAATGTTTTCCAATCAATATTCGAACTGCCTTTGGAAGCCAAAACCAAGTCTTGTTCCTTCAACTCTTCGAACAATTTCTTATTGTAGATTTCAACATCGACATTTATTGTCGGCTCGCAAATATAAATATCGTCGTATTTAACCAATCCGTTGTTTTTCATAATTTCACCTCTCACAGATAGTTAATTTTTTTGTAAAGTATTTTTATCATTCTGCCGAAAATATGAGTGTATGGAGAACAAGCCTATGGAAAACAGTTCAAAACGGTTGGTCGAAATCTGCAAGGAGGCGGTTTCGGAGATTGTCGGAAACGGATTTTTAAAGAGAAGCCTTTCGTCCGAACAGTTGGAAAGACTAAAGGAAATTAAAGAAAGTCATAAGAAATGAGAGAAGGCGGAACTGAAAGATGTTCCGCCTTTCATTCATTTGACATATCGTTTTATGACTTCTCGACATTCTTCTTCACTAATTTTATTTGTGGCAACTTTCAAAGTTAAATCGGCAAGAACGGTATCCTTGACTTCAAAACCATAACCCAATTCCTCGAAATTCACTTTCAATGAAAGGCAAGCCGTTCTCTTGTTTCCGTCCGTGAAATATTGAGTTGTCGCCAAATGATAATAGACATTAACCACTCTATCAATTTCGTTGGGAATCAAAAATTGGCCGTCGAATGTCTGCATTGCGGAACTGACAATCGAATCCAAACCGCCTCGATTCGTTAAAATTCCTTGTCCGTTGGTGATATATAAATTTATATCCTCCAATGTTTGAACCGAAATCATCTGCCTAAAATCTCCATGTCTTTCGGATGTCTTTCAACCCAATCATCCAATATTTTCACGAGTTTTGAAAGAGGAACTGTCTTGATTGTATCTTTAGAATTTTTCTCCTTTATATTCTTAGTGTCATTCATACAATCCTCCTAAACAAATAGTATATCATTTTCATCGCTTTGTCAAGTGAAATTACAAAGGCGGAACTGAAAGATGTTCCGCCTTTTTTTCGTTCGTTTCAACTAATTCAAAAACACATATTTGACTAGCAACATCTTGGAGGTGATGTCGTCCCATTCAATTCCCATGCTTTCCAACACATAATCTTGGGGCAACGAGCAAGCGATTGTGATGTCCTTCCAATCGCCGTCATGCCATTTCACCAAACCCTTGCAATTCCAAGTGTTCGTGGAGGGGCGTTTCTTGGGGAATTTGTCGAACGCGCTAGGCTTCACATAGAATATGGAATTGTCCGTCAAACCGCCCTCAAAGTCGTAGAGCGACAGTCTTTCGTCCACATCGTATTCTCCTTTCGTCACCAATCCGTCCCAAGCGAGTTCGAGCAAGCGGTCGGTTTTTGAAGACTCTTTCAAAGACTCAACCTTCTTTCCAATCAATTCCTTCACTTCGGACTTGTCAACATCGATGCCATACTTTTTAATCCAATCCATGACGACTTTCTCGCAGTCTTTCTCGTCGGTTCTCACTGAATTAGCAAAATATCCATTTTCCGCAAGAGTAAACTCATAATGAGGGTCTTTGCCATGTTCCGCCCCCAAAGCGTTCGTGAAGTAAAGAGCGTGCTCTCCGTCCTCGCTCCTTCCGAGCAGTTCGTCATTGATTCCTTCCTTCAAAGACTCGTTGTAGTTAGGCGTCATGATGATTTTGTCGTATTGTTTCTCTTCATAGGAAACATCGAATCCGTTCTCCTTGGCGGTCTGAATGCACTCCCACAAATCGTTCATCGCTCCATACCAAGCGTCCTTATGGGGATTTGTTTTCTTCACTCGGTCGAACATCACTCCGATTGCGGAGATGTAGGTCTTGTCCTTATATCTCTTGATTTCGTCCTTCGAGAACTTCCACTTTTTAGCCATTTCATCAAAGAAGTCGGAATCCTTGGATTCCTTCAAAGACTTTTTCTCGATTATATCGCTTTCCCAATCCGCGTTTTTGAAGAAGTACTTCATGTCTTTCAAACTGTCGAACTCAACGCCATGGCCTTTTGTTCCTTCGGTATAATACATTCCGCCAATGAAAGCGTCGTTGTCCGCGTCAACCGTAAATTCCACTCTTGGAGTCTGTGGCAACAATCTGTGGGGCTTTGTATAGCAATATTCCATTGTGGAATAATCCTTGCGTTGCTCGAAGTCGGATGAATATTCATGCAACCCTTCTTTTTCCAAAAAGTCTATTAAGTCTTGTCCGAAAATAATTTTGTCTGACATAAATTCTCCTCTCTTAAAATGAATGATATTAAATAGTTAATTCTTAGTAATCTTGACTTATGATAGTTGATAGTTATGATTGCGAATATAATTTTACAACAATTCATATGGCCACACCAAAGGGTGGTGTCTTTTTTTTTTGCCGATTTTATGTAAAATCTTGTATTTTATATTCCCCTCTCTGTTTTGCTTTTATACCTTCCCATCCGTTTATCATTAAGGCATTTAATCCTAACGGTTTTGTGTGAATTGCTTTACAATTCTTACATTTATCAAACTCCATGATAGGACAATATCCTTCTGTTTTCCATTGACATTGAGTTTGTCTACTCTTTAGCAATTCTTCTCTTGTGTACATTTATTCATCCTCATCATCTTCAATTTCTTCAACGACAGGCTCAACTTCATCCGCATTATCATACGGACATTCAACCATAGCAAGTTCAATCGCTTCATCTTCACTGTCGGCTTCAACGATTGTTGGATAAACCACTTCCAAAATAACTCTATATCGTTTCATTCTAAATCTCCTTATGATTTTTAATTACAATTTACATTTAACATCAAGGTCTGAAAAACACCAAATACCACTACGATAATATCCATCGTTATCTATTCTTTCAATGGTAACAATAATATTGCTACCATTTAATTCGACAACATCACCTATATTATATTTTTTGCAAAATGTATCTTTCATAACACATCCTCCTCATCAATAACAATATTATCATAAAAAGAATTAAATGTCAAGGAAAAATATCACTATTATTTAATTATGTATTTTGATGGGATTATGCATTTATATAATTCTTTATTATAATATTTTCTTGCTCTTAACGCATTAAGAGTGCAATAATCTTTTTTTATAGGGTCGTAACATTGTTGATTACACCATTCTTTTTTCTTTTTGTTAATTTTTTCTCTATTTTTATTTCTATATTCTAATGATTGTTTTAATATTTTTTCTTTATTATTTTCATATCGTTTTTTATGTTTTTGAGAAATTTCTTCTTTGTTATTTTTATAATAATTTCGCTTCTTTTCTAATTCTTCTTCTCGATTATCATTGTATTTCTTTTTTCTTTGTTTAGATATAGATTCTTTATTTATACTTCGATATTGATGGTTATATTCAGTCATGCTTTTTTTATGCGTTTTACGATAATTTGCTTGATATTGTATAGAATCTTCTTCTGTTTGATTTTTCTTAGCACATTCTTCTTTCAATTCAACTATTTCTTTTAATTCATTTTCAGTAAGATTATCGATATATGTATTTTGTCCACACATATGTTGAAATGCCCATTTAGAATCAACATTATTGAATATTTTCCAAAGATAAAAATGAGCAAAGAAATGATTATAAATTGATAATTTTATTATATTTTCATTAAATTTATCTGCTAAAGGTCTAGTTTGTTTTCTGTTTTTATGTTCTTCATCTTTGAATGTAAAACAAGGTTTGATATGATGAAAATGATATTTTTCAGAATCAATGTTTCTTATATCAGATAGCACTTCAAAATATTTGTCAATCCATTCAGATGTTTCTTCATTTCTTAAACTTTCAAAATAATTAATAATCTCTTGTGAAAATATAACTTTGTTATTTTCGATTTTTACATTTGATTTTCTCGTAGACATAGTTCAATCTCCATAAATTAATTTTTAGTTTTTAAGTCATCGCAACTGACTTGATAATATAAATAGTTAAAAAAATAAAGAGGTGTGAACTAAATGAGATTGAAAATTCAGTTCAACATGTAGGGTTGCGACCTACATTCACCTCTTATAAATTATGATAGTTAATTTTTAGATTTTATGCAATCTGTACAATTTTTTCAAATTCTGTTTCGCTTGTAGCATCAAGCAACTTATCTAAAACTTCTGCATCATCAACAATTCTTGCACATTTTTCACCCTTGAGATTTTCCTTTACTTCAACTTTTCTTTCAATAAAATCGTCCAAAATCTTACAACGTGTAATAACTGTCTGTTTTACATTACGATACTCACGATGGTCTTTGATAGAACCTTTAATGAGATATTTATGTCCTACTTCATACTCAACGTACTCAATTCCACCCCAAGTTACATTTTTAGCATATTCTACTTTGTAATTTCCATTACTAGAACTCCAAGCAAAAACATGATTTTCATCATCATGGAAAAGATGAATATAAGTAAAACCATAAGCACCTTCAAAACCGAATGATTTATCAAATGTAAGAGTAAGTTCAAACTTGTCACCAACTGCCCCGTAATATTCAACCTTTGCATTTTCAATGGCACGCTTTTCTTCTGCAACCTTTTTAGCAACCATTTTGTCGTGATTCTGCTTAGATGCAAACATAGCATATACGGCAATACCCATATATTTTTCATGGATTTCATTGCGAAGTTCACGAGTACCATCATCAAGTGTCTTGAAGAATACTGAACGAGCGTTTGTGTGGAAATCGCTAACGAATTCATCAGTATCATACATATTCTTTACCCAAGAAATCACATCTTCAAAAGGAATAGGATTTGAAGGCATAAGGTAAACATCACGATAGTATGTGTATTTATCCATTTTAAGATTGTTGAGCCAACCAAGAACATTGCCCTTTGTTACACCTTCTTTTTCATACACCTTGAGATTGTCACTACAAGCAAGTGTAGCAGTATAGATTGCTGAAAGTGTGTGATAATGAGAAGAGCAACCACCGAATGAACCGTTGAACTCGTCATAAGAGCCTAGTTCCTCAAAGGCGGATTCCAAGAAACCAAAGTATGATTCTACGCTGAATGGGAAATAATCTTTTGCACAAGATGTTCCAAGCACTACAAGGTCATCACGAGTTTTCACTTCCTTTCCAACCTTGCTGAATACGAGGTATTTGTTACGACCAATTTTCTTGTGGCATTTATCGCAAGAACAGTTTGCAAGGAGAGAAGAGTAGTTGATGTTCTTGAAAGTGTAAATCTTAGAACTTTCTTCTTTTTCAATCAGAGATACAACCCCTTCGAATTCAACATCAACACCACTAAGGTTTGTGTTATTAAAGTCTGATGAAAGGGTGGCAACATAAAGAGTATAAGATGTCTTTTCTTTAGTCCATTCATCAACATGATACATTTCTGTCTTTTCCATAGAACAGTTGATGAGAGGAAGATTCTTTTTGGTAAACTTTGCGTTAAGGTCAACCAATTTTTCATTGAAGATTGCCAAGTTGTCTTCGTGAATGTTGATTACGATGTTTTCCATAAGTCTTAATCTCCTTACAAACACAAATATAACATAAAAAGATTGTTTTGTCAAGTAAAATTATCAAAATAAATAAAAAAATCTTGATTATTTTATCAGATTTAACTATTTTTAATAAATATATATTACCCTCCCCATTGGGTTTTAATAATAAATGGTGTGAGAATAAAAGGATAATATTTTTATGACAAATCAACAAATTTTAAATTTAGCAGATGATTTAGTGAGCGAACGCTTCAACAATCCTAAAAAAGATAGATTGCTTGTTGGATATTGGAAAAGTGGGTTTTTAGATGGGTATAGAAGTGCGATTGGGCTTCCCATTGAAGAATCTAAAAAGTCCGCAAGAAAATCTTTAAGGGAATCTAATCTTCCAAACAAAGTGTACGATGTTTTGAATGAATTGGCATCTAACTTTCTTTTAGATTATGACGAATTTGTGGAGTTTGAAAGAAACGGATTGGAACATCATTTTGATAAAATTCGTGAACTCGGTGCGAAATTAAAGAAAGCGGATATGAAAGGTGATGATGATTTATATCAAAAAATTGCAGATGAAATCGTAACCGTAGTGAAACGAGCGAACGGAGCATTGAATGAATCTAAAAAGTCTGCAAGAAAATCAATCAAGGAATCTAATGATTTTTATTTTGAAGTCGTTTTCCATAGAGATGTCGCTAAAGCAAAGGAATATGTTAAAGAAATTTATAACGAATTTTTGAAAAAATATGGATATTCTAAAAACGATATTACTTGGAAACTTACTTCTAAAGGAATAGGTTTCTCATCGTCTTCTGAAAATATAGGATTTGATTTAGAAGATTATATTCTTGACCATATATATGAATATGGGGATTATGAATTTGAAACTGATTATGAATTGATGGAATCAAAAAAATCCGCAAGAAAATCTTTGAAGGAAATGTTTGGTGATGAGGGAATTGTTGATGATTTTGTAGATTTTTTAATTTATGATTGTGGATATGATAAAAAGACTGTGGAAAAATATTTTTATAAAAAATATAAGTTGAATGGTTTGGATACAATATCTACAAAATTATACATTAAGATTAAAAATGAAATAGAAGATGTTTTAGGATATAATGATATAATGTAGTTGAATAAAAAAAGACCTAGAATAAAAATCTAGGCCTTTTTATTTATAATTTATGATACTTGATTAATACTCCGATAGTGCCTTCATCCAAGTCAATGTTTTATAAGCACATGATTTCATAACAAAGATAATATAGCAGATAATGCTTATTTTGTCAAGGGAAATTATTACAAATCAAAAATACTTTCCTTCGCCTTGTTTATCCTATCTTCCGCAATCTTGAAATAATTATCATCAAGTTCTATACCGATGAAATTGCGGTTGGTGTTTATACATGCAACTCCTGTAGAACCGCTTCCCATAAATGGGTCAAAAATTAAATCATTTTCTTTAGAAGATAATCTAATAAATCTTTCAATTAAACTTATTGGTTTTTGAGTAGGATGTAATTTTTGATTTCCCCTTATTGGTTTATCATTATAAACTCTATCATAATCATTCTTGTTGTTTGAAAAATTCAAACCAGTTCCATACTCATAAATACGGCAAATGAATTCTACATTTTGACTAAATCTGTTTGTATTTATAACAGACAAAGGCTTTCTCCAAATCAATACCGAAAAATGAAAATTATTATCTTCTGCCCATTTTCCATATGATGATATTTGAGAATCGTTACAAAAAATATAACAGTTCATAAGTTTCATTGTTCTTTTTATAGAATTAAGAAATTCGTTTATTTTAAATGGATTAAAATCACTCATATCCTTCATCATTTTACCTTCTGCGGTATACAAAGAACTATTTAATAAAGTTTTAGTTCCTATTTTAGGTTTTCCATTTTGTTTATTATGCCAATAAGGTGGGTCTGTCAAAATCAAATCCACCGATTTATCTGCCACCCCCCCCCATTACTTCCAAACAATCGCCATGATACAATTTTACTTCGCTCATGTCATTCTCCCATCATATATCAAAAATTCTTAATTTCATAAAATCCGCAGTTAAAGGCGCTAATTTGTCGATTTTTGGCAAATTTATCCCCTTAACTGCATAAAATCTCTAATTAATTTTTAATGCGTCGCGTCAAACAACTGTTGATTCCATACAAAAATCTCATTGATATTTACAATGCAAGCGGTTCCGTCTTTGTAGAAAATCGTTTCCGAATATTCATCTTCGCCATCATCACAGATTCCATGAATGGTTTCCACATTGGGGTCTTTTGGGTCGATTCCATATCCGTCCGCATTTTCAAACATCCATGTGTGGAATACTTTCTGCTCCAAAACATAATCTTTGAGTTCTTCCCATGCAATGTCGTCTAGTCCTACATCTGAAGCGGATTTGAAAATGTCTTTGATTACATCATAGATTGTTTTTATCATAAATTTCTCCTTTAAGTTATTATAAATATTCGAAATTAAATTGTCAATGAAAAATTACATTTCGAAAACTGTATTATTATGAATAGTCTTCAAGGCAGTTTCTTTATCATAAATATAATTTCCTTTTGAATCAATTAATATGTATTTTCGTAAAAATTCTTTCTTTGATAAACCGTTCACAATTTCATGATTTGGATTTTTATCCCACCACTGGCCTAAAGCATTATATGAACAAATTTCTTTATTCCATATTTTATTTGTATATTCCGTAACTTTAATTTCTTTTCCAAATCTAGGGTCTATACAAAGTTTATGTCTTGCGTTTTTAGAATATGTTACATAATCATGTTTATTGTCTTTCTTATTTTCTTTCCATGCAACGATTCCTTTAGGTTCTTTATAAATATAATTGTCGTTCTCATCTTTCATTAAATAAAATTTTGCAAAATCTTCTGCTTTATTAAAACCGTTCAATAATTCTTTTTCAGCATTAGTCATGTTTTTAGAAGATAATCTACGCTTTGCCCAATCGTATAAAACATAATAAGTTGTATATTCTTCATATGGTTTGTGTGATGAATCTCTTTCTATTTTATTAAATCTTGGGTCTTTACATACACGATGCCGTAATTTATTTCTGTTTTCTCTTTCTCTATTTTTTACATTTTCATTTAATCTTCTTCGTTTACTACATTCTCTAACATTTTTCTTTTGATGTTCTTTTAATTTTTTATCATATTCTTCTCGATATTTATCATTCATATGTTCGTCAAAAATCATCTCATTTTCATCATCATCGTAAATTAAACATTGTTTACAAAATTTAGGAACTGTTATACCGTTAAACATAGGATTATGTTCTTGTTCTTTCTCCCATTTTGCCCAAGAATATAAAGTACCGTAAGAAACATACCTTCCGACAAAATAATTAAATCCACCTATATCAAATCTAGGGTCTAAACATAATCGAGAATTCAAATAATTTAATCTTTCTTTTCGTTTTGAAGAATGTCTATAATTTCTATCTCGTTCCAATAATTCTTCATGTGTGAGATTTAATTTGTGTACTTTTTCTATTTGTATCATTAATTCATTTAATTGCTCATCAGTCAATTCATCGTTTTCATTCTTTATATACTTTCCACTGATTTGCCAAAAAGAATGTCTTGCTGATTTTTCATTATTCGAGTTTCTTTCAAACATAAAACATAAAAAATAATGTAATTTTACATGATGAGAAATAGAACATTTTAGCAATTCAAATTCGTCTTTATATTTATATCTAAATTCAATTGTGCGTTTTGCATTATATTTATCCTTTAATGTGAATAAAGGGTCTATATGATGCATATTGTATTTTTCACAATTTACATCTTCAATTTTACATTGTTCCACCAAATCATAATACTTTTTAGTTGCTTCTTCTTTTGTCATATTACAGTCCTCTCTTACATAAAAATATTTTCGTGCTAGTGCGAATAACACATAATAAATAGTTAATATTTATAAATAAGATAGTTAAATAAAAAAAAAACGATTACAGATACGAAAGTCGAGGACTGAATTCAAACTTTCTAAGGTTTCGCACACCTATCTGTAATCGTCAAAAATTACAATTAATAAAATAGTTATTTAGAACATAGAATCGAACATACTAGGTCTTGCGTCTATACCGAAATCCTCAAGACGTTTATAAACAAGTTCTGTATACCATTGTTTATCAAGTTGTGGATATTCTGAACATTTTTTTCCTCTAATGTCATTGTTTTCGATAAACACATGGTCTGATTGTCCTGCAAATTTTTCAATTGTGGGATTATCTGCTTTCTTTTTTCCTAAGTAACTATCTTTTAAATTTTTACTAGCGAACACACGATAGCATTTATTATTATATTTGACTCCATTGTGATAACAACAATCATAATTTCCACTAAGTTTGAATGTTTTCATAAATTTCCAAAGTTCATCACAATTTTCAATATATTCTTCAATATTAATTTTATTTTTAATATATTCTCTCATACATTCGTTTATAATAGGTAAATCGTTATCCAAATCGTTCGTTTCTTTCAAATAAGAACCTTTGACTTCAATTTTACCATTTGTAAATTCTAGCAAATAATTATTTACGTCCTTCTCGACAATGTAAGAAATTTCTTCTCGCTCCAAATTCATGAGCGTTCTACGAGTCCATTCGTCACAAATTTCATTCATTTTTTTCGCATCTTCTTCAGAATAACATTTTACAATCGAGCCATCTGTATTATTTTGGATAATGGTACAACAATGAGCGTCCTCCAAATGTTCCATTAAATCGACAAGATACATTTGTCCGAATACAGAAATCAAAGTAGCACATCTCGGATAATAAGCCTTGGAATTTTTATCTCGTAAACACCCGTAAATCGAATTCAAGCAGATTTTTAACGGGGCTTGCTCTTTTTTCTTTCCTTCGTGCTTTAATCTCAAACGCAAATCGTAAATGTCTTTATAAATTTTAGCACCCTCTTTTCCAAATGCTATTTCACCGATAGTCTTATCTTCGGGATATACTTTTGTGTAGTTAAGTTCTGAAGGGTAATAACTTTGAACATCCACATGCCAGATGTTTCCACCGTCAATTCTACATTTAGGAATCGCTGAATGTATTCCTCCCCACCCTATTTTATGAGGAATTCCCATTATATTAAATTCTGCTTCTGCTTTTAAATCATGATTTTTAGGGTCTAAGAACCAATCGATAATATGTCTGTATCTTTTAACTTCAAGGTTAGGTGGCAAAACAATATTCCATTGGTCTGAATCATCATGTCCTTTAGACAATTTCAAAACATCTGCTACAATCTGTGCTGATGTTTTGTTAATTGCATTAAAAGGAAGATAATTAAACATTTCAATTAAGCCGATATGTGCTTCGTAAGTATAAGGACTTTTTCTAAAGACCTCGATACAACTCGTCACATCGTGAGTGTTATATTTAAGAATATCAACCCATTCTTCTTCTGTAATCAATCTATCAATATCGAAAGGGGTATGGTCCTCATTTATCTCCAGTTGTAAAAATGATTCATATTGTTTAAGACTATGTCCAAGACGGTAACAATCAAAATCATAAAGTTCAATATCTTTAAACTTATCTGAAATCTGAAATCCTTTAAGACCTTCATTGATAATCTTATCATTTACTTCTTTAGGGTTCATACCCAAGATAATTGCTTTATAAATAAAATTATCGTAATTTCTACCGTTATAAGAAAAATATAATTTGCCTTTTTCTTGTATATAAAATTTCAATAACCCTTTACGGTCATTAACTATTACTGTTTTTTTATTTTTAATTACATCGATAAAAGTAACACACCAATCGTATTTATAAACTTCCCAGTCAAAAAATATTGCACCGTAAGGATATTTTTCAATCGTAAAATCTTCATACAATTTTGGGTCTAAATCCGTAACCTTAGTGAACACAATCTGCTTTCCATAATCCACGGATTCGCCAACGGTTGTTTTATCGGAGGCCACACACTTCGCCTTTTTCACAGTCAATACATCGGCAGAACTAGGCGCTTCAACCTTACCACTTTCAAACTCATCAAAATCGCAAGGAGAATCATCCATATATTCGTTAGGGTTGGTATTATCTTCCAATCCTTCGACAATCGAATGTTCCTTCATCCAATCATCGCATTCGTCTTTTGTTCCGCTAAAAACAACATCCGCGTCAATCGCATCGACCACATAATCATAACCGCAAGTATGAACATAATAAGTCTGCTCATTCTTTACAATCTTCTTCACTTTCTTTACAACTTTAGGTGTAACTTCTCCATTACAAGTTCCCACATCACTACCTTTGCTCAAATCAACGCCAATAAAACTTGGCTCACTAGCGACTCTCTTAATTTTCTTCACCGTCTTTACATTTGTTTCGCTCATATCTTAATCCTTGCAAAATCATAAAATATTTTAAAACACAATTCAATACTAAATTGAATTTTTTTAATCACACATCAAACAAACTTTCCTTTTGCTTTTCACAACCTTTCACATATAAACTTTCATATACTATTTCATCGGTCTTATTTCCTATAACCCTTCTAAATGATGAATTTCCGCTTTTCAAATAAATATGCTCATCATAAACAGATTTCGGCACATCGTAAGTCTGCCAATTATGATTTGCTTTTTCTTCATCAGTCATATTCTTCCAAGTTTCATAAGGAATATATGGTTTGTATTGTGCAAGCCAATGGTATTTATCCCAAACGTAATGTGGCAACTGACTACGATATTTATCATCTAGTATAAACTTAGAAATTTGTATAGCGTCTAACCAACCATACAACCAATCAGTTTTATATTTATCTTTTAATTTTGGAGTGGGAACTTCTCTATCCAACAATTCAAAGGCAACAAAATCATCTGTGAAATCTATAAGAATTTCGATATCCCATTTACATTGTGAGAGAAACCATTTTACCTTGTTATGACAACCGCTCGGATTTCTATGATGTTCTCCATTCTTAAAAGTAAAAGCCATAAATCTACTCCTCATACCATAAATCAAATTGTTCACCAAACTTATCCCAAATGATTTTCCATTCTTCTTTTGGAATACCACCGCACATAGCCTTCTCTTCCAAATTAAAAAGACATTATTTCAAATATCTTTCGTTATGCCAACCTTCAAAAATAAATTCATGGTTGATGTTTGAAAACTTCCAACAATTTTTTACAAGAAGTTCATTAAAATTTTTCCAAGTATTTTCATTAATTTTATATCCTTTTTCTTTAAGACAACGAACAACTAATTCTGAATAATATTTAAAATCAGTCCAATTATAATTCATTACCTTATTCACAAGAATATGATTTGGCGTGCCTTTTTTATCAATCCTTTTAATTATTGCCACAAGTTCCCTATATTGGGATAACATCTGCAACTTTGGAAGATAAGGCACTAAATCGATATGCCAGAGCCTCATAATTTACTCCTTAACAATTAAACATTCTTTATCTTATATACAAGGATAATAGCACACATTTGTTTTTCTGTCAAGCAAAATTATCAAAAATCGAACAAAGATTCTCTTTTCATTTCATTGATTCCGCATTCTCGCAACTTGTTGAAAATCATGTACTGCTTCAACCGAGCCATCGCTATTCCCTTGACCTCGCTTTTCCAATCGGTTTCCTTCAATATATCGAGAATTTCCGCTTTTTGAGGGTGTCGGTCGTCCACTTTTATCTTATATTCACCGCTATATCTTTCATCGTCGGACAAAATCTTTCCCACGCAACCGTTGCCCCAATAAGCCATCCTCAAGTCGTAGTCGGTTATCGAATCGTAACCCTTTTTGTCTTGCCTATATATTTTCACTCCCTCAAATGAATCCTTGGAAAATTCATGCTCTCGGTTGCTAGGTCTTTTGTACAAATTGAAGCAACAACGCAATTCCACTCCGCTATAACTTTTCATCCCCAAATCTTCCGAATGAATCAAATCGAAGCGATAGAAGGAGGTCGTGTTGTTTAATTGGGAAATAGGAAGAATGAATCCGACACAATCCGCTATGTCACAACTTTTGTTGAAGAAATCCCTAGCCGTCTTCAAGCAACGACCATAGGGAGGGTTTCCAATGACCAATGTACCTTTCTCATAATTCAAAGGATATTGGAGAAAATCCGCTTGAACCGCTCCCTCGAACTGCGGTTTCACATCTATCGTTAGGGTCGGCTTGACTTTCCAATGGCAAAAAGCCCCTCCTCCGACGGAAGGCTCGATTATTCGTTTTATTGTCGAAAAATCCACATGTTTTTCGGTGATTTCCCAACAATGGTTGGCGACTTCAATCGGAGTGTAGTATTTGTCTAGTTCAATCTTGGGCATTCTTCTCTTCCGAACTTTCGGCCTCGGACTTTTCGACTGAGGGCTTCAAAATCTCGTTCCGCTTTTCCAAGACCTCTTTCATCATGTCGTCCGTCTTTTTGTCGAATTCCTCCGCAATCTCGTCGATTGAGTCGTCTTTCCTCGCCACCAAATACGGAATGATGTTTTGAATCAAGGCGGACGAGAGAACTGCGTGGGTGTCCTTCGGCTCGGTCTTTCCGAAAGACAGAATCATTCTGCTAGCGAAGGAGTTTTGCAACAAGTATTCCTCCTTCTTGCCTTCATCGCAATCCTTCAATCCTTGGAAAAAGGCCACCACAGTCGCAATCGCCTTCTCTTCTTTTTCGGTCAGTTTAATGTTCACCAAAGAGTTCATGTTTCATTTTTCTCCTTTTTATAAGAATATCTTGAAAAATAAATTGAATTGTGACAAAAATCAAGCCTTAAATTTTGTTACTTAATCTAGTCGAACGGTTGGAATGATGTTGATGAATATTCCCTCAATGAAATTAAAACCAATCGAATTTGGATAAATGGGAAACCGATTTATAGAAAATGTTTCACAGGTTCTACAATTACTTTAACTTCTAATGAGCCTAAAATCATCCCTTGGACCGATTGTTCTGACTTAGATATTGAAATGATTATAAAAACGGAGTTTACTAATCCAGAAGGAAATCCGTCTTATTTTGGAAGCGGAATAATGGGTTGGTATTCCACAAATCCGAAAGCAATCCGAGGAATACCTAGATACGGTTATGACATTAACATTAATGTTGTTATGATTGAATACACCAAAACATCTTCCTAATATAGCGGAACGGCTACGATGAAATAGGTTATTGTAGTCCTGATTGGAGTAACGCAACAAATATTTCATCTAGCATAAGCACAAGTAATTATGAAATTCAAGATGATGGATGGATAGCGGGAGTGTATTATGCTCTTGGTAACACATTCGATATATGGTTAATAATGAACGATGTTGTTCCTATTTCGGCTGCAGGAAACGGAACGACTTATGGTTGGTATGCACAATTTCAAGCGAAAGTGAGCAAAGGTGATAAAATTAAATTCAATAAAAACAATTATACAACAGTTAATATTTATTTCGTTCCACATAAATAAAAACTTGTTCTTTATAGTCGAACGGATATAATGACTTCGTGAATAATTGTGAGTTGAGCGATTGGGAACAAATAGACATCACCACACTTGGAGATAGATATGAGTGTCCGTATGACGGTTTCGTTGATTTTTTTAATATTATAGGTTCCACTCAACCTTTAGTAAATGGGCATAATTATTTTCCGTGCAATAATGCAACCACACATAGCGACATATTCATCATACCTGTTAAGAAGGGAGATGTGATTACTCAATTCGATGCGCGACCTTACTATACGATTGGAATGGCAGCTTGTTTTTACAAGAAGAGAGACTATTCAAATCGTTAAAATACAGTACTCTTTCTAGGTGAACGGCTACATAGCGAATTATAAAACATACAAAACAACTTTTACTTTTATTTTTAATGGAAGTGCTTCTAGCACAGTTAGTTTTGCAGAAAACATTCCAAATGGAAAATACATATATGTTCTTACATTTAATTCTAACTCCACATATCGTTTTTGTATCGGTTTGGGTATAGAAAATGATGAAAGTAAGGTTTATAGAGGGACATCTCAAGGAACAACCGAAGTATCAAAGCCAATGATGATTACGGGATTTATTCAAGTTGACGCACCAACAAATACTCTTTATCAATTTGGATACGCAACATCATCTTCATCATCATCAGTGCTAGTTTCGGTTGAGTTAATTCCGATAAATTAGTCGCTCAATCTATGCGAACGGCTGGAATGAGTTCTGGACACTGTTAGAGGCGAATTACACGGCGTCATCTATTACAATCTCTAGCAAATACAGAGAACTCATTGTAAACATAAAAGAGAATGCGACAGAATACGACAGCATATATACAAGACTTGCCGATTTATCAGTGGGTGATAGAATATCAAGTTATCCTAGTTCAACAACGAATGGTTTTTTCCAACTAACATCCATTGACACAGATGGTAATTATAATTTTTCAGTAAATAGAGCCGTGAGCACAACAGGTTGCCGAATATACGCTAGATAAAACCTCTAGGAATGTAGTACAAAAATAACAATGTCAATTATTTTCCAAATCGCTAAAGGCAGAACAACGAAAAAACCTAGCGTGAAAATGTGACTAGAGTTGTCTTTCGCGCCTTTCATATATGCGTTGTAGATATTCCCAAACTCGTTTGTGCACATGCCTAAGTTATGCTCTGCGTAGTCTTTTGCTTTTTCGTTTATAGTCATAAAAACAACCTCTTGGTACTATTATATTAGGATTTAGGCGGTTGTCAATTAGTCCGTGGTCTTGGTGTATTCAAGGATAAATATATCTCCTATTGATACATCCCAGTTTCCACCTGCTGTGGTTGAGAAATAAAATTTACTCTCGCTTTTTTCATATCTAGCAAAAAATGGATTTCCTACGACTTCTGTAGAATCAGAAGCCGTCATATATGTATTTATAACGTTGCTTATATTAGTAATAACTGTTGACCATCCACTTACTGTGGTATTAGAGGAAACATTTTTATTTTCCTCTGCCTCAAAAACACGCCTATAAATCGGCTTGCCGTCTATCCAAGTCTTATTAGTCTTGACCTCCGATGTGGAATACTCGTCCGTATCATTCCAGCCGTTCGCATAGATTGACTAACCGAATTTTTTCATCTAAAATCCCAAAACATTAACTATTTTATTTGTAGAATTTTA
>Ga0310695_10000760_pt1 | contig 79713 bp, 66 predicted proteins | sample RumenRJG_04DNA_FD_203882 | JGI IMG/M metagenome (GOLD analysis project Ga0310695, IMG submission 203882) | Bovine rumen microbial communities from Lethbridge, Alberta, Canada - RJG_04 (v2) (version 2) | ecosystem: Host-associated > Mammals > Digestive system > Stomach > Rumen | place: Canada...
TTCTCCTGCTATATGTAATTTTACACCAAAATCTATGGCTAAAGTAAAAAAATGGTTAGATTTTCAAACCTTAAATACCTGAAAATCTTATTGCGCTATACTAAACGTGCAATTAATTCGGCAAACGTGCAGTTACCTTGGCAAGTGACCTTTTTTTCAATTATCCAGAAGATCCTCCATCCTGCAATTAAGAGCCCGGGACAGTTTGTACACTGTTGCGGAGGATGCCCGGTTTATATCCTTTTTCTTCTGCTCATACTGTTCTATCATCCTGACGGATACTCCTGAGCGTTCCGAAAGTATCCTCTGTGATATACCTGCATAGGCCCGCAATCTGGCCAGGCGGGATCCTTCATGTCGACGCTCTATCCTTTGATCGATCTCATACGTAAATTTAGTAATATCTGCTTCATGATATGGATCATACATGTCCCTGATCTCATCAATAGGAACATATTCATTTATTCGTTCAAATGGGATATTACTGCACCATTCATAATAGGCAACAGCCCATCCTGACCAGTACTCAGGGCTCTTGTCCATGCTGTATTCAGGAACTGTCTCAACATACCGGCCGGTTACAGAGTGCATCACCTCCATGGCAAGTTCTATTCCCGACATTCCTACAGTATATCTGGGATCACCCAATCCGAAACAATATGCGATCCTTGAACTCAGAAAGTGGCTATAGAACTCAGATAATCCCATACCCATATCATAAACAGCATAGTGGAGCATATTTCCAAGTGCAGACTGAGCTTTCTCTACATACAGATCACTGTAAGCGTACATCTTCCTTCTTCATCCCCTCGTCAATTATTCTTGTGATGTAAATATTACCGCGGATATAGCTGGTTTTATCTGCAGAATAATAATTTTTTCTGGCCTTATCATCTCTTAATTTTCTCTTAGGATACCATATGCTGCTATCAACCTTTTCATAGCCGGTAAAAACTATATGATCAAAGGATTCTCTGCTGATCAGAACGATCTGATTACCCATATTACCTAAATGCATCGCCTGACGCAATTGCGTGATCGAAATGGTTCCGTTAATAAAGTCCTGCGCAAAAGAGAAATAACTGTCATCAGCCCGGTATCCGGTGATCACATCATAAGATCCATAGTCAATCCCAAACTCTTCGATCAGATAGGAATATGCTTCTCTGGCAAGCGGGGAACTCAACTGAAATATACGGTTCTGAAGCAGTATAGAAAGCCAGGTAAGTATGGAATGATCATTCAGATCAAGAACTGAAAGATGATCCGCCTCAAACTCATAACTGTTAAGAATCCCGATACGATCCGGCGCAGCACTCCACTCTCTCGCTATATCCGGATATTCAGTACAGTAAAACCCGTAGCCATAATCATTATTTCTTTTTCCGCCGTGATAAAACGGCTTCTCAATTATATGTTCCGATCCATGATATAAGATCATATAAACCCTTCACAATATAATACACCTGTAGATGTATTATGATTATACATCTACAGGTGTATATTTTCAAGAGGTATTAGAAAAACTGAAGTCAATTATAACCGTCCCCATTGACTTCTAAACGAGAAAAAATATCATGCCATTTCTCCAAATTTTGCCTTGTATTTAGCGAGCTCAGCCTCAGCGAGCTTTGCTCTTGTCTCGGCCTTATCTGCGCGTTTGCGCTCTGCTTCAGTATTCAGGCGTTCTTCCTCCCGTCCTTCTTCTCGTCCTTCTTCTCGTCCTTCCTCTCGAATTTCTCTTTCCCATTCCCAGCTCTTCATATACCTTACCCCTACATTTTTGTCAGCTTTTGTTTCCCTTACAATGATATCAAGTTTTTCTATCTTTTCATCTACTACATTATCTGACGTGCTCTTACCGATGTACTTCAGAAGATCCTGAAGCTTTTTATCATCTTCCCCGGCGTTCCCAGGAAGCTTTCCGCCTACATAAAGGAAGATTCTGCGCACCCCGTCATTATATGGTATCTCCGGCTGTGTCTTTATAACAGTTTTGGCTTCATAATACATGTCTCCTGTTCCAAAGGGATCATATGACAGTATGAAAATCGTAACAAGATCCGGAAGCTTATCGTAATCAATATTAGTCTTGAGAAGCTTCGAGTCTATCAAACTTCCGTAATATCTGCTTCTTCTCGGAAGCCATTTTTTCTTGGCGCTCTTATTATCCGGTTCTATGTCATACACATTGATGTCGGTATTATTATCTTCAGAAGGTTCCCTGTTTTCCCTGATATATGCATCAAGCCTTATTCCATGCGAACTATCCGATACGCCGGGGACAAGTTTCTGGGCTTCGTAGCTTATTTCTCCGACTTCCCTCTTTAATACCCGGCTTAAGATTATCCTGCAGACTTCGAGACCTTTTTTCTCATCTGTCACAAGCTCCGTAAACAGGAAATCATCAATGACATTCATTTCCTCCAGCGGCTTTCTCACATAGTTTCTTTCATAATTCATTCTTCATACTCCTTTCAATGAAAATACGGCAGAAGTATGAAGTATCCTGATGCCTTCAATTCTCCTGCTCTTTTTGATATTGGATTTAAGGGCAGGAAATTTCGAAATCATAGATATCTGATATGATAATAGAAGCGGCGGACCGCTGTCAGAAATATCTGCTCTTGTGGCAGATTTTAGCACTTTTAACCCTGTCTATCAAGTCTGGATTCAGTTCATTAAAAAAGTTTCATTGAAAATCTTCCTATCTGTCTGAGATATAAGAAAGAAGCCCTGCGGGAATCAACTCCACAGGGCTTTTCATCACCTGATTTTATAGCTTCCGTTCAGGTTTGAGCCTTTGAACTGGATCTGCTTATGTTCGCTGTCGAAGCTGAATTCTTCCTTCTTCGCCTTGTAGTCCTTGCCGTTAATTTTCACCTTAACGGACTTTGGCTCCCCGTTCTTCTTGAATTTCGGTGTAACAGAGTCAGTATCCCGGACAAAGTAGGGGTTGCATTTGAACGAGAGCCCGTTACTGCCTTTGGTCGCTTTCTTAATTTTCTTTTCAGTATCTTTATCCGCTCCGGAAAGCCCGGTTATCTGTATAAGGTGCTTTTTCTTATTTACCTTTATCTTTGTGACATTATACGTAGCGTTTCCCTGTGATACGGTCATGCCGCCGAAATTATCAACCGTCGGCTTACTCTTTCCGAAGAAAGGTATCTCATGGCAGTAGCCGATCCGGAAATCTCCCTTTGTTTCCTCGGAATAAGCCATTGGCTTGTTATCGGAGACGGTGATCACATTTTCCACAGAAGTATTAGCGTTGTTTAAGTTATCGTCTTTCTTTTCTTCATTATTTTCTTCTTTCTTATTATCATCTTTCTTTTCATCCACATAGGTCAGATACCAGTATGAAAAGCTGTCCGTCACAACAGGGATATCTGTATCTGTACCGTAATACACTATCTCCGCTTCCCCGTTATTATCATGGATGTGGATGAGATAAAATGTTCTGATTATGCTGCTGTCGGTATTTATCATTTCCCCGGGAACTTTAATGATAAAGGAAACCGTCCCGGAACCATTTACAGAATAAGCTTTTCTCTCTTCATTGTCCCCAACCTGTACGAAAAGACTGATATCGAGCATGATCCCCGGTGCTACAACAGTCGCGCCTGTTTTTTCCTTTATCTTCTCATCTGCTATTTTCTTATTATTTTTAACCCTTTCATCCTCCATATCAATAACAGCTTCAGTTATTTTGATTTTTATGGTGAAATTACTGCCATTAATTACCTGATTCCGTTCCTCTTCACTGAGATCATTGAAAAGTGAAATCAAAACATCATCGGGAATTTCCACCTGTTCCACGGAATAGCCGGAGTTCTCTTCTAATGAAACGACAGTATCAATGCTGATCTCATTACCCAAAACATTTAGGGTTTTCGTTGAGACTATATTCACTACTTTAAGTGTTCTGACAGCAAGGGCTTCAGAAGGCTCCCCTGCAGCTTTGTCCCCGCTTGATGCATATCTTGCTATGACGCTGTAATCTCTATCCTCATTAAGTCCGGTAAATATTCCGGTCGACTTCCAGTTTGTTCCCCCGTCAATAGAGTATTCCACACCCTCTTCCGCTTTTACCGATATGCTGTTACTTGTGGCTTTGATGAGCACAGGTTTATCGGCTTTCTTTTCCGGCTTGGGAATCTCATCCCAATGGGCATATATCGTTTCATTTGATGAATATACCTTTGATGCAGTCACCTCAGTGCCGCCGTCTATCTCCGTAAACCAGCCGGTGAAAGTATACCCGTCCCGTTCCGGTGTGGGAAGGGATGCGAGCTTCCCATCCGTTCCTGTGGTTCCGGATGTGGGAAATACAGTACCCCCGTTCGGATCAAAGGTTATCGTATATATGGGAACCCAATGGGCATATACCGTAGCATTTGATGAATATACCTTTGATGTTCTAACCTCCGTACCACCGGAAGCAGCCGTAAACCAGCCGGTGAAAGTATGTCCGTTCCACACCGGAGTAGGAAGGGATGCGAGTTTCCCGTCCGCTCCGGTAGTACCTGATGTAGGAGATACTGTACCCCCGTTCGGATCAAAGGTTATCGTATATATGGGAACCCAATGGGCATATACCGTAGCATTTGATGAATATACCTTTGATGTAGTTACCTCAGTACCGCCGTCTGTCTCCGTGAACCATCCGATGAATATATGCCCGTTCCACTCGGGTGTAGGAAGTTCTCCAAGTTTTCTATCTCTATCTGTGGTTCCTGATGTGGGAGATACGGTTCCCCCGTTCGCATCAAAGGTTATCGTATATATGAGAACCCAATGGGCATATATGGTCGTATTACCTGTAAAAGTAGAAGCTGTTGTGATCTCATCCCCGCCCTCTGCGGCTGTAAACCATCCGGCAAAAATATAATTCTCCCGTGTGGCATTGGGAAGAGATTCCAATACCTGTGAGCCGTCATACCTGCTTACGGTCTGTGTAGGATCTGTGGTACAGTTTCCGCCATTGGCATCAAAGGTAATGGTTTTTGGGGCTTTAATGATCCAGTAGGAAGTTGCTGTCCCGTTTTTTATTGCCTCTATAGTGGTTCCCGGATCATATAATTTAGCATATCCGATGTCAGATAGTCCGGATACATCCGGGGAACACGAATTTCCGGAAACACTACCACTTTTTCCTCCGTCTCCAATGGCAGCACCGGCTCCATAAGTAGAATAGGCGCTACCGCCTGCGGTCCTTACTATGGCATTATTGCTTATCGTAATACCCGAACCTTCTGCATTATTTCCACCGCCGATCCCGGCTCCGCTTTTGCCGCCGGCAGAAATTACTGTTCCTCCCACGATCGTTATATTAGAACCGAAACCACTTCGTTCGTTTCCACCTCCGCGCCTTCCGCCGCCGATCCCGGCTCCATATAATCCGCCGGTTGCGGTTACTTCTCCTCCGGTGATTGTTATAGCCAAACCTTCTCCACCATATCCACCGCCGATCCCGGCTCCGGATTCTCCGCCGTTTGCGGATACTGTTCCCCCGGTTATTGTTATATCCGAACCTGCTCTTTCATATCCGCCGCCGATCCCGGCTCCGGATTCTCCGCCGTTTGCGCTTACTGTTCCAGCTGTGATTGTTATATGCGAACCTTCTCCACCTTGGCCACCGCCGATCCCTGTTCCGTATTCTCCGCCGTTTGCGCTTACTTCTCCTCCCTCGATTGTTATATTAGAACCGGCTGCGTTAAATCCGCCGCCGATCCCGGCTCCACCATTACCGCCGGTTGAGCTTACTGTTCCTCCCTTGATCGTTATATCCGAACCTGCTTTATATGCTCCGCCGCCGATTCCGGCTCCGCTTTCGCCGCCAGCAGAAGTTACTTCTCCTCCCTCGATTGTTATATTAGAACCGGCTGCGTTAAATCCACCGCCGATCCCTGCTCCATTTTCTCCGCCGGTTGCGGTTACTGTTCCATCTGTGATTGTTATATGCGAACCTGCTCCTTCATATCCACCGCCGATCCCTGCTCCATTTTCTCCGCCGTTTGCGCTTACTGTTCCTCCGGTGATTGTAATATTCGAACCTGCACTACTCCGTCCTCCGCCGATCCCTGCTCCATGTTTTCCACCGTTTGCGGATACTGTTCCCCCGGTTATTGTTATATCCGAACCAACTCCATTTTTTCCACCGCCGATCCCTGCTCCATTTTCTCCGCCGTTTGCACTTACTGTTCCTCCGGTGATTGTAATATTCGAACCTGCACTACTCCGTCCACCGCCGATCCCTGCTCCGTCAGCTCCACCGGTTGCAGTTAAAGATCCGTAACCTTTTATCTCAAGAGAACCACTGTTGTTCTTTTCGATACCGGCACATCCATCGCCTGAGTGTAATATACTATTTTTATCAAGCAATATGACCGCATTTCCGTCACCGGTAATTTTAACTGCAGCTGCATAAGCTACTGAAGATACATCAATATTTACACCATTAAGCTTAACCTTTGCGATACAGCCTGCGTCTGTGTTTATAGTTATGCTGTGGCTGTTCGAAGTACCTGTGATCACCGGGTCGATGTCACCTTGTGAATCACCGCCATGAGTAACCGTCTGCCCGCCTGATGTGCAGTTTATAGCTATATCGCCTGCTGAAATATCATACGTCCCGGCATAGATTCTCTCTGCCGGAAAGCCCGCAAGCGCTGCCAGCCCCCCTATTGCCACAAATACCGTAAATAAAACTATCTTCTTTATTTTTCTCATAATACTCTTCTCTCCATTTATATTATGATTCAGACGCCCAAAGTCTCTGTCCCCACCACAAGCAAGCTTGTGTGGTGACATTTACTTTTGGCGCTTTAATCATATCATCTTCATTTTCAGCGTAGTTTAATCCAGTCTGAAATTAACCTGGTTTTCGATCGCATCAAAATTCTGGCCTTTAAGATTAAATTCCGATCTGTCATAAAAGCCTACATACATTCCGTCGAATCCTTTGGGCACCAGAAAAGCACTGTTATACTCAAAGGTATAGGTATGGTCTCCGGACCATCCGTATTTTTTGTAGTCAGGCCTGGTAACATCTCTTTCTTCATTTAAGACAGTAAATACATGTTCACAGACATAGTCCTTACCGTAGTAGTTGACGGTTACCTTATTATCATCCCAATCGGCATCCTGGTAGTATTCTCCAATGACATTTGCTTCATCGCAGGATCCCTCAGGGTATTCCCTGTCATCACCGATCGCAATATGCAGATCAACGGAACGCCATTCATATCCATCCTTTGCCTCATGCTTCTCATCGGAATCAAAGATCTTATAATTATCAAACCAAACCTTAGCAATACTGGTTTTTTCAGGATCATTTTCGATTATCATCTTCATATCGTTTACTGTATCCGCTTTTACGAATTCGAGATCCTTAATCTCTGCTTCCAGAGGTTCACCTTCTGTGGCTCCGCATATCTCACAGGTTTTTGGCTGCTGATAATTAGGGGTGTTCTCAAGCCATTTGTGTCCGTTAGCATCACAGGGACCTGCTTTGCCTGATGCCGGAATTCCGCAGGCAGTGATCGAAACGATTAAAAGAACAGACAGTAATAAACTAAGCGCTTTTGTTTTCATTAATACAGAATACTCCTTTCACCTGAATACCATTGTTATCGTGCATATATAAAGAACATCAGTTATCGGCTTAAAACTATCCAAGATTAAATACGTTGAAGCGGTGAATTATGGCAGTAATTTAAGCCAGGTTATTTATCGCATTTTCAAAATATCTTATATCTTATAAATCTTATAAATTCAGTTCCTTTAGGCGGGAATAATACATTTTCATTCTATTTTGAAATGATTCTTCACGATGACGGGAGTCGTGCATTTCCAGATAAACTGTAAGGTAGTCGCCTAACTTGCCATTGTAAGGTTTATACACGCATTTGGGTTTAATTGGAACTGCAAAGCTGAAGGTCGTCATATCCCGCATGGTTCCTTCAGGAATGGAAAAGAGAGAGTCATCTTTATACTCGGGCTTTGCTTTAGGAGCATACAGTTTTTTGACCTTATCCATCTGTCGGGCTTCTGAAGGCACAGTGGATACCGTCTGGATATAGGTTGCAGACCTCGGATCGAATTTATCGGGTTTTGGATGGTTGATTTCCAGCAAGCAGCGTTCCCTTAGAGTATCAAACTTATATCCACGCCCAGCCTTTTCTATCTTCTTGATGGCGTTATTTGTGGATTCTGTATAGGCATTGGTATATGAAGCATCCCAGTAATTGAGGATATGATTTCTGCGCCTTAGCATGGTCTTCCTCATAGCGTCGAAGCTTTCAAAGTCAGGGATGGATTCCACCCATGCGTCAAACATAGTTGAAGCCTTTTCTTTGGTGTCTGCTGTGATATAGATATCCCGGAATGATTCTTTGCACATATATGCGTCATAGAGGTCTCCGAACTCTTCAAACCATTCCGAAAGGCGATCACAGCCGCTTTCAGATAAATCTTCCCAGTTGGTCATAAACAGGTTTCTTGCTCTCTTAAACCGCCGGATATCGATTCCTTGAGATCGATAATACCGTTGAAGATCTTTTCTTACATTATCAAGACAGCGGTTTACTTCTTGAACGACATGAAACTTATCAATCACTATCAGAGCTTCCGGAAGGACTTGTTCAACTGCCTTGGCATACCCAGGAGCAAAATCCATCGTGACACAGAAACATATAGACGGATCTAAGGATTTTAGATACTTAGCGACTGTCCTTTTATGATTGTTCGGCTTTATATCAAGCAACCTCTGTTGAACGATATCTGTAAGAACAAGTCTATAATGGTCATCTATATGTGCTTCGTCTATACCAAGGACTTCAGGGGTATAGTCATAGGAAAGTTCTTCTTTATGGAGATCGGCATATTCCTTAAAGACCGCGGAAACGGTATTCGGATCAATCCCATAATCCGTGGCAATATAACGGAAGGTTTCGCCTTTTATACAGCGGTCAACCATTTCCTGCTTTAAGCGATGCGTAAGATGCTGACGCTTGGTAAAAAAAGTAAACTCATCAGGGAAAACGAAACCGCAGTTAGGACACTTATAACGTCGAATGCGTAAGTTGATGTATGACAGCTTCCCTTCCGTTTTAACATCATGAAGCAGATATTCGGTCGAATCATGACGGTTGGGGAACAGGGTTGATACGCATCCCGGATTTGGACATTTTGAAGGTCTGACAGCAGCTTCGGCGTCATATTTAATGCTCCGTTGTTCTGTATCTTCATACTTAGCGGTTACTGCTATTTCAGAAATGCCAATATCATACATACCAATTTACCTCCGGAAAGAATTATACACCTTTCCCACAGGTAATTCCGTATGCAATTAAATGAAAACAGAATCAAATTTTCATGTCACCCACAGGTAATTCCGCATACCCATATTTTTTCACATCTTCCCGAAAAACCGCTGCCGATCCCGGCGCCGCGGTTTCCTCCCCGGGCATATATTTTCCCGCTGTTTATCGTGATGTATTGTGTATCACAATAGCTCTTCCCAGGATTTGAACCACCACCGATACCGGCTCCGTCTTCTCCTCCGCAGGCAGAAACAGTGCTGTTGGTTATTGTGATAAACTCTGTGTTACTGTAGTTTCCGGCTCCTGCTCCTGCACCGATACCGGCTCCGCCGTTTCCTCCGCAGGCAGAAACAGTGCTGTTGGTTATTGTGATAAACTCTGTGTTACTGCCGTTTCTGGCTCCTGCTCCTGCACCGATACCGGCTCCACCGCTTCCTCCTATCGCCGTGACATCGCTTCCTCCTTCGATCGCTATATCCTTTCCTTCTCCGGCACATCCCCCGCCGATACCGGCTCCGCCCGGAGCGCCGTTAGCTGACACTTTCGCTCGATCTTTTATTTTGATATTTGATCCGCTTACGGAGGTTCCTCCTCCGATACCGGCTCCTCCGACTTGTCTAGAGTATCCGTCGTCACCTCCGATTGCCTTAACTTTACATTCGCCGCCTTTTATCGTGATATCCGAGCCCTCTCCTTCATAGCCGCCGCCTATACCGGCACCTCCGCCGTGCCAGGAATCATGGCCGATTCCTCGATTAATACTAACTCCTCCCCCTTCGGCTTTTATCTCTACACCGACAATTTCAATGTGGGAGCCTTTCTGCCTGAATCCCCCGCCGATACCGGCACCTCCGCCTTCGGTAAAATCAAGATTATCCACTTCATTTTTTATATAAGATCCGCCGGTTACGGTTAGCTCTCCGACGTCGGGTTCTTCGCTGTAGTCCTTTATCGTAAGTTTGCTGCCGTCATTACCCGTATGCACGATCCCGGCATTTCCCAGGCCGCTCTTAAGCCTGTTTTCGCCCTGTAACTCGATAACAGCCGCGCAGTCAGCACTTACCGCGGCTTTAACCTGATTTTGATTTTGGACGTCAATATTTAAGCCCTTGAAAATGACATGCGCTACATTGTCTCCCTCTGTTTTCAGCAATACGGTATGGATTGAAGATGTGCCTTTGATGACCGGTATCCCGGTGACTGTTGCTGTTTTAGGATTGGGGCCTGTATTGTCCGAATACTCAACCTTATGTTTTCCGTTATCTTGTGCAGTTATAGTGATATCACCGTATTGAATATCATATTCCAACAGCGGCTCTGCATACGCCCCCACCGGACACATAAGCGCCATAATGAGCGCTGCAGCCTCTGCCACCGCGATCTCCCTAAAGATACTCCTTATTTTTCTCATAGCCTGAAATACCCTCCTGTTTTTCAGCCCAAAATCCATCTATAGTTTTATACGGAGAAAGCCCCGCTCCTGGCAGTAAAAACCATATCTTTCAATATACCTTTTTTTCATTGTAGCTATCTCTGCAGGGTCACGCAATTCAAATCCGCAAAAAAGTAATAAAAAAAGCCTTTTGCAACTCTCCGGGCTCATTTTGCAGACTCATCTGTATATATGAACAGGAGGACAGATCGAATTGTCCCAAATGCACTGTATTGACATCAGGGAGAAATGATTTATGCCAAGATATGACAGAATAGTAGCTTTAAGAGACTATATAAGAAATCTAAAGAGTAGTTTTGAAAGCCATAAAGACTATTTCATCAGCATTTCACAGAACGAGAAGCTGATGAATATTTCCAACCTGTACGCAGATATACAGGAATATCTCGAGGGTGCGGTAGATTCTTTCCAAAACAATCCTAATAATACAGATGACTATGACGAATATTGTTCCAGGGACCGCACGCATCTGAAATTTGTAGATGCTTACCATAAGCTTCAGGAGGAGCTTCGTAACTTCCCCAATACAGAAAAGACCGGCTTAGCCGGTATAATGGCTGACGATAAGATCATTGATTTTCTTGACAACTATGAGCATACTGTAAACAATTCCTTCGATTCCCCTATAGTAAATACAGTAGATGATTCAGCCGAAGCGGAAAAAAGAAGAGACCTTTATGTTAAAAATATCGAAACTGTATCGAAAGCCCCCGACGATCTCTCTGATTATTCTGATATCTCCGGTCTTAATGAAAAAAATAAAAAGGAATACGACAAATATATCTCCTATTGGGTAAAAAACGTAAAAAACAAGGGACTAAATGCCAGCCTTGAATATGTAAATTCCTATTTGTCAGTGGCTACGTCCGGGGATTCACCTGCTGTCGGAAAAGCAATGAATGATATCCTCTATACTGTCACCTGTGTAAAAAAACCCGATGGAACAGTGGATGAATCAAAGACAAAGGATATGCTCCAGGGCTTTCAGGTATATACCCTTGGGAAATCAAAAGAAGCAGGGAAAAAACTTTCCCAGCTGAAAGCGGATTCTAAAAATGAGCCGGATTGGCAGATAAATGATAAATTCAGTTTAACAAAGGAAAGGCTGCAGAATCAGGCATGTTCTACCATGTCCTTAGCTCTTTCATCAATGCTTGAAGCGACGGCTTATAACTCAAACATCCCGGAATTAGGCTCATATCCCAAAGCCTGCAATCACACTCTCCAAAAAAAATATATTAAAACTGATACTGAATTCAAAGAAGGAAATAAACTGTTATCAGAGATAACATCTAAAACAACCAAATTAGAGGGTCCGGCCCGGGATGAACATTTTAATAAAATCCTTGGTTTCATTAACGCCGAAAAAAAGAATGTTGATCAGCAATTTAATCATCTGGATCAGCGCATGATCGATCAGTGTTCCTCATTAAACAAGCTTCTTGAGAGCTTTGAAAACACTGAAAATGCTTATGCCCTTCACTCCAATTCAAAGCTTTACGAGGACATGATAAAGAGTATGCGTGACTTAAGGGCTTTCTCTCAGGACTATATTTCAGAGGGAAAAGGACTTCCGGATAATAAATTAGGCGAAGCTGTGGATAAGCTTAAGACCGTTGAAAACAGAGTAAAGGATTATCTCGATAACAGAACAAAGGTCTCCTACAGCCATAAGGCAGGAGAGATAAGAAGGGATCTCGCTCTCTGCGCCTACTCCCAGTTAAATCAGAGCGAATTTCAAAAGAGAATAGATGCCCTGAACAAGGATCTTATAAATGCCGGAAAAAAACCTCTTTCAGAAGGCGCTCTTGAAAAGCGTTTTTCCGCTAACGGAAGGGATCTGACTGCAAATGATACCATTGCAAAGCTGGCAGATCAGTATAAGCTTGATAATAATCTTAAACGGATGCTCATGCATCCTGATGGTCTTGACAGTTTTAAGGTGATGTTTGACACAAAGAAAACCGCAAGGCTTGTAAATTGGAATTCTACACAATACAACAATGCAAACCGTGCCATCAGCAGTTTCCAGAAAAACCGTGATACGGTTGTAAAGCTTATGACCGGCGATGAGATCCCCGATCCTGAAAAAATGAAGGACGCGATCAAAAATCTCCAGTCCTCATATGGGGAGTGCAGGACTTCTCTTCAGGAGTACTGCGCCAAAGTCCTTGCCGATCCGAACAGTCTCGACAAAAAATCAACCTCAGCAGGGATCGCAAGGGCAGCCGGAGCCACAGGAGCTCTGGGAGAATTCCTTGGCAAACCCGTAAGCTTTGATAATAAGGTGAAGGTAAAGAAATATGCTGAAATTTTCCGGGAGGAAATGAGCAATCAGAAAACAGCCGGCAATCATAATAAACACAGGAGAGCCGCTTCGAACTCGATGGAAAAATTACAGAAGGAAAATGCAGGGAAAAAGAAGAGTGTTATGATGTGAAGCCGTATGAACTCTCTTCCCCTGTCCCGAAAGCCGCAAACTACAAGGTTTGCGGCACTTTTTTTACTTATTTTTCTTCCAGGTATTGATTATGGCTCAAAATGGAAGTATTCTGTACCCATATTTTTCTAACGTCACCTGCGGTTGTGCCGGTGACTGTTATGAAAAAACATTTGAGGGAGGATAAATACGTCAGGGGGAATATAGCTTACTCATACAGTGTCCGTTGACACGGAAAGGGAAGAAATGAAAAAGAGAGTATTAAGTGGAATAATGATGATCTCCCTGGTGGCTGCCCTGCTTCTTTCCGGCTGCTCCGGCGGAAGCGCTGCTAAAGGAAGCTCTGACGGCTCCCTTAACGGAAAAAATGTCTCTGTGGTAACGCCCTATTTAAGCTCCGTGACCACAAAGCAGATGGTTGACAATATTGAGAGGGATCTGAAGGCAGAGGGCATCAATGTCAATGTTGTTGATACAAAGGGAGACTTCGGAGAGCTTGCAAGCCGCATCGAGGATATAGTTTCTTCAAAGGCTGATGCCATGATCATTGTAAGCGCGGATCCCGGACAGGTTGAAACCCAGCTTAAGGATGCCTTTGACGCAGGAGTACCCGTATTCGGGGTAGACAGCGGCTTTATCGATGGTATGAAGGTCAATGCCACCAGTGATAATTATGAGATGGGGAAGACCATATGCAGGTACCTCTTTGAGGACCTTATGAATAAAAAGGGTACGGTCATTGCCCTGACATACAGGCCTCATCCCGGTGTGGTAAAAAGATGCGAGGCCTTTGATGAAATGATAAAGGATTATCCCGATATCAGCCTTATCACGGAGCAGCAGGTGGACGTCCCCGCAGGCCCCATAGAGAGCTCAAGGGAGATCATGGAAAACCTGATCCTTTCCAATCCGGAAAAGGATTCCGTAACCGCGGTCTTTGCGGCATGGGATGAACCCGCAATTGGAGCTTCGCAGGCTCTGGAAGCTGCCGGACGGGACGAGGTCATCGTAACCGGAGTGGACGGAAACAGCCAGGCTGTAGAGATGATAGAGAAGGGGTCAAACTTAAAGGCCACCCTTTCACAGAACTTTGACGGAATGACAGATATTGTTGTAAAGGATGTTATCGATCTCCTCTCCGGAAAAGAGATAGAGACCGGCGAAAAGTACGCTCCGGCAACACTTGTCACGAAAAAATAGGATTCTGTCATTCTGAGCGAAGCGAAGAATCTTGAGGATTCTGTCATTCTGAGCGAAGCGAAGAATCTTGATGATTCTGTCATTCTGAGCGAAACGAAGAATCTTGATGATTCTGTCATTCTGAGCGAAACGAAGAATCTTGATGATTCTGTCATTCTGAGCGAAGCGAAGAATCTTTTCTACCGGAGGGAAGATCCTTCGCTAACGCTCAGGATGACAAGGGTATTAACGCTCTTGACAAAGGCATTAACGCTCAGGATGACAAAGACACTATCGCTCAGGACAAAGGCATTATTACTCATGACAGAGTATTCAGCTCAACAACAAATGAAATCCTGTAACTCAGGGAAGAAAGCTTATGGAAATATATTATGCTTCTTGTGACAAAGGGGATCTCAAAACAGTTTAACGGTATCTACGCACTAAAGGACGTGGATCTTAAAATAAAAGCCGGTGAAATACACGGTCTTGTAGGTGAAAACGGCGCGGGCAAATCGACCCTGATTAAGATTCTTACTGCTGTCTACAAGCCGGATAATGGCACTGTGATATGGGACGGGAAAGAAACCGAAATAACCGACCCCTTAAAAAGCCGTACCCTCGGCATAAATGTCATACATCAGGACCGGCAGCTGATCCCCTCCTTTAACGGCATTGAAAACGCATATCTCGGCCTTGAATATGAGAAAAAAAGAGGCGGCATCATTGACTGGGAGAAAATGAAAAGGCATGTCATGAAGCTTTCCGAGTCACTGGGGATAGAAATGGACTTCACCGTTCCCGCCTCCCGCCTCTCTCCTCCGCAACAGACCCTTCTCTGCATCATCAGGGCTCTTATGACGGAGTGCAGGCTTCTTATTCTTGATGAACCAACCGCCACTCTCACCGATAAGGAGACGGCGATTCTTTTCCGTATAATCAGAAAATTAAAGGATAAGGGAACCTCTGTCCTCTATGTCACCCACCGTCTGGAGGAGATATTTTTTCTGACCGACAGGATCACCGTTATGAAAAACGGACGTATCGCCGGAACAGTTGACACCTCCGAGAGCAGTGAGGAAATGATCATCAGGATCATGACTGACAACTGGGAAAGCAGGGCTTCCACCGGCAGCAGTGGTAGTATAGGAGAAACCATCCTGAAGGCCGAGCATATCTCTTCAAAGGACGGGATCGTTAAGGATATGAGTATCGATCTCAAAAAGGGAGAGATCCTTGGCATATTCGGACTTGGAGGCAGCGGAAGAACGGAATTCCTGGAAACCCTTTACGGACTCCGGCCAAAATCCGGAGGAGGGATCACCCTGGATTCAGAGTATTACCCTGATCCAACTCCTAAAAGCTCCATTCAAAAGGGAATGGTGCTGATAAATGAAGACCGGCGGAAAATGTCACTCATTATGCCCTTCAGTGTCCGGAAAAACATCACGCTCCCGGTTATTGACAAATACTCAAAGGCCGGGATCATTGACGAAAAAACCGAGGAAAGGGAAGCCGCAGAGAAACTGAAGATACTTGATATCAAAACTACCGGAACAGATCAGACGGTAAGTGAGCTTTCCGGCGGAAACCAGCAGAAGGTGGTCTTTGCAAGAGCGCTTGAATCGGATCCCAAGGTCTTCCTCTGTGACGAACCCACCCAGGCGGTGGATGTGAAAACCCGCCACGAGATCCACAGGCTTTTAAGAGACCGAGCAGACAGCGGATGCGGAGTCATCTTTGTTTCCTCGGATCTTAAGGAAGTGCTTGAGGTTTCGGACGAGATACAGATCATTGTAAACGGAAGAACCGGGGAGCTCCTTAAAAACCTGGATCTCAGCTCCGAGGAGGTCTTAAGGTACTGCTATCTGGACAGATAATGACCTCTTTAGGTAAAAAGAAAACTTAAGGGAGAAAAAATTGAAAAAGAACCTTGGAATAGAAAAACTGATGAGATCCTACGGCACTGTCATTGCCTGCATTATCATCATTCTGGTTTTCAGCATATTAAGGCCGGATGCCTTTTTCACGATAAAAAATCTGATAAACATCACAAGACAGATCTCGCTTCTCGTGGTCATAGCCTTAGGCGCCACGCTGGTAATGAGCGTAGATGAATTTGACCTCTCCGTAGGTGCAGTCGCAAGTCTCGGGGGAATAATCAGCGCAAAGCTTGCTGTGGCAGGCGTGAATCCCGTTCTCTCAATAATACTTCCGATCCTTATCTCCTTCTTTATAGGCTATTTAAACGGAATGATAGTTACAAGCTTCAAGGTGCTCTCATTTATCACCACGCTGGCGATGAGTACCGTTCTTGCGGGCTTTACCTTCTGGCTCTCCGGAGGGGCGACGGTTTTCGAGAATATCCCGGATTCCTTTAAATATCTGGGATCCGCGTCCATACTCGGGATCCCCCTCCTTACAGCCATAATGCTGATCCTCTGCCTTATCTTCCGCTTTATCCTGAACCATACCCCCTTCGGAAGGAGGCTCTACGCAATAGGCGGAAACGTAAATGCTTCCCTGGTTTCCGGGATAAACGTGGTACACAATAAAAATCTAGCCTTTGCGCTTTGCGGAGCCCTGTCGGCACTTACCGGGGTAATGCTCGCATCACGGCTCGGCTCTGCCCACCCTACCGGCGGTGACGGCTATTTTATGAATTCCTATGCGGCGGTATTCCTTGGCCGGACCGTTGTAAAGGAGGGTATCCCGAATGTCTGGGGAACCTTTGTGGGCGCTGCCATCCTTGGGATCCTGGCAAACGGCCTTACCATTATGCAGGTTCCGTCCTACCTCCAGGACGTTCTGACCGGCGTTATCATAATACTGGCAGTTATCGCCCAGAAGGTCACCTCCGGGGAGAATATGTAAAATCACTGTCATACTGAGCGCAAGCGACGCATCGAAAAACAGCTTTAATATAGGAGCAGGAAATGCTTAACGAAAGGGAATACATTTTAACCGCAGATATCGGTACGACAGCTGTAAAGGCTGTGCTTGTAGATGAAAAAAACAGGGCAGCCGCCTCTGAAAGCATAGAGATAAGCACCTTTTCGGATAAGGGCTTTACGGAGCAGGACGCTTATGAATGGTACAGCGCCTTCTTAAAAGCCTGCAGGGAGGTTCTGAAAAAAGCCGGTGACGGCAGAGTTACCGCTGTATCCTTTAGCGGACAGATGCAGGACGCAATCATTTTGGGTGCCGACGGCCTGCCTTTAAGAAGGGTCATTTTGTATTCCGATGCCCGTGCAGAAGCTGAGGCGGAAGATATATGCTCTCTTCTTGGAAGAGACAGTATAGAGTACCTGAGCGGGAATCACTTTGACGGCTCTATTCCCTTTTCGAAGCTCCTATGGATTAAAAAAAATGAGCCCGGTGTTTTTTCCGCGATCCGGACCGTTCTTTTCAGCGCAAAGGATTATATCATCCTTAAGCTCACCGGAAAGCCGGTTACCGATACGGTAACAGCCGGCACAACGGGGCTAATGGACATAGAAAAAAAAACCTGGGCAGATTCATTTCTTAAAAAGACGGGGATCGATCCCATTATTCTCCCTGAGCTTAAATACCCTCACGAGGAAGCGGGAAGGGTGATAGCTAAGTCTTCGGAGGAAAGCGGACTTCCCTCCGGGATCCCTGTTTTTACCGGAACCGGAGACGCGGGAGCAACCACTCTTGCAAGCGGCATAAGTAAACCCGGGGAATACAATATCAATCTCGGAACCTCCGGCTGGGTCGCCTGTCTTTCGGATTCCGTCAAAAGGAACAGCGCTGTCTTTAATCTGTCCTCCGTAACTCCCGGAAAGTACATCAACGTAACACCCTTTTTCAATGCCGGAAACGTGCATAAGTGGGTTAGCGGCATGCTGTCGAAGGATTCTGAACAGGATAAAAAATATGAGTATATTTCTGAGCTTCTTAGTACAAGCGTTCCCGGATCGAACAGGGTACTCTTCCTCCCCTATCTTCTGGGGGAGCGCTATCCGGTATCCGATCCTCTGATAAGAGGTGCCTTTATCGGCATATCCCAGAATACTTCAAAGCAGGATATTGCACGCTCCTGCCTCGAGGGCGTCGCCTTCTCCTTAAAGGAGGGCTTTAAGGATGAGCTTAAAAGCATCTCCCTTATCGGAGGCGGGGCAGGCGAGATCGTCTGGTGCAGGATCTTTGCAGACATTCTGGATCACGAGGTATTTGTGTTTAAGAATGCTGAATTTATGCCATCCATAGCCGTTGCTGCCATAGCCCGTTTCGGCAGGGGCGAAATAGAAAACTATGATGCCTTCCTAAGTGACCTTAAGAGCTCGGATGAGTGTGAGCTCTTCTATCCCGACCCCGAAGCGGTGAAGATAATGCAGCGCTCCTATGAACGGTTTAAGGAGATCTACCCCGCGATAAAAAGGATACCGCCGGAATAAGCGGAACTTATTATAATAGCTCCGCTATCTCGTATATCAGCTTCTCTGTTGCTTCCCAGCCGATGCAGGGATCGGTTATGGACTTGCCGTAGACACCGCCTCCAGGTGCCTGTGCACCGTCCTCTATGTAGCTTTCTATCATAAAGCCCTTAAGGAGTGCTGCGACCCTTGTATCGTGTCTCGCGGAATGCAGAACCTCCTTCACTATCCTTCTCTGCTGGAAGGGGTTCTTATTCGAATTACAGTGGTTTGTATCCACGATAAGCCCCGGATTCACAAGCTCCATCTCATCATAGCAGTCACAGAGCCTTACCAGATCCTCATAGTGGTAATTCGGCTTCATTAAGCCATGCTGGTCGGTATAGCCCCGGAGTATAGCGTGGGTATGGCGGTTCCCGTCGGAATGAACCTGCCATCCGCGGTAAATGAAGGTATGACCGCTCTGTGCAGCGCTTATCGCATTCATCATTACACGGTAATCCCCTGATGTGGGATTTTTCATACCGACCGGAACACTTATCCCGCTTGAAGTAAGCCTGTGCTGCTGGTCCTCCACAGAGCGCGCTCCGACCGCAACATAGGCTAAGAGGTCGTCCAGATAACCATAGTTTTCCGTATAGAGCATTTCGTCCGCGCAGGCAAAGCCCGTCTCCATAACGGCCCGCATATGCAGGTGTCTCGTTGCCTCTATACCCTTAAACATATTGGGCTTTTCCGTGGGATCCGGCTGATGCAGCATTCCCTTGTAACCCTCACCGCTGGTTCTCGGCTTATTTGTATAAACTCTCGGAACTATGAATATCTTGTCTTTAACCTTCTCCTGCACGCCCACAAGCCTTCCGATATAGTCCAGAACGGAATCCTCATTATCCGCAGAGCAGGGGCCTATTATCAGTATGAGCTTTTTACTCCTCCCCTCAAATATGGATGTGAGGGCTGCCCTCCTCTCCTCGATCGTCTCATTCATTTTTGCGGTAAGCGGATACATTTCCTTCAGCTCTGCCGGTATGGCGAGCTGCCTTTCATAAACCATTCCCATTTCTTTCTCTCCTTTATTAAAGCTGTTTATCACTACTCTGTCATTCTGAGCGAAGCTGCTCCTGTCATTCTGAGCGAAGCTGCTCCTGTCATTCTGAGCGAAGCGAAGAATCTTTCTTACAGTATGTAAGATCCTTCTCTAACGCTCAGGATGACAGGTTTATTTTTCCGTGGGTTCATCTTCCCGGCGTACTGCCACAAATCTTGTCTTGTTGTCATCAAGCTCATTTATATGCTCTTCAAGAACCTTGAGACCGTATATTGCCGCCGTTTCCAGACTTGCCACTGCTGCGGCGGACATATCGTGTCCCATTGCAACCTGCTTCGCGGCCACAGCCGTGTTTTCCGCCGGGATAAGCTCATATCCCTTATCCTTAAGGAACCTGTCACATTGCTCCAGTGCCTTTGGCTGGCTTATGACCTTTTTTATGTCCTCTATCCTGCTACCCCGCATGCCGAGGAGATTCTGTACGATAAGAAGGACATATTCCGATTCCACACAGAGGCTCCCCTCAGACAGAAGCTTATTTACGGCATGCACCGGTCCTGCGTAGCTGTTCTCGACAGGAAGCACCGCTCTGTCGCACTCCTTATTCAAAACCGCATTATACGCGGCAGTGAAATTATCGTAGGAAACATATATCGCTTCCGGAAACATCCTTCTCGCCGCGGTGTGGGCGAATGCCCCCTCTATCCCGCTGTACGCGACCTTCATCATAGTACCGTCCTCCTTTTTATTTACCGGGCATCATACCCTGTCATTCTGTGCGTCATTCCCTGTCATTCTGTGCGTCATTCCCTGTCATTCTGAGCGAAGCGAAGAATCTTTCTTGCCGGAATGAAGATCCTTTCTGTTGCTTCGCAACCCCTCGCCGGGGCGGCATCCCACATCTCCGATGTGGGATATGCGTCGCTGGCGCTCAGGATGACATAGAGTGCTGCCCGGAATGACATAGCGCGCCGCCCGGAATGACAGCAACATCAGTGAAATTAAAAAGGCGACCCGGATTCTTTTTCCGGACCGCCTGTAAGCTCAACTTATGAAAACCAGCATCACAAATTGCCCTTACATCGGTCCGAGGTAAAGGTAAAGAAAAATTCGAAAAATGATGCTGTTGAAATAAGTGATCTATTCATCCTGTCTCTTCTTTCAAAAAACTTACCCACTAATCATACACATTTCGTCCCTCACTGTCAATCCTCCCCGGGAAGTCAATGGGGACGGTTCCAATGCCGTTAAGTTAAGCATTTTGTCATCCTGAGCGCCAGCGAAGGATCTTTCCGACCGGTTATAGAAGATTCTTCGCTTCGCTCAGAATGACACTAACTTAACGCCATTGGGACGGTTCTATCTTACTCCTGAAGATCGTCCTTATTTTTTTTCAAAAAACAGTTACATTTTGTCATGTGCTTCGTATAATAGAGTGTAAAAGTACCTTAAACGTCACTATTCAGAACAGTCACTTGCAAAACCGCAAGTGACGTATGAAAACCAGGGCGTTGTGCACGGGGCACTTACGCGCTTAGCGCGTCAATACGATTTGGTATTTACAGTATGTTTGAGATTTGACAGGAGGTAGTTGCAATGAAGCTGGTAGGAGAACTGAAGGATAAGGTTGAAAAGGCTGAAAAACTGACACATTCTAATTACCAGTTTGTTTTCCGTATGCTGCGTTGTCGTCAATCGGCGTAGCCCGAACCGGATTAAGGCTTTCGCCAGATTTCAAAAAAAGTGTTGACAGAAAAAAACTTTAGTGCAATAATCTTCTAAACCGTTGAGGGAGAGTGAGTAACTTCCGACAACCCCATTATGAGAGAGCCGCCGGCGGTGAGATGGCGGCATTGAGGCCGGAAGTGAATGGACTCCTGAGGGCGAGCAGAAATAACGAAGATCGTTTAAGGTATGCGAGCCGGAGAAGATCCTCCGTTATCAAAGATCCGCGTATGATGGTACGCATGAGCGGGTACTTAGATGTACCAAGCCGGGTGGCACCGCAGGAAGTTTATTCTATCCTGTCCCAGCAGAATATGTTGGGACAGGATTTTTTGTTTTTGCCCCAACCGTAGAGTATAACCCGTATTCAAAGAAAGGAGCAGCAAAATGAGTGAAGAAAAGAAGATCCCCTACAAAATCTACCTGGAAGAAAATGAGATGCCGAAGAAATGGCACAATGTGCGTGCGGCAATGAAGGATAAGCCCGCGCCACTCATTAACCCGGGAACTAAAGAACCTATGGGCTTTGAAGATCTCCGTCCCGTATTCTGCGATGAGCTTATAAAGCAGGAGCTGGACAATGATACGGAGTACTTTGATATTCCTCAGGAGATCCTCGATTTCTACAAAATGTACCGTCCCTCACCCCTTGTCAGAGCGTACTGCCTTGAGAAAAAGCTGGATACGCCTGCAAAGATCTACTATAAGTTTGAGGGAAACAATACCAGCGGAAGCCACAAGCTGAATTCCGCCATTGCCCAGGCCTATTATGCAAAGGAGCAGGGATTAAAGGGTCTCACCACCGAAACCGGTGCGGGACAGTGGGGAACGGCGCTTTCCATGGCCTGCGCTTATCTCGGTCTGGATCTCAAGGTTTTCATGGTAAAGGTTTCATATGAGCAGAAGCCCTTCAGACGTGAGGTTATGAGAACATACGGAGCAAGTGTTACCCCTTCACCCTCTATGGAAACAAATATCGGAAAAAAGATCAATGCAGAGCATCCCGGAACCACCGGAAGCTTAGGCTGTGCGATCTCCGAGGCAGTGGAGGTGGCCACAGGCACTGAGGGCTACAGATACGTTCTCGGAAGCGTGCTGAACCAGGTACTTCTCCACCAGAGCATAATAGGACTTGAGACCAAGGCGGCTCTCGATAAATACGGAATAGTTCCGGATATGATAATCGGCTGCGCCGGAGGAGGCTCGAATCTCGGTGGTCTCATCTCTCCCTTCATGGCTGAGAAAATAAGAGGCGAAAAGGACTATCGTATAGTCGCCGTAGAGCCTGCAAGCTGTCCGAGCTTTACAAGAGGAAAATACGCCTATGATTTCTGCGACACCGGAATGGTATGTCCTCTTGCAAAGATGTACACCCTTGGCAGCAATTTCATCCCTTCCGCAAACCACGCCGGAGGACTCCGCTACCACGGCATGAGTCCCGTACTTTCAAAGCTCTATGATGACGGATATCTGGAGGCCGTTTCGGTTGAGCAGACCAGCGTATTTGAGGCCGCCACACAGTTTGCGAGAACAGAGGGCATCCTCCCTGCTCCCGAGAGCAGCCATGCCATAAAGGTAGCCATTGATGAAGCCAAAAAATGCAAGGAGACCGGTGAAGAAAAGACCATCGTATTCGGTCTCACCGGAACAGGCTACTTCGACCTTACCGCATATCAGAAGTTTAATGACGGGGAAATGACAGACTATATTCCTACAGATGAGGAGCTAAAGAAGAGCTTCGATCTTCTGCCGAAGATCTGAGCGGAACGGTGCAGGGCACTGACGCGCTCAGTGCCCTGTCATCCTGAGTGTAACTTTGTCATCCCATCCTGAGCGTTACTATGTCATTCTGAGCGAAGCGAAGAATCTTTATTACCGGAGGGAAGATCCTTCGCTGACGCTCAGGATGACATAAGAGCTTCGCTCAGGATGACACAAAGGCTTCGCTCAGGATGACACAAGGGCTTCGCTCAGGATGACACAAGGGCTTCGCTCAGGATGACCTAAGAGCTTCGCTCAGGATGACACAAGGGCTTCGCTCAGGATACTCTTACTGCGTTCTAATTGAGCTTAAAAAGTCCCTTGCCCGCTTTGTTTCGGGGGCATCAAAAAATTTATCCGGAGTATTCTCTTCGATGATCTGACCCTGATCCATAAAGATTACCCGGTCTGCCACGCGCCTTGCGAAGTTCATTTCATGTGTTACGATCATCATGGTCATTCCGTCCCGGGCAAGCTCTGCCATGGCATCCAGAACCTCGTTTATCATCTCGGGATCCAGTGCACTTGTGGGCTCGTCAAAAAGCATGGCCTTCGGATGCATAGCAAGGGCTCTCGCTATCGCTGCTCTCTGCTGCTGTCCACCGGAAAGCTGTGCGGGAACCTTCCCTGCCTGGGAATCTATCCCGACTCTTTTAAGGAGCTCCATAGCCTCCTTCTCCGCCTGTGCTTTAGGTATCTTTCTTACGGTTCTCGGAGCCAGGGTCACATTATCCAGTATCGTCATATGTGCAAAAAGATTGAAGGACTGGAATACCATTCCCACCTCTGAACGGATCCGCGCAAGCTCCTGCCCCTCCTCGGGCATCAGTTCTCCGTCAATAAATATCTCTCCGGAGTCAATGGTTTCAAGCCTGTTTACCGTCCTGCAGAGTGTTGATTTACCGGATCCCGAAGGTCCGATTATCACCACAACCTCTCCTCTTTTTACAGAGAGATTGATATTATTTAAGACATGCAGCGTCCCGAAATATTTTTCAACATTTTTAAGTTCTATTATCTTCTCTTCCATTACTTCCTAAAGATACACCTTTCATCCGGCAATAACCCCGTCTCCAATACCAAACCCGGTTTCAGACCTCTGCCACATTTACCGTACTTACATCCATCCTCCCCGCAAGATAGAGGGACAGCTGATTTAAGAGATAATTAATGATAATATATATTACCGCCACAACAAGATATACAGAAAGCAGTGCATCATAATTTGAGATAAGCACTTTTGCGTTTTGCATAAGATCCGGGAAGCTTACAACATAGGCAAAGGTCGTATCCTTTACTACGATCACAAGCTCCGATATAAGCGCGGGAACAACGAATCTCACTGCCTGAGGCAGAATGATACGTAAAAATGTTGCGGCTTCACTCATTCCGAGGGATATGGCTGCTTCCCTCTGCCCCTTCGGCACGGCATTTACTCCTGACCTCAGTACCTCCGCAACAATACCGCAGGCTGAGATCGAAACGGGAAAGACCACCTTCCAAAGCGCACTCATCTTTATACCCATCTCAGGAACCACAAGGAAGAAAAAGTAGATAAAAAGGAGTGTCGGAACCCCTCTTGTGAATTCAATAAGGGCTGCGCTTAAAATATTAAGGATCCTGTATTTACTGATCCTTGCCAGCATAAGGAGGAAGCCCGTAATGAGAGCCAGCACGCCTCCAAGTGATGCAGCTTCGATGGTTCCCAGAAGTCCGAGCCACAGAAATCTCCAGGTCGTGAACCTTAAGAAAAAGGACCAGTATCTGGCATCAAGCTGCCCGGTGATGTAAAACTGCCTTATCACCAGAAAGATCAGAAGTATGAGAGCCGCAAGGGATAGAGCCGTAACCAATCTTATTTTTTTTAGAGCCTTCGGACCGGGCTTTTCAAACAGGGCATCCCGGACAGAAGTACGTGATCTTTCTTTACTCATCTCAGTATCCTCACTCTCCTGTCTACCCTGAGCCCCACCTGGCCTATTACCACCGCTGTGATACAGTACAAAAAGGCTGATACAAAAAAGGCAATAACTCCCCCTACCGCATGGGTATTAATATGTGAGACCAGACCCGTGAGCTCCCTTGGATCCATGGGAACCTGTGACGCCAGTGCAGTGGTCAGCATGGTCGAAACCAGAAGATTCGTAAGAGGTATCACACTGGATCTTAGGGCCTGCGGTATCACAATGCTACTTACAAGCTGGGAAAAATTCAGTCCCAGCGCCCTGGCAGCCTCAATCTGGCCTACATCTATAGTGTTTATGCCGCTCATCAGATATTCAGAGCAGAAAGCCGACGGTATCAGTGTCGTAGCGATAATGACGCAGGTAAAATAAGAAAACATCATATTGAGATAGGGCAGGGCATAAACAAGCAAAATCAGCAGTGCTGCACCGGATATGTTTCTGAAGATCTGCACGTAGATCTCCGCAAAGACCCTTAAGGGCTTTACGGGACTTACGCGCATCACAGTCACAATGATCCCGATCACAAACGCTGCTGAAAATGCTATTGCCGTAAGCTTCCAGGTGGAAATAAGCGCGATAAGGTACTCTTCCCCGTATTGTTCAAGAAGCGAGGCAAGACTCATTCCTTATTCTCCCACCTTTGGAGCCGGAGGAGCGGATGAAATTCCGGTACGGTCACCGAGAGTAACCTTCCACAGCTTTTCCCAGGTGCCGTCTTTCTCGATCTTACTAAGGAAGGCATTAACAAATTCCACGCCGTCAGAATCCTTCGGGAGACCAACTCCGTAGGGATCTACGGGTCCGAATGCATCACCGGCCATATCATATACACCGGGATTCTTTACCATAGTGGAGAGCTGCAAAGTATAGTCCGTTACATAGGCATCCACTCTTCCCTGGGAAAGAGCCGTTGTAGCCTCCTGATCGGTCTCAAATTCCTGTATCTTGGCCTCAGGGGCAAATTCCGCAAGGATATCGGGTCCTGTGGAGCCGGCCTGTGTAGCCACGGTTTTCCCTGCGAGGGAGTCGACGCCTGTGATCTCGCTGTTTCCTGCCTTCACAAGTATGCCCTGCTGTGAGGTGTAGTAGGGTCCTGCAAAGGAGATCACTTCCTTACGGGAATCCGTTATGGAATATGTGGCAAATACGGCATCAACCTGATCACTCTGCAATACCGATTCACGCGTGCTGGAATCAACCTGAGTGATCTCATAGGCTGAGGGGTCGCCCAGAATATAGTTTGCGAGGAGCTGCCAGAGTCCCGCATCAAAGCCTCTTAAGGAGCCGTCTGTTTCGTCCAACTGACTGAAGAGGAAGGAGGTCCTTACGCCGCCCACTCTTAAGACGCCGGCCTTCTTTACCTTTGATGCCCATTCACTTGCCTCTATATCCGCATCATCTGCCTTTACTCCAGAAGCTAAGAGCTTGTCAAAGGCATCCTTATCTATGGGCTTTGCCGCACTCTCTTCAGTCTGCTCCTCCGGGGCAGCTGCGGGAGCGGGAGCAGCTTCCGGAGCCTTTGCACTGCCTCCGCAGGCAGTAAGTCCAGCTGTTATCATAGCCGCAGCCAGTGAGACTGCGAAAAGCTTTTTTATTCCTGTCCTTTTCATAAACTTCCTCCTTTTCGTGTTGTCTTATAATACCACACCAATGACGTTAAGTTAAGAGCCTTGTCATTCTGAGCACCATTGATAACACACCTTGGGTCACGGCTAAAAAAAATCACGGAAATTGAGCATATCACCGAAATGATATGCCCATTTCCCGGTATATATTGAACTGAAGTGATCAGATAGCCGCAAAAGCAGTGTCAAGCGCATCTATAAGATCCTGTACATTCTCCGTTCCGATCGAGAGACGGATGGTATTCGGCCTTATACCCTGATCCTCAAGCTCCTCCGGTGAGAGCTGGGAATGGGTGGTGGAAGCGGGATGGATGACAAGGCTCTTCACATCAGCCACATTGGCAAGCAGTGAGAATATCGACAGATTGTCGATAAACTTCCAGGCCTCGTCCTGTCCGCCCTTTACCTCAAAGGTAAAGATGGATGCGCCGCCGTTCGGGAAATATTTCTCATACAGAGCGTGATCCGGATGATCCGGGAGTGAAGGATGGTTTACCTTCAAAACCTTCGGATGTTTGCTAAGGTACTCAACGATCTTCTTTGTATTCTCGGCGTGTCTCTCAAGCCTTAAGGACAGTGTCTCTACTCCCTGCAGAAGGAGGAAAGCGCTGAAGGGAGAGAGCAGCGCGCCGGTATCGCGGAGAAGAATCGCACGGATGTAGGTAACGAAAGCAGCGGGTCCTACCACGTCGTAAAAAGAAACACCGTGATAGCTGGGGTTCGGGGCAGCAATATTGGGGTACTTTCCGCTGGCTTTCCAGTTAAATTTACCTGATTCAACAATGACTCCGCCAAGTGTGGTTCCGTGTCCGCCAAGGAACTTTGTAGCGGAATGAACCACGATATCCGCTCCGTGCTCTATAGGACGGATGAGATAGGGTGTTCCGAAGGTATTGTCGATAACAAGCGGAAGGCCGTGCTTATGTGCGATCCCGGCAACCGCATCAATATCGGGGATATCGCTGTTCGGATTCCCCAGGGTCTCAAGGTAGATGGCTCTTGTATTCTCCCTGATGGCCCCTTCCACTTCCGAAAGATTATGTGCATCCACGAAGGTGGTCTCTATCCCGTACTGGGGAAGAGTGTGGGAAAGAAGGTTGTATGTGCCGCCGTATATGGTCTTCTGGGCAACTATGTGTCCGCCATTGGCTGCAAGAGCTTCTATAGCGTATGTGATCGCTGCTGCGCCGGAGGCAAGCGCAAGAGCAGCACTTCCGCCCTCAAGAGCCGCAACCCTCTTCTCCAGAACATCCTGAGTGGAATTTGTAAGCCTTCCGTATATATTTCCGGGATCAGCAAGTCCGAAGCGGTCAGCCGCATGCTTACTGTTATGGAAAACATATGATGTGGTCTGATAAATGGGAACCGCCCTTGCATCTGTAGCGGGATCCGCCTGTTCCTGTCCTACGTGGATCTGTAATGTTTCGAATCTTAATTTGTTTTCTGCCATAATGATCACCTCTTCTTTCAAAACTGGTTTTTTGTTTTGGTCTTTCTGGGTGATATTGTGGCACAGGCTGTTGGTTATGTCCAATACCTGTTATTTATTATCGGTTATAGAATTTAGCTATATCAACTGTTCATAAGCAGTATCATCTGGGCGGTCTCAACCATGGTGTAGGAATTATCCATGCTGCTCTTCTGTATATAGCGGTAGGCCTCCGGCTCACTCATCCCCTTTTTTTCCATTAACAGAAGCTTTGCCCTGTCGATATACCTCTTCTCCTCTATGCTTCTTGTAGACCGCGGAGACTGCTTTTCCTTACCGGAACTTCCGAAAACCGTAAGCTCTTTTTCCAGAACGGCCATCAGGTCAACTATCTTTAAGGGAAGAGAAAGCTTAACTGCATCCGCCGGATAATCATCACTCATTATGTTTTTTGAGAGGATCACAAGACGAAAAGCCCCCGGAAGGCAGTCCCTGAATTCCAGGAATCCCATATCCGGAAGACGGCTTCCGCAGATGATGAATCCGCTATCCCTCCGGCTGCTCTCACTCAATGCCTCAGCCGCCGAGGTGCAGAGAAGATCGGGTCTGAGTCCTCTTTTGACAAGGAGCGCCCCGATCTTTCTCGCGTCTTCGATTTTCCTCATAACTATAATGATACAGCCCATAGATCAAAGCTTATATAAATATCTGCTCTCTTCCCACTGTGATACTTCCTTCATAAAATCCGTCCACTCCCTGTACTTTGACTCCGCATATACTCCGGCAAAATCCTCCCCAAGTATTTCAGGAATAAAGGGATCCTTCTCCGCAAAGCTCACGGCTTCCCTTAGATCCAGCGGAATGGTCTTTACATCATTAAGTGGTATCCTGCCCGGAAGCGTGCCGTCAAAACCCTCCTTTATGCCTTTCAGACCCGCTGAAATACAGAGAGCCAGCGCAAGATACGGATTCGCTGAGGAATCCGGGAAGCCAAGCTCAATAGCCGGCTCGAAAAGCCCCTCCCTCACACGTATATAGGTTGAGCTTCTGCTCCCCTGGTCCAGTGCATAAAGTATCCGTTTATAGGAATTGACTGTAGGATTCGTATAAGCAGAAAGAGAACGGGAGTGCTTCATTATCCCGTTTATAAACGCCGCTGTTTCACCGCATAAACTGTTTTCTCCGTCCATAATGTTTTTCTCATTCTTAAAGATGGAAAAATTAAGGTGCATCCCGCTGCCTGCCGCATCACTTCTCGGCTTCGGCATAAAGGTCGCATAGAGTCCGAACCTGTTTGCAATGGAGCGGACCGCAAAGCGGAAGTTCATTATGGAATCTGCAGCATGCAGCGTGTCCGATTCCTTAAAGTCTATCTCATGCTGGGCCGGAGCCTCCTCGTGGTGGGAGGACTCTATCTCGAAGCCCATCTTCTCAAGAAGGAGAACCATTTCCCTTCTGGCGTTCTCACCGAAATCTGCGGGACCGACATCCATAATGCCCGCCCTCTCATGGGAAAGTGTGGTCGGAAGTCCGTCTTCATTCAGATGGAAAATGAAAAATTCACACTCAGGGCGGATCATAAAGGTATAGCCTTCTGCCGCCGCATTATCTATCACTTTTTTAAGTATGGTCCTCGAGCTCATCTCAAAGAGCTTCCCGTCCGGATAGCAAACATCACACATAAACTTCGCAACCTTCTCCTGCTGGGGTCTCCAGGGGAGTATGGTAAAGGTATCGTAGTCCGGAACGAGGATCAGCTCCCCTTCAAATGCTCTTACCCCTCCGAACATGACGGACGCATCTATCCTGTATTTATCAACCAGTATCTTTCTAAGCTGCCCCGCGGTCACAGCCACGTTTTTCAGGGTACCGAACATATCGGTAAACTGCAGCCTTATAAACTCAACCCCTTCATCCTTGATCTTTTCGAGTATTTCCTGAATCGCCTTCACCTTGAATCTAACCTCCTTAAAAAATACCTATATAAGCAAAGCGCTCTGAACCAACGTCCAAAGCGCCCTTGCCTGACAGAATTATTATATTATGTAACAACAAATAGTCAAGGAGAAACATAAAGATCCGAGCTGAAATACCTGTCTCCCCTGTCGGGAAATACCGTGACTATATTTCCTTTTTCTATACGGGAAGCAAGCTTCAGCGCCGCCGCAAGAGCCGCTCCGGATGAGGATCCGCCAAATATACCCTCACGCGCTGCAAGCATTCTGGATGCATTGAAGGCCTCATCATCGGAAACCTTTATCGCCTCATCCATAAGAGTTATGTCCATGGTCTCCGGGACAAAGTCGTTTCCTATGCCCTCTATGTTGTAGTCGTGGTGCTCGCCTCCGCCGATAAGTGAGCCGTATGGATCCGCAAGTATCCCCTTAATGGATGGATCCTTTTCCTTAAGGTATTTTACTATCCCCGAAAAGGTTCCTCCGCTTCCCGCCCCGGCAACGAGATAGTCAACCTTTCCCTGAAGATCCTCATAGATCTCTCTTCCGGTAGTCTCATAGTGAGCTTTCGGATTACTAAGATCCTTAAACTGGTCAAAGGAAACCGCGCCATCAATTTCTGCCTTCAGCTCCTCTGCCTTTTCTGCAGCTCCGAGCATCCCCTTTTCTCTCGGCGTATTTACGATCTCGGCACCGAGAGCCCTTATCAGAGTCTGCTTTTCAACGGAAAACTTTGTCGGGATCACAAAGATTATCCTGTAGCCCTTATTAAGAGCCGCAAAGGCTATCCCGAGACCTGTATTTCCCGCAGTACCCATTATTATGGTACTGCCCTTTTTTATGAGGCCCTTTTCCTCGGCAGCCTTCAGCATATACCTTCCTGTTCTGTCCTTCACGCTTCCTGAAGGATTCCAAAGCTCCAGCTTCGCAAAGAGATTCACTCCCTCCGGAATATCGAGGTTCGTAAGCTTTACGAGAGGCGTGTTTCCCACAAGCTCCTGCATTGATCCGTAGTAACCCATTATACTCTGCTCCTTTCAATCGCTGTGCTAAGATCCCTTAAAATATCTTCTTTATCCTCTATCCCGACGGAAAGCCTTATCAGAATGTCTGTGATGCCGACCTCCCTTCTGATGTCTTCGGGGATGGAGGCGTGCGTCATGGTTGAAGGATGACAGACAAGGGACTCCACTCCACCGAGACTTTCCGCAAGCATGACAAGCTCCAGGCTCTCGAAAAATTTCCCGGTATCATATCCCTCCTTAAGCTCAAAGGAGATCATTGCTCCGGCACCACCGGCCTGTTTTTTATTGATCTCATAGCCCGGGTCGTCCTTTAAGCCCGGATAGTGGATACTCTTTACGGCACTGTTTTCCTTTAATTTTTCCGCTATAAAACCGGCATTCTCCACATGCCTGTCCATACGTACACCCAGGGTCTTTATTCCCTTAATAAGGAGGAATGAATCAAAGGGACCGAGAACCCCTCCGGTTGCATTCTGGATAAAAGCAAGCCTCTGCGCAGTCTCCTCATCCTTCACTACGGCAAGTCCCGCCACAAGGTCGCTGTGTCCCCCAAGGTATTTCGTAGCGCTGTGTACAACTATATCCGCTCCAAGAGAAAGGGGTCTCTGAAGATAGGGCGTCATAAAGGTATTATCAACGATAACCGTGAGATTATGTGCATGCGCCGCCTCCGAAACGGCTCTTATATCGGTCACTGTCATAAGCGGGTTTGCAGGGCTCTCTATCATAACAGCCTTCACATCATCGCTTATCGCTCTTTCAAAGGAACTAACATCGGAGGTGTCAACTATTCCGTAGGAGATATTAAAGTTATTAAAAACCTTATCCAGAACGCGGAAGGTTCCCCCGTACACATTGCTTGAGATCAGCACCTTATCTCCGCTCTTAAAAAGAGAAAGTACCGCCGTGGTGGCTGCCATACCGGAACCGAAGGCGAAGCCCCTTACTCCTCCCTCAAGCTCGGCGATCAGTGCTTCCAGAGCCTCCCTTGTTGGATTTCCGGTTCTTGAATACTCATATCCCCTCATTTTCCCGAGACCGTCCTGCTTGTAGGTGGAGGTCTGATAGATCGGGATATTGACAGCCCCCGTATTTTCATCTATGGAGATCCCGCCGTGTATCAGTGCGGTATTGATATGCTCGTATTTTCCCATTTTCCTTCTCCTTTTTTATAAGATCCTTCCTGTTGCTTCTCCTGAAACTGTTACCGGCTGATTATCTCACTATACACCTACTGTGTCAATGGGTTTATGGACGCCTCTGTTGATTACCTATTTACCACGTAGTATAATAGGCAGAAAACAGATTTTTTAACGGGGTATCGATTATGATCACAACAAAAGGACGGTACGCGATCCGAGTAATGATAGATCTTGCGGAAAATAACAACGGATCCTATATCCCTCTTAAGGATATAGCCTTGAGACAGGAGATCTCAAAGAAGTATCTGGAGATCATCGTAAAGGATATGGTCAGGGGCGGACTTATCACCGGTGCCAGCGGAAAGGGCGGCGGTTATATGCTCTGCCGTGAGCCCGACAAATACACTGTTGGTGAAATACTTGAGCTTATGGAGGGAAAGCTCTCTCCGGTAGCCTGCCTTATGGAGAAAAAGAACAAATGTCCCCGGAAAAAGAAATGTCATACTCTGTCCATGTGGAAAGAGTATGACAAAATGATACATGATTTCTTTTATGGAAAGAAGCTCTCCGACCTTCTATGAAAGCACCTGTTCCCTGTACTCTGACAGGATATTAAGATACTGCTTTGCAATGGAGCTTAAGGGTATTCCCTTTCTCTTGATATAGCCTATGGTCATTTTTTCCTCAGACTCAAGCGGTATCGCGCAGTAGTCGTTGCCGTTCAGCTCCTCGCTTATTATTCCCGAGCACAGGGTATAGCCGTTAAGCCCCCTCATAAGGTTCAGCATGGTGGCGCGGTCATTGGCCTTTATGGTGCGCTTGTACTCATAGGTTGACAGTACCTCCTCCGCAAAATAAAAGGAATTGTTCTGTCCCTGGTAGAATGACAGGCAGGGGTATTCCTCCAGTTCTTCAATCCTTATCTTTTTTCTTTTCGAAAGAGGATGTCCCTTCCACAAATATACAAATATCCTGCAGTCAAAGAGAGGATGGAAGGACAGGTTGTTCTCGGAAAAGATCTTGTCCATCACCTTAGAGTTAAAATCATTGAGATACAGGATACCCATCTCACTCTGAAAATCCCTGACATCGCATATTATCTCCCAGGTCTTCGTTTCCTTGACCGCGAGATCATATTCGTCCATTCCGTATATCTTTACAAGCTTCACAAAGGCTTCCACAACGAAGGAATAGTGCTGTGTCGACACCGAAAAACGCTCACGCACCGCCTCGTGGGAGATATACCGGGACTCAATAAGGGAATACTGCTCCATCACCTGTCTCGCATAGCCCAGGAACTCCACCCCGTCCGGCGTGACGGATATTCCGCGGTTAGACCTCCTGAAGATCTCTATTCCCGTTTCCTCCTCCAGCTCCTTTATTGCGGCGGAAAGAGAGGGCTGGGAAATAAAAAGCTTTGCTGCAGCGGTATTCATTGATTTTTCATCTGATAATGCTATGGCATATCTGAGCTGGTTTAAGGATATCATATTCTTTGTCTGTACCTCTCTATTGTCCCCTTATCCTGCTGAACAGGAAGCATATGACGAAGATCAGGGCTTCAAGTGCCACAATCGTAGAACCTACGGGTGTTCCGGCAAGTATGGATATAAGTATCCCGAAGAAAGCGCAGCCTACAGAGAACAGGGCGGAAACACAGGTCACCGCTCTGAAGCTCCTGCAGAGCCTCATTGCCGTAAGGGACGGGAAAATGATAAGTGCCGAGATCAGAAGTGATCCCACCAGATTCATGGCTAGAACGATTATCACCGCAGTGATCACCGCGATAAGCAGGTTTATCCTGTCTGCCGCTGTCCCGGAGGCCTTTGAAAAATTCTCGTCAAAGGTCACGGCAAATATCTTATTATAGAAAACAAAAAAGAGCAGGATCACAACAGCGGAAAGGATAATGCATAGAAGCACCTCCCCATAGCCCAGTGTCAGTATCGAGGTTGACCCGAAAAGAGTGCTGCAGACATCACCGCTTAAGTTTGTTGATGTGGAAAATACATTCATAATAAGATAACCGAAGGCCATGGCTCCGACGGATATCATGGCTATCACCGCATCTCCCTTTATCTCCGCATTCTGACCCGTGCGAAGCAGAAGCACGGCGCATATCACCGTAACCGGAAGCACCAGCAGCATATTATTGGAAAGCTTCAGTACCGATGCCACCGCTATGGCTCCGAAGGCCACATGCGAAAGACCGTCACCAATAAAGGAAAAGCGCTTAAGTACGAGTGTTACTCCGAGAAGTGAGGAACACAGCGCTATCAATACGCCGACGATAAGAGCGTAGCGCACAAAGGGATATTGAAGATACAAAGCCAGTTTTTCCATCATATGCCCCTCTCTTCTGCCTTACTGCCGGGTGCAAAGTGGATATCACCGGGATAGACGGCTTTTCTCTGCTGCAGCAAAAAGAACTTTCCGGCGCTGCTTTCCAGATACTCATCCTTTGTTCCGAAAAACACCCTGTCACCTATATGAAGTATATGACTCGCATATTTTACGGCAGCCGTAATGTCATGGGATATCATGATAATGGAGATACCCTCTTTATTTAAGTCCGAGATCAGGCTGTACATCCTTGATGTCACCAGGGGATCGAGACCCGAAACAGGCTCGTCCAAAAGCAGTATCTTCTTCGTGGCGCATAGCGCTCTTGCAAGGAGCACCCTCTGCTGCTGTCCGCCCGAAAGCTCCCGGTAACAGCGACCGGAAAGAGAGAGTATCCCCATTCTCTCCATATTATCCCGTGCAAGCTTTTTTTCCTCCCGGTTATAAAAGGGTCTGAATCTGCTTGCACCCTGACAGCCGGACAGCACTATCTCAGAAACGGAGGCCGGAAAATCCCTCTGCACCACTGTCTGCTGCGGAAGATATCCTATCTCGTTATCCTTAAGGGAATCCCCCTTTATTATCTGTCCGCTTATCGGCTCCTGAAGCTTCAGCAGGGTTTTCATAAGCGTGGTCTTTCCGGATCCGTTTTCCCCCACAACACAGAGATAGTCTCCGGCGTTCACAGAGAAATTCAAGCCCTTAACTATTACGTGTGAGCTGAAGCCCACTGACAGATCCTTTACCGTTAGAAGTGCCACTTACCTTTCCTCCGAAACAAAACATTGTAAGCTTTCGCCACCCGCACCGTTCCAATGGCGTTTAGTTAGTGTCATTCTGAGCGAAGCGAAGAATCTTCTATAACTGGTCGGAAAGATCCTTCGCTGGCGCTCAGGATGACAAAATGCTTAACTTAACGGCATTGGCACTGTTCCAATGGCGTTAAGTTAGTGTCACCCGCACCGTTCTATTAGCATAATCAGCAACCGCGATTATGTCAATTCTAATGATTAAAAGCAGAAAGAAAGAGTTAAAGTTGTCTAAATTAATCATTGATTTTTTGCACTGTTTGCTATATCATAAGCGAAGTTGATTTCTTTAATGTTTTTAAGGAGGGAGCTATGAAAGAAACATTTGTCCTTCAGTTCGGCGGAAAAGATACCACCAAGGATGAGTTAAAAGATACCGCAAAGAAGATCTTTACAGATGCGGGAAACAAAGTCTCTGATATAAAGAAGCTTGATCTTTATGTTCAGCCTGAGAACGGAAAGGTATATTACGTTATCAACGAGGACTTCAAGGGCGACTTCGACCTTTGAGCTGTAGAGGGATTTGATATTTGAAAAGTCCGGGCGGGGATATCCCCGCCCGTTTTTTACTCTTTACTCACCTTTTACTCTTTATTCACCTTTTGATGCAGTTTATTTTTCCGATCCCTCAATCAGCCTTCTGCTTCATATGCTTTGACCTCTGGTAATCTGCTATCTTTTCGTAGATCTCTTCAAATGAAACCTTAGAAAAATCGCTTACATCAACAGGGATACTTACACCGAGAGCCACATCATAATCCTTATGGGCAATACCGGCAGTAAACTCCTCAAAATCCGGCACCTTCTTTTCCCTGCTTAAAAACGCCGGATCAAAGTCCTCTATATGATAGCGGCTTAAGAGATGTCCCGGATGCCTATTCCCATCGTTTCTCGTAATGAAGCGCTCATAAACCGTCTTCATATCGGTATACAGAAGAACAGTCGCCGCATCATAGCTGTATTTTTCAATGAGCTCCAAAAGCTTCGGCCTGTGTCTCTGATAAAAGGGATACTCAATTAAGATAGTCTTTCCCTCCCACATTGCCTTCTTTAAGATCAGATAGAATTCCTCCAGCGAAAAGCTGTTCAGTCTGTCCTTATCCGCCTCATCATCAAAGCCGAACCTGTCAAATTCCTTCTCCTTGACCTCGTCGTAGCTTATCCTCACGATCCCGGGGTTATCCAAAAACCGAAGGAGCCTGTCGGCTATTCCGCTCTTTCCCGTACCGGGTCCCCCGGCAATTATGATAAGAAGCTTTTTATCCGGAAACGTATTTTTCATTATCCTTAATACAGACTCTTAAGTACTGCTTCCGACTTGCCTGCACAGTTGAAGAGCTCACTTTTACTTGCGATCTCGGCTGCTATGGCCTTTCTGCCGGGACCCACTATCTTACGGGGATCATACTCATCCGAAGGCAGTGTCTTTATTGCCTCTCTTACCGCATCCGTGTATACCTTTTTCAGACCGGTTCCCACGTTGATCTTACTCATTCCCATCTCGACGCATTTCTTAAAATCCTCATCGGGAACACCGGTGCCTCCATGAAGAACCAGTGCTGTATCTGTCTTTTCCCTGATCTCTTTAAGGAGGTCAAAGCGGATCTTCGGAGCGGCCTTGTAAAAGCCGTGTGCTGTTCCGATGGCCACTGCCAGTGCGTCTATGCCCGTTTTTTCCACAAACTCCGGAACAAGGGCGGGATCCGTATATGCTTTCAGGGCATCCTCCTCGGAAACGCTGATATTATCCTCATGTCCCGCAAGCATTCCAAGCTCCGCTTCGACAGAGCAGCCGTCTATGCCTCTGGGGCTGTGCTTATGTGCGAAATCAGCTATCTCCTTTGACTTTGCGATATTTACCTCAAATTCCTCCTGCGAAGCATCTATCATTACATTGGTAAAGCCAACCGTCACCGCATGCTTTATCATCTCAAGGTCTGTGGCGTGGTCAAGATGAAGTACAATGGGTACCTCGGGATACTGCCTTGCTATTCCCTTCGCGGTATCAGCCACGAGCTCCAGTGATCCGATATACTTTAAGGCTCCGAGGGAAAGCATAAGTATCACGGGTGCTTTCTTTTCCCGGGCTCCCTCGACTATTCCCACCATTTCCGGGATAGTACTGAAATTAAATGCTCCAACCGCATACCTTTCCTTCGGATCAAAGGATGTATCCAGTGCTTTCTTTAGCGAATCTGCCATAGCCTGCTTCATAGTTATCAAAGGCATATTTCTTCCTCCTTCAGTCTAATGATTTAAAAATTCTTTTATCAAACAATAGGCGCCGTAGACGACAACCTTGTCATTAAGCTCGGAAAACCGTATCCTGTCCGGGGACACCGGACTCACGGCGCATCTCTCTATGTTCCTTATCATTTCATCATAGAACCATTTCCTTAGATGGGTTATACCGCCGCCAAGGACAAAGACCTCAGGATCCAGAAGATTGAAGTAATTTGCCAGACCGATGCCAAGATATCTTCCTTCCTCCCTTAAGAATGAAAGAGCATATTCATCTCCTTCTTCTGCCGCTTTCCCGAGGATCTTCCCCGAAACCTTTTCCTTATCATAGCCGATATCATCAAAGGCTCTGGAGCGTATTCCCTTTTCAATGTCACGCCTCATCCTTTTATTCATGGCAGTTCCAGAAGCATAAAGCTCGAGACAGCCGTTTGAGCCGCAGTTACAGGGAATGCCGTTCATATCCAGGGTGGTATGTCCGAGCTCACCGGCAGATCCGGTAAAGCCGCGGTACACCTCGCCGTTTAAGACTATACCTCCGCCGCAGCCGGTACTCACCGTCATGTAGACCACGCTCCGGGCTCCTTTTGCAACTCCCAGCCTCTGCTCTGCAAGAGCCCCAAGGTTTCCGTCATTATCAAGGCTTACGGGAACGCCGAACTCACGCTGCAGCTCGGGACCCAGGGGGAAATCCTTCCAGCCCATAAGAGGCACGTTTATTATCACCCCTGTTTCGTGATCCAGAGGTCCCGGCGCGGCTGTACCTATACCCTTTACCTCTTTAATATCGATACCGGTTTCCTTGAGAACCCTCCTGCCGACTGCAACGGTATTCTCAAATACCGCATCACAGCCCTCGTATGTTTTTGAGGGTACGACCAGAAAGTGATCCTTAACCGGCTCACCGTTTTCGGTAAAAACCGCGGCAGTAGTCTTCGTACCGCCGATATCCAGTATTAAATAATGATCCATCTCTTACCTGTTCTGTGCCTTCTTCTGAGCCATATCCAGAACAACGGCAAGGATGATGATGCAGCCTATAACCACGTTCTGCCAGTATGAATAGATCTGCAGAAGATCCATTCCGGTTTTTATTACTGCGATTACCGCGCATCCGAACATTGCACGGGCTACGGAGCCTGATCCTCCGGAAAGGGAGGTTCCTCCGAGAACCGTTGACGCAATGGCGAACATTTCATAGGTATTTCCCGCATTAGGCTGTCCGTTCTGCAGCTTTGACGCTATGCAGACTCCGCAGAGTCCCGCAGTTACACCGCAGAGAATATGGCTTATAAGGGTGACCTTACGCACATTGATACCGCTAAGGTGCGCAACGCTCTTATTACTGCCAACTGCGAAAACGTGACGCCCGAATATGGTCTGTGAAAGGAGTATATGCATTGCAGCCACGACTATGACTGTAAAGATAACGATAACCGGTACGGAGCCGTTTGGCATTCCTGCCGTGGGAAAGACTCTCTTGGCTCCGAGAAAGGCAAAGCTGTCCGCAAGACCGTAAACCGGCTGTCCTCCGGTCATAATAAAGGCAACACCTCTTAATGCCGTCATTGTTGACAGCGTACATATCATAGGGATAACGTCCAGGTACGCGATCAGAACTCCGTTAATAAGACCGCAGATACATCCCACAACAACACCCGTCACAATGAGAAGTACTATGGCAAAGGGTACGTTCATATCGGGGAACATAAGACCTGCATAAGCAGCAACTATGCCTGCAACACCGGCCACCGATCCTACGGAGATATCGATACCTCCGAGAATGATTACGTAGGTGAGTCCGGAAGCCAGAAGTGCATTTGTACACATCTGGGATAAGATATTACTGATATTTCTGGAACTGAAGAAAGTACTGCTGGCGATACCGAAGCCGATACAAAGAAGTATCAGAACGACAACGACAACATTTTCACTTATTAATTTTTTGACCTTTGAATTATTCATCCTAACCTCCCGTGTCACCTGTCTCACGATGCCTCTGTCGTGATACTTGCAAGTCCGATCAGTGACTGTTCATTTATCTCTTCCTCAGAAAGCTCTCCGCTTATACGCCCTTCCCTCATTACGATAACCCGGTCTGCCACACCGATTATCTCAGGCATTTCGGAAGAGATCATTATTATTGCTCCTCCGTTTTCCACAAAATCATGCATCAGAGCATAGAATTCGGAACGGGCGTTTACGTCAATACCTCTTGTAGGCTCGTCGAGTATCAGTATATTGGAGTCCGCCGCGAGCCACTTGCCGAGGATGACCTTCTGCTGGTTACCGCCGGAAAGAGTATTAAGTATGGTATACATATCCGGCGCCTTAACCTTCAGCTTATCCATATATTCCTTTGCGACCTTCCGCTCCCACGCCTTATTTACAAAGCCCAGAGTCCTTGCATGTGCGGGAAGACTCGGAAGGGATGTGTTCTCCACTATATTCTTCGCAAGAAGGAGTCCCGTTCTTCTCCTGTCCTCGGTAACAAGCCCGATATTATGCGCTATGGCCTTGCTCGGATTATCAAGGACAACCTCCTTTCCTTCCACGAAGATCTTTCCTTCATCTATATGGGTCGCCCCGAAGATCGCTTCCATAACCTCCGTGCGGCCGGCACCCACCAGTCCGGAAAAGCCGAGTATCTCTCCCGCATATGCGGTAAAGTTTATATCCTCGAACACTCCCTTTCTTGTGAGATGCTCGACACGCAGCATCTCCTTTCCTCTGGTGTGCTTATGCTTATTGTAATAATCGCCCATTTCACGGCCGACCATACTGTTTACGATCTGCTTCTCCGTCACCTCTCCGACCATCATGGTGTCAACCTTGCAGCCGTCTCTTAGAACGGTGACACGTTCACAGATCATAGTCAGCTCTTTTAGCCGGTGTGTGATATAAATAAGCGCTACATTCTTCTCCTTTAATATCTTTACCTGTGTGAACAGAGCATCTATCTCATGCTCGGAAAGGGAAGATGTGGGCTCATCCATGATAACGACCTTTGCATTCTGTGAGATGACCTTTGCTATCTCTATCATCTGCTGCTGCGCAGCATTTAAGCTTCCCGCGATCTCGGTCGCCTTCAGATTGACCTTCATAAAGTCAAGGATGTCCTGTGTTTCCCTGTTCATTCTGGCTTTGTCCAGAAAGCCGCTCTTTTTCTTTATTTCTCTTCCAAGCCATACATTTTCAGCTACCGTCAGATCCTTCGCTATACTCAGTTCCTGATGGATAACTGCTATACCGGCATTAATTGCCTGCCCCGGATTTGTAAACTCAACCTCTTTGCCTTCATAAATCACGCTTCCCTCGGTCGGAGAATAAACACCGGAAATGATCTTTATAAGAGTGGATTTTCCTGCTCCGTTCTCTCCTACCAGTGTATGAACCTCACCGGGATAGAAATCTATGGATACGTCAGTCAGGGCCTTTACACCCGGAAAAACCTTACTTATATTCTTTACCTGTAAAATAGGTTCCATTCAAATCCTCCAGATTTCTTCCAAAAAACCGTCCGGACAGATCCGGTCTGCCCGGACGGTCTTTCTATGGATGATCAGATCTCCTGGAAAACGCGTGATATGCGTTTTCCCTGTACTGAAAAATCCTTATCACTCAGCAGCATTTTCCTTTGTGATGATGTAAGGAGCGATGAAGATCTTCTTGTCGGTTACCTTTCCCTCGGTCATGAACTGGATCATCTCGTCAACTATCCTGGAACCGATCTCCTTGGGATTCTGTGAGATCTCGGATACCCAGTACTTTCCGTTTTCAGGGCTTAAGATAGCTTCCTTTGCTTCAGGGTTTCCGTCGAATCCGATGATCATACAATCGGAACCTGCTGCCTTTATGGCTGCAAGAGCGCCTGTAGCTGCGGGATCACCAACTGTGAATACAGCCTTTACCTCAGGGTTGGTCGTAAGGATATTCTCCATGATCTTCTGTGCTTCATTTGCATCACCCTTGTAATCATAACCGGTAAGAACCTTTCTGTCCTTGCCTTCGAGAACCTCAAGACATCCGTCCTCTCTGTCCTTGCAGGAAGAAGCAGTGGGATATCCGATTATGCCTACCGTATCGCCGTCGCTTGTCAGACGGAGAAGCTCCTGTCCGCCGAGACGTCCACCCTCAACGTTATCCGTTCCTACGAAGCAGTTGATGGCATCTGATTCTGATGTGCAGTCAAATGTGAACATCTTTACGCCGTCAGCATCTGCATTCTCGATTGCGGGCTTAACTCCTGCTGCATCGTTGCAGGCAAGGGCTATTGCGTTGCAGCCGTCTGCCGTAAGGGTTTCTACCTTCTGTGTAGCGATAACGGGATCAAGGCTTGCGTCAAGAACCGTGTACTGGTCGCTGTTAAGACCCTTTGCTGCGCACTCAGCCTCAATACCCTGCTGGATGAGCTGATAGAAGGTGTGCTCAAAGGAACCTACTACAAAACCGAACTTCAGTGAAGAAAGATCAGCTCCGCCTGCATTTTCTTCAGCGGCGGGTGCAGCTTCCTCAGCGGGTGCGGCTTCCTCGGCAGGTGCAGCTTCCTCGGCGGGTGCTTCTGCGGCGGGTGCCTCTGCTGCAGGTGCTTCTGCTGCAGGTGCTTCTGCTGCAGGTGCGGGAGCTGCTGCTCCTCCGCAGGCTGCCAGTGAAACAGCCATCATCGCTGAAAGTATCGTTGCCAGTAACTTTTTAACCATTTTCATTCCTCCTTTTGCCTGTTTTCAGGCTGATTGAATTTATAATCCGGCTCTTCTGCCAAATTATTGTGTGTTTTGTACCCTCTTCAGTCTGCTGCAGGCGGGTACTCGGTGCAAAGAAGCCTGTATGCGCTCTCGTCCTCCTCTATGGTGGGGAAACGCCCAAGGGGCTCCTTGAAACGGTTATCCGTATCATCATCATTACACATGGAAACCTCGCCGATCAGTGCGGGACCTCCCTTTGGAATATAGAATTCATGATACAGATAGGGGTAAAGTGTGAAGCTCTCTCCCGGCTTCAGTACTGCCTCGGATCCGGCCTTCAGCTTGAACTGCCTGCCGTCCTTCATAATAAGCACGTCGCTGTCCTCAAATTCCTCTGTTTCCTTATTTGCGTTATAGAATTTGAAGATCACGTCGTTGCCGCCCCTGTTTATGATGTCTTCCATCTTGTTCCAGTGGAAATGCATCGGGGAGATCTGGCCGGAATCGCACATCATGATCTTTTCCGCATAGGGCTTTTTATACTTGTCCTTCATTTTCACATTACCATTCCGTATGGTAATAAGTGCAAGCCCCAGGGTATCAAAATGTCCTTCACCGTAGTCGGTTACATCCCAGCCAAGCTTATTGTCCCTTATCTCATCATACTCATGTCCCTTGGTCTTCCATTCCTCGGGAGTGAAGCTTAAGTATGGGGGCAGTAAAAACCTGTGCTCATCCAGGAGATCCTCAAACTTTTTGATGACTGCATTGATTTCTGATCTTTTCATATCTTCCTCCTCTATATCAGTTTCCTGATCCTATCCTTTGCTGAATCTATCTCCTCTTCACCGTCAAGAACTGTAAACCTGATCTTAAAGCTCTTCTTTTCAAAGGGAGCTATTGTCTTCAGTCCGCCGTTCTTCAGATGGTGTTCACGGTTATAGGGTGTTACGCTTGCGGGCTCCAGACCCATTACATAATCCCCCGATACAATGGATTTCCACTCTGTAAACCAGGGCAGATTATCCATATTGAATTCAATGCTGAGTCCCACGGAAAGTCTGTTATTCACTATCAGGGCCATAGTGTTATTGTCACGGTCCGAAGAAAGCTTATGGAAGAAAACATATTCCTCCGCATTGTCAACCGGAGCTTCCATAACGTTCCACTTATCCTTATGCTGCTCCGAAAATTCCTCTCTGCCCTTTACCTCTATGGACGGAAGGAAAACCTCCGAGCTTTCGTCGAGGAAGGGATATCCCATATTGCAATGATACATAAGCATTATGGGCTCTTCCCTGAAGGACTGGTTCTCTATCTCATCGCTCAAGAGGATGCTGTTCTTTCCGAGCTCTGCCTCTATCCGGCGTCTAAGGACCATATTTTCACCGAAAAGCTCTGCTTCCCTTATTTCACCTGTGAGAACTGCCCTGGCACCGTTTTCTTCTATCACCACATCCGATGAGCAGTGCTCTGCCGGAGTGGTCCGTAATCTTCCGTGCATGGGATAGTCTTTTCCGTCAACACTGCAGGGACCGCAGATATTCTCGAGACCGCAGGTAAAGAAGAGTCCGCACATTATACTCCTCTGGGCCTCAGCTCCCGCAGTGTCCCAGGGATTTCTCCCTATAAGACCGGGCTTTGACAGGAAGGTCATATTCAAGCCCTTATATGAAAGATCGGAGATATCGAGGCATTTATCGGCAATTGCGTGAAAGAAAAGATCGCCGCATTTTACCTCATAGGCATTCGTTCCCTCGCTCCTTCCCTCCTGAAACCTTACGGGACGGGCATATAAGAGCTGCTGTATACTTCCCACGTGTCTGAAAATTTCTTTTTTTGAGTACTCCATATCTCTCCGAAACCTCTCACTCCAGATTCGCGTGACAGCGCCAGAGTGCCTTCATATCTATATTTCTCTCTTCTATTATCATCTTTGCAAGGATGTCCCCGAAGATGAGCAGGCTCTGCTCGAAAAGGGAGGTCATCGGCTGCTTCGAATCGATCTCATCCTCGAGATAATTCTTTGTGCGTACCGGGATCCTTACCATAAAATCTGCCACCTCCTTCATAGGACCGTTGGCATCCGAACCCACGTGAACGATCCTCGCTCCGATCTCTTTAGCCTTCTTCGCGATCCCCAGAGGGAAGATCGTCGCTCCGCTCCCGGACCCGACTATAAGAAGATCCTCGGTGGTGATGGCGGGCTCTGTGATCTCTCCTACATAATGGATGGAGATCCCAAGGTGGGACAGCCGCTTTACTATTGCCTGCAATGAAAGCATCACTCTTCCGACTCCCACTACAAAAACCTGCTTTGCGGACAGTATTTCCTGAACAAGCCTTTCCACACTATCCTCATCTATTGCGCTTAAGGCCGTATCCAGCTCTTTAAGCACCAGATCCTTTGTGGCTTTATAATTCTCACTGTAATATCCCATTTCCCGTCTATGCCGCTCCTTTATTTCTTCAGAATCCTTCTGCCTTCCCGTTAAGCCTGTCCTCAACTTCCTTTAGATGCTTAAGGCTTCCCTCAACATCGTCCTTTTTGATACAGGTGCTGCCGGCAGCAAAAATATTCACAAGCCCCTCTTCGCCGAATTCCCTGATGTTCTCTTCGGAAACCCTGCCGTCTATCACTATCTTCGTATCAAGTCCTCTTTCCCGTATGAGCTTCCTTAAATCCCTGATCTTCTTTCCTGCGTAGGGTACCTGACCCTCTCCCGCAACCTGTGCATATCCCGGATTTATCAGCATGAGAAGTACGCTGTCGCATTTCTCTATAATGTAATCGAGGACATTTAAGGGAGTCGCGGGTTTTAGTGCAACTCCGGCACGTACGCCACGGGAATGGATGTAATTCAGCATCCCGTCTATATGATCCGCCGTTTCAATGTGAAAGCATATCTGTGACACTCCCGCATCCAGAAGCTCGTCCACAAAGAACTGAGGCTCCGTGACCATAAGATGTGCCTCGAATTCGAGACCGGTCTTCTTTCTAAGCTGCTTCACCGCGTCAAGCCCGAGGGGCATGCTTGGCGAAAAGTGCCCGTCCAGAATGTCGATATGGACCATCTCAAGTCCGCTCTTCTCTATCATCCCGGCCGCACCCGTAAGATCACAGAGATCAAAGGTGATAAGTGACGGCGATACGGATATTCTTTTTTCCCACACTTCCTTTTTCATTCTATGCCCTTCGTTTCTTCAGAAGCTTACACCGGCTTCCTTACGGAAAGCCTCGATACCTGCCCTGTTCGGAAGTGAAGCGATGGCTCCCTTAGAACGCACACAGAGTGAACCGCTTATATTGCCGTAGTCCAGGGCATCCTTCAGGATATCCTCTGTGATTTCTTCCGGAGCAGTGACACCGAGTATCAGTATTCTTGAAAGGAAGCCTCCCCAGAAGGCATCCCCGGCTCCTGTAGTATCCGCTATCATTCCGCTCTCGACGGGATATCCGTGATGAACAACGGAACCATCCTTATAGAAACACTCCGCTCCGTCTCCACCCAGAGTCTCAACTACCACCGTGAGATCGTTTTTCTTCATAAGCTCCGGAATATTCTCCCGGCCGCCCACCATATCTATCTCTTCATCGGAGATCTTCAGGAAATCAACAAGCGTAAGTATCTTTCCGACCTCCTCCGCACATTTCTTCTTATCATCCTTCCAGGCAACATTCCTGTAATTTATGTCAAAGCTCACAAGCTTACCGGCTTCTTTAGCAAGCTTCAGAGCAGCTATTGTGGCCTCCTTTGCATCACCCTCCGAAAGAGAAAAGGATCCTCCGTGCACAAGCTTCGAACTCTTAATGACATCTTCACTGATCTCAGCTGCAGAGAGCATCATATCCGCGCCGGGCTTCCTGCTGAAGGTAAAGCTCCTTTCCCCGTTATCATCAAGGGAAACAAAGGCCATGGTGGTAACTGCCCTGTCGGTCTTTTCCGGTGAAAGAGCGTCCACGCCCTCATTTTTCAATGTGTCCAGCAGAAACTTACCGAAGTCATCATTTCCGACCTTGCAGTACATTCCGGCCTTTAATCCGTTTCTCACTGCGGCAATGGCCACATTGGCCGGGGCTCCTCCCGCGTTTCTGAGATAACTGCCCTTCTCCTTTCCGGGAAGAAAGTCAATAACCATTTCTCCTATTGTTACAATGTCGTACATATTGATCTCCATTCTGCCGTTAGCCGGCTTATGAACATAATATGATACTACTATATCAACATTGTAAAGTCAATATACAATTTCGCTTTTTGTTAAAAAAGCATTCAATATGCTGGGATTTTTTCGTAGAATTGACCAGAGTGCCTGTCAGATAAAGATATCTCCGTTAAACACTGCCGATAAAATATTGCATGCACCGCCGAGCAGCTGGGCATCTTTTCCATAAAACGGCTTTTTAACATCCACTCTCATAATTCCCGAATAGAACAGACGCTCATTGATACGGCGTTCCAGACGGTTTACATACTTTTCCGGTATCAGCACCCCGTCATAGCCGAGGAGCAAAAGATCCAGATTCATAAGATTTATCATTGAGGACAGACCTGCCGAAAGTCTTTCCAGCATATCCTCCAGGACGTTTGAAACGTCCTCCGTTTCATCCATGGCATACAGCTCCTCCAGAGTACCCTCCGTGCCAAGGGCCTTCTCCAGCAGGAATTTCATTTCCTCGGAGTTAACATACATTTCGAGACAGCCCCTGTTGCCGCAGACACAGCGCCGTCCCTTGTAATCAACGCTCACATGGCCTATTTCCGGGGAAAGGTTCAGATTGCCCACATAAACCGCACCGTCCTTAATGACTCCGCAGCCCACACCCCTTTCGATTCCGAGAAGCATAAGGTTTTCATGCCCCCTGCCGTTCCCGTAGAGGTATTCCTCCAGCGCTCCGCTCTGGTTATCCTGATGAACCCTGACAGGCAGGGAATATCTGGTTTCCAGAAGCTTCGCAACCGGAAGGTTCTGTATGCCGAAAAAATACGGTGGCTTAAGTATCACCCCGGTTTCATGGTTTACGGGTCCTAGGCTGGAAACGCCTATACCCACAACATTGCTGTCAAATTCCAGCATCTCGTCAACCAGAGAGAAGACTATATTTATCAGCTCCTTCTCATCCGGCTTCTTAAGCTTCTCTGCCTTTCTTTTGAAGATCCTGAGCTTCATATCGCAGAGAACAGCCTCGACACGGTCACGGACGATAAGTATCCCCACGACCTTCGGAGCCTCATCCGAGATATCCAGATTGACGGAGCGTCTCCCGAATCTCTTAGCCTGGTTCTTTCCGCTTTCAACGAGGATCCCCTTCTCCAGGAATTCGGCAACAATATTTGAAATAGACATCTTGGTGAGCCCCATGGTGCTGACAAGCTCCTGCCTCGTCTTGCACCTTCCCGTTGCCACCATCTGAAGAACCCTGCCCCGGTTATTTCTGCGGTTGTCGGATGAATTTCTACCGTACGTTTCCATTTGTCGAAGATGCCATTCCTTTCTTCCCCTATTCCGTAACACCAATGTCATTCTGAACGAAGCCAATGGCATTAACTTTAGAGCCCTGTCATCCTGAGCTTAGCGGGATCGTAGCGCGAAAAAAACAGTCAGCAAGCCGGGACACAAGTGAAAGATCCGTGGAAAGATCCTTCGCTGGCGCTCAGGATGACAAGCAATCAGCACGTCCCGCTTGGCGAATCCGAGGCTTATAAATTTTGCGAGTGCGAAGGCCGCTCTTTAGTTCAGCTTCCCTGCGATATCATTTTCTCAACGGTTTCGGAAGAGATATCCCCCTCCATGGGTCCAAAGGCTGCAGCATTGAGCGCTCCTGCCGCCGATGCGTTCTTTACTGCCCTGTCAAGCGGGAGTCCCTGAACAAGCCCTGCAAGGAAGGCTCCGTCGAAGCAGTCCCCGGCCCCGGTCGCATCCGCCTGCTCAACCTTATATACCGGGCAGCTAAGGGGCTCCCCGCCCTTTCTGAAGAGCGTGCTGCCCCTTGAGCCGTCCTTCATAAGCACGATCTCCATATTGGGATAGCTGAAGCACTTCGAAACGGCACTTTCAACGTCCTTCTGTCCGGTAAAGGTAAGGAGCTCCTCCCTGCCGGGAAGGAAGATGGAAGTGCTCTGAAGGACCTCTTCAAGTATCCTGTCGAGATCGCCGTTCCCCTTAAGCTCCGTTCTGATATTGGGATCAAAGGAAATCTTTGCTCCGTTGTCCGCGTAGATATGCATGGTCTTTAATATCTCATCCGCGAATTCCTTCTTTGCCATAAGAGAACAGCCCATTATGTGCATATACTTTACGCCGCTGAAATCATCCTTTCCCGGAGCCTTGGCCTCTACTGCGGGGGTATTCCCCATATGGAAAAGGAACTTCCTGGATCCGTCGGAAAAGTATGTGACGAAGGCACAGCCGGTCGAAACCGTATCGTTTACCACCACGTGGCTCGTATCCACCTTCAGCTCCTTCATCCTGTCCAGTATGCATTTCCCGAAATCGTCATTTCCGACCCCGCTTATCAAAGCCACCCGGCTTCCCAGTCTTGCAGCCGCGCTTGCGCATATTGCAGGCGCACCGCTGGGGAAGGGTCCCCGGAACAGCCCTTCATTATAGAGCTCGACTCCTTCCCTGTCCCTCATTATCTCCACCAGTGTTTCTCCCATTATCAGAATATCAGTCATTTCCGCTCCTTTCCTTAGGATCTCTTGCACAATGTAAAGTAATTTAAACACAACCCCTTAAAAAAGAGTCCCGAAAACCGGAACTCTTTAGTATCAACTCTTTTCCATCAAAACAAAACCGAACCCCGAGTCTACTCAGCGCTGATGTTTACCAGCCTGTCAATTTCACGAACCAGATTACCGATCTCAGGCTTACTGAGCTGTGCATCGGCTCCGAGCTGCTCACCCTTTTTCCTCATCTCGTCATTTACAAGGGAGGAGAAAATGACAACCGGGATCTTCCGTGTCTTGTTCTCTGTTTTAATAAGCTTGGTAAGCCTGTGGCCGTCCATAATTGGCATCTCAATATCGGTTATAACGAGTCCAACCTTCTGCGCCAGTGTTCCCTCAGCCACACATCTCGAGATATAGTCCCAGGCTTCCTGACCGTTCTCAAAGTCGGTGAGATTATTGTAGCCTGCCTTCTTAAGGGAATCGGAGATAAGCTTATGCAGGAGAACCGAATCCTCGGCCATAACAATGGGAACCTCGCTTCTGTTGCGCTCTCCGAGCTCATCAATCTCCGTAACCCTGAGTCCCGTCTCCGGGCTGATATCCGTCACGATCTTCTCGAAATCCAGAATGATCACCAGTCTGTCATCGAATTTCACAATACCCGTCGACACACCGGCTTCAACCGTATTGACAGTGGCATCCGGCTTAATGATGGCCGTCCATGAAACCCTGTGTATTCCCACTACCGAGTCAACATGGAATGCTATGTCCAGCTTATTGAAATTAGTGATAATGAACAGACCCTTATCCTCCTGATCGCCGCGCTGAAGGCAGTTCTTCAGGTTTATCGCCGTGATCATCTTATCACGGGGCATGAATATTCCCTCAATACTGGGATGTGCATTGGGAACCGGAGTAACCGCCTGATAAGGAATGATCTCGGTGATCTTGGCAACATTTATGCCGTAAGAATCCTGTCCCAGCTTGAATTCCAGGATCTCCAGTTCGTTGGTACCGTTTTCAAGAAGAATTTTTGTTTCCATACATAGCACCTCTCATAAAGTATACTGGACAGATTATAACATATTTTATAAAAAATAACAAAAAAACATTTATTTTTTAGTTATTCTTTTCCTCTGGTGCCGGAGCCTCCGTCCCGCCGCCTGCTTCCTTCTCCAGAAGGATCTCGGTATTCTCTTCGCCGCCCATTATTATAAGGGTTAAATCCGACAGGCCGGCAAGTTTTTCCGAACTGAGCTCTGCGACCAGGACAGCCCTCTTACTCTCTCCGCTCTGAAGTGTGACTTCAAGGGTTGAAAGATCGTCAAGTAAAAGGGTAGTAAGGAAGCTGTGGGTCTTTCCTCCGGTCTTGAAGCGGAACCTGGGCTGAAGGGAAAGGATATTGCAGACGGCCTCCTCTTCCCCGGTATTCGTCACGTTAAAATAGAGTACCAGAAGCTTATCATCTTTAGCAGCCGGTTCTATGGAAAAAAGCATGTCCGACTCCGTATCCGAGGGATCCGGATAGGAGTCCAGTATCCCATGTCCCGAATACTCAACAGAGAAGCCCTGAAGACCGATAAGCTCCGCAATGTCCGCATCCTGTAACTCCATCGGACCGCTTTCCTCTTCTTCCCCGGCCTCGCCCTCTCCGGCGGAAGCTACCTCTTCCTTAGGTGTCTGGGCTTCCTCGATCTCCTTGGTGGCTTCCTCCTTTGCCTCCTCGATCTCCTGAATAATTGATGGGTCATCCTTAATTACGATGTCCTTCAGATCTGTCTTTGTAAGCTCCTTTAGCGAACCCTTGATGGCCGAATTGTGGTCGTTAAGCACGTTGGTGGAGTAATTCACTATCTGCTTTGACTCATCCTCGCTGAGATCCACGAAGCTGCCGCAGCCGCCTGAAAAAATGACCACCGCTGCCAGCACCGCTATAAACTTTATCATTTCCGCTTTATGCTTCATTTCCGACGTCCTTACAGTCGAGCTCGAACCAGAACGAAACTCCGTTACTGTAATTTTCGATTCCGTAGCCCTGGTTCAGGGCATCCATTATTGCTTTCACTATGGACAGTCCTATGCCCGAACCGCCGTATTCCCTGGTCCTTGCCTTATCGACCTTGTAAAACTTCTCAAAGAGGTGGGGCACCGCTTCTTCCGGTACCGGATCACCGGTATTGAAAACACTGACCCTCAGGCTTTCTCCTCTTTGAGAGAAGCAAATCTCTATCCTTTTTTCCCTGTCTCCCGTGACATCCGCATCGGCAGGTATCCTGCAGTAGTGGATGGCGTTTGAGAGATAGTTGGTTATAACCTCTTCGGTCTTGAATTCATCAGACCACACAAACACAGGTTTGTCAATATCAAAATCTATTCTTATACCGTTCTGGCTTATGATGAGCTCATTTGACTGGATACAGCCCCTTACAAGCTCGGTGAGGTCGAATCTCTCCAGATTGATCATATCGGATCCGAATTCAAGCTCATTCAGTGTCATAAGATTGCGGACCAGCTTATTCATCTTGTCCGCCTCATCCATTATGACAGAGCAGTAATAATCCCTGTCCTCCTCTGATGACGCGATGCCGTCCTTCAGCCCCTCTGCGTAGCCCTGAACCAGGGCGATGGGAGTCTTCAGCTCGTGAGCGATATTTGAAAGGAATTCAAGCCTCATGGAATTCAGCTTTTCCTTTTTCTCTATATCCCGGGTCAGCTCATTATTGGAGGTCTTTAATTCCGAAATGGTTTTCTCCAGTATCTCCGAAAGGTCATTTAAGTGCTCCCCCAGTATCCCTATCTCATTCCTGCTTTTGATGGTGATCTTTGCGTCAAAATCCAGCCCTGACATTCTCTCGGATATCTCTGCCATCTCTCCTATGGGTTTCGTGATCTTCCCGGCCACAAGCCAAATGAGTGCAGCGCTTATTATCACCATAAAGAATCCCACATAGCCTAAGAAAGCATTTGACACCCTCACACTCTCCCTGATTGAGTCCAGAGGTGTCCGCATTATAATGATATACCCGTTTGAAAGACTCCCCCAAAGCTCCAGATAGTCAATCTTCATCCTGGGGTCATCTGCTATGCATATCTCATAACGTTCGTCCTGATACAATACAACAGGCTGCTTGTGCCGGGGATTGTCTATGTCAAATACATGGTCAAAAAGCCTTACCGTCATTATATTGTCGCCGGTGGTGGACACCACGGTCTCAAGTCCCGTTGTGACGATGGCGGCGTTCAAGTTCGATGCGGAGCAGAGCTTAAGGAAATCCTGTCTGAATCCCTCGCTTCCCGGATCATCCGAAAGAGTCAGGTTCTCTGCCGCGTCATAGGATCTTTTGAGTCCGTTCTCCTTATAGAGGATATAGTAGCGCTGCAGGAAAAAGCTGTTGATGATCCAGTACACCCCGAAAGTCAGCATCATGACTATGATAAAGATCACCGCAAATTCCGTACGTATGGAATTTCTAAAGCTGAAACGCCTCTTATTCCTCTTCATCGCTCAAAATCTCTATCATTTCACGAACCATCTCTTCATCCTTCAGGCGGAAAAGGAATTCCACCCTTCTGGAAGCCTCCATATCCACCTCGCCCTCCTCATCAAGAACGGGATTACTGTATGATTTCCCTGTGGCGGAGGTAAGCTTCCTCAGGGCCTCCAGCTGTTCATCATCCACCACTCCACTGTTGTCATCCAGGCAGTAGCTTGCAACAGCCAGTGCCCTCTTCTGTGAAAGCTCCAGATTGAAGAGATATTTCCCCTCCGTATCGGTATGTCCCTCTATCAGGATCTCGGAAATATTGTCCTTATATTTGTCACTAAGGAGTACATCGGCGTATCTCGGGAGAAACTTCGAAAGGAAATCCTTTCCCGATTCCTTTAAGACAGACTTATTATAATCAAAGAGAATACTGGCATCGAAGGTTATGGCGCCCGTAGTTTCATCCACCGAAACCTTTAAGTCCGAGTCATCGAATTCCTCCCTGAGCTCCTCCACCAGCTCTGCCCTTACGCCTATGATGTCGTCCAGCTTCTGCTGCTGCTCGCTCATTATGGCTTCCAGCTTGTTTAAGAGCTCATGCTGCTCCTTTAAGGTTTTTTCCTGTATGGCTATCTTTTCACCCTGTTCCGCCAGAGCCTCCTCCTGGGCATTCAGCATCTTCTGCTGCTCATCAAGGGTTGCCTTCTGCTTTGAGACGACCTCCCTCTCCTTTTCAAGCTCATCGGATCTTATGAGAAGCTCCTCTTCCTTTCCGGAAAGCTCAAGCTCCTTCTCGTCATACTGTATTTTGGCGTGCAGCATGGATACCGCGATGATGATCACAAATACGAGGAGGAGTCCGGCCATCATGTCGGAATACGACAGCCAGTATGTGGTTTCACTGTCTCTTCCCAATCTGCGTCTCATGACTTTTTCCTCTGGTTCTTCCTGATATCCTCGATAACGTCGGAAAGCTCATCCAGCCTTTCGGAATAGCTCTTTGACAGCATCTGCAGGTTTTCGTTTATTATCCCGAAGGTTTCCCCCGTTTCCTTGGGGATAGCGGTTATAAGCTCCCTGTTGCTTTCCCCCAGTCTTTTAAGATCCTCTATTTCTCCGGTCACCGCTTTTTCAAGGAGCTGAACCTCGGCCACATAGTTTTTCAGTGACTGGTTCAGTGCACGGGATTCATTAAAGATTCCCTGGATCCCCTCTGCAGTCCCGAGATTTTTCTCATAGATATCCTTCATTGCCCTTTCATTCTTTGACTGCAGGGCAATGGTATTATTGATGATCTCCGAAAGATTGGTAAAGGAATTTCCGAGAGACTTATTAAGCTCCGAAATAAATACATCCACCAGCTTCGAAAGCTGCTCTATCTGGTTTCTGGCCCTGATATCCGCGTAATCGGAAAGAAGCACTATAGCATCCGTCTGCTTCTGCTGAAGCTCCATCATACGGTTCACGCCCTCTGCAGTGGTGTCCGGCATCACATATTTCTTATATACGCTTAAAAATGAGCGGATAGCGTTCTCCCCTTCATCAAGCCTCCTTTTATAAACGAAATTGAATACCAGCGAAAAGATCATCCCGAAAATGGAGGTGTGGAAAGCAACCTTTATACCGTTCATCAGCGGCTCTATACTGTTTGTTATCTCTGCGGTGGTTCCCGTATTGAAGGCCTGCAGTCCAAGCGTAAGTCCTATAAAGGTGCCGAGGATCCCGAGCCCCGTCATAACCCCCGCAACCTGGTTCAATGCTTCCCTGTGGATCACGGAGTCCAGAAGATCGAAGCCAATGTACTCCCCGATATCACATTTGTAATAGGCCTTGTCGCTGTCGACTATCCTTTCAAGCTCATAATTATAATCCTTGTACTGCTTGACGAGTATCCTCTCCCGGAAGAGCTCGGTATTCTCCGCCTTGTATTTTTCCCAGAGATATTTGTGTGAATGCTTCGCATCCTCTTCGATCCTTTTGGTAACAGCCTTAAGCTCTGCAGTCATATTGGCAACAGGTATCAGGCTTCCCGTGATACAGGTAAAAAAGATACAGCCTGCAATAAGGAACAGCGCAGCGTTCACTATCAGATTGCAAAGATCCATATCCCTCCCCGCAGAAAGAAGGTTCAGGGCGAGAAAAACCGCCAGCATCACAAAATAGGTGATAATAATGATTACTTCATATCCCTTTCGAAACATTCTTAAATTCCCTCCATATTGTCATAATATGTTACCCGGCTTCCGGGATTTATCTTGCTCTCATAGGTGCATCTGTCCGCTCTTTTGTACAGCTCCTCAAAGGTAAAGCTGTCATCCGGTCTGTAGAATGCCACGCCCATACTTATTTTTATACCCTTACCCTTCATCTCCTCAATACGGATCTCTTCGATCTGATTCAGGAAGCGTCTTATCATCAGCTCGCCGCCGCTGCGGCTGAAAACTGAAGGTGCAAATGCCGCAAACTCATCTCCCCCGAGACGCATCACCACATCATTGCTTCTGAAGGTCTTCTTCAGGCAGCCTGCGATGGCGATCAGCACCTTGTCCCCGATGTCATGCCCGTAGGTATCGTTGATATTCTTGAATTTATCCACGTCAAGCAGCATAAACATACCGCCGTCCCCATTAAGGATTTGGCTCTTGACCTTACTCTCCCCGCTGCCCCTGTTATTGATACCGGTCAGACTGTCAGTCTCCGAGAGATACAGCAGCCTGTCTCTGGACTTCTTCTCCTCATCAATATCTTCTACCATAAAGAGAACGCTCTTTATTCCGCCGTCGGTATTTCTTTCGGCAACGGTGAAGCGGGCACGCTTCCAGACCATTTCGGCATTCATGAATTCCAGGGCAATGGTGTCCGTCTTTATGAGTCTGTCCTTCAGCGTTTCCAGATCGGAGAATTCCAGCATGTCCTTCTTGTTTCTTTCGTCTATCCGGATATTGATTATCTCGGCCATCAATTTCCTGGCATCACTCCTCCTGCCGCCCACAAGTGACGAGATAAGCGGGGATTTGCAGCTTATCTCCACAAAATGGTCATCGTCGAGATCCACCTTGTACATGCAGATGTATATGGAGGATGCCGATTTCAGGTCTATGATATAATTCCTGATCTCCATACGCTTTCTGGTGATCATTGAGAGAACATACAGGATTATCAATGTCCCCAGTATCCCTATCACAACTGTATTGATAAGGGTATAGAACAACCTGGAGTACATCTTTCTTTTTCCGGTGACGGAAAGCAAATACCATCCGCCTCCCAGCTTCCTTGAATAGACGATATCGTCATTTACGGAGAATACCTGTTCCCCCTGAAGGAGGAGCTTTTCTGCCAGAGTATGTCCGGGCTCCGTATCCGATAAGAGATAGTTCTTCCCAACCTCCTCCGGATCGGAATGCGCTATCACAGCCCCTTCATCGTCCATTACAATGACAAATCCGGTATTGTCCTCCTGCTTGACAAGTGATTCCGTAATCTCCTGTATCTCATCCATCCTTATGTCGATACAGATCACACTCTCGCCGTCAGACAGGAGCTTTGTAATGGTCATGACCTTATTCCCCGTCATGGAATCGACATAGGGTTCAACGTATGTTACCCTTCCCTCATTTTTAAGAGCCTCCTTGTACCAGGGTCTGTCTGACGGGACAAAATCCTCATCCGGCACCCATTGAGAGCCATCCAGGTATTCCCCGTGTATATACCCGTATATTCCGTTTGAAACAATATCCGATATACTGTCCAGAGCCTCGCTTTCCCTTATCAGATATTTCTCTATGTCCTCATTGCCGGAATCGGTTCTGAACAGATCCTCCACATTATAGGACATGGATTCCATGGCTGAAAGTGCCGGATACAGAAAATCGTCAAGCTCCACCGAGTATTCCAGGAGAGTGGTCTCCGCATCATATCTGATATTCTCGGATGTAACATCATATATGATGACATAATTCAGGATAATGAGAAAAATATAGATAAGAGGCAGCACGATAAATAGAAGGAGATAACCCTTACTCATCCGCCTGAAATAATCATTGACCGTAATATAGGGAATGATCGTCTTTTCTTTATCCGTATTTATCTCTCTGTCTTCCTGCATACATTAAAATACCGCTATCTTGATGCGCCGCCTCCTCCGAAGGAGCCTCCGCCTCCGGAGAATCCTCCTCCTCCGGAATAGCTGCCGCCCGGGTATCCCCCGCCTCCGGAACGGCCTCCGCCGCCAATGCTGCCGATAAAAGCAAAGAATGCCATTATCGCGATAAAGATCAAAAAGAATATTATGAGCACCAGGCATTCAAGCATGGCTTCCAGTATCTGATCTGAAAGAGGCGCTTCATTTTCCCTGTACTCAGCCTCCGGAAAATCAAGATCCGCAAAGGTACCGGTGGTCTCAGAGCTCCCGTCAAGCCAGTCCTCCGCAAACTTAAGAGTCCCGGGGTGATCATGTCCGTACTCGGAATAAACCTCCATAGCCACTGCCACAAAGGTATTTCCCGCCGCCTTGTTCCACCTGCCCTCATTCTTGTCCTCAACCGCATGATCATCAAGGATGCGTCCGGCTTTTCCGTCGGGGATCGCCCCCTCCAGCCCCTTTCCCACCTCCATACGGACATGGGGATCCTCCTTATCGGTCTCGAAAAGGATAAGTACGCCGTTATCCTCTTCCCTGCTGCCTATTCCCCAGTTATTGGCCAGGTGATTGGAAAAATCCTCCAGGCTCTCCTCCTGGGTGTCCGGCACGGTCACCACCACAACCTGGGCTCCGGTTGCCCGGTAAAGATCCGCAGCCTCATTATAGATAAGGCTTTCTGTCTCTTCGTTCAGAACACCGCTGTAGTCCTCTACAAAAAAGTAATCCGAGGGCTCCGGGTAATTTACGACCCTCTCCGTCCGGTTATCGACAAACAGAACAACCGTCCCGGCAAAGAAAACAAAGGCAAAGACGGCAAGTATGATAAGGACATAATTAGCACCCTTTCCCCTCTTCTTTTTTGCCATTAAATATCGACCTCCGGCACCTCGGAAGCCCCCGCTGCCGCTTCAAAGAGCTCTGCCTTTTCAAAGCCGAACATTCCGGCAAAAAACACCCCCGGGAACATACGTATGGCCTTATTGTAGTCTGCCACTGCGGAATTGTAGTTCTCCCTTGAATAGGCGATCCTGTTTTCGGTACCGGCAAGCTCGTCCATCAGATCTGTATATACCTTGTCGGATTTCAGTTCCGGATAGCTTTCCGCCACTGCGATAAGCTTATTGAGTGCGGATGTCACTTCTTCATTGGCCTCTGATTTCTCCGCCATTGTCCCGGCCTGCATCAGCTTTTCCCGTGCCTTGTTCACCTCGCTGAAAACCTCGCTCTCGTGATCCGTATAGCTTTTAACGGTTTTTACGAGGTTTGGTATCAGATCCGCTCTTCTCTGCAGCTGAGTGTCTATATTCGCTCCCTGCTCCTCCACAGCCGTCTGCTTTGAAACAAGTGAGTTATAGCCTCCGATAAAAAATACGGCAACAGCGGCTACCGCCACCAGAATACCTATAAGAATACCCTTTGAATTCATCTTTTTCCTCCGGTCATTCGAAACCCAAAGTCAAATGGCTTTTTGAACAGGTTCAAACGCCATTTGGACTTTTGCTGTTTGTATCATCATTATAATTCATGACGAAAAAAACGCAAATATCGGGTGTATTATCTTTAGTAAAAATCTTGTATTTTTTATGCTTACGATAATATAATTACAGCAAAAAGAGCTTATGGCAAAGAGGAAATCGGACCTTGAAAGACGGGAAAAGAAAGAATGAAGATCAGTTCATGACAAGGCACAGCATGGTAAGATCATCATACTGTGCTGTGCCGGTGGAAAACCCACTTACCTCCCGGCTCACCCTCTGCAGTATTTCCTCAGGAGTTTCGTCCTTCGATACCTGACTTAAGACAGCCTCCAGTCTGTCTTCTCCGAACATGCTGTCATCCCCCGAGTGAGCCTCGGGCACACCGTCTGTATATACAAACAACGCATCTCCTGAAGAAAGCTTATAATGCTCATCTTCATATCCGGTATCTTTGATCACCCCGAGAGATAATCCATGTTCCCGGTCTATAAGCCTGAATGGTTCATCTCCCGAGCGGATCGCCGGTTTTTCGTGTCCCGCGTTCGCACAGATAAGCTCTCCCGTGGACACGGTAAGTATCCCCAGCCACACCGTTACAAACATACAGCTGTCATTTCCCTCACATAACCAGTTATTTACATCCCGGAGAATGGCCGCCGGCGTACCGCCCACCATAGTCCTGTTTTTCAGCATGGTTTTTGAAACCGCCATAAATAATGCGGCAGGAACTCCCTTTCCTGAAACATCGGCAATTGTCAGAGCAAGGTGATCGTCATCCGGCATATAGCAGTCATAAAAGTCTCCTCCCACCTCTTTAGCGGCTTCAGAGGAGGCATAAACCTCAAATCTTTCACTTTCCGGAAAAACCTGCGGCAGCATCTGCATCTGTATGCTTGTGGCCACATTCAGCTCTGTTTCAACCCTTTCTCTTTCCCCCGCCAGCTTCTCTATCTCTTTTGTATACCTATCCATTTCGAGAGCCAGAGAAGAAAACTCATCCGCAAAAGCACCGATCTCATTTTTTGAACGGATGGCGGCCAGCTTACTTACAAGCTCGTTTGTATCCTTTGTATCCGAGTATTCGGAAACGCATCTCTTTACCTTGGCAAGGGGTCTTGGCACGATAAAATAAAGACAAATAAGGATCAGGATAAGTACCACAAGCATCATTACGATAACTTCATTCCGAATATAATCCGTGAATAGCATATCATCGTAAACCTTCTCTGCGGGAAGAACCCCGAATATTTGAATGTCTGAGGTTCCTTTATATGCGTAAAAGGGAATGCTGGTACCGAAAACCATCAATTTCTCGGGAGTGGAAAAGGCCCACTTCCATACCTTGGCCTTTGTTGCTTCATCCGTATTCGCTGCTACCTGCTGGAACTCCTTGATATCCCCTTCTTCTCCGAAAAGAATATCTCCGTCGTAGGTTATGTTTGTTAATAGAACAACGGGATCCTCCCCCTCGTGTTTTGTCATTGCGATGATAATGAGATAGTTCTGATCTTCATCCGTATATCTTTCGAGGATCTGCATGTAATCGTAATAACACCTGCATGCAAATCTTTTCTGTTCCTCCTCAGATAAGGATTCGGCATCCTCTGCGGTAACATCCCTGACCGATTCCCTGGAAAGCTTCTTCAGTATATCCCCTATTCTCTCCCTTTTTTGTAAAGCAGCCTTATCCTTTACAAGCTCTTCAGTATTATCCCTCCAATAATCTATAAACCAGGTAGTGGCTTTATAGTCATCCAGTTCGTCGGAAAGTGCATTGAGGTAATCCCCGAACATGCTTATATTTCCGGAAAGAGCAGTCGAAAAAGAAGCCATAGTCACCATATTTCCAACTGCCAGAGTTATCAAGGTGAACAGGATGATAATAACAGCTCCGATCTGTACCACTATCTTCCTTCTTTTTTTCCCGTTTCCTTTTTTCGCTTCTGTGCCCATATATTTACTTCTTCTCTCCTTCAATCACCGGATTCCCTGAATTTGACGAGGCGTTCAAACTGGATACGGATAAAGGCCGCTACCGGAACAGCCAGAAGCATTCCTAAAAGCCCTCCGACGGCACCGCCGAAAAGGAGAGCCACTATCACGAGTACCGGATGCACGTCTATACTGTTGCTCAGCAGCTTGGGATTTATAATGTTCCCGTCTATTGTCTGGATAACGAAAACAATGATGACTCCTATTATAATAAGCTTCAGCTCTCCCTTCAGGAGACAGCATATAATGGTCATAAAGTATGCCACAAAGGGTCCCACATATGGGATAAGATTTCCTATCCCTGTAGCAATACCGATGAGGGCTGCATAGGGTATGCCCGCCACAGACAGGGAAATCGTCACAACTATGGCCATAAACATGGCATCCGCCAGCTGTCCCCGGATATATCCCGCAAAGCAGGTATCAAGGTCTGACATGCATATCCGGAAGTAACCGTAGAACTTTTCACCGAGGAGCGCATTAAATACCCTGCTCCAGTATGCGCCCATTCCCTTGTTGTCATACAGGAAATAAATACTGAAGATGATGGCAAAGAAGAACTGTCCCACAGTATTTTTCACAAAATTAAAGGCTCCGAGAAGCCCGTTTCCGAATACGGCCGCAAGATCCGTGCCCCGTTTCCCGTCTATCGAGGTGATCTGGTGCCTGGCACTGCTTATTATGCTGTCCATATCGGGAAGAACGATATCATAGTTCATAAGGCTGTTCCTGATCTCATTATAAAAGTTGACAGTCTGGACACCGATATACTCTGCCATCAGCTTCAGGTCATCGAAGCTGATAAAGTGGATATTTGAAGTAATGGTGGAAAAGATCAGCGACAGAAGAATGAAAATAACGAGGAACAGGGAGAAAAAGGTGGTAAAGACCGAAATCCCCCTGCATATCCCGGGTTTTTTCTTCATCAAAGGTACTCTGAGAAGAAGAGCGTTGAAGAAATTCACAACCGGCAGCAGTATATAGGCGAATATGAGGCCAAGTATCAGCGGAGACACCACATCCAGTATCCAGGAAAGCAGTAAAAATACTCCCCTTAAAAAACCACCGCCCTGACCAAGCAGTAATATCGCAAGATATGATGCCGCCACGGTGATCACCGTCAATATGGCAATTTTTGTATATTTGTCATCCCAGAATTTTTTCATTGGTAAGACCGGATCCTTTCGTTTTCTTTCATTAATTCTGTATCTGAAGTCAGCTTATGGAAAAGCTGAAAATCCAAATTATGATATTCCATTACGCCTTCTTTGTAAACATAAGCATGGTAATATCGTCAAACTGTTTTGCTTCACCGACATATTCCTCTATCGTATTCTGCATATCCTTTATCTTCTCCTCCGGTGTGAGATCCGGCACTTTATTCAGGGCATCAAGCATTCTACGGGCTCCGAAGAGCTCTCCCGAAATATTATTTGCTTCCGGCACCCCGTCCGAATACACAAAAACGGAATCGCCCTTCCCAAGGGTAAAGGAGCGCTCCTCGTATTCCTCATTTTCCCAGGCTCCGAGAGCTAAATTATGCTCATTTACCACAAATTCAAAGCTGCCTCCGCTGCGGCGGATTACCGGCTTTTCATGACCTGCGTTTACAGCGGTTCCCCTCCCGGTTGAAAGCTCCAGCACTGCGATCCATACAGTGACAAACATCCCCAGGGAATTTTTCTCACAAATAAGCTTATTTACGTATTCCATGGCAGCGGCAAGTGATTCCTCCCGTCCCACGGCACCCCTGATATAGGCTTTGCAGACCATCATCATAAGAGCGGCAGGGATACCTTTGTCTGAAACATCTCCAATTACCAGTACCAGATGATCATCGTTAAGAAAGAAGAAATCATAAAAATCCCCTCCAACCTCCAGAGCCGGATCCATTATGGCATACAGGTCAAAGTCACTTCTCTCAGGGAACGCCGGGAAGTCCGATGGCAGCTGGCTCATCTGTATCTCCCTCGCGGTATTGAGTTCGGACAGCATCCTCTCCTTTTCGGCTGCATTGGTCCTTATCTCCTCAACATAACTGTCTATGCTTATCGCCAGATCATTAAAGCCTGCTGCCAGAAGGCCTATCTCATTTCTCTCCTCCGTAAGACCGCCGAGATTCTTCGGGATATCCTCACTCCTCTTTGTTTCCGAATATTCCTGCAGCGCATTCTTCAAAAGCACTGCGGGCCGTACAACCGATTTACGGAGGATCAGCACCAGTATCACGGCCACAAGGATTATCATAAAAATACAGCCCGGCAGTATCCTCTTTACGATATTCAGGACTGTGGTACGGACAAGGGTACTGTCAGCAGATGACGTGAAAAGGCATACGGTATTCCCGTCCATTATGACCGGTATGCAGTAAACCAGCTTATCCTCCGTTCCCTTTGTCCTGAATACGGCTGTTTTCTCTCCGGAAACAGCATTTTGTTCCGCAGTCTTATAGTATTCACTGAGATCCTTATCAAGCGGACAGCTTATCAGGATATTCCCGGCTCCGGCATCGTCCTCATATTCACTGTTTATATCAGAAAAGAAAAGGAATTCACTGTCATCTGTGATCCTAATACACTTTGTGGTTATCGGAACACGGGCATTTTTGTCGGTATCGATCTCCAGACGGCTGGCAAGGAAGCAATAATCGGCAAAAACCTTCTGCTCTTCAACCTCGAGCTTTTTAAGCCTCTCTTCCGAAACGTTTGTCCGGTCAATCAGAAGATCCGTGTCCCCAAAATCCGCAAGACGGCTTTCAAGCTTATAAAGCTCATCATAATCCGTGGTCATATCACCGGCATTGGAACTCCAGAAGTCAAGAAGCCAGGGAAGACATTCGTAGTCATCGATACAGGATACACAACGCTCCGCCTCCATCTGCAGCATATCCCCCACCAGATTTTCAGCCATTTTTGATATCGTCCTTATCATGACCAGACTACAGGAAAAAACAGCCGCAGTAAACATAAGGGTAACAGCGGTCACCACAACGAATATCAGATTTTTATTCTTAATGTAGGAAAGTGCAGACTTCATCTGATCAGTCTCCGGTAATTAACGCTTCTCTGTTCAGAATACTCCCGGTTTCCGAACAGATAAAGCTTCTATAAGTTTACCCTGCAGTTCTTTTGAAAACCCGTTCTTCTCCATTTGAGAAAGAAAACCAAAGTCTGCAGACCATTTAAGGTAACGCTCCATATTTTCCGGTTTGGAAAAAGCAGCGGCCTCCATGGTTTCCGGTGAAATCTCCGCAAGTATCTCCTTCGGGAGTGAATCAAGCTTCTTTTTTATGACTTCCGCAATATATATCTCCGTAACGGCATAGTCAGAAATGATGTCCCGGTCTGAAACACCGCATAGCTTAAGAATTTCAGCCGCTATGATCCCTGTACGGTCCTTTCCCGCCGAGCAGAAAAATGCGCTGTTTCCGTCGATCATGCTTCCCGCTATGGTCTTTAGTATGAGTGCGATACGGTCTATGGAAGTCTCTGCCATTACGCAGTAGTCGATACTAAGGCTCTCCAGAAACCTCTTTCCCGCTTCACCCTTTAAGTCCGCTCCTTCCTCCTCCCGGAAAAAATGACAGGAAATAAGCCTCATATCATCCGGAGGACTGACCGGCTCCTCCCAGGCTTCATAGCTGCTCCTTAAATCTATAAGTGTCTTAATATCTCTGTCCCTGAAAGCCTGCCATTCGTTTTCAGTAAGCCTTGAGGGACAGTCACACCTGTACAGGCGGTTCCATGCAGTTACCCTTCCGTCCCCGGTCTCATACCCTCCAAGATCCCTGAAATTATAAAGGTTCGGAAGCTTTATCCTTCTCGTCGGATTCATTTTATCTCCTTATTCTCCGCAAAACACCACATCCTCTTAAATCCCTTTTTGGACAGTGACTTTGTCATAACGATGCCTCCGCACTGTCCGGAATACATAAATGACTCACACCTTGACAGAAGATACAGGGCATAGAAGTAATTAACCGTTGAATCCTCCAGAAAGTCATCATATTCCTTTCCTGTCGGATGGCGCTTCCTGTCAAGCTCGCTTATCGTATTCACGCCCTCTTTGATGAAATCCGTGACGCTGTATCGTTCCTGCGGGATTATCCTTATCCTTCCCGGAAATGCATCCACCATTTTTTTAAGGATATCCCTGTCCTCTGTGGCAAGGAAGATGCCGTCATACTTATCCTCCTCCATCCACTCCCTTATCTTCGGCAGGGCAGCTTCCACCGTGACCGGTGCCGAGGCGCCGCTCATTCCGGATGCTATATAATCGGATCCCCTTAAAAGTATCCCGAGCATTCTCTTTCCTTCAAATACACTGTCACCGTACTCCTTCATCTCACTTAGGAAGCCCGGATCCAGTGAGGATGAATTAAAATCATCCCCGGTACTGTAGCGGAGCATTTTTGTGAATAGCAGCCCGTAATAATTTGTAATATAGACCGTATTATTTTCATTGGAATCAGAAGGCGTCATCCGTACACAAAAGTATTTCTCTATAATGTGATCCGCATACCTTGAGCTTCCCGGCTGCAGGGTCACCTCTATACCGAAGCGCTTAAGGAAGTTCCGGGTTCTTGCGTAAACCGTAAGTATGCTTCCTATTCCCTCACTTCTTGCCACCAGGATCTCTGCATATTTCACCTTATCCATACTGAGCTTTGTAAGCCACTGGTATACGAACACATGGTGAAAGAGCACCACCGGATCCATGGTGAAAAAGTCACAGATAAAGGCAGAGGGATAAAAAGTATTGATAAGCTTAAGAGTCTTTTTATCATCCTTATCAGGCTCCCTATGATCTATTATTATCCTCTCTTCCCCGGGATAAAACCAGTGTATCCTTTCATCCTGCCAGATAAGCTTTAGATCTGTAAACTTAAGCAGCACTCCGGTAAGGACCACCGTATATTCGCTGATCTCCTGAAACCAGACCCCGTCAAAGCCCTCAAATATATCAAAGCAGAGCCTGTCCCTGTCAGACTCGTCATAAAAAAGATAGGGTGGATACAGGGGATCCTGGTGAAAGAGGGGCGAATCCGGATACTTATCCGAGCTCTCTGCAAAGAGCTGGTTTTCCTGATACAGAAGATCAAAATCCTCACCGTAAGGGTTTTTTACGTGAAAGCGCTTTTCCCCAAGGAGCACGGCATCCAGTGCCTTATGAAAAAGCTCCGGACAAAGATCAAAGGTCCTATGGTTCATCTCCCGGTCATATTCTCTTATAAGCAGCATATTAACCTCCATATACCGGAGCCCCGGTTCCTTTAAGTGCCTGTCAGGTGCCTGTTCTGAACAGCTTAAAGATCAGTCCTTACAGGCAATCACGACATTGCCGGTATCAGCCTTCGGCACCTCTATAAATAGTCCTGCCGCTTCGCATAGTATCTCTATGGATTCCATACCGCAGGACAAGTGCCAGTATGTGCTCTCGGGCACAATCACATATCCTCCCTTTCTCACCTTTTCGCACAGAGTAAAGAACATCTCCGAAATGCCCTCATAGTCCTCATTCTCACGGTAAGAAAGATCCAGAACAGCGTAGCGGAAGCCACCTGAAGCCTTACTTAAATTGTCAGGGGATGAGACCGTTACACCGGGCAGGAAAGTAATGTCATTGGACAGAACAAGTACTGATCCCACGGGCTTAATATCTTCAAGCACCTCTTTCACACTCTTCAGATCCTTCGGCCTGTCTTCAGGGTTCGTGATCCTCCCTGTAAACAGCATGTCAAAATACTTGCTCTCCGTTCTCTCCAGAAAATCACGGTCACGGTAGAGCTGCCCCTCATCCTCATTTGCAAGGTAGATGACCCCGGCGCTCGTATCCAGGTCAACCGTTCGGGCAAGGTGGTCAGCCACGGCCTTTCCGAGCCTGGCATTACAGTAGCTCTTCTGACGTGTGATCATGGAAAGAACCGGAGCCTGGATCACATCCATTTCCTTATCCGTGATGATATGCTTTTTTAATCCCTTTGCAAGAGATCTGAAGGGATCGTTAATGTGGGCAAAAAAGGCATCGGGGTTAAGATACGCGTCAAGGCAAAGGTCCGTCTCATGATGCCCCCATATCCTGTCGAGAAATTCTGCCGACATATCGCTTCCCATAGGACGGCAGTTGATCTCTATTAAGACCGGACCGTCCTTATCTATCATAAACTCGCTATGGACATTGCCGTTCTCCACGCCGAGAGCGTTCAGTACGTCAAAAGCATATTTTACAAGGGCGGTACAGCCTGCCTCCGGGCGGCTTAAGCTCTCCGTGTAGTTATAGACCATGCCGCCTCCCTCAACCTTTTTCTTGGAGTGCTTCCAGATAGCGGAGAGCTTGTGCCTTCCCCTAAGGGAAACAGAATTCACAATATACTCCGTACCGCTTATCCTCTCCTGAAGGAGCATGCCCTCTTCTTCACCGCCCATATAGTTCCCTACTGCAAAGACCTCGTCATATGCGGCTTTAAGCTCCTCCTCGCTGTCGCAGATCCTTACGTCCACCGAGCTTGCTCCCCGGTAGGGCTTCAGTACACAGCCCTTAAATCCCTGCTCCCGGTAAAAGCCTATGGTCTCATCAAGGTTATGGACTATCTTTCCCCGAATTCCCCTGATACCGTGCTCTGTTAAAGCCCGGTGCATCAGGAATTTATTTGTAAGTACCGGGATCTTTTCCATGGGATTCCCCGGAAGAGCGAGATCCTCTGAGAGCCTTGCCGCAAGCTCGATTCCGAGATCCGCTCCCGGGATAATGAACCTGGGCTTGAGCTCCCTTACTTTTTTCAGGGTATCCTTATACTCCTTTTCCTCCGGGAAAAAGTCTGCTCTTCCGTTATATTCGTGTTCTATCGGCCTTCTTACCTCTTCCATCAGGTCAAATATCTCTTTACTCCGTCTGGACCATAGGCCTATGGGGTGAAATCCTCTTTTTTCTATATCTTCGAGGAAATTGACCCCTGTTGAAAAGGGATCAACGATAATGATATTTTCCATAAGTTAAGCCCTCCTTTTACCTGTCTTCCTCTCTTCCTTTTCCTTAAGTGCTTTGATCAGCGCTTCCGGGATCTCATCCGGGTACTTTTTCTGCAATGATGATAAGCCCGCTAAAAGCTCCTCCATGGAAGCATATCCCCCTGTGACCGCATCATTAAATGTAAAGGGCTCCCTTCCGGGAAGACGGACATCGTACTTAATGATACTCTTCATTGAAGGCTCTGAAGCGATCTTTGAAAGAGTATCCTCCTTTACGTCCGGCATCTTGAACTGGCAGGAAAAGCTTAAGTTCTTCGTATCATTATAGTCAACGGCCGCCCCCACAGCTTCATCCATATAGACATCATAGGGCAGTCTCCCCTGGGAAGCGGTAATAAGGGTCGTGAGACCTGACCAGCGGTTATTTATCTCAAGGATATACCACTTATCCTGAACAAGGACGAGATCCACTTCCATTATGCCGGAAAACCCCATAAGCTCCGCGAGACGCTTAAGCTCCGAACGCACCTCCTCGATATGAAGCTTTGGATCAAGGATGGGACCGTACTTAATGGTGGTCTGCCCCAGAGGGTCATTCAGCTGACCCGGCACCGTATTGAATATCCTGAAGGGCGGCGAAACATAATAATTTCCCCTGTCTCCGTGCACCTCGGCGCCGTACTCCTCCCCCTCCAGAAACTCTTCCAGTATCACATCCTCTGTAAGGCGGTCCGATAAAAGATAAGCTTTTGCATCCTCATAGTCCTTTGCAATATAGATACCCATCGAAGAAGATCCCGTGGTGCTCTTTATCACGACAGGCATCTTCATATTCTCTGTCTCCCAGAGGATATATTCCTGATAGACGTTTCCTGTGCAGGCTTCCCCGAGCTTATCCGTCTTAAACAGTTCATAGTGGAGATACAGGGCATCCGGTATGCGAAATCCCCCGTTTTTAAGGATCTGATGGGTCCTCCATTTATCAAAGCAGTTCATTGCCGTATCTGTTGAGTAGCAGAAGGTATCTATACCCTTTTTCCTTAAACCCTCCGCGATAGCTGCATCCCGGAGTCCGTTCCAGTCATATCCGCTGACCGGTCCCGGCATGGCTACCGCGATGTCAGGCTTTAGCTCCTCCACTGCCTGCAGAAATTCCGGGAGCTTTGCCTCCATCGGAAGTATCTTCAAGGTGATGTTTTCCGGCTTATCCGACAGCTCACCGTCGGTGATATCCAGAAAGTACCTTCCGTTAAGCTGCAGCACCAGTGTGATATCATAGTCCGGATGGCGCTTTGCCATCTCGTCCCACTGCCTTGACCACTTTGGGAAAACCGTGCAGTTACTGCTCTTATCCCGGTGCTTACTGTTACTTGAATAAAAAACTACGCGCTTCATTTTACTATCCTTAAATTTCCTTTCTTTTTTCGTATCTGTTCAGAGCCCTTACTGCTCCGGACCGTATCTTTTCAGAGCCCTTCCTGCCCCGGGAGGCTGCGGTTTACCAGTTTACGGATCCTATAAGCGAATCAATAAGAGGCAGGAAATTAGCCTTTGCGTCATCAATGCTGGCCTTTATGATGGCAGGATCCGCGCCCCTCCCGAATACCGGGGCAAGTGCCACCTTTAACTTTGAAAAGATGCATATCTGTTCCTCTATCCTGTCCCTCTCTTCCTTTGAAGAGTCCGCAAAATAGCTGTCGATAAGCCTCCGCCAGGTTTTCTTGATAAGCTCCGCCGGCATCTTAGTATGTCCCTCCGCATACTCCGGGCTAAGCTTTACCAGGTTCACCTGCGTGGCTGCCGTTGCAAGGAAATCAAAGACCGGATGCCCGATGCTCAAGTCCCCCATATCGATAAGAATCAATTCCCCGTCTTTTACCATAACGTTATTCGGATGATAATCCCCGTGTATCAGGGTATCCCTGTCCGGTACAGAGGCCACAAGGGCGTGGAGCTTTTTTATCTCATCCTCTGTGTAGTACTCAATGCAGCTGTCTATCGAGCTGTGGTACAAGTCCTTAATATACGGGAAATACTCCGGGTCTCCTTTAGTAGCGTGGATCTTCTTATAAAGCTCTATATAGAGCTCCGTATAATGATCATATTCGTCCGGCTTGCTTTTAAGTGTTATGGAAAGCGGCACCGCATCAATAAGCTCGAAGAGGATCCCGTAGCAGTCATCGACCTTCACGACCGTATACGAAATGGCAGTCTGGATACCGGAAAGAAGCGCCTGCTGTGCAAGATCCCTTTCCCTTTCGATATCGCTTAAGGGTGTGGATGCAGAAAATACCTTTATCACATTTTCCCGGTCAACCCTGTAAACCGCACCGTTGGCACCCCGGCCGATAAGTTCAAAGCCTTCCATCGTAAACTGCTTTAATGCTTTATGAACATCAAAAAGCCGAAGGAACCCAACATCTCCCAGGATATCGTAGACCTCAACGGATACATTTTCTATCCGCACCTTATTCTTCTCACCCTTTGCCATATTTAAGAGAACGCGTAGACCGGCACTGGAAATATATAAAAGCTCATTAAAATCAAAAATAAGCTGCTCCTGCCTGTTCTCCTGCCGGAGCTTTGTAAGCGCTTCCTCCGTTTCCTTTGAATTTTCCCTCGTTATCCTGCCTTCAAAGCTTATAATAAGCTCCTTTTCTCCTGCTTCCTTTAATCTTACTCTGTCCATTACATATCCTCCTTTTCCCGAGGGGCTATAGTGTCATTCTATGCGATATCAATATTGCTAATGTCATTCTGAGCGAAGCGAATGTAGCTAATGTCATTCTGAGCGAAGCGAATGTAGCTAATGTCATTCTGAGCGAAGCGATTGTACGTAATGTCATTCTGAGCGAAGCGGATGTACGTAATGTCATTCTGAGCGAAGCGAAGAATCTTTTAAACGCTTGGAAAGATCCTTACTGTTGCTTCGCGTCTCGTCTCCCGACTCGGTCCGCGCTAAACGCGTGCCACTGGCACGCAGCGCCCCTCGCCGGGGTGGCATCCCACATCTTCGATGTGGGATAAACCTCGCCGGGGCGGCATCTCACATCTTCGATGTGAGATATGCGTCGCTTACGCTCAGGATGACAAGGCTTTACGCTCAGGATGACAAGGCTTTGCGCTCAGGATGACAAGGTTTTGCGCTCCGGATGACATACTTTTGCGCTCAGGTTGATTAAATACTGTATAGGCTGTAATATGCGCCCTTCTTTGACATCAGCTCTTCATGGCTTCCGCTTTCCAGTATCCTTCCGTGGTCAAGTACAATAATAAGGTTGCTGTTCTTAATGGTGGAAAGGCGGTGTGCTATCACAAAGGAAGTCCTGCCCTTCATGAGATTATCCATTCCCTCCTGTATGAGCTTCTCCGTTCCCGGATCCACTGAGCTCGTGGCTTCGTCAAGGATAAGTATCGGGGCGTTTGCGGCAACTGCTCTTGCTATATTAAGAAGCTGCCTCTGCCCTTCCGCCAGGTTCTCCGCATCCCGGCATAAAACCGTATCATACCCGTCCGGCAGACGGAGTATAAAGTCGTCTGCCCTGGCTTTTTCTGCGGCCTCCATACATTCCCTGTCCGTAAGGAGCGGATTGCCGTAACGGATATTGTCAAGGATACTGCCGGTAAAAAGGTGTGTGTCCTGCAAAACGATACCTATAAGGCGCCTTAAGTCCTCCTTCCGGTATTCCCTTATATCCGTTCCGTCTAAAAGTATCCTACCGCTGTCGAGGTCATAAAAGCGGTTCAGTAGATTGGTGATGGTAGTCTTTCCCGAGCCTGTCGAACCCACTATGGCTATCTTCTGCCCGCTCTCCGCTGTGATATTAATGTCATAGAGGATCTGTGTCCCCGGAACATATGAAAAGTTCACATTCTGAAGCTCCACCCTTCCCCTTACGTCTCCGGGAAGAATGGCCTTTTTGCCGCTGTCCTCTTCACATTCTTCATCTATCATCCCGAAGATACGCTTTGCCCCGGCAAGAGCCGTTACACAGGAATAAATCTGCCCTGACGCAAGGACAACAGGCACATTCATAGTCTTTGAAAGGGAGAGGAAGGCTATGGTCTTTCCTATGGTCATATTTCCCCAGCCGTTTATCACAAAGATACTGCAGAGCAGAGCAAACAGAAAGTAAAATACGATATTACCGGCCTGCATATTTACAGCGGAGACTATACCTGTGTATTTCGAAGCCTTAAATGCACTTTTCCTCAAAGCCTCATTTTTTTCCCTGAATTCTTCTAAGCACTTATCCTCCCGGTGAAAAACCTTTACAACCTTCTGCCCGCTGAATATCTCTTCCACATATCCGTTAAGGCTCGCCAGGTTCTCCTGCTGCTCCGAGTATGAGCTCCTTGCCGAGCCTACGATCTTCATGCTGACCCCCATCACTAGTCCGACCATCAGGACTGAAAGGAGTGCTAAGGGGATATTGAGGTACAGGAGAGCCGCGAGGATAGCCACAACCGTGATGAGTGCGGAAATGATATTCGGTATCCCCTGGCTTATCATCTGCCGTATGGCATCCGTATCATTGGTATATACGGACATTATCTCACCTTTTGAATGGGTATCAAAGTACTTCGCAGGGAAATGCTCCATTCTGTCAAAAATATCTTTTCTAAGGTCATACATTGTGCCGTGTGTCATCCGGGCGACTGACCTTGCCTGGATAAGCTGCGCAAAAACACCGGACAAAAATATAAAGATAAGAACTATCAGCGCCTTAAGAAGAGCCGCAAAGCCCGAAGCCTTATCCTCCATGTCGATAAGGGGAGTGATGTACCTGTCCACCAGCAGGGAAAGATAGGCGTATGCTGCTACCGAGCTAAGGGCGGATACCACAACGCATATGATCGTTACAGAGAAAAAGAAACTGTATCTCTCAGTGATGTATTTTAGGAGACGCTTTAAGCTGTCCTTCATGACGCCTCCTTTCCTTCTGCAGCTGTGCAGAGCACCCGGTAGGCCTCGCAGCTCCTTATAAGGTTTTCATGGGTATCAAAGCCGCAGACTCTTCCCTTACTTAAAACAAGGATCCGGTCTGCTTCCCTGACAGAACCCACTCTCTGGGTGATGATAAGCTTTGTCATATCCGGCAGATCTTCCTTAAGGGAGAGACGTATCCTTGCTTCCGTAGCGGTATCAAGGGCAGAAAGAGCATCATCAAGTATCAATATCTTCGGCTTTTTTATAAGCGCCCGGGCAAGGCAGAGACGCTGCCTCTGTCCCCCTGAAAGATTTGATCCACCCTGAGCGATATAAAAGTTTAATCCGCCCTCCTTTTCCTTTATAAAGCCCTCCGCACAGGCAAGGCGGCAGGCTTCCTCGCATTCCTTGATCGTTGCGTCACTCTTTCCCCACCTTAGGTTTTCCATAATGGTCCCGGAAAAAAGAAGGTTTTTCTGAAGGACTACGGCAATATTCTTTGTAAGGCTATCTTCGTCATATTCCTTTACATCTCTGTTACCCACCGTGACCTGTCCCTCTTTTGCGTCATAGAGCCTTGAAATAAGGCTGACAAGCGAGGTCTTTGACGAACCGGTGGCGCCTACTATCCCTATCATCTCGCCGCTCTTAATACTGATACTTACGTCCTCCAATACGTTCTCTCCGTTCCCCTCGCCGTAACGGAAGGAAACTTTGGAAAACATAACCGACCCATCCTCCATTTCAGGAGACCTTCCCTCGGGGAAGGCGACTGAGGGCTCTTCGGAAAGGACCTCCTTAACTCTTTTTACGGAAGCAAAGCTTGAGGACAGCTGTACAAAGGAAAGAACAAGCATGGCCATATAGGTCATTATCTGAAAGGCATAGGTTATGAAGCCTGTCAGGTCACCTACGGACATTTCTCCCACACTTATATACTTCGCCCCTATCCAGGCGATCCCGATAAAACAGAATTCAAGAGACAGCATCATTATGGGATTATTAAAGGCAAGAAGCCTCTCAACCCTTATAAATCCTTTTTTTACAACGGCTGCCTTCAAATCAAAGCTTTCGGATCCGGCTTTTTCCCCGGCAAAGGACTTGACCACCCTTATACCGGTTACGTTTTCCTGGATATGCTCATTAAGTGCGTCATAGTCCTCATAAACCTCCCGGTACATTACTATGCTTTTTATGATAATGACGGAAAGAAAGATTCCGATGATAAAAACGCCTGCTACCAGAACAAGACTTAATCTCTTATTCAGCTGTACCGTGAGGATAAGAGAATAGACCACCGCCACGGGAGTCTTAAAAAACTGGGTAAGAACAGTCTGGGCCGCTGTCTGTATATTACCGATATCCGTGGTCTGGCGGACAACGAGACCCGACACCCCGTATTTATCCAGATTTGAGAATGAAAAGCTCTGAACCTTCTTAAAAAAGCCCTCCCTCAGATTGGCAGCAAGACCGCTCGATGCCTTAGCCGAAAGAACATATCCTATAAGAGCCGTAATAAGGGCAGACAGCGCAAATATCAGCATATAACCGCCCCAGCGAAGCACCTCACCCATATCACTCTTCTCAATGCCATAGTCCACGATACGGGTAGTCATAAGCGGGATCATGGTTTCCATCATGCCGCTTATTATCATAAATACCGGTGCCAGTATGAATATGCTTTTATACTGCTTTACCTGTTTCAGGATCGAATTCCGCAATGTCGATCCCCCTCCTCTCCAACACTGTTTTTAAGGTGCTTCCGAATTCCCTGTTTCCTCCGGCCTCATGAATAAAGAAAAAGATCCTGTCTCCCACCACCATACTGTACACCATAAGAGGGAAAAGAAGCGCTGCTGCCATCGAGGCCTTTATCCGGTCTGCATATTTGTCTCCCGCCAGACCCCTCCCCAGATGGCTTATCATAATCGTATCCTGTCCGGCAAGAGGGACTATCCTCTTCAGACGTTCCTCCCGGCTCCCGGCAAAAAGTACCTTCCTCCATTCATTATACTGAAAAGATACCTCATCCTGCGTATTCTGTGCCATACACTGCTCCCCGATAAGCCTTAAAAGCTCACTGTCCTCTGCACTCTTCAGTTCCTTACTTTCAAAGAGTACTCTCATATTGGCAAGGCTTGCGTTCTGGAAGCTGTTTGGAATATTAAAATGCTTTCTCGCATTAACAGGGATCCTTGCGGAAACTGTCCTGTCATCATCCGGATACAGTATGGATATCGCCTTAAGACAGAGAAGGGTCAGCACAGTCTGTACAGAGGCATCAAGATCCTTACACAGGGTCTTAAATGCCGTATACGAAGCCCGTAAAAGAGAAGTATCACTGATCCCACGGGTTTCTGTATCGGGAAGGGTAAGGATATTCTTCCCGGGAACGAAAGCGCCCTTATATTTCTCTGGGACACTCCTTTGTGTCTCCAGAGGATCCCTGTCATAGTCCGCTTCTCCTGCTCCCTTATATATCCCATCTTCCTCCCCGAAATACCGGTCTAAAAGGGTTCTCGTAAAAGTGAATATCCCTGCGCCGTCGGTAAGAGAGTGTGTCACATAGACCCCGATAAAATTATCCTTACAGCAGACTGCTGCGGAGTGACCGTTATTCTCTGCGGAATTTATCTCATAAGGTTCCTCTTTTAAAAGCGGAAGGGGCGAATCATTTTCACTTAAGGATAGAAAGATCCCCTCATCTTCTGTAACCGTATACCTCATATACGGGCAGTCTGAAAGCGAAAGGAGCAGTGCCTTTTTTAACCTCTCCCTGTCCACCGGTTCTTCCAGAAAGATACGTATGAAAGGATTTGTATCAGCCCTGTGCAGGACCGATCGCTTTAGCCCGAGTAATGAACCTGAAAACAGTCTTTTTTTCATGGATTGTATTTAGCTCCTTTAAGGCAATATGATCCCTAAATTGTTCTGCTCAATGTTTACTTCTGTCTTTAACGGAGTGATGCCCTCGGATAACAGCTCTTCTTTGAATGCGGAAACAAGAGCCGAATCTTCATACTTATGGGCGATCTCCGCCATAAATCTACCCTTTGGGGCGGTGATCACAAGTCCGTTCGTATTGTTGACACCGGCAACGGTATACTCTTCAACATACTCTTCGATCCCCGGAATATCGTATCTCCCCACATAGCTTACAAGAGCTGACGGAGTCATATCCGCGATCAGCGAGTGCTTCAGATAGTACTCTGCTTTTTCATCAATACCGGACAGCTTCTCCATTTCAATAAGGGTATCTCTTTCTTTCTTTAAGAGCTCGTTTGTTGCCCCGGGATCCCGCTGCAATTTCAGCATTTCCCTTCCCTTCCGGCAAAGGGCAGCGTTGTCCTGCCCTGCATCATCCTTGGATATCACGAAGTGAAGGAACTTTGTTATAAGTGACATGCTTTCCGAAAATCCGTACTCCGGACTTACATCACAGGTGATCCCCATATCCAGAAATTCCGGCACTTCAATCAGGCAGCGTATCAGAGCCCGGTAGTAAATAACCGCAAACCACACGGAAGGAGAAGCATTAAGCCCACGTACTCTTTGCATGACCTTATCTCCGTCAAGGGAAAATATGCTGAAGTAATATCCTGCCTTTTTCCCTTTTTCATCTTTATTCAGTTCTTCCTCGAGGCGGCTCATCTGATATGGCTTTACTTCATCCGGAAAGCCCTTCCACTCCTTAGGGATCTCAGGAAGCTTTTCCAGAGGCTGTAAAAGCTCCTCCCCCGGCTCCGGTGGGAGATCCGGTCTTCTGACTCCCTCCCACTTCGGATCCACGCCGTATTTATCCCATACATACTGATAGAGTACGGAAAAGCACCAGTTAAATAAGCCCCTTCCCCCGCCAAGATTATGGGCAATGGCGAGGCAGATATCATTTCCCTTATAGTCTCCGCATATCAAATGTCCGTTCATCTCTTCGGACCCGAAGGCGGGCATCGGGGAAACCGTCTCAAAAACCGGCACTCTTAAAGGATTTTCCTCAAGAACATAGGCACCGTTCCGGACAACGGTCTTTTTTGCAAGATAAGGATACCGCCTCATGGTCTTCTGCACGGCAGAATCCAGCACATCACCGTCCACAGCCTCCTTCATACGGAACCTGTATCTCATTGTGAGCGGCCCGAAATACTTCATAGTATATAAAAGTCTGGTATTATAGTCTATCATTGCTTACTCTCTTTTTTCGTGCTACAATCCCGCTAACCTCATCCTTCGTCTTATGACAAAATTTTGCTCGGCGTGGCAAACCGCCTGTCAGATGTCATCCTGAGCGAAGCGAAGGATCTTTTGCGGGGCACTTGCAAACCGTGCCCGACTACTTATTATAGCATACTACATTCCCGGAACCTTTGGTGCTTTAATCATGCTATTCCTGCATATTCATAGCCGGCTTCCGTAATGGCGGCTTTGATAAGCTCCTCATCCACGTCTCCGGTATTTGTGATGGTTACCAGATTCTCCTCGTGGGAAGCTACAGCCGATTCGACTCCTTCAACAGCCTCGACAGCCTTCTTTACACGAGCCTCACAATGAGGGCACATCATTCCGTTTACTTTGATCTTCATTTCACTTTTCTCCTTTACTTTTGCAGTATTTATTATTTTATCATTATCAGCCTCAGCATCGGCTGAGCGGATGATCATGTGAGATATCGGGTCTCTTGGCGGTTTATCCCTGCTTCCGTCGTGTACCTTTAGCCGGTTAAGTCTGAGTGCGTTTGATACCACACAGAAGCTTGAAAGCCCCATAGCGGCTGCTCCGAACATCGGATTAAGTGTCCAGCCAAAGGCTGCAGCATAGCAACCTGCAGCAAGGGGAATACCGATCACATTATAGAAAAATGCCCAAAACAGATTTTCATATATATTTCTGATCGTTGCCCTTGAGATCCTGACAGCAGCTGCCACGTCGCGGATACTGTTTTTCATAAGAACAATATCCGCTGCATCAATAGCAATGTCTGTTCCTGCTCCGATAGCGACCCCGACATCTGCTGCGGTAAGGGCAGGAGCATCATTTATCCCGTCCCCGACCATAGCGACCCTTCCCTCTTTCATAAGCCTTCTTATAACGGCCTCTTTTCCGTCGGGAAGTACCCCTGCTATAACTTCGTCTACTCCTGCCTGCTCTGCAATTGTCCTCGCCGTGATCTCATTATCACCGGTCAGCATCACCACATGGATACCCATTTTCTTTAGCTCGCTGACTCCCTGAGGCGTATCATCCTTTATGGTATCGGCCACGGCGATTATTCCGGCCAATCTGTTATCTTTTGTGAAAAGAACCGGCGTCCTGCCCATCGCGGACAGCTCCTTCAGGCATTCAGAGGCTGTTTTTTTGCTTTCTTCCGCTTTATTATCAGCATTCCCTCCTATGATTAATGCGCTTAAAGCATCGCGGCCTTCCGGCATACCCGTTATAAACCTGTCCTTGCCGCCTGCTATTAAAGCTCCGTCGAGCTTCGCCCTTAATCCGTTTCCTGACAGGACTTCAAACTCCGTTGTCTCCCGGAGCCTGATACCAAGCTCCTTTGCATGCTCTACGATTGCACTTGATATAGGATGCTCACTTTTCGATTCAAGGGCATAAGCGACTGTCATCAGCTCTTTTTCATCAAAACCGTCTGCGGGAATAAGATCTGTAACACGCATGATCCCTGTGGTTATCGTCCCTGTCTTATCAAGGGCGACTATCCTGGTTTTACCCATAAGCTCCTGCACTGCTGCAGTCTTAAACAGTATCCCGTTTTTCGCGCCCACGCCGTTTCCAACCATTATCGCAACGGGAGTTGCAAGGCCCAGGGCACATGGACAGCTTATTACCAATACCGATACCGCCCGGGCAATCGCATATCCGGTGGTCTGCCCCAAAAGCAGCCACACTATAAATGTGACAAACGAGATCCCTAAAACTACCGGCACAAAAACGGCTGAAACCCTGTCGGCGATCTTCGCGATCGGCGCCTTGGTTGCTGCGGCATCACTCACCATCCGGATGATCCCTGAAAGAGTGGTGTCCTCCCCGACCCTCAAAGCTTCGCAGACCATATACCCTGAAGTATTGATGGTTGCTGAAAAGACCCTGTCACCTGCCTGTTTTTCCACAGGAACGCTTTCTCCGGTTAGTGCGGACTCATTGACAGCGCTTTCGCCCTCTTTTACAATACCGTCTACCGGTATGCTGTCCCCTGGCCTTACCACAAATCTGTCTCCAACCTTAACCTCATCTATGCCGACAGTTTTTTCTGTGCCGCCTTCCAGGATAACAGCAGTCTTCGGAGCAAGCTTCATCAGCGATTTCAGGGCATCCGTGGTTTTTCCCTTTGATCTCGCTTCCAGGGTCTTTCCGACCGTGATCAGGGTAAGTATCATTGCTGCAGATTCAAAATAGAACTGATCCATATAGTAAAGAACCTGAGCTGTATTTCCCTCCATTACGGCTCCTGTCATTGCAAAAAGAGCGTATACGCTGTATGAGAAAGATGCCGTCGCTCCGAGGGCTACCAAAGTATCCATATTCGGGGATCCGTGAATAAGTCCTTTGAATCCGCTTATAAAAAATTTCTGGTTTATCACCATGACAGCTCCGGCTATCAGCAGCTCATATAAACCCATTGCCACATGGTTACCGTCAAGAAACGCAGGCAAAGGCCAGTTAAAAAGCATATGCCCCATTGAAACATACATAAGCGGGATCAGCAGGATTACCGAAGCGGCAAGCCTCCTTATCAGCACAGGTGTTTCTGTATCCTTCAGCGAATCCTCATAGCTTCCCAAAGAGGATCCTTCTTTATCCGGCTTTTTTATGACCGCACCGTAGCCGGCCGCCTCCACGGCTCTTATTATTTCCTCCGCTGATGCGTTTCCTTCAACACCCATTGAATTCGTTAGAAGGCTTACGGCGCAGCTTTCCACACCATCTACAGCGTTTACGGCCTTCTCGACCCTGGCCTGGCATGCGGCGCAGCTCATTCCTGTTACTTTATATTGCTCCATTTTTTTCGATACTGTTCCTTCCTCTTTCAATATTCTTCATGATGATGTTGGGGTCAATTAAGGGGTTAAACCTCAGACTCCTTTATTAGCACCTTGAAAAAATACACATATTTTTCAGTAAACTGATTGTTGTAGACGAAAAATGGCTAACCTATACATACCGTGCGTCTCTATTCCACGCTTCTTTCAGACTAGCAACGGATTTTGGGCATAGTTTCCCGTTCCTCTATGATAGGTCAGCAGTTTCTTTACGTTCAATGCAGCCACCTTGCAGCCAAAGAAGAATCCTGTTTTAGTGAGTCCTCGTACCAGCATCCGATCCGCATGATAAATGCGGCGTAGGATTGAAGGAACTGTTTCTACTCCATTCCGGATTCTGGCAAAAAGTTTGAACTGTTCCGTACCCTGCATTCGTTTTGACCTTGCGCGATTTTGGGCACTGCTGGATATGTTCAGGGAACATACCTTCTTGTGTACCTTTACAT